>Ga0100377_1000746_pt1 | contig 28143 bp, 22 predicted proteins | sample CryGeymeta201501_FD_83664 | JGI IMG/M metagenome (GOLD analysis project Ga0100377, IMG submission 83664) | Groundwater microbial communities from Crystal Geyser aquifers in Utah, USA - Crystal Geyser metaG 2015-01 | ecosystem: Environmental > Aquatic > Deep subsurface > Groundwater | place: USA...
GCACCGGCACGGTGCGGGTCTTGAACCGACCGAGCACCTCCCGATTGTGCCAGTCGAACACGAGCACGCCCGAGCTCTCGGCGGTCGCCCGCGTCCTGCGGGCCAGATCCTCCGCCCCGCCGCGACGACCGAACGGACGGCGAATGCCATCTCCAGTAAACACGATCACCCCGAGCCGCCCGTCGGGTGATCGCTCCACCGCGTGCACGATCGGCCCAACGATCCCCTCGATGAGGACCTCCTCCTCGTCCCGGTCGAGCTGACGACGCACCAGCGTGTGCACGTACCGCTCTGGCTCCCCGCTCAGCGACGCCTCCATATTCGCGATCACGTCCAATCTTGTATACACCATCGCCCGCTCGGAGGCCTCGTACCACGGGTGCGCGCTGAAGTTGTCGGCGAAGAACGCCCGCGCCCCGAAGCTCGACCGGAGCTCCAGCGTCGTGGCGTCCACCACCGCTGGCGCACCCGCGGCCGGGAACAGGTAGATCTCGTCCCGCTCCGGCACCCCGACCGCCTTGTGGATGCGGCCGCCGATCTGCCGGACCACCTCCAGCACCGCCGTCGCGTCCTGCCCCCCCAGCGACGTGAACGGCTCCCCGCTCCGCACCGCATACGTGTAGCTCGCCCGCCGCAGCAGCCCCCGATCCGCGTCCAGCTCGACCAGCACGGACTGCGGCTCGATCCCCTCCCGCCCCAGGAAGCCCCCACCGAAGTAGTACTTGCCGGTCAGCCCCTCGGGAAGGTGCGCCGAGACGTCCCGCTCCCACGCGTCGCGCAAGTTCAAGGCGGGCATCGCCCCTGCGGCGCCGCGGGCGCTGGCGTCCCAGCTCGGCATCACGTACGGCCCCCCGCACGCACCGGCCAGCATCGACAGGCCGGCCGCGGCGAGGAAGTCGCGGCGGGTGAAGGCGCCAGCAGCGCGTGCATTACGATCTCGCTCGTTCATCGGAACCCCCAGCAGCAGAGCAGGTTGGAGTGCACGGCTGGCGCCCTGGCTCAGCCGCGAGACGCGCCGTCGAGCCGAGGCGCGATCTGATCGGCGCACGTCAGGCCCGAGATCGTTACCGCCACCACGCCCTCGCCCGGATACGTCGAGTCACCCACGAGGTAGAGCCCCTCGATCGGGGTCCGGTTGCCCGCCCGATCGTTCAGCGACTGCTTGACCGTGTGGGCCGGGCCGCCCACCACGCCGTACCGACGCCCGAGCTTGCGCTCCAGATCCACCGGACTCCACGTCGCGATCACCTCGCCCCGCGCCCCGATCCCCGGCAGCACGGCCTCGGCCAGCCGCAGGGCCCGCGCCACGTGCTCCGCCTCGACCGCCGCGTCGGGCTCGGCGCGATCCCGCCCCTTCGGCACCCAGTCCTGGTAGTCCGCGAGGTTGACGAGGGTGACCGCGTGCCGGCCCTCCGGGGCCAGGGAGGGGTCGTCCACGGACGGGGCGTACACGATGCTCACGTCCTTCATCGCGTCGTTGCCGGGCGGGATCACCACGGTGTGGTTGGAGAAGCCCTCGGGCAACACGGACGCCTCCACCCCCACGCACACCACGAACGCACTCGTGGACGGCTTCAGCTTCTCCGCCTTGCGCCGCTCGGCCCGCGGCGCCGACTCGCCGAGCAGCTCCCCATACAGGCTCCAGATGTTCGCGTTGCAGATCACCCGGCGCGCCCCGAGCACCTCGCCGCTCCGCAGCCGCACCCCTGCGGCCCGACCGCGGCGCACGACGATCTCGGCCACGTCCGCGCCCGTCCGAAGCTCCCCGCCGTGCCGCTTCAGGCCCTCCACCAGCGTCGCCGGCACCGCCGCGGCGCCGCCCATCGGGTAAAAGACCCCGCCGAGGTGCCGGTCCATCAGGATCGGCGTCGCGTGCAGCAGCGGCACCTCGTGGCTCGGCGAGCAGCTCCCGAAGACCAGATCCACGTCCAGCAGGCGCTTGAACGACGCGATCTCGGCCGGATCGCCCCCCGCCAGCATCGGCTCCACAAAGCCCCACACGGTCTTCTTGAGCAGCGGCATGTAGGTGAGCAGCATCGACGGGTTGCCGAACGCCATCCGGGTCAGCTCGAGCAGGCTCGCATCCCCCATCGGGTAGAAGCCCACCTTGAGGATCTGGTCGTGCAGGTGGGCCAGCTCCTCATAGAAGCGCGCAATCCCCTGACCCAGCGAAGGAAATTGGGCCGCGAGCGAGTCCCGCCAGGCCATCAGGTTCCGGTGGATCGGCACCGGCGCACCCTCGTGCACCACCGCGAAGCACGGGTCGTGCTCCACCAGCGCCAGGTCCACCCCCAGCTCGTCCAGCACCCGACGGTTCGCGTTGAAGCCCTCCGTGCCGAACCCGTAGAACAGGCTCGACGCGATGTCGAACCGGTAGCCCGCCTCCACGTGCGCCGTGCAGCACCCCCCCGGCACGTCCCGACGCTCGAGCACCAACACCGACTGTCCCCGCCGGGCCAGCAGCGCCCCCGCCGTCAGCCCACCGATCCCCGCCCCGATCACCACGACATCGTACATATTCCGTCTCGACCGCGCGCTGCGTCGCTTCGCCATGGCCCGTCACCCTGCGTGCGGCGATGGAAGCGACCCTACACTGCGAGGATGCACCCCACCCCTGATAGATGCGCCCGGGGTTGCGGTGAGCGGCGCGCACGCTCGGAGCAGCCGCGCGACACCTCAGCGAACCGCCTCCAGACGGGCGCGGCGCCCTGTCTACCAGGGCCCGGCAAGCGCGCCTACGGATGGTTCGCCAGGATGCGGCCCGCCTTGACCGGCGCGCACACCTTGTGCGCCCTGAACCACGACGCCAGCGCCTCCTTGTCCACGATCCCCGTGTCTGTCGCCTTGCCCTCGGCGAACGCCCCATGCCCGTCGCCGCCCTCGGCCAGGAACGAGTTGGTCGCCACCTTGTAGACCTTCTTCGGATCGAGCGCCTTGCCGCCCACCTTCGCCGACTTCACCCGCGACCCCACCGCCTTATCCATGTCGTAGGTCACCTCCCCGCCCGACAGCTCCAGGTTCGCCACCCCCTTGCTCCCGGCGAACTCCAGCTCCTTGAGCAGCTGCGCCCCCGTCAGCTCCACCACCACGATCGTGTTGCCGAACGGCGCCACCGAGTGCACCGACCGCATCGTCACCGGCCCCGGCGGGATGTCGGCGCGAACGCCGCTCTTGTTCGTCACCCCGAGCTCCGCCTTGCCCACCTCCCGAAACACGTCCGTGATGAAGTTCCCCATCACCGACGACACGATCTTGTCCCCTCGCCGAAGCCCCTCTTTGCACTCGCCGAGCGGCTCATCCATGATCCCGGCGATCTTCGCGTTGTACTTCGCCTCGATCGGCGCCAGCAGCGGCGACGGCTGCCAGTCCGCCGCCATCAGCGGCACCAGCCTGGCCTCCACCACCCGGGGCCCGTCGGCGCCGACCTCGATCACCATGTGATCGATCCCGCTGCCCTTGCCCCAGGTCTGCATGTACACCTTGCCGCTGGCGCTCTTGAGCGGCGGGTCGATCCCCGTGTGGCTGTGGCCACCGAGCACCGCCAACACCTCGTTCGGCAGGCTGTCCAGCATCGGCTCATCCACCTCCTTGCCGAGGTGTGAGAGCACCAGCACGAAGTCCGCGCCGTCCGCCTTCAGCGTCCCCACCGCGTCCCCGATCGCCACGCGCGCATCGCCGAACTCCAGCGCCTCGCCGGCGAACTTATGCGTCATCGCCGGCGTGTCCTCCGCCGTCACGCCCACCAGCCCGATCTTCAGCCCCGCCCGCTCCACCACCGCCACCGGCTTCAGTACGCCGTATACCGATTTGGCGACCTCGCCGCTCTTCGGGAGGACGTTGGCCGAAAGGATCGGGAATTGAGCCTCCTTGCCAATGCCGACGAGCACGTCAGGACCGCGATCAAACTCGTGGTTGCCCAGCGCCATCGCGTCGAACTGGAGCGCGTTCATGTATTCGACGATGTACAGACCGCCGGTCATGTCGCCCTCCGGCGTGCCCGAGTAGATGTCCCCCGAGTCCAGCAGGATCACGTTCTCCGGACCCGCCTCCGCACGGATCTTCGCCACATAGCCCGCCACCGCGTTCGCCCCCCCCACGTCCGGAGGGTGCGCCTCGTCCAGCCACACACCCTTGCGCGGGTAGATCTGCCCGTGGAAGTCGTTCACGTGCAGCACGTGCAGAGTCCGCGTCGCCGGAGCCTCCGACGCCACCAGCGACGACGTGTCCACCTCCGGACCCGACAGCCGCGACGGCGCCTGCGGCGGTATCCCCGGCGCTGGCGGTCCACCACAGCTCGTCAACACCATCGCCAGCGCCAACCACAACGCCAACACCGCTCCCCGCCGATCCACTGCTCTCATGACATCTCCCTCGCTCGATTCGTTCGATCCACGCCGCCTTTGGGTTGAACGCCGGACCCGTTCCGTGCAATCTCCTGACGCTTCAGGCTCTGGCGATGGCTGCTCCGCAGACCATCCAGCCCACATCAGGAGGGGTCGTGTCCAAAGACAACGCTGGCATCAAGGTCATCACACGCAACAAGAAGGCCTACCACAGCTACTTCGTCGACGATAAGTTCGAGGCCGGAATCATCCTGCTCGGCTCCGAGGTCAAGAGCCTCAGGACCGGCAGCATCACCCTCGCCGACGCCTACGCGCGCTTCGAAGGCATGGAGCTGTGGCTCGTCAACTGCCACATACCCCCCTACAAATACTCCACCCATGAAAACCACGAACCCGAACGGCCGCGCAAGCTCCTCATGCACAAGTGGGAGCTCCGACGCCTCAAAGGACGCACCCAGGAAGCCGGCGTCACCCTCATACCCCTGTCCGTCTACATCAAAGACGGAAAAATGAAGGTCGAGATCGGTCTCTGCCGCGGCAAGAAAAACTACGATAAGCGCGAAGACCTCCGCAAAAAAGAACACGCCCGAGACATCGAAGCCGAGCGCCGCCGCGTCCACCGAACCTGAGCCGACGCCACCCTCCCCAACACGCGACGCAAACCGCAAAATTTGCGCACGCACGGCGTCGCCGTCGGCACGCGACGCAGAAAAAGCGGTTGCGTACGGGCGACTCCCGGAGTATGTTCCGCGTCAGGCGCATCACCGCCACCCTGATCATCATGGACTCCTGAAGTCCGGATGATCACCCCGTTCCTGGAACACACACATCGAAACGTTGGAGTTGAGGCGGGCCTTCCCCTCCTCTCGCGCCCCCATCAACCCGAGGGCACTCCCTACGACCCTCCCCTCGACGAGCCCTTGAGGGCCTCGCGAAACGAGATCAGCAAAGATGGCGAACCCTCTGGACGCGTCGACCCCCTCCCGCAGCCACACATCTCTCCTCTGGCGCCTGTTCCCGCTTGGACTGCTGCCCCTGCTCGCCGCCTGCGGTGACGAGACCCCCCGCAGCATCTTCGACACGAACGCAGACGCCGCCGAGATCAGCGCGTGGATGTACAACTACATCTTCTGGATCACCGTCGTCGTCATGGTGATCGTCGGCGCGATCTTCACCTACGCCGTCTTCCGCTTCCGCGAACGCCCGGACGACGACGGCACCCTCCCCGAGCAGGTCCACGGCAACCTCACCGCCGAGATCGCATGGACCATCGTCCCCGCCATCATCGTCGTCGCCATCATGGTCCCCACCGTCCAGAACATCTACGCCCTCGACGCAGCGCCCGCACTCGACAAGGCCGTCAGCATCCAGGTCATCGGCAAGCAGTGGTGGTGGGAGTACGACTACCGCACCTTCACCGGGCAGGACACCGACGGCCACAACACCTACAAGCTCGACTTCACCACCGCCAACGAGCTCCACGTCCCGGCCAACACCCCCATCGCCCTCGAGCTCACCAGCGCCGACGTCATCCACGCCTTCTGGGTCCCCAGGCTCTTCGGAAAGCGCGACGCCACCCCCGGCCGCGCCTACCCCATCTACTTCACCTCCCCCGACCCCGGCGGCTACATCGGCCAGTGCGCCGAGCTCTGCGGCGAGTCCCACGCCCTGATGGGCATCAAGATCTTCGTGCACCCCACCGAGGGCCCCGACAGCTACGCCAGGTGGGCCGAGAACCAGCGCAAGCCCGCCGAGCCGCCCACCGCCCCCCTCGCCATCCAGGGCCAGCAGCTCTTCATCGACAAGGGCTGCGTCGCCTGCCACAGCATCCGCGGTCACGAGCGCACCACCATGAACCCCGTCGCCCGAAGCCGCACCACCGGCCCCGAGTTGACCCATGTCGGCGAGCGCACCACCATCGCCGCGCTCACCCTCCCCAACACCCTCGACAACCTCACCCGGTGGATCCACAAGCCCGCCGAGATCAAGGGCGGCGCCATCATGGCCAACCCCAAGTTCAACCCCACGGAAGTGACCGAGGAAGAGGCCAGGGCCATCGCCACGTACCTCATCCGACTCAAATAGCCACCAGGCGCACCTCGACGGTTTGAAACCCCCGCTGATAGCCCATCGGTGACGATCCGGAGCACTCCGGACGGCCCTGGTCGCGGACGGAGAGAGCATGGCTTCCATCGCAGATTTTCCACACACCCTTGCCCCCATCCAGCACATGGAGCGCCCCGCCCAGGCCGGGCTCGCCAGCTGGCTCACCACCGTCGACCACAAGCGCATCGCCGCGGTCTACGGAGCCGCAGGCCTCTTCTTCCTCCTCGTCGGAGGGCTCGAGGCCCTGCTGTTCCGCATCCAGCTCGCGATGCCCAACGCCACGGTCATGGGCGGCGAGACCTTCAACGGCCTCGTGACGATGCACGCCACCACGATGGTGTTCCTCGCCGTCATGCCCATGGCTGCCTCCCTCTCCAACCTGCTCATCCCCCTGATGATCGGCGCCCGTGACGTCGCCTTCCCGCGGCTCAACGCCTTCTCCCTGTGGATGTTCCTCGGCGGCGCGCTCGTCCTGAACTCCAGCTTCCTGTTCTCGGCCCCCTCGGCCGGCTGGTTCGGCTACGCGCCGCTGACCGGCAACGACTTCTCGGGCATCGGCGTGGACTTCTGGGCCCTCGGCCTCGTCCTGCTGGCGGTCAGCTCCTTGTCCGCCGGTACGAACTTCATCGTCACCGTGCTCAACATGCGCGCGCCCGGCATGACGCTCATGCGCATCCCCGTCATGGTCTGGATGCTCACCGTCATCCAGTTCCTGCTCGCCTTCAGCTTCCCGCCCATCGCCGTCGGCCTCATCCTGCTGATCTTCGACCGCTTCTTCGGTACGACCTTCTACAACGTCTCCATGGGCGGTGACCCGCAGCTCTGGCAGCACCTCTTCTGGCTGTTCGGCCACCCCGAGGTGTACATCCTCGTCCTGCCGGCCATGGGCGCCGTCTCGGAGATCCTGCCGGTCTTCTCGCGCAAGCCCCTGTTCGGACAGACCTTTGTCATCTTCTCGGGCATCTTCATCGGCTTCGTCGGGTTCGGCGTCTGGACCCACCACATGTTCACCGGCGGCATGGGGCCGATGGCCGACTCGGCCTTCTCCATCACCACGATGATCATCGCGGTCCCGACGGGCGTGAAGATCTTCAACTGGCTCGGGACGATCTGGGGCGGCAAGCTGCGGTTCACCACCGCGATGCTCTTCGCCACCTCCTTCATCCCCCTGTTCACCATCGGCGGCCTGTCCGGCGTCATGATGGCCAGCCCGCCGCTCGACCTGCAGGTCCACGACTCCTACTTCATCGTCGCGCACTTCCACTACGTGCTCGTCGGCGGCGCCGTCGTCGGACTGTTCGCTGGCCTCTACTACTGGTTCCCGAAGTACACCGGCTACCTGCTCGACGAAAAACTCGGCAAGATCCACTTCTGGCTCTGGGTCGCCGGCGTCAACCTGACCTTCTTCCCCATGCACTTCCTGGGCAACTGGGGCATGCCGCGCCGCATCTACACCTACCCCGCCGACGCCGGCTGGGCCGACCTCAACATGCTCGAGACCATCGGCGCCTTCGTCATGGGCCTCGGCGCCATCGTGCTCGTCTACAACATCGTCAAGACCATGCTCGAGGGCAAGAAGGTCAGCAACGACCCCTGGGACGCCGCCACCCTCGAGTGGCTCACCGCCTCCCCCCCCGCCGTGCACAACTTCGACTTCACCCCCATCGTCCGCTCCGAGCGACCCCTGTGGGACCACAAGTACCGCAAGGACCGCAAGATCGTGGCCCCCGAGGAGCCCGAGGTCATTCACATGCCCTCGCCCTCGTGGAACCCCCTCTGGGTGTCGCTGGCCTGCATCGGCGTCATCGTCGGTCTGCTGATCACGCGCTTCAACTTCTACGGGACACCCGAGCCTGACGTCATCGTCGGCTTCGGTCTGATGATCGCCTCCGCGCTCATCCTCCCCGTCACCATCTACAAGTGGATCGACGAGCCCTGCTGACGGGTTCCACGTCCTCGACACGTCGACCTCATCGGTCCCGACCTCGGAGCGACCTCATGGCAGAAGCAGCCGCGCACGCCGACCACGATCACGACGATCATGGCCACGGCGAGCTCAAAGAGAACAACTTCATGGGGTTGCCGAACCTCAAGCTGGCGATGTGGGCCTTCCTCGGCTCCGAGTGCATGTTCTTCGGCTCCCTGATCGGCGTCTATTTCTTCTATCACGGCCACAGCCTCGACGGCCCCCTGCCCGCCGACATCTTCAGCATCACGATCACCACGATCTCGACCTTCATCCTGCTGACCTCCTCGCTGACGATGGCGTTTGCCGTCGACGCGATGAAGCAGTCGAAGGCGGGCCGCACCAAGCTGTTCCTGGCACTGACCGCACTGCTCGGCGCCAGCTTCGTCGGCTTCCAGGTCTACGAGTTCAGCCACTTCTACCTCGAGGGTGGCCTGGGCCTGTCGACCTCGCTGTTCGCCTCGAGCTTCTACGTCATGACCGGCACCCACGGCACCCACGTCACCGTGGGCGTGATCTGGCTGCTCATGGCGCTGTCGTTCGTGCACCGCGGCAAGATCAAGCCCGGCAACTACCTCCCCATCGAGGTCGCCGGCCTGTACTGGCACTTCGTCGACATCGTCTGGATCATCATCTTCACCTTTGTCTACCTCCTGGAGTTCTGATGAGCGACCACAGCGCACACGCGGGGGAGGTGCATCACTCCCACACGAAGCTCTACCTGATCACGGGCGCCATCCTGACCGCGGTCACCATGGTCGAGCTCGCGATCCCGTTCACCGAGGCCATCCCGGACTCCATCGGCGTGCCCGCCCTGGTCGCTCTGGCCGCGTTCAAGATGGCCGGGGTCGTGGCGATCTTCATGCACCTCAAGGGCGACGCGAACATCTACAAGTTCCTGTTCATCTCGCCGCTGGTCATCGCGGTGCTGATGATCCTGGTCCTTGGCACGATGGCGATCCGCACCTTCGCGCCGTTCAGCAAGGAGCAGCCCAAGCTGGCCCACGAGAAGCCCAAGATCAAGTTCTGGAACCAGGACCAGCTCCTGGCCGGCTTCGCCAAGGCGAAGGAGAGCGAGTTCACAGAGGGCAAGCAGATCTATGCCGACAACTGCGCCGCCTGCCATCGCGCGGACGGCGGTGGACAGACCGGACCGGCCTTCACCGACTCCTGCTGGCTCCACGGCCCTTCGCTCGCCGAGCACGTCCAGGTCCTCCACAAGGGCGTCCCCGGCACCGCAATGGTCTCCTGGCAGCAACAGCTCGGCCAGGAGAAGATCCGCGCCGTGGCCTACTACATCCACTCTCTGCCTGGCACCGAGGTCCCCAACCCCAAGGAGTGCCAGGGCATCAAGCACTGAGCCCCGAGCAGCCGCCGCCGCCAGACCGCCGACCGATCATCCCCGGCCTCGCCGGGGCGCTCGACGCGACGGTCCCGGCCCACCCCCGGCCGCCCGCCCCCTGCCAGGCCGACCCCATTGGCCTGACCCCCGGCCACCCTGGCGCGCTCGCCGCCCGGCCGGAACCCACGCTGTACCCAGGGGCCACCCATGCGCCGCTTCTCCCTCCTGTCCCCCCTCTCCGCGCTGCTCGCGGCGTTCAGCCTCTTGCTGATCCCAGCTCTCGCCGAGGCCCACCAGCAGGGCGTGCTCGCCCGAGGCCGCTCGGCCGAGATGGTCGCGTCCTATGGCGACTGGTTCTACTTCGACTACCACGTGTCGATCATTGTCGGCATCCTCGCGGTGACCGTGGTCTACACCCTCGGCATCACGGTCTGGCGCAAGAAGTACAAGCTGAGCGACACGGTCGACCGCGGCAAGGCGACCATGTTCTACGGCAGCATGGTCCTGCTCTGGCTAACCATCGACGGCCCGCTGCACCACCTGAGCGATGAGCTCCTGTTCTCCGCCCACATGGTCCAGCACCTGACGCTCCAGCTCATCTGGTCCCCCCTGTTCCTCCTGAGCTGGCCCGACTGGCTGATCCGGCCCGCCGCGAGCGTACCGCTGGTGAACCGGGTCGCGCGCTTCGTCACCCGCCCCCTGATCGCCTGGGTGCTGATCGCCGGCATGCTGCTCTTCTGGCACCTGCCCCGCTTCTACAACCTGGCCCTGAGCATCCACGAGCTGCACATCCTCCAGCACGTCCTGTTCATGACCACCGCGCTGATCTTCTGGTGGCCGATCCTCGGCAACCTCGACGACCTCGTCCCTCGCCCGACCCCCGACGGCCAGCTGGTCTACCTCCTGCTCAGCATGCTGCCGATGAAGGCGCTCGGCGCGTTCATCTCCCTCCAGGAGACCGCCGTCTACACCTTCTACGCCGACGCCCCCCGCGTCTGGGGCCTCACCCCCCTCGGCGACCAGCGTGCCGGCGGCCTCCTGATGTGGGTCCCGGCCGGCCTGGTCCTCTGGGTCGGCCTCGGCTACGTCTTCATTCGCTGGGTCAAGCACGTCAACCCCAAGCCCGGCTCCACCGGCAACGCCCGCCTCGACGCCCAGCTCGCCCAGACCGAGACCCGCCGCCGCGAGCGCGAGGCCATGCTCAAGGCCATGGCCGGCCGCACCTGACCCGCCACACCCAGGCCCCCCTGCCCCCACACCTCACCCACCCCCTCTGCTCACGGAGCAGGCCCATGCACACCCGACTCCTCCCCGCGGCCTCCGCGCTCCTCCTCCTGGCCTCCCTCCTGGCCTGCGAGGCAGCCCCCCCACCCTCTGCGCCCCCCACCGCCGACCCCGCCTCCCAGCCCGGCCAACCCGACTTTCAACCCGACTCCTCCGCCGCGAGCCAACCCGCGGCCCCCCTCCCCGAGCGCCTCGAGGCCACCACCCACGCCGGCCACTACAAGGTCGCGCTCGAGTTCGAGCCCAGACAGCCCCCCATGGGGACCATCTTCTCTGCCATCGCCACCGTCACCGACGCCACCTCCAACGCCCCCCTCACCGGCGCCACCTTCAAGCTCGACGCCACCATGCCCGAGCACAAGCACGGCATGATGACCCAGCCCCGCGTCACCGAGCTCGGCGACGGCCGCTACAAGGTCGAAGGCCTGAAGCTCCACATGCCCGGCCGCTGGGTGTTCCAGGCCGATCTTGAGGGCCCGGCGGGCAAAGAGACCGTGAGCTTCGAGGTACATCAGGGCGCCCTCACCCCCCAGCCCCCTCTCCCGTAGGACGGGAGAGGGGGAGGCCCTCACCCCCCAGCCCCCTCTCCCCTCGACGGGGAGAGGGGGAGGCCCTCACCCCCCAGCCCCCTCTCCCGTAGGACGGGAGAGGGGGAGGCCCTCACCCCCCGACCCCCTCTCCCGTAGGACGGGAGAGGGGGAGGCCCTCACCCCCCAGCCCCCTCTCCCCTCGACGGGGAGAGGGGGAGCCGGACAGTAAGATGTTGCTGCATAAGCCAAAAATCCTGTTCTACCCCCCCTCTACCCGTCGAGGGGAGAGGGGGTTGGGGGGTGAGGGCCTCCCCCTCTCCCGCAAGCGGGAGAGGGGGCTGGGGGGTGAGGGCCGCCCCGCACCTCATGCGCTCCTGACCGCGCTGATGGGCCTGGCCCTGGTGGCGGCGTGCAAGGCCGCGCCGCCGGAGCCCTCGCCGGACGCGCCGTGGACGGGGGCGGAGCTGGCGTTGATCGGGTCGCTGTCGCCTGTTCCGGCGTTGCCGGCGAGCCCGACCAACCGGTTCGCCGACTCGGAGGCGGCGGCGGTTTTGGGGCAGCGGTTGTTCTTTGACACGCGACTGAGCGCCAACGGGAAGGTGGCGTGCGCGACGTGCCATGTGCCTTCGCTCGCCTTTGCGGACGGCAAGAAGCTGGCGCAGGGGGTGGGGACGGCGGGGCTGCACGCGCCGACGTTGCTGGGGGCGCCGTGGAGCCCGTTCCAGTTCTGGGACGGGCGCAAGGACAGCCTGTGGGCTCAGGCGTTGGGGCCGCTGGAGGCCGACGTCGAGCATGGGCTCACGCGGGTGCGTGTGGCGAAGTTGGTCGCCACCCATCACAAGGCGGAGTACGAGGCGGTGTTCGGGGCGCTGCCGGACCTGTCGAGCGAGCTGCGGTTTCCGGACGGGGCCCGGCCGGTGTCGTCTGAGCCGCAGCACCCGGACAGCCAGCGGTGGGAGCGGATGACCACCGACGATCGGATCGCCGTCAACACCGTGGTCGCCAACGTGGGGAAGGCGATCGAGGCCTACGAGCGCAAGCTGGTGCCGGGCGCGGCGCCGTTCGACCGCTATGTGGCGGCGTTGGCCGCGGGGGACGCCTCGGGGGGCGGGCAGCTGAGCCCGGCCGCGCGGCGAGGGCTGCGGGCGTTCGTGGGCAAGGCCCAGTGCGTCAACTGCCACAACGGGCCGATACTCACCGACCATGAGTTCCACAACCTCGGGTTGCCGTTCGAGCCGCAGAGCAAGTTCGACGTGGGGCGCGCGCTCGGCGCCAGCGCCGTGGTCAAGGACGAGTTCCGGTGCGGGAGCGTGTACAGCGAGGTCGATCCGTCGACGTGTGACCACCTGAACTTCCTCAACCCGGCGTTTGTGGACTTCGAGGGGGCGTTCAAGACACCGACGCTGCGCAACGTGGCCCTGACCGCGCCGTACATGCACGACGGACAGTTCGCCAGCCTGTCGGAGGTCATCGCGTTCTACAAGACGCTGCCGGGCAAGGCGCGGATGGGCCATCGGGAGCTGGTGCTGGAGCTGCTGGACGCGTCGGTCGAGGCGGACGACCTCATCGCCTTCCTGGAGGCGCTCACGGGTGAGCTGCCGGACGACCGGTGGATGCACGCGCCCACCGAGCCGCCTCCGCCGCACTCGCCGATCCCCGCGGCCGCGCCGACCGCACCCACAGGGGCGTCCTCCGACGCCCCGCCAACCCCCTGACCGCCATGCACCGTCACACCTCCATCGTGCGCCTCGCGGCGCCGCTCGCCCTCGTCATCGGTTTGTTCGCGTGTCGGAGCGAGCCTGAGCTGCTGGACATCGCCACGGTGCCTCCGTTCGCCTTCGTCGATCAGAGCGAGGCGCCGATCGGGAGCGCGACGCTGGCGGGGCGGCCGTACGCGGTGAACTTCCTGTTCACGTCGTGTCCGACGGCCTGCCCGCCGCTGGCCCAGGCCACGAGCGAGCTGCAGGGCAAGGTCAAGGCGTGGGCGGGGGAGCAGGAGCCGTACCCGGTGCAGCTCGTCAGCGTGACCATCGACCCGGCCACGGACACGCCGGAGCGGCTGACCACGTATGGGCAGGGGTACAAGGCGGACTTCGGGCTGTGGAAGTTCGCGCGGGGTGACTACGAGACGATGGAGACGCTGGTCACCGAGGGCTTTTTGCAGCCGCTCATCCGGAAGGACCTGCTCGAGGTTCACGACGCCATCAAGCGCAAGGCCATGATGGACGAGCCGATCCCGGTGGGCACCGCCCACTCGGTGCGGTTCGTTCTGGTCGACGGCCAGGGCCATATCCGCGGGGTCTACGACAAGGACGACGCCTCGCTCGACCGGCTCAGCCAGGACCTGCGGCGCCTGGCCGGGCGCTGACGCCCACGCCGGCGCCTTATGACGCATCGCGTCAAAGGGCGTCCCGCCCCTCCCACCACGGACCCACCATGAACACACCCGCCCCCACTGACGCCCCCCAGGCCCCACGACGGTTCCGGTTCAACCTCCCGCTGTCCGTCATCGCGTTGGCGATGTTCGTCATGCTCTGCTCGCTCGGCACGTGGCAGACCTCGCGCTACCTCGAAAAGAGCGCGCGGATGGCCTGGTACCAGCACCAGCACGGCGAGCTGCCCGCCATCGAGAGCCTTGAGCTGCCGCAAGGCCAGGACCGCGTCGCCACCCTGCACATGCGGAAGGTCAAGCTGACGGGTCTGCTCGCGATGGACAAGGCCCACCTGCTCACCTCCCGCTACCGGTTCGGCAAGCTCGGCTACGGCGTCCTCGCGCCGCTGGAGGTCGACGGTCCCCACCCCCGCATCATCGTGGACATCGGCTGGGTTCCGGCCGATCGCCTGGAGGCCTTCCTGGCCGAGTGGCCCAACCGTCGGGTCACCGTCACTGGCCGCATCGAGCAAGGCGACAAGCTCGGCGAGGAGGCGGCGGTCGGCGAGCACCTCGGGCTGCCGACGTGGCGCCGGATCCACACCGGAGGGCTCGCACGGGCCATCGACGGGCTCGATCCCGACTTCATGATCCTGGCCGGCGAGGAGGCGAGCGGACAGCAGATCGACCCCGAGGACCTGCCGATCGATGGGTATCCGCCGATCGAGCGTCAGCCGCCCTCCAAGAACGTCGAGTACGCGCTCACCTGGTACGGGCTCGCTGTGACGCTCATCATCGTCTACATCGGCTTCAGCATGAAGCGACCCAGGGAGGAGGACGAGGAGGGGCTGCCGCCGAGGGAGTGAGCGGTGCGGCGAGAGGTCAGAACGTGCCGCCGAGCACCTGAACACCGACCCGACCCGGCTCCACGGCCACCGCCGGCACTCCCAGCCGCCAGCCACCGCCCGACGCCACGTCAATGAGCGACGCGCTGCCTCCGATGACCGCCGGGTTGTCCTGGGAGATGTAGTAGCCGAGCGAGGCGGTCAGCGGTACGACCATCCCCACCAGGAACGCCCCGCCGTAGGCGATCTCCTCGAGCTCCAGCCGCGCGGTGGGCTGGAACATCACGGCGAAGACCACCGTGCCCGCCGCGGCCAGCGCGAGCGACCGCAACGGGCTGCCGTGATAGCCGAGCGCCGTGCCCGCGATCGACGCCCCCATCCCCCCGCCGAGCGCCGCACCGGACAGCCCGAGCAGGATGACCGAGGCCGGATGGTCGTTCAGGCAGGCCGAGACGTCCTGCGCGGGGCTGCACAGGTCGAGGCCGTGCCACGCGAGCGCCGGACCGCCGATCATGCCGGCCACCGTACCCGCCAGCGACGACGTCAACACCACCACCCAGTCGCGACCGGACCACGACACCTCCGGCCTTGGCGGCGTGTCTGGCACGGGCTCGGGCAGCGGCTCGAGGACCTGGGCGGGCGGCGGCAACAGACCACCCGAGAAGTCGTCGGGAGGCGCGAGCGCCGGCTCCGGCTCGGCCTGCTGCGCGAGGACCGGGACGGTGAGCAGGCTCGTCAGGACGCTGAGCACCAGCGCCCCGGTGAGCGCCGGTCGAGACAGACCTGTCCGCATCGAGACACCTCGTCGGTGAGGGCTCGTCTAGATATAAGTGGTCTGTTTGTGACGAGGGATTCTTCGTTCAGACAAGGAGCGAGACCGAAGGCGTGGCACCGCCACGTCGAGATCGAAGCGACGCTGGCTGGGCGGAGAAGCACCGTCACAAATAGACCACTTATATCTAGACGAGCCCTGAGGGCCGCGGCGCACGGCCGCCGGGTCACTTCGCCAGGGTCGCCCGCAGGAACGTGTAGATGTCGGCGCCCTTGACCACCTCAGCCTTGATCTGGTCCGCGCCGCCGTGGCCCGCGTTGCGCTCGATCCGGAGGTAGGCCGGTGACCTCCCCTGCGTCACCGCCTGAACCGCCGCGACGAACTTCCGGGCGTGCAGCGGGTCGACGCGGTCGTCGCTGTCCGCCGAGAGCATCAGCAGCGGCGGGTAGGTGGCGTCGGCCGAGACGTGGTGGTAGGGCGAGTAGGCGAGCAGCGCCTTGAACTGCGCCTCATCCTCCGCCGAGCCGTATTCAGGAATCCAGGTCTTGCCGCTACCGAACAGGTGGTAGCGCACCATGTCGAGCAGCGGCACCTCGCAGATCACCGCGCCGAAGAGGTCCGGCCGCTGCGTCATCGCTGCCCCGACGAGCAGGCCGCCGTTGGACCCGCCGCGGATGCCCAGGCGGCCGGCCGTTGTATACCCCTCCTTGACCAGGTACTCCGCCGCCCCGATGAAGTCGTCAAAGACGTTCTGCTTGTTCAGCCCCATCCCCGCCCGGTGCCACGCCTCGCCGTACTCCCCGCCCCCGCGCAGGTTCGGCACCGCGAAGCCGCCGCCCTGCTCCAGCCACGGATAGATGCTCGCCCGGAACCACGGCTGCATGCTCACCGAAAAACCGCCGTAGCCGCTCAGCAGGAACGGCATCGTCCCGTCCAGCGGCTTGTCCTTCGGGCGGACGATGAACATCGACACCTTCGTGCCATCCTTCGACGGATACCAGACCTGCTCCACGCTGTAGGGCGTCGGGTCGATCGGCACCTTGACCTCGGCCCAGAGGGTCGGGCCGCCCTTCTTGATGGAGGTGCGGTAGATCTGCGGCGGCACCGTGAAGGACTGGAACGAGAAGTAGGCGTCGTCGTCGCCCGGGTCGCCCGTCATGCCCGACGTCGCCCCGATGGTGGGCAGCTCGACCTTGCGCACGAGCTTGCCGTCCAGCTTGCGCACCTCCAGCGAGGTCGCCGCGTTCTGCAGCCGGCTCACCACCAGGTGCTGCCCGATGACCTGGAGGCTGTCGATCACCGACTGGGCGTCCTCCGGCACCAGCGTCTCCCACTTGTTGAAGGCAAACTTCTTCGGCGTCGTGCGCATGACCTTGTAGCGCGGCGCCTCGTGGTTGGTGAGGATGTAGAACTGGTCCTTCCAGACCTCCACGCCGAAGATGGCGTCCTTGCCGACGACCAGCGGCGTCCACTTCGTCGTGACCGGCTTCTTCGCCTCGCGGAAGTAGACGTCGGAGGCGTTCCAGCCGCGCCACACGTAGTACATCAGCCACTTGCCGTCCCGGCTCAGCGACACGGACAGGAACGTGCTCGGATCGCCGGTCTTGTCCTTGATCAGCACGTCCTCCGTCTGCGGCTTGCCGACCACGTGGTAGCGCACCTCGGCCGTGCCAGGGCGATCGGACACCGCCACCGCGGGATCGTCGGGCAGATACACGTAGTAGAAGGCGTCACCCTTCGGCGTCCAGTTCGGGGTGGCGTACTTCGCCCCGGTGAGCTGCTCCAGCTCCTTGCCCGTGACCACGTCCATGACGTGCAGCGTGGCCTCGTCGGCGTTGTTCAGCCGGCGCTGGTAGGCCACCTTCTTGCCGTCCCAGCTCGGCACGACGCCGCTCACCGAGACGCTGCCGTCCTCGCTCATGGTGTTCGGGTCGAGCAGGACGACCTCCTTGCCCTTCTCACCCTCCTTCCAGTACCAGACCCGCTTCTCCTTGTCCGCGTGCCGACGCGAGTAGAAGAACCGGCCGCCCCGCTTCTCCGGCGCGCTGATGCTGTCCACGTAGAACAGCTCCGTCAGGCGCTTCTCCAGCGCCTCCCGGCCCTCGAGCCCGTCGAGGTACGACCGGGTCACCTTGTCCTGGGCGCCCATCCACGCCTGGACCTTCGCGTCCTCGCCGTCCTCCAGCCAGCGGTAGGGGTCCGGGACGGGCTGACCAAACAGCGTGTCCGTCACGTCCTGCCGCGCCGTCTCGGGCGTGGCGAAGGGCGGTGGCGGCGGCACCTCGACCTTGACGGGCGTCGGGTCCTTGATTACCTGGGGCTCGGCGCACGCGCCGAACACCAGGGCGCTCAGCAGGAGCACGATCGACAGGAGAGAGCTGCGCATGAAGCCTCCTTGGGCGTTGCGTCGTCACACGATCCACGAAACCATCGAGCGTCGGCCCCTCTGGATATCCCACCGCTGCCCTGCTGCGCAAGCACCCACCCGTTGTCCCTCGCCTCCCCCATGGGCTACAATCGCCCCGCTTCCACGGTCGATGTCTGGACCACCATCAAAGAGAGGCCCGATGTATCTCATCCGCGAACAGCGCCGTGTGGTCCGCAGCATCACGACGGCCCTGGCGATCAAGCCGTTCATCATCCTGGCCGGCGTCTCCGGCTCCGGCAAGACCCAGCTCGCCCGGCGCCTGGCCGCGGGCGTCGCTGCCGGACGCCGCGTCAACGGCGTCTACACCCATCAGCTCCCCGAGGATCTGGCCGGGGCCGACGCCCTGATGAGCATGGTCGCCACCTCGGGCGTCGCCCCGGCGCTGGCCGACGCCGACGACGAGGCCTTCATCGACATCGCCGAGCTCCAGCGTTTCGACAGCGATCAGGCCACCGAGACGCACGACCGGGCCGAGTCCAGCTACGAGGACGTGTTCCGCAACCGCGTCGCCTTCCTGCCAGTCCGCCCGGACTGGAAGGACGCGCGCGACATGTGGGGCAGCTACAACCCGCTCACCGGCCTGTTCTACCCGACGCGGGCGCTGCGCGTGATGGTGCACGCGCTCATGGACTTCGCCCGTTACGGCGACCGCGCTGGACGCCACTTCCTGATCCTGGACGAGATGAACCTGGCGCGGGTCGAGTACTTCATGAGCGACCTGCTCAGCCTGATGGAGTCGGGGGCCTACCAGGGCGACGACGGGCGGATCTACCTCGGCGAGCTCGTCGACATCCACCCGTTCCCCCAGCCGATCTGGTGTGAGTCGGCGCCGTATCTGGCCAGCGAGCGGCGCACCTCGCAGGAGCACACCTTCCTCGGGCGCATGGACGTCGGCTGGCTGCAGGTCATGGCGTTGCTGTGCCGGGGGGTGAGCAACGCGTCCTTTGAGCCGCTCGACTTCACGCTGTCCATGGTGCACACCGGCGCCTCGTGGTGGCGGCTGGTGCCGCCGCGGCTGGCCTTCCCGCCCAACCTGACGGTGATCGGCACCGTGAACGTGGACGAGACGACCTTCGCGCTGTCGCCCAAGGTGCTCGATCGGGCGTTCGTGGTGGAGTTCGGGCACATGGACTTCGACGGCGTCTGCGGGGACTGGCCGGGCTATGACGCGGTGCGTCATGAGATCCAGAAGCTGCACGAGATCCTCAGCAACGCCGGACACCCCTTCGGGTATCGCGTCGTCAAGGAGCTGCTCGAGTACCTGGAGGCCAGCGGGCGCACCTGGGAGACCGAGGGCGACTTCCTCATCGCCAGCAAGCTGCTGCCCAAGGTCCGCGGCACCGAGGAGCAGATGGAGGTCGGCCTCACCCACCTGCTCGCCTACACGCTCGGCGCCGAGGTCGTCCGCGTCGCCACCCTCGTCGAGCGCGACCCCTTCCCGCTCTCCCTCGAGGCGCTGCTCCTCCACCTCGGCCTGCCCCTCGGCGAGGTCGCCCACCCCCGCTCGGCGCGACGCGTGCTGCAGATGCTGCGCGAGCTGCGCTACTCGGGCGTCACCTCCTTCATGTAGCCCCGAGGCCCGCCATGTGCGCTGAACTCGACGTCGCCGTCCAGGACGCCCTTGACCACCTCGAGACGCTCCGGCCGGCGCTCTACGTCTTGACCCGGCACCTGGACCGACAGCTCGTCACCACGGAGGGCTTCGTGCCCTCGGACCGCGCCCGCAACCCCGTCGCCGAGCGCCTCATCGAGAGCCTCAACGAGGCCAGCGCCGTCAGCCCCACGCGCTGGAGCACGTCGGTGCCCCACGTGGTCGTCGGCGACTTCGAGGTCCGCGTCATCAAGATGATCGACCGGAGGCTGCACATCTCCACCGACACGGCCGCCAACCGCGTGCTCGTCCGGGGCCTCGAGAGCATCGTCACCGAGCTCAACCGGGCGCTCCGCCACGACGCGCTCGCCCTCCACCTCCGGGCCCGCGCCCGCAAGCTCCGCTCGGCCTACATCCAGCTCCGACAGCGCGTCGACACCGACGGCATGGGGCTCATGCGGCCCGCAGACCTCATGGACCGCAGCTTGCGCTACGCGCCGCGGTACCGCCCGGTGCTCGAGCTCCACCGCGCCGCCAGAACCCTCCGCCAGGCCCGCCGCCCCGACGACGCACCTGGCGCCGACTGAGGCCGCGCCCCTACAGGCTCGCCATCCGCCCTTCGAGGTCGGGGAACAGCTCCGGGCCCTGCGCGCGCGCGTGGCTGTACCACTCCCGCGCCGCCGTCGCGTTGCCCGCCATGTGGCAGGCGATCCCGAGGCGGTAGTGCACGTGCGGCAGCATCGTCCCGTGCCGCTCGGCGTAGCTGAGGGCGTCGTGGAAGAAGTGCGCCGCGTCCACCCAGTGCTCCGTCGCCAACAGCATCTGCGCGATCAGGAACATCGCCGGGAACACCTGCTCGCCAGCATGGATCGCCGCCGACAGCTCCGCCATCGCCTCGTCGTAGCGACCGGCCTCGTAGAACGCCACCCCCAGATCGAAGGTCGGCACCGTCGCCTCGGGCACGATCAACCCCTCGGGCAGCGCCGGCAGCTCATAGGTCGCGCCGCTCGTGGTGCCGTACTCCGCCGTCGTGGCGCTGTGGCCGCCGGCTGCCATCACCGGGTTCGGATGGTCGGCCGTCGCCGCAGCGTGGACCGACACCCCCGGCGCGGCGCCGTTGGCCCTCGCAGGCTCCGCGGCCGCCGCCTGAGCCGCGGCGATCGCGGCCTGACGACGCTGCACGTCGGGATGCGCCGGCCAGCGCGTCGCGATCTCCCGCAACATGTTCAGCGCATCGGCGTGCAGGCCCTGATCAAGGTAGAAGTCGACCTCCTCCAGGTCCATCGCCAGCTCGTCGGGGCTCGACCCCGCCGGCTCCTCTTCCTCCTCCTCCTCATCGTCATCGAGGAACAGGTCCTCCAGCTCCTCCTCCTCCTCGCCATCGGGCAGCTCGAGCGCCGGCGCGGTGACCCCGCCGAGGCCCTGAACGCCCACCATGGCCGTCGCGGGCTCGTTGTCTGCGGCGCGGCTGGCGTTCCCGGTCGGGAGCGGCTGCAGGCCGTACACGTCAACCTCGTCGATATCGCCGAAGCCCGTCACGTCCACATCGATGATGTCGTCGTCGTGCGCGGCCCCGCCCAGCCGCTCCAGCGCCAGGTCCGCCGCCGCGTCGAGCTCGAGCGCCGCGTGGCCCATGTGGTCGAGGTCGGCCAGGGCGTCGAGGGCGTCCAGATCGTCGAGCTCATCCACCTCGAAGACGTCGGTGTCGTGGTGCGGCTCGCCCTGCAGCAGGTCCTCCACCTTCCAGACGTTCGTGTCGTACTTCTCGTCCTGCTCGAGCGAGACCGCCCCGACCTCCTCGACGGCGGGCGCGTAGTCCGCCGCCACCTGCGCCAGCATCGAGTCCAGCGAGACGTCGTCGCCGAGCACGTCGAAGAAGCTCTCCTCCAGGCCCTGCTGGTGCGGGAAGAGGTCGTGCTCGGTCACCCCGAGCTCATACGCCACCCCGTTGGCCTCCTCGTTGATCGGCATGCACTGATAGGCCTCCCGAAGGTAGGCCAGGCCCTGCTCGCGATCCCACGGAAACACCAGGCGCGTCAGGTGCAGCAGCACCGCGCTCGCCGAGGCGTAATCTCCCTCGGTGTAGCGCATCGTCCGCAGCCGCTCGAGCGCGCCTACGTGGTTGGGCTCCACGGCGAACACGGCGTCGAGGTGCCCCTGGGCCTTCTCGAACAGCGCGTACTTGATGTAGACGTCCGTCTCGACCAGCAGCCGCTGGATCTCCTCCGGCGTCAGCCACGCTGGCCGCGGCGGCGGCACCGGCTGAGCGCGCTGTGGAGGCGGCTGCGCGGGCGGAGGCTGGGGGGCGAAGGCCGGACGCGGCGGCAGCGGCGGCAGCGGCGGCGGCGTGTGCGCAGGGATCGGCGACACCTGCGGCGCGTGAGCGCCTGCCGGCTCGATCACCGGCGCCAGAATGTCCGCCGACAGCAGCGGCGCCGAGCGAGACTTCCGGCGCCCAAGCGCCTTGAGCGCCTCGTGGTCCTCCGGCACCAGCTCCAGCAGACGCTCCCAGTCCTCGTGGGACTCGACCGTCTCACCCAGCTTGTCGTGGATGCGCGCCTTCTCCCGGAGCACCTGGTGCGCCTTCTGCGGCTGCTCCAGCAAGTCGAAGATCTCGATCAACATCCCGAGACACTCGGTGTCCTCGTGGTTGTCCTTGTAGACGATCTGCAGCTTGGCCAGCGCGACACGACCGTCGCGGCGATCGATGTACTCGCGCACCAGGCGCTTCACCAGATCCGGCTCGGGGTCGTGGTAGATCTGCCGCTCGACGACCTTGATCCAGTCGTCCATCCGGCCAGCTTCCTCAAGGAGCGCCGCCGCCTGGGCGAACACCTCGACCGCCTCCTCGGCGCGGCCCACCCGGCTCAGCGTCTCGGCCAGCTTGATGTAGATCCCGACGTTCTCGGGATCCATCATCACCATGCGCTGCAGGATCTCAATGCTGCCGTCGGTGTCCCCTCGCTCGGCCAGGAGCTCGCCGGCGCTGCCGTAGAAGGCCATCGCGTCGCTCAACAACCCGAGCTGATGGTAGATCTCTGCCAGGCTCTTGTGCACCTCGACGAGCTTGGGCGACAGCTGCAAGACGCGCTTGTAGACCGCCGCCGCCTTCGGCAAAAAACCACCGTCGGCGTGCTCGCGCGCCACCAGGATGTAGGTCTGGACCGCGTCGTTGTCCTTGCCCAGCTTTGCCTGGAGATCGCCGATCTTGAGCAGGACGCGCACGTCGCCCAGACCGAGCTCCATCACCTTCTGATACTCTTTGATCGCCTTCGGAAGGTTGCCCTTCTGCACCTGATTGCGTGCGCTGTCCAGCAGAGCCTGCTTGTTGGGAGCCACGGGCGTCTCCTCCGCGTGCCGCGACGCGGGCTGGGGTTCCACACCGAGACCGTCTCGCGCTCCTGGCGACGGCGGCTCGGCGCACCTGACAATGTCCCACACACCGCCGGAGACCGGCGGCGCCCGACGCGACAGCAGCCCGCGCCGCCACCGTCGAACACCGCCCGCGCCGATGGCGTCGGGCAGGCTCTCGAAGGGCCCCCGAAGACTCACACCGCGCCGCGACCACCTCATGCCCCACCGGCCGCCCCCACGCCCCGCGCCGAACGCAGACGATCAGGACGCGCACACCGGCGGCCACGAGACCCCGTCAGCCTGCAGAGGAGCCCCCGAACCCCCTGTCAACCGTTCGGGCGAGAGCGCCGAGCGCCGCTCGACGTCTCCGCCCGCTCACGACCCGGCGGCCTGGCGAAGCGCGCCAGGTCGCCCGGCGGCCGCGCTACTCCTTGGCGCGCTCGACGTACTCGCCGCTGCGCGTGTCGATCCGGATCAGCTCGTTCTCCTCGAGGTACAGGGGCACCTGCACGACGTGGCCGGTCTCGAGCGTGGCGGGCTTGGAGCCACCGCTGGCGGTGTCGCCCTTGACACCGGGATCGGTCTGCGTCACGCGGAGGACCACGAAGTTGGCGATCTCGACGTTGATCGGGTTCTCGCCGTAGAACAGCACCGTGCACTCCATCTCCTCCTTCATGTAGGGGAGGACCTCGGAGAGGGCTTCGGCGCTGATGCGGACCTGCTCGTAGCTGTTCGTGTCCATGAAGACGTAGAACTCGCCTTCCTGGTAGATGTACTGCATCTCCCGCTCGCGGATGTCGGGGCGGCCGACCTTGTCGCCGGAGCGGAAGTTGACGAACAGGACCCGGCCGTTGAGCAGGTTCTTCATCCGCGTCTTGACGAACGCCACGCCCTTGCCAGGCTTGACGTGCTGCGCTTCGATGATGACGTAGGGATCGCCTTCGTACTCGATCTTGAGGTTCTTACGAAAATCAGAAGTGGAAAACATACGTACTCGCTCCAGAAAGATGGATTCAGTCCAATTCAATCTCTTTGGGACGCTGGGGTCGATCCACCCCGCAAGGGCGGTCGTCCACACGCGTGCCCGCTCACATCACTATGGGGCATCACCCCTGTTCGTCAACGTCCTCCGACGCGCACGGTCGGAATTGACGATCTCCACCACCCCGCGCAGCGCCAACAGGTAGCCCGCGGTCCCGAAGCCCATCAGGCGGCCCTGGCAGACATCGGCGAACAGAGAGACATGGCGAAACGCCTCGCGGCGGTACACGTTGCTGATGTGGACCTCGATGGCCGGCACCGCCAGCGCCGACACCGCGTCCCGCAACGCCACGCTCGTATGCGTGTAGCCACCGGGGTTGATCAACAACCCGTCGACGCGGCCCATCCCCGCCTGAACCGCGTCGATCAACGCGCCCTCGTGGTTGCTCTGCACGCACTCCACCGCCACGCCGAGCTCGACGCCGAGGGCCACCAGCGCCGCGTCGACCTCTTCGAGCGTCGTCGCGCCGTAGATCTGCGGCTCACGGCGGCCGAGCAGGTTCAGGTTCGGGCCGTGCAGGCAGAGCACGACGATCGGGGCGCCCTGAACGTCCTTTGGCGCAACCTGTGACACGACGCGCTCCACCTCACTGCATCTGATGCTCGACGCCGGGCGCCAGGAGCCGGAGCATCCTCGCGCTCCGGTCGAGGTCCGCCTCGGGCGACACCGTCATCACCAGGACGTACTCCCCGAGCACGACATGAGCCAGCGCCGCCACCGTGCCCGTCCGCAAGGTCAGCTCCCCGACCCCGCCGAGTTCCCGCGTCATGTTGGCCCGCTGGATCTGCCCCAACACCCCGGCGATCTCGACGGCCACGGCCATCAAGGCGTCCTTGCCATCCTGCCCCGACTTCGAGACCGACGCGATCGGGATCCCGTCAAAGCCGATGAGCACGCACGCGATCGCGCCTTCGACGTGGCTGAGCGCCTTGTGGAGGGTGTCCTGAAACATCAGCGGTTGGCCAGGTGTGGGGGTGGACGGCTCGGCCGGAAAACTCCACGACCGATGGAGCAGAGCGTAGACTGCAACCACGCCGCGAGCAAGTCAAGAGCCGCCTGCCCATCACCCGCAGGCGACCAGAGCCCGGCCTGCGACACCCCCCGGCCCCCCGCCACCACGACCACCCAGCGCCAGGCCCCGCCCACCACCACACGCCTCAACGGCCCAGCGGCCCGTCCTTGCGCCAGAGCACACACCCCGGCGCGGACCTCATGCGGAGCACGCTCCCGGCCGGCCACCGCATCCACGTCAACGCGGGCCACGCCCCCGCCGCGTCCTGCAGCTCCCCCTGCACCACGAACAGCTCCAGCCCGTCAGCGACCTCGATGACCCGCTCCGTCCCGGCCGACGCCCAACGCTCGAGGCAGACCCGCTCGGCGCCGTGGCGATGCAGCTCCATCACGTCCACACCGGCCTCCCCCGACGGGCACCACGCCCCCGACGCCGTCTCGACGACGACCCGCGCCCCATCGTCGCTGGCCATCTGCCGCAGCTTGACGAAGATGGTGCATCCCTCCCGCGTGTACGGCGCATGACGGCTGCCCCACGGGTTCCGCACGTAGGTCCCCGCCGGATAGTTTCCGTGCTCGTCGCTGAACACCCCCTCCAGCACGAGCAGCTCCTCCCCCTTTGCGTGCTCGTGCGACGGGAACGCGCTTGCAGCGGCGTACCGCACCACCGAGGTCGCCCGCGCCACCTCCTGCCCCACGCGATCGAGCATCTTGCGCTCGACGCCCGCGCTCGGCGACGAGACCCAGGACATCCGGTCGAGCCGAAGCACGACGGGCGCGGTGAAATCATCGTGAATCCTCATGAACCCTCCAGTCTGGCCTGCCGCCCCGCGCCACCTGCGCGCGGGTGAGATGCCTTGGACACCTGTACCCCAAAGCGAGCCGCGAGACCATCGCCCCGAGGTGACGGTCTCCCTGCGCGCCCCGCCCTTGCCCCCGCCCCCCGCCTCACGCTACCCTCACGGCCACCACGCTCGACACGCCCTGGTGAGCCATGCCCATCAACGACCTCCAGCAGCTCCTCAAACTCGGCGCCGACGCCGAGCCCGACAGCCTCGACACCCTCGCGGGCCTGCTGCGTGCCAGCAGCACGCGGGCCGAGGTGCTCGCCGAGGGCGCCGCGAGCGCGCCAGCCCTGGCGGCGCTGCTCCCCCACAAGGACAAGACCACGCGCAAGCTGGCAGCCGAGGCCCTCACGGATCTCGGCCCCGCCGCTCGCGGCGTCGCGCCCGCCATCGCGAAGCTGGCCACGAACAAGGACGCCGCGACCCGCAAGCTCGCCCTGGCCGCCGCCGCGACGGTCGGCGGGGACGCGACGACCTGGGCCGAGGCCGCCGAGTTCGCGCTGCGCGCTGGCGACAAGGCCGTCATCGACCTGTTCGCCCACTTCGACGGCCGCGCCCTGCCCATCCTGCGCGCCGCCTGGCACAGGAGCTCCCCAAAGAGCCAGCTGGTCATCGGCGAGTGCCTCAAGGTGATCGCGCCGCACATCGACGCCGTGGAGGTGGAGGACCTGCTGCGGAGCTTCCTGCTGCACGACAAGGAGCCCCAGCAACGCCTCGGCCTCGAGCTGATCGCGCGCATCCGCAAGCCGCCGCTGTCCCTGGCCGAGGAGGTCGCCGACCTGTCGAGCCTGCCTGGCGCCCGCACCGCCCTGCTCCGCTTCCCCGAGGCGCGGGTCAAGCGCGAGCTTCGCTCCCTGATCAAGTCCCAGTCGCCCCCCGAGCGCACCGTCGGCTTCGAGGTCGTCAAGCACTACGGCTCCTCCGCCCGCGAGTTCGCCCCGCTCATCGCCGAGGTCCTCGCCAACGACACCCACGCCGAGTCCGCCCGCACGGCCGTGCACACCCTCGCCCGCCTCCTCCCCGACGACGAGCTCGCCGCCGCCCTCGAGCCCGCCCTCGACCACTGGGACGCCGACGTCCAGAAGGTCGCCCGCCGCTACCTCGCCCAGGCCGAGGTCGCCCCCCGCGCCAGCGTCTGGGACAACCACCCCTTCTCGCCTGGCCTGCTGCGCCAACTCCAGCGCCTCGGCTTCAAGCCCACCGCCCCCTTCGCCATCCCCCCCTCCCGCCCCTTGCCCGACCGCCCCTTCGAGTGGAACGACCCCGGTGACCTGGTCGCCCACACGCTCTCCCCCGCAGTCTGGGCGCTCCTCCACGCCCTCACCTCCCCCCCCTACACCCTCTACACCGTCTGGGGTAGCTACGAAAATCGAGACACCTTCTACTTCTCCAAAGAGAACCCCATCTACGTCCTCCCCCTCCGCGAGCGCACCCACCTGATGCACGTCATCGGCGACGGCAGCATCGGCTACTTCGCCACCATCGACCTGCTGGACACCTCGAACGACCCCGCAGTCTACTACATCGAGCGCTGGGGCGGCTGGGGCGACGGCGGCTGGCAAGCGAGCTGGAACCTCTCCGGCTACCTCCGAAACCTTGGAACCCGTTGAAACGAAAGGAGTTTCCACCATGGCACTGATCAGCATCGACGACATCAAAGAGAAGGCCCCCGACCGCAAGGCCTTCGCCACCGCCAAGAAGATCGCCGTCCCCTCGAGCTGGAGCACCCTCGGACGCCACGGCGCGATCCTCTGGGGCAACGCCATCGGAAGCTCCGGCGACGGCTACGCCGTCTACGTCGACACCGCCGCCAACTCCCTCCAATGCTCCTGCCCCAGCCGCAAGCGCCCCTGCAAGCACGCCCTCGCCATCCTCATCATGGACGCCGAAGGTACCGCCATCCCCGACGCCGAGCCCCCGTCCGGCCACAAGTGGGACGCCGAGGAGCGGTATCAGAGCACGTGGGAGTAGGCCGGGCCGTCACCGCCCGCGCGCCCTCACCCCCCAGCCCCCTCTCCCGTATGACGGGAGAGGGGGAGGCCCTCACCCCCCGGCCCCCTCTCCCCTCGACGGGGAGAGGGGGAGGCCCTCACCCCCCAACCCCCTCTCCCCTCGACGGGGAGAGGGGGGGTAGAACAAGATTTTCACTTATACAGCAACAGCTTACTTGCCCGGCTCCCACTCTCCCCTCAGAGGGGAGAGGGGGTTGGGGGGTGAGGGCCTCCCCCTCTCCCGTCATACGGGAGAGGGGGCTGGGGGGTGAGGGCCTCCCCCTCTCCCGTCATACGGGAGAGGGGGCTGGGGGGTGAGGGC
>Ga0100377_1000748_pt1 | contig 28117 bp, 20 predicted proteins | sample CryGeymeta201501_FD_83664 | JGI IMG/M metagenome (GOLD analysis project Ga0100377, IMG submission 83664) | Groundwater microbial communities from Crystal Geyser aquifers in Utah, USA - Crystal Geyser metaG 2015-01 | ecosystem: Environmental > Aquatic > Deep subsurface > Groundwater | place: USA...
CAAAATAAAAAGCCTCGCAATCAGAAGATTGCGAGGCTTTTTTTACTAATACTCAACCGATTGTCTCACGACATGAGTACACAAATGAGTACACATGGATCAACGGGAGACCATCGCTTTTTGAACGCTATCCAGATACATTTCAACTATTTCAGCCTTTATTTTGTTCAAATTGACAGCTGTGTGGGTGATATAGTCCTCCATGGTTTCGTATTTCTTGTCTGATTGTTCAAATGCCTCCTCTAATTGCACCAATGTATTTGAATCAATGTCCAAAAACAATATTCCTCCCATCACGCTTTGTGCGGGCCGACTTTTTTCTGTCTAACTCGCTTTATGGATCATGTTTATCGAAGCATGTGAATAATAGTTGAATTACGCCGGCTAGGGGTATCGATTCAAATAATTGCCCTCCACGACAGTGGACCGCCGATATGCCTACAACTTCCAATATTAAGTGAAGGCCCCGGCAGTGGCTCCATTACTGCATCCTGATTATCCTAAAACATCCGGACTTACCGCTTTCGCTGATCAACTGCCCATAGTAAACCCCATTGGACAACGCCTGACCCCTGTCATCGGTACCATCCCATACATATTGCTGTTTCCTGTCATCCTGCATAACAGGCCGGAGTACGGTGACCAATGATCCGACGGCATCGTAGATCATTACCTGTTCGGTCTTATCATTCCTGACCTCCAGGAATACCCTGTCCTTAAAGGGATTGGGATAGCATAAGAGATCGACACCGCCATCGGTGGCAACGTCGTCGACGGAGGTGGCAAGGTCGACATCAATGACAACATTGGCCGAGGGACTGACAATACCCTCATATACCAGCCGGTAATTGAATTGATCATATCCCACATAATCGGGCGCCGGAATGTAGGTATAATTCCCGTCGGCATTGGGCAGCAAAGCTCCGGTGAGCGTGCTGTCCTCCACGATGATCTCCATATCATAGAGCCAATCCTCAGGAATGACATCGTTGGCCAGCAATATCTCTCTGACGGATATTGCCAAGGTATCATTCATTACCATATGTAAGGTGTCGGGCACCGGAATACATTCTGAAACACGGAACAGCGGCGTATAGGTATGGGTGGTGACTTGTCCTTTTCGATCAGCGAACCGAAGCTTAAAATCAACATCCTTCAACCCATCCAGCCAAGGTGACAGATCGATCTCAAAACATCTTCCTATCAAAGAATCCTCCACTAAGTATTGGAAGCCTGTCTGTATCCAATGGGTACTGTCTGATGCTTTAATGAATACCGATATGGAATCCAGATCCACCGGATAATAGGCCACATCAATGGTTGTTGAGTCCTCATCCGGGTAGTGAGGCTGAAGGTCTGCCACGGCAAACACCAGCTTTCCCGAACTGTTTCGCTGCAAATGACTAACCGGCAAATTCGCACCGTTTCTTAACTGTAAGGTGGTCAGGGTGGGCGGATTATTATCCCATCGGTAGGGGACTTCCCATTGGGACTCCAGCGTCAGGTTGATGGTTGAGGTGATCTGGTAGTGTGCCGGCTCATCGCCGAAATCGTTGTAGGTGTAGTTGAAAATGTAGGTATACCGATCATCCGGCAAGTCCAACGTCACGAAAGGCGAAGTGGATGCGTACACTTCCTGACCCTGACTGTTGAGTAGTTTATGCTGTACATCTAAACGCAGGGGATAGGTCTCATATTCCGTGTTGCCATAGTGCATTGTCCCGAAATAAATATTATTATCGTTGAACAACCCATTATAAAAATAGGTATCCCCATACAAAGGCCATCCACTCAGATACATGGTACTGTTATCGCCATAGGCTGCCAACAATGGGTTCAAATAACGATGACGGTAGCCTCTTATCCTGGCATATGTTATGTCGTCAAATTCGGAGGCATCAAAAAAATACAATTGAATGCCCTTTGAAGTACGTTGAAAGGGATTAATATCCATGAATCCATGTTCGGTATGATACCAAAAATCTGCTGCCAGGTTGGGAGCTTCATCATCCATCAGGTATATACTACCCGCCCAGGGTGTAGGAATAAGAAAAGACTCATTACTGATGCTGCTCATATAACCATGGAAATTATGCCAAAGACCCCAACGGATATAGCTGGCCCCGGTCTGAGGCGTTACAACATTCAGTTTTGTGTACTCCGGGGCTTCATTGGGAATCACTCCCGACAGGTCGGTGTCATTAAGATTAACGGTACCTACATACAGCTTGCTCGTATCTTCGTTAGCCTTAAAAATTCCGAGTCTGGTATCGATGGCATTCGATAATTCGGCAGAGGTATAGAACCTCCCATCCGAATATTCTTCGGCTAAGAAGTCAATTTCATAAGAGCGATCGGCATAGTTTTTCTCATACAGAAAGATATAGAACGGACTGTAATCCAGGGGCTCCCCGGCTTCATCCTTGAATTCGACCTCACGACGGACCAGGCTGTCGTGGAGAATATACACCGTATCTAACCCGGTGCAAGCCAGCGATTGGGTATATATATCGTTGGTCGACCAGTAGCTGTTGGCAACGAAATTCAGGGTATCGGCATAGGAGACAAGATCATATTCATTGACCGTATTGTATAGTGTGATCATGGAATTATCATAATGATTGTAGGCATTAAATATGTCATACCAAAAGGATCCATTAATTACCAGGTGAATCCTTCGGGCCTTGGTAAAGGACCAAGGGATTCGCAGGGTATCTTCATTGGCAACGAGCCTGATGACATCGGAACAGGCGATCGCACCCGAATCCGGGTAAAGGAACAGGGCATTGTTCACCATCAGTTCAAAAGGAATGAAAGCCGAATCGCCGGGCAGGATCAGCACCTCATTAACGGGTGTGCTGATCTGAACACCCTCCGCAAAAGCCATCTCCCCTATGGTGACCAGCTGCTCCTGATTGGAGATATTGGTCAATTTCAGGGTGTCAGCGGTGGTGTATAGAGGAATGACAGGGTCGATGATACCAAAACTCAACTGGGCGGGATCCGACAGCACCTTCAGATCGAAGGCTTTGCGTGCATTCAGTCGGCCCGACCCTTGCTTCATGATGTCTTCTCCTATGTCGTCGGCTGACAGCAATACCGCCGATTTCAGCTGCTCCGGCGTCCAATCGGGATGCGCTTGCTTTAGCAAAGCACAAACACCCGCCACGTGGGGTGCCGCCATGGAGGTTCCGCTCATCGACACATAACCATGCGCCAGATAGGTGGAGTTGATCCCCACGCCGGGAGCCACCAGCTCGGGTTTAATGCCGAACACCACATTATTGGGTCCATAGGAACTGAAGGGTGCCCAGTGATCATTCTTGTCGGATGCCCCCACAGTGATGGCCGTCACCGCCGTACCGGGAGTACCGATGGATTGTGGCCCTGTTTCGCCGTTATTGCCTGCCGATATAGTATAGGTAACTCCCATGCTGATGGCATTTTCCACGGCCACACATACCACATCATCGGGAGCCCCGTTGGCTTTTCCCAGGCTCATGTTGACCACATCCAGCTTGTCGGAGTAATCGCCATCCTGATTGGGATCGACGCTTCGTTCTGCGGCAGCAATAAGAATGGAAGTATAGGCGAATCCATTATCATTAAAGACCTTCAACCCATAGAGTGAAGCATGCGGTGCCACTCCTTTGATATCGGCTCCGTCAGCAGCCACAATACCTGCCACGTGTGTCCCGTGGCCATTCACATCCATAATGGTATTGTTCCCGTCATAGAAGTCGTACCCTCCGATCACCTTATAGGCGCTTCCGATCCCGGCTCCCAGGGCAGGGTGCGTATAGTCGATCCCCGTATCCATGATACCCACCACGATACCGTCTCCATACAGGCCAAGGTCGATCCACACCTGATCCGCCCCAATGAGCGGCACACTCTCCGTGAGATCAAGCTCGTACTCCACATCCGGGTGGATCTTTTTCACATAGGGCAACTTGCTAAGGGCTTCTGTCGAAGCTTCATTGATGGACAGGGCTACCCCGGCCAGAACGTCGTAATAGGTAAAATGTATCACGGGCAGCTCACTATTCCTGTTGGAACGCCCGATGGCACCTAGATCATCTTCGAACTGCTTTTGAAGCGCCTGAAGCTCGCTGCGCTGCTGAGCGATTGCAGCCTGATTACGGTGCATGACCCTCGCCAGGGGAAGCGCGTTGAATTCCACCACGATCCTGACCCTGTCGTCCTTTAGTTGATCATCCGCTTTGGATACCTCTTTACCAATGGGTAGAATCTGATCCCCGGCATAATGAACAGTCCTGATCTCCTGTGATACGCCCAAACGGGCAAACAACGTGAAAATGCAGAATAAAAAAAAATTGTTGGTACTCATTTTGGTTATTGTTATTTAGACCTTTCAAAGTTAAAACAATAATTCGGTATTCGACCTAATGATACACAGATAATTAATTTCTATTAACCGACTAAAGTCGGAATTTACTAATATTTAAACTTAAACACCTGTTAATCAGGCATTTTTTTATCTCCTCTGGCGCGCGAATGTTTCGTGTGCCTTACTTTGCTCCTGTTTTTGTGAATACACCCTATTTGGATTGGTTTTATTAGTTTAGTTCTCAAAAGCCCAGGAATGAATTCCGGGGTTACAATGTCGGTCGTGCCGCTGGCACTTTGGAGTGGGGGCGCAGATTCTTACAGGCTTGAAATGATCAATACACCACAAATTTCCCCCTTCCCGTAATACTCCCCTTGTAGCTGGTAACCACCGAATACAACCCCGGTGCATAGCCCGAAAGGTTAAGTACCACCTGTATTTCACCCGAAGGAACAACGATTTCTTCCATTTTTACTCCCATTAAGTTGTATATAAACAGCGTGTACGTATCAAATTGGTTTTCTTTGGGGATGGCGATGGTACAGCTACGTGTGGCGGGGTTGGGAAAAACCGCTAACTCGCCCGGTTTTTCCACGCTGATAACGCCGGGCAGCGATGTCCAGCAATAATCGAAGCTCTCGCAGCCCAGGCTGTCTACCTTGAGTACCCACAAATCCTGGTTGCCATTGGGGTGAACCATTCCTGCTGCGGCATAACCGCCATCATCTGTTGGGATTACCCCGTACAGATAGTTATGGCTGTTTACTCCCCAGACTTCTTCGTACTCCCTGTACCATAGCGAATCGCCCTCTGGTGATACATTGAGCATATAACCCAATCGCTGTGGATAGGTTTCATATGTACGGCCCGTAAGTATAATCTTGCCCTGGGGTGTTACTGTCCCGCTGGCAACCCATTTATTGTAGCTGGCTATACCATATTTCTTTTCCCAAATCACATTGCCCTCCAAATCCAGTTTTATTACAGCATCGCGGTTATAGCTATCTGAAGAAGGATAGTTAACACTATCTGAATAACTGTAAACCCCAACTATTAAAGAATCAAGTGAAATGGATATGTACAAAGGCCCATGATATCGGTCATACTCCCAAAAACCCTTGCTCCATTCCTGATTACCTGCACTATCCGTTTTAATTAGATATGGTGCTCCTGTTACATGACCAAATGTCCATTTCCAGGCACTGAGCACAAAACCACCATCGGGGGTAGAGATTACATTGATGCCATCGTTTAATGGTCCGCTTGAAAAATACTTCCTCCATAGCTCGTTTCCCAAACTATCGGTTTTTATCAGCATGGCTTTGCTATTAGATCCCTCAATTACAATATGACCGGCTATTATTAACTCATCATTTGGTAACACGACACAATGACGAAAAGAATAATTAGTATCATAAGATAAAACATTGTCTCCAATGTTAACAGTCCACAAGGTATCCAATTCAATATCAAATCGATATATCACACCTTTATCTTCTACTCCAACACCCGTCCCTACATATTTCCGCTTCATACCAACATCGTAATATCCGGTATTACCCTTATCTCTTGACAAGGCTCCCTGATTATAAGATATATTCCAACTATAGGTGGTTTCACCTTCGCCAATAACTTTAGATAATAATTCATCTCCAAAATAATCAATTTTAATAATCCCTATTTTGTTGTAGGATAATGTATCATTGTAAGCAAATCCTCCAGGTATAATATATCCTTCATCTATTCGCAGAATATCATGGCTAAAGTCAAGAGACTGCCAACCAGCATAGTTGTATCGTTCACTAAAATAAGTTTGAGTTACACCTGACAAACTTATTAGCATGATAATAACCAAATTCAGTATTTTTTTCATGATAAAAAATTAATTCTCCGGGCACAAGGCCCGGAGAATGAAAGTACTAAAATACTACAAATTTGGTAACGCCCACCAACTTGCCGTTGGCCGAAACATGACAGATACTTGAGAGTGGGGGCGCAGATTCTAACTGGCTTGAAATGATCAATACACCACAAACTTCCCCCTTCCCGTAATACTCCCCTGGTAAGTGCTTACCACCGAATACAACCCCGGCACATAGCCCGACAGGTTAAGTACCACCTGTATTTCACCCGAAGGAACAACGATTTCTTCCATTTTTGCCCCCATTAAGTTGTAAATAAACAGCGTGTACGCTTCAAACTGGTTTTCTTTGGGGATGGCGATGGTGCAGCTACCTGTGGCCGGGTTGGGAAATACCTGTAACTCGCCCGGTTTTTCCACACTGATAACACCTGGTATTGATGTCCAGCAATAATCGAAACTCTCGCAGCCCAGGCTGTCTACCTTAAGTACCCACAAATCCTGGTTGCCATTGGGGTGTACCATTCCTGCCGCGGCATAGCCGCCATCATCCGTGGGGATAACCCCATACAGGTAGTTATTGCTGTTTACGCCCCAGACTTCTTCGTATTCCCTGTACCACAGCGAATCGCCCTCTGGTGATACATTGAGCATATAACCCAACCGCTGGGGAAAAGTACCATAAACATAACCCGCTACAACGATCCTGCCTTCAGAATTTACATTGACACTCGAATTAAATTTAAAGTAGGTTGGCTCCCCGTACTTTTTTTCCCACAACAAGGTTCCGTCATAAGTCATCTTAACAATGGCATCTTGGTTATAACTAATATCATGATCCATAGTATCCGAATAAGAATATCCGCCCACAATGGTATTATCCGCCGAATTAACAATGTACATCGCCTCGTTGCCCCAAATACTCCCAAAGTACTTACGCCATACTTCGTTCCCCAGGCTATCCGTTTTTATCAGGTAGGGTCTGGAAAGCGGCTGAGGTCCAAATGTCCATTTCCAGGCACTGAGCACAAAACCACCATCGGGGGTGGAAATTACGTTGATACCCATATTATAAGGCCCGCTCGAAAAATACTTCCTCCATAGCTCATGGCCCAGACTATCTGTTTTTAAGAGCATGGCTTTGCTATTAGATCCCTCAATTACAACATGTCCGGCTATTATTAACTCATTGTTAGGCAATAGGTCACAATGTTCAAAAATATAGGTGCTGTCAATCGTTCCCTCCTTGTCGCCTATGCTTATCGTCCATAATGTATCCAGGTTTAAATCAAATTTGAATATCATTCCGTAGTCTGCCACACCTACCGGATTAGGTATATTGTACTTGCGCTTCATGCCAACTGAATAAAAACCTGTACTATCTTCATCAAACATAAAACTTCCTTGCTGTCTACAGATATCAGATCCTTCATATTGAAAAACAATTTGTTTTTTTATTAATTCATTTCCGTATCTATCAATTTTAATAAGACCTCCTCTATTATACAGACTGTCCCTATATCCATAACCACCGGGTACGATATACCCATCTTCTATTTGAAGCAATGTATGACTAAAATCCATGGAAAGGAAATTTCCATAATTATACCTTTCGCTAAAATAGATTTGGGAGTTGGCAGTGTATACAAGTAATACAAGTAAAAAAAGATGCATATATTTTTTCATGGCAGAAATACTTAATTCTCCGGGGGATACCCCCCGGAGAATATGTGAATGCTAAAATATAACAAATTTAGTTACTCCTACCATTTTGCCATTGGCTGAAACATGGCAAATATAGGTGCCGGCACCCAGAATGCGGGTATCAAGCACGGCAGAGCCCGTTTGGTGTTGCACCGTAGTCTGTAACCGGAGAAATCCACTGTTATCAACCACTTTAATCGTGGCAGGCAGCTCTTCATCCTCCATGGGATACTCCACCACCAGGTAATCGCCTGCCGGGTTGGGCAATGTCGTAGGCGCAATCAACATTCATACCCCCAAAACATTGCTGCCAGTTGATCAGCATTTGAGCCACGCCTATGAGGGTTGTAAAAACAAGGAAGGCCGTGAGAAGAAATATTTTTTTCATAATACAAAGTTAAGAAAAGGGATATGCTTTTGTGATGGAGCATATCCCTTTTAAATAATGAATTCATTATTTACTAACCACTATTTTGCCGGATTGGTTAAAGCCACCTGAGGTAAGTGTATAAATGTAAACCCCTGATTTTAAATTCCGGGTATCCCAAAGTTTTTGTCCCTGTTGTCCGGTTACATCAAGTACTTCAATGGTGTGGCCGGTAACATCCGTAATGGTGATTATCCCTGTTGTCTGATTTCCGGGCAAAGTGTAGTCAAAGGCAGCCCATTGATTTGCAGGGTTGGGTTTCACTGAAATATTTAAACCATATGCCTTGCCAAGTTCATTGGGGCTAACCGTCCAGCTTTGCTTATAACCAGCCACCCCATCTGCTTCAGGGCAATCGGTATAATACACATTGTAAACGGCTTCCATGATGCTTTTTGCCTGAGCTCCGGCAATTCCTTTGCTCTTTTCGGCAATAAGTTCAATGCTTGATTTTTCGGCGGTTGTAAGTTGGTAGGTGTTACGGCCTTGCTGGCTAAGTGTTTGGTGCAAATTCAGCATGTCAACATAATAGCCATGCTCAATAAGTTCATCTCCTTGCAAATTGTAGAGCTGAGGCAACATATTGGCCAGGTTAAGGGCATCCGTGTAATTGCCTTCACTCAGGTAGGCCGAGATAATTTGCCTGTCGGAAGTAATCCCGCCCAGGTTGTCCAGCCAGTTGCGTAACTCAGTATAATTGGTAACAGAATCATTGAGGATGCTGCGGATAATCTCATTGGCTGCACGTGAATAGTCTTGTTTATAAAAAGACATTTGCTGTTGTAACACCGTTTTGTAGGTAACACCCTCAGCCAGTTGCTTAAGGATTTCAATCATGTATTCAGGTAAAGGTTCTTCTTTGTTCTCCAAATAGCTGATCAGCGTATCCTTTTTAAGTTCATCCGGATTGGCCGCCAATATATCGAACAGGGCAGATTCGGTGAACACATCAGTCCTGTCAGCCACTTCTTTTAGCACCTCCAACGACAAATGAGGTGAGTCGCCAAGTAACTGTGCCCTTAAGTCCCACATGTCATCCGGCTGGGCGGATTGTATGTCAGAGATTTCAGAAGAAGTGCTCCCACCGTCAACATAGGTGTCGTAAAGTGATTTTACGCTGTTGTAATCTGAAAGGTTATCGTAATACTCCAGTTCGGCATTTGTTTTTTGCTGCGCAGTAAGTACAAGCTTAAGTGTAGAACCACCTCCGTAATGTGACGGGCAGGTGTTGGATAAATTTGTGGGAAATAATCCTACATCTGATAATTTCGTTGGTATCTGATTGCTTATGTTTTGATTATAATAATATCCCACTAAATGTTCACCCCCGTTATAAAAATGCCAGGTTGCACCACTTTGGGAAAATGTATTACCTGCCACATGGTTGTCACTGCCCTGATAAGATTGAATACCGGAATGTACACTTCCGCTGACTTCCCTGTTTGCCACATAAAAATCAGCATAATTGTTTGTGTTCTCGTTGCAGTAGTAGGCCAGGCCTCTATACCTGTCATCATGCCCCGATTCATCTACATACCAGTTTCGGCCATCAGCAAAATTAGCATAGCTTAGACCCGAAAAGTTATTCTTATAAACCTCATTAACTGCTTCTGAATTGTTGATGATAATGCCAAAATAATTGGAAACCGGACCGCCGGGATATTTGCTGAAATCATTTTCCTCAAAGGCAAATCCGGTGACATTATCAGCATAAATCCCTGCGCCACATTCCCATAGATGCCCGATGCCAAAGTCAGACGATAATACCGTGGCATTGTTCATATCACGGGTTTTTACACCGTAAACGTTGTTGTTAAAAATGCCCCGGTTCACGTTAAAAGTAACCATACTGTTTCCATCATTTACGGCACTAACCCCATTATAAAAGCCGGTAAATGTGCATTTATCGTAATCAACTTCAGGGCAGGGATATTGTGGTGAATTGCAAATGGCGCTTACCCTGAATTTTGCATCATAGCCTGCTATTCCATGGCTCCAGGTGGATGCACCGGAGACGTTTTCAGCCAGACTAAAATCACATGCCTGGAAATCAACCCCATTAACATAAGCTAAATCAACATGTTTGAAAAAAGTAACGTCACCGGGATAATCAGCGGTAATTTCAAAGGCACAGTTTTTAAAATTGCTGCCGTATTCCATTTCCTGCGAGGTGTTATATGGATTAAAATTGCGGTAGTGAAGTGCATGAACAGACTTGGCGTTGTTGCGGAAAATGGCTCCATCGGCATAAACCATGCCCCCGGTGGTATTCCAGTGATCAGGATTCCAGAGTTCGACAGCCACGATGGCATTTTCGATAATGGCCCCATTCATTAATTTTAGATAACCCTGTTGGTAATTTCCATTGGCATCAGGGAATTGGTGTGCGGTTTTGTTACCCCAGACCTGGATGCCTTGCCAGGGTTCGTTGCAAGCATTGGTTAGGGTTGCTCCATCGAGAATTAGTTTGGCACCGGGTTTGACTATCAGGCGGGCATTATCCCCAAAAGCGATAGTTGAATTAAAAATTGTCAATGTAACTTGAGGTTCAACAATAACTGTTCCCTTTATTCTAGTGTCATTCGTCCAAGTTTCGTTTGTACTTACAGTAACATCACCTTGATCCGTAATACATGGCATAGGTAATTCCCAAACACCTCGTCCAAATAAACCTGCCCTTAGTTTTTTACAGACATAATTTATTTCAAGTCTGCCTCCTCTGGTATGTGGTAGATTTTCTCCTAATAATTGCCAACAGTCAAAGCCACTATTTATCAGTTCATTGTTTGTATAAAAAATACCATATTCAGTGTAAAGGTATATACCTCTTGTACTACCATTATCAATCTCTATGCAATCTGAACCAGCTGAGGTTATAGGTAGATTTTTTGTCAAATCAGTAAACACCGGATTTGAAGGGTTTGTATAATCAATCTTATATATCATTTGTTTCCCATAAGGTGAATTGTCTTCGTTTAAAGAATTTGAATAGACAAGATAAACAATATCTTCATTATCAGGATCAAAATCCACGGAGGCTATCCAGCTGTTTCTGGGTAAAGGTAAATCTGACCAATGTACATTTAGTGGTAGTTCATTAATGTTTGTACTTCTTTGCAAGTGCCATTGGTCAATGGTATTATCCCTCATACTAACCAAAAGGAAATCTTCGTTTGTATAAGGTGTGAATAACTGCCAAATTAAGCAGCCCGGATATTGCTCTTGGAATGTTGAAATAACTTTATTAGTCCCATCGTTAGTTCGATAAACTTCATAATCAAAATTTGATGGATTGAGATAAGCTGCTCTGTACATTATTGACGGGAGAACTTTATTATATACACCTTCGGTATAAAAGTCTGAGCTTAATGATGAATAAGTTTTCGAATCAAAATAGTCTGTTGAATATGCCCAAGATCCATGTTGTGCGGAAGCCCACATATTTTTTGGGTTTATCGGGTCAATTAGCGGGCGCATTCCATCGCCTCCTAAAATGCGTTCCCATTCAGGAGACCAAGCAATGCCATAATCTGTTCTGGTTATCTGGGTTCCATCATGGTATAGCCCAACCATTACATATTCAGGATCAGTAACAGAAGTAGCCATTTTTTCAACATTCGCTACTGAAAGGCCATTATATTTGGCTATCCAACTTGTGCCTCCATCGGTTGATTTTTCAACACCACCATGAGTACAAGCCCAAACTTCATCGCTATTGTATGGATGGTATATTATGTCTTCAACATCTACATGATGTGGATATTTAGTCGTTCCAGAACTAGGAGTAGTTATATTGAACTTTCTCATATAAATAGAATATGAAACCAAAACGTCTTCACCATTATAAACTTGATCGACACCAAAGCCTTGCCCCGAGCCCATTGTTACACTAAATAATGTAGTATTAACCTGGTTCCATATTCCTGAACTGCCTAAATCGATGTAATAGAGATTTGCATGGTAATCGTCATTAGCAAGGCAATAAAGATAACCTGGTTTGGCTTTTGAAACCTCAATCGTAAAACTATAACTTCGGAGATCATCAGTTTCGACAATTTGAGGTTGCTCAGTTAGTTCATTCCATGAGCCGAATTCACCATAATTTGTTGATACCATAACCTTCCATGCTCCATTGATAAATGATGTCGCATAAAGTGTTGAATTGCTACCCGGTTTAAGCTCAATATCATAGGTTAGGCCATCTGAAACTTTTATCCATGTAGGATTTGTTTGATTACAATAAGGGGTTTTAAAAATACCATGCGAGGTGGCAGCAAACAATACATCAGAATAATCAGGAAGCATCATTAATTTATAAATTGAAGTCCAGGATCCTCCAAGATCAAATTGATTAGCAATCATTTCCCAATTAGACCCCTCATCAGTAGTACGCCAAATACCGCCTGTTTTACCGATCCATAAACTAGAACCGCTGTTTGAATTCCCACTGGATGAAGCAAACCAAGTAGTATGATCGTTTGGGTGAAATATGGCACATCCACTGCCCGATTTGTCCCACTGGGTATCGGTTCCGGTACTATTCCACGATTCACCATAATCTGTTGAGTAGAATACACCACCCAATAAAGATGCTACTAGCATATACCTTGTTGATTGGACAGTACCATCATCGAAGATAGATAAGTATTCAACGGGGCCAATACCATAAGTTTGGTCAATTGGACCAACTTCATGCCAGGGTTCTACTGAGAAAAATTGGTAATTTGATTCGTTGGCATTAAAGAGGCTGTCTGCATTGAAGGCCTGATTAAAATCACCATGTGGGAATAAGCGCATCTCCCAATATTTTAGAAATTTCTGATAATCTTCATATTCGCCTCCCTCGGCGTAAAATGTCGCACTATCTTGTACGGTTCTCAAACTATCCATATATATATCCATACCGGTTTTAATATCATAGAGGGTTTGTGACCCATCAAGGTTTTGCAGGTGCTGCGCCAATTGTGCTTTCATTTGAAAAGGCAATAGTATTGTCAGACAGGTAAATAACACTACAATATAAATTAACCTTTGCATGCTATTAAATAATTTGAATTGATTTTTTGTTTTCATAGTTTTATGGTTTTTTTGGGTATAAAAAATTGATTTTTGGATTGAATTTTTAGGATGTATAGTCCTCTTGGTAATTCTTGGTTTACATCAATCATCTCAATTGGCTGATTGGTCTGTACTTTTCTTGAAAAAACGATTTGCCCGTTAATATTGCTAATCGTAATCATCAATTCATCATTTTCCGGTAAATTACTTATTGTAATATGTTTTTTAAACGGGTTTGGCATTACCTGTATCTGTGAGTTATAATCGTATGGCACATTTATACCAACAGGGTCATCGCATTCACCGGCTTCATAAACAATATCTTGTATCCTGAACCACCACAGATAAGAATCGTAATAAATGGTGTCATTATATTGCATGCAATACAATCGTTTTGCTGATAATGCCCCCCTGTGCGAATTTAATATACCTCCCCCGAAACTACCTATTTTTTCAGCCCATACCAATGGCTCATGGGGGAAAACTTCCGGTATGGTATCTTCAATTACCGTACTTAGGTACATCACTTTATAAGTGTATGGACCACTAGTTACATACTCTAAAGAATCTACATAAAAATCAAGTACCCATGTCAAGTCTTCAAGAAGTGAATAAGCAACATTTGTAATTGTATCCCCAGTGTTTTTTGTAAAATCTCTTAACAAGTATTCTTCCTCTGATTCGCTTGGTACGTAATAAGAAATACCATCGGTGGCATTTCTAAAAGCCCCAAGGTATTGCTCCTCACTAGTATCGAACCTGAAGTAAATCTTTGTGTAAATCTTGGAATTTATGACTGTATCGTCCGAATAAGGAGATAAAGAAAACCTATGGTAGTATAGTCCCCCAAATCCGTCATCCTGTTCAATAATCCATGCTGCATTTGAGTCTGGGATAGGTTGGTATTGCTGGGCATGCAGCGATACCAAAGTAAAACCGCATATAAATGTTATAAAATAAATAATTTGTTTCATAATAATTCTGGTTATTTAATAATAAATTTTCTTGAGTAATAATGGTTATTTTCATGATCGTGTAAACGTAGCACATAAACCCCTGGTGGAAAATTTTGCTTTTTGATTATAATATTTCCGGGCTCTATGGCTTCTTCGCTTTGCAATATTTCCCCATCTATACTGATTATTTTATAATCATACAAAGTAGTACCCTGTATGGCACATACCAAATGAGATGTTCCGGTAACAGGGTTAGGCACGATAGTAAAGGTATTTTCTTCAATATATTCCGCAGTGCCAACATTAGTGCCTATACACCCTTCAAAGTAGGGATTTTCAGCCCACTCGTAGATATGTTCGTCTTTGTAATAAAAACATGATAGATCCCAGGCCCACTCAAATGAGGCTGCACAGAATATATCTGTTTCAATAGGCATTCGCAAACTTCCGATTCCTTTCACCCAGGTTGTATAACAATAAGTTCCATTAGATAAATAAGAATAGATGAAATAGGAATGGTGAGGGACATTGTTAATAATCTTTGTTGAAGTATCAAGGCAAATCAAATTGTAGGGTTCGTATTCAGATCCTGAAATGATTATCGTATCACCTGGCACTAAACTAAAATCGTAAAGTAACGACTCGGTATTATAATAACTATCAATAAAGTACACTCTTTCCGTCTCAATATTCACCCGATAGGCACCTTCATAGGAATATGATCTTCCTTTTAAAGCAGAACTACTATAAAGTTTTGTGTAAACAATTGTGTTTATCATAGTGTCCCCTTTTGCTTCAAACTTATCAGTTTCATACCAGACAGGGGGTGGGGGATCGTATTCTGGTCTTGAATCTACGCAATACCACACAGCACTATCCTGTGGAAATGGCAAATATTCTTGCGCCATCAGCCCTGATTGCAATTGCAGCAATAACAGCCCAATGGTTAGTAATAGGATGTTTTTTTGTTTCATGAGTTTAAGGTTTAAGTTAATACTTTATTAAATTAATTGATTGTATGGATGTTCCATTAATATTGAGGTAAATGAAATACGGTCCGGGCTTGCATGGCTTGCCGGCTTGGTCAAGTCCGTTCCATTTTAATGTATGATTTCCGCTATTCAATGTTTGATTTATTAAACTTCTGATTTTCTTTCCCTGTAAGTCGAAAACAGATAATTCGACATAAGATTTGTTTTCGAGATAAAATTCAATGCTCGTGTTCTTTATGAAAGGATTGGGAAAAGTTACAATAATGTTTTTAGTTTCAAAACTATTGTTTTCAACTCCCAAAGTTGGATCTTGAATTAAAAAAATATCCATCGGAAAATGAACCCAGTCTTGCCAGGCCCACGGATCATTATTTCCTTCATTAGGTGCAATTACCAAATCCGAAAGCGTCATATCGTATTGATGGGCTAATCCGTTATTGTTATAAAAAAAGAAATAGTCATTGTCAATACGTGCATAATTTATCCAACCTACAGGTGAGGGTGGGAGCCAGTCTGCATGAAGCATGGCAGAATCCCAGGTGATTGTTATAGGCAATTCAAAATTTATCGCTTCAATTGTACTCCCAAAACTATCATCGAAAGGGTGTGCTACAACTTTTGTGGTATCATAATCATTGGGATAAGCAGCCCAAGTAAGTGTCCAGACGTTAAACTTATTATAATCCATGTGCGGATTTCCTTCACCCAATGTAGTATCAATTCCATAAAAAGTAGCCGTTGTGTCCCAAATAAACCAAATAGTATCTTTGGCACTGGTGGCATCTTCAAAAGCTACATGGAATTTCCATTGGGGTTGTGCAATGGATTCAAATGCCCCAAAGAGGAGCAATACATTTAAAAGCAATAATTTTGTTTTCATGATGATGTGTTTTAAATTCCAATTTCATTAAGTTTAATTACCTGGTTGACTCAATAATCGTTGGTTTTGGCGGCTGCTAAGGGGCGTTGCTTACATCCCTTACAGGTTTTTGAAACCTGCAAGAGTAAACCAACACCCCCATCGTATGATAAACTTATTCTTGCACAGTAAGAACAACCTTTTTATGCTTAAAGCAACCGGGCAACAACCCGTGTCGTGTTCCATGCCAAAGTAGCCAAAAGAAATTAATATCTTTGAGTATATTTTATAGCACTCCTTGTAAGGTACAACCCGAATATGTGGAGCTATTGCCCCTGATGAGCCGGGAATAGAAAGTTGGGGGGGGGGGTATTTATCTACAGTACAACATATTAGCACCATATCAAACCACCGTAACAAATTAAACAATCTATTTTTGTGGTGATAATCCTGCATGTGTTTACTTTTTGCGGGTTAAATAGGGGCAGAAAACGGTCGTTTTCTGCCCCACAGCCCATAAATACTTGTCAAGAGGTTGTTATTTGTTTTTCAACTCTTCTAACAAATCGGTTGCTTTGCTATGATAAGCACCGTCCTGGCTTGCGATATTGGTAAAGATACTTTTAGCGGTGCTGATTTTATTGTCTGCCAAAAAACTGAGCCCACGAAACCAGGATGCCTGGTCGATGAACAAGTTATCCCCATGAGCTACAACATAGTCAAACTCGTTGATTGCCGCTTCATAGTTTTTCACATTCATGTAAGCAAATCCACAATATAACCTGGCTACCACGTTATTGGGAATTGTCTTAAAAATTTCAATGGATTCTTCATACTGGCCCTGGTCGTAGGATAACATCCCCAGGTTGAGGGAGGTGTTGTCGGAAAAACTTCCTGAACGTACCGATAACAACGAAGATTCGGGGTGATAATAGCTTTCGAACAACTGGTCAGGATTGCTCCGGTTAAAAACAGATGTTAACAATCCGGCGCCTACCAGAAGGAAAACCGCGATGCCGGCAGCTATTGCCTGAACTTTCCACGAGTGTATAGTTAGTCGGCTTACCTGGTACTTAGCACTCATAGCCTTCAGACTGATCCTGAGGTTCAATTTTTGCTTGTCCGCGATGGATTTGTAAATTGACGATCGCAGCTCAACTTCTTTTGCCAACCGGGGGTTTTTTTCCATTTCCTGTCTAAATTCCCACAGTTCGGCATCGTCGAGTTTCCCTGTTACATACCTGTCGATTTGTATGTCCTTGTTGAGTTTTTCCATGATATTTTTTTTAAAGTTGATTAATTATTATGATGAATATATGCCATTAGTTTTTCCTTACAAAATTGTCTTTTTCGATAAGCGTTCGACACCGTGGTATAATCCATGAAGTCGGCTATTTCTTCAACTGTACAGCCATTTATCACCAGATCGATTATCTTTCTGCAATCAGGTTTTAAACTGATGTACGCCTCCTGAAATATACGGTCTTGCTTTTCTTTCATAGCCAGGGTTTCCATTTCTATATCTCTTGGAATCTCCGCAAACTCCAGGCCGGGCTGCACCTCTTGGCTGAGATTAATGGTATGCACGGCTTTCTGCAGGTCTCTTTGATGCTGCTTCCACAGGTACTTACTTACCCCAAAGAGATAGGATGGAAAATTCTTTTGAATGAGTGCAGGATCCTGACGCAACTTTTCAAACACCACCAGGATGCTTTCCTGGAAGATGTCACTTGCATCCCGATTGCTTCCCCCATGATTTGTTACAAAATTTTTCACCGCTTTGTAATAACTTTTATAAATAAATTTGATTACATGATAATCGTTTTCGAGTAACCCTTTTACAATTTGATCAGTTAACATTCTCGTGTCCCTTCATTAATATAGTGTAAAAACAGAAAAAAATTCTATGCTTTTTTTGAAAAAAATTCAAACTTTTTTTAAAATATTTTCAACAACCTCTCTAAGCTATTATTATACTGCGATTTAGAATAAATTATTTTTTTCTAATTTTTTAAGTAAAATCAGGTGAAAATAAGGAATCCCTCCGCAAGTGGAAGATTTTTTGTAAACTTGTTGAAAAAAAAGGTGAACAAATACGTCATTTCCCTGCTGTTTGCTCAATTGCTGATACTTCAAGTGTTTTCACAAGTAGAAACGGCAGTAAAAAACACCAATCCGGGCATTCGTATCATGTTTTACAACGTTGAAAATTATTTTGATGCCGAAGTGGACACCAGTTTATCGTACAACGAGTTTACGCCAGGAGGGGATTTGCATTGGACCTCACGCAAAGTTGAAGCAAAACGCAACGCGCTCTATCGCGTGATTACCGCCTTAGGTGGTTGGTCATCGCCTACCATCATCGGCATGGTGGAGGTTGAAAACGATGCGGTACTCGCCAGCCTGATCGAAAACACGCCCCTCAATAAAAAAGGATATCAATTCATTCATTTCGATTCGCCTGACTTTCGGGGTATTGATGCCGCTTTGCTTTACAGGCCACCATTCACACCCTTGTCAGCCAAACCCATCCGGATTACCGATCCCAAAGAGCCCTCCTTTACCACACGCGATATGCTCTACGTGGTGGGTCTACTCGGCAACGATACGGTTCATGTTGTGGTAAACCACTGGACTTCCAGGTATCGTGGGCCGCTGGAATCGGAACCCAAACGGATGTTGCAGGCCCATCGCCTTTTACAACTCACCGATTCTATCTGCGGAGCCAATCCTGCTGCCAATATCATCGTTATGGGTGACTTTAACGATGGCCCTGAAAATGCCAGCATGCAGGAACTGACAAAAGCCGGGCATGGATGCCCATTGATTAATTTACCCTTACAATCGCAAAATAAATCAGTAAAAGGCACACACAAGTTTCAGGGAAACTGGGCGATATTGGATCAGTTCCTGGTGAGTAAAAATATGATCGACAGTTCCAACAATATGCAAGTAGTAGATGGCCATGGAAACATCTTCACGGCTTCGTTTATACTGGAAAAAGATGAAAAGTTCGGTGGACTAAAGCCCAACCGTACCAACATTGGTTTCACCTACCATGGCGGGTACAGCGATCACCTGCCCGTGTTTTTGGATATCAAAGAATCAAAATGAGTTTTGTGAAACAATTTCAGGGATAATCTTAAAGACAGAATGATTATATTTGCGTTTTTAATTTAAAATAGGAAACGAATGAATATTAAAAACATGACCCTGTTATCGTTAGCATTGCTGCTGACAAACGTAATGGTGGTGGCACAAGTCGACACTTCGAAAGTAAAAGGCTACCAGTTTATCGATGAAATTTCCATCAACAACACCTCAGTTAAAAACCAATACCGTTCAGGTACCTGTTGGAGTTTTTCGGGTCTGGCTTTTGTGGAGGCCGAGCTCCTGCGTAAAACAGGTAAAATGTACGATCTTTCGGAAATGTTCGTGGTAAGCCATACCTATTCCGACAAAGCAACAAAGTATGTTCGCCTAAACGGCAACCTTAATTTTGGTTCAGGAGCTGAGGTTACAGATGTATTTCGCGTGATCAACCTCTACGGTATGATGCCCGAAAGTGTGTATTCGGGTTTAAAATATGGAGAAGAACTCCACACACACGGCGAACTTGATGAATTGCTCAAGAGCTATGTTGATGCCATCATCAAAAATAAGAACAAAAAACTGACTCCCGTTTGGCATGAAGCATTCGACAAGGTACTGGATACCTACCTGGGAGAAATCCCTAAAACTTTTAGCTACGAGGGTGTTGAATACACACCCAAAAGTTTTGCCCAATCGACTGGCTTTAATGTGGATGATTATATCGAAATCACTTCTTACACTCACCGCCCTTATTACAAACCATTTATCATGGAAATTCCCGACAACTGGTTGTGGGCCGAGATTTACAATGTAAAGCTGGATGAAATGATGCAGGTGATCGACAACGCGCTCGAAAACGGTTACACCATCGCGTGGGGAGCAGACGTGAGCGATAAAGGTTTTTCATGGAAAAACGGAGTTGCCATTATTCCTGACGAGGAAAAAGCCGATCTGTCAGGAACTGAGAAAGAAAAATGGGAAGCCCTCACCAAAAAGGAAAAAGATAAATCCATTTACAGTTTTGAAGAACCGGTTAAGGAAAAGAATATCACTCCCGAAATGCGCCAACTTAATTACGACAACTACACGGTTACTGATGACCATGGAATGTTAATCGTTGGTAGAGCCAAAGACCGGGAAGGAAATGTTTTTTATAAAATCAAAAACTCCTGGGGAACTGATGACGCTAAATATGGAGGATATTTTTATGCCTCAGAAGCCTACATAAAACTCCAAACCATTGGTATTGCTGTGCATAAGGATGCCATTCCGGACAAAATTAAAAAGGAACTCAAGCTTTAAGGGGTATAACATAACGCGCCTTGACAAGGTGCTTTTTTACCTCATTTAATTTATAAATTATAAGTTGGTAATGCTTCAACATGGCAGTTAATTTGAAATATCTTGAGTTTTCTTGCCTAATGAGAACAATTTCCTCCTTAGTAATTTGCAATTTCAAAACATAAGGTGAATGATTGGCACTAACCCTTTTACAAATGAAAGAATAGTGTTATTTTTACCGATTCATTTATTGTGCATATGAACGTAGCCGACTTTGATGCTGTGAGACCATACTCCGATGAAGAGATTCGCGCATCTATTCCGCGAATTGTGGCCGATCCGAAGTTTAATGCCATGCTGGATTATCTTTTTGATCAGGAACGCAAGCATTCTATTCTCCGGGAGTTTAAAGACGTTGAAAATTTAAATGATTTTCAACGGGTACTTACTGTCCCGGCCGTGGAAACTCTCATGGACAGGACCAGCGATGGATTCTATACTTCCGGATTTGAGAACATCTCTAAAAGCGGCCACTATGTTTTTATTGCCAATCACCGCGACATCATGCTCGATTCATCCATTCTCGGGCTCGCCCAACTTAAGAATGGGTTTAAGGTAAACCAGTCCATCTGGGGAAATAACCTGATGATCAATCAATTAATTATAGATCTTGGAAAATCCAATCAAATGATTACCGTTTTCCGCGAAGGCAGTCCCAAAGAACTTTTATTCAATTCGCAGCGTCTCTCGTCCTATATGCGGTATTCACTCAAGCAACTGAACAATTCCATTTGGATTGCACAACGCAAAGGAAGAACCAAAGACGGATGCGACAAAACTGATGTTACCATATTGAAAATGTTGTCATTGTCATGCGAAGGCGATTTCATAAAGAGTATGGCAGAACTCAATATTACCCCAATTACCATTTCGTATGAATGGAAACCTTGTGATGCCATGAAAGTGCGCGAAATCTATTTATCCCAAAATGTAACCTACGTGAAAAATATTGATGAAGATTTTCAATCCATATTAGGTGGAGCACTTTCACAAAAGGGAAGAATTCACCTGTCCATTGGAACCAACATCAACCCTGTTATCGAATTACTTAACCAAGACCAATTAACCCACAATGAAGCACTGGGTGAGATGGCAAAAATTATTGACAACCAAATTCATCAAAACTATCATCTGTGGCCATCCAATTATCTGGCCTACGATCTACTGAATAATTCCACCAACTATTCCGACCAATACTCTGATGAAACCATCAAACTATTGGAAAAAAGGTACGTTCACACCACCGAAATAGTTGGCCAAAATAATGAAGAAATAAGGACCCTCTTTTTAAAATTATATGCCAATCCGGTAATCAATAAATTGCTTGTTGCAACAACATCATAAGGTCATGAAGCATGATGTTAATTAATTACCGCCGACATTTTAACAACAAACATGTCGAAAGTGATTTCTCATTAAACCACTTTCAATTCATTCATGTATATTCGCCAAAAATTAGCATTTGAATAAAATTTACTTATAAATGGTTACGATTTCCAATCACACTCTTCGGATAGAAGACTATATTCAGGTCTTAATTTTCGATGACAGCATCACAATTGACGAGAAAACATTGACCCAGGTTGATCATTGTTTTCATTTTCTGAAGGATTTTTCCGTTAACAAAATCATTTATGGGGTAAATACAGGTTTAGGCCCGATGGCGCAGTACCGGATAGATACAAAGGATCAAATTCAACTTCAATATAACCTGATCAGAAGTCATGCCGCCGGCTCAGGAAACCCTCTGGAACCTATTTGCGTAAGGGCAGCCATGATATCCCGGCTCAAGAGCCTGTCTTTGGGATATTCCGGAATTCATCCCGATGCCATCCAACTGCTGACAACTTTGCTGAATCAGCAAATTATTCCGTTTATTCCCGAACATGGTGGAGTTGGTGCCAGCGGCGACCTGGTTCAACTTTCTCATCTGGCACTCGTTCTTATTGGAGAAGGTGAAGTTTATTATCAAGGCGAATGGCAACCCACAGCCGATGTATTTAGCAAATTAAATATCTCTCCACTTCAGATCAGGCTTCGCGAAGGGTTGGGCCTGATCAATGGCACTTCCGTGATGTCGGGTATTGGAATTACCAACACCATTTTTGCACAAAGGATCATTGGATGGTCGGTATACGCATCTGCCATGATCAACGAACTGGTTGAATCATTCGATGACCATTTTTCACAGGTATTGAATGATGCTAAAAAACACGAGGGCCAACACCTGATCGCGGAAAAAATGCGTTATTTACTGCACGACAGCCATCTCATTAAAAAAAGAGCCGATCATTTGTTCAATGGCAAAATTGAGGAGAAAATTTTTAAACAAAAAATTCAGGAATATTATTCATTGCGATGTGTCCCTCAAATATTGGGTCCCATCATTGACACACTCGAAAACACGAAAAAAGTATTGGTTAACGAGGTAAACTCAGCCAACGACAATCCCATTGTGGATGTTCAGGGAAAGACTGTTTTCCATGGAGGAAACTTTCATGGAGACTATGTTTCGTTTGAAATGGACAAGCTTAAAATTGCCATCACCAAACTATCGATGCTGGCTGAGCGGCAAATTAACTTTTTGATGAATGATAAACTGAATAATATACTCCCGCCGTTTGTCAACCTGGGCACCCTGGGCCTAAATCTTGGTCTACAAGGAACTCAATTTACCGCTACTTCTACTGTTGCCGAGAACCAAACGCTGTCGAATCCCATGTATATCCACAGCATTCCCAATAACAACGACAACCAGGACATTGTAAGTATGGGAACCAATTCGGCTCTGATGGCTAAAAGAACCATCGACAATACTTTTGAGGTACTTGCCATTGAATTTCTTGCCATCATACAAGCCATCGATTACCTGGGTCTGGAAGAAAAAATGAGTTCATTAACCCGGGATTTGTATCACCACCTTCGTGATCTGGTTCCTGTTTTCAAAGACGACACACCAAAATATAAGGAATTGTCGGCGTTGCGCCAATTCCTTATTAATAACGAACCTCAAACTACCCAGGAGCCATGAGTAACCAAATTAAATTTGCATTAGTGACCGGAGGATCAGGAGGAATTGGAAGTGCCATTTGCAAACAACTTGCCATGGATAGATACCACGTGCTTGTTCATTATCACCGCAATAAGGAGGAAGCATTGAACGTGGTCAACCACATCACTGAAACGGGAGGTTTGGCCGAGACCATACAATTTGACGTATGTAAACCGGAAGAAGTATCGTTGGCAATAAAAACATGGAGGGATAATCACGATGAAAATAGCTATATTGCCGTATTGGTGAACAATGCAGGAATCAGGCAGGATGCCCTGATGGTTTGGATGGAACCTGCTGATTGGCATTCGGTGATCGATACCAACCTGAACAGCTTCTTCCATGTAACCAGCAGCTTGATAAAGGAAATGATATTAAAAAAATGGGGCAGGATTATCAATGTGGTATCCCTCTCCGGAATCAAGGGATTACCCGGACAAACCAACTATAGTGCGGCAAAGGCAGGTGTGATAGGTGCTACGAAAGCGCTTGCACAGGAAGTGGCGAAAAAGAATGTGACCGTAAACGCGGTGGCACCCGGGTACATCAAAACTGAGATGATTAAAAATCTCGATGAGTCGCAGCTAAAAAACCTGATTCCGGCCAACCGGTTTGGTAAACCGGAAGAAGTTGCCTCGGTAGTTGCATTTCTGGCCAGCGAAGGTGCTTCATACATCACCGGGGAAGTAATTAATATCAATGGAGGTCTTTATACTTAATTTTAAACAGGTAACTAAATCAATTGAAAAGAGCAATTTACACCAATTAATGCCATGAAAAGAGTCGTCATCACAGGAATGGGTATTTATTCAACCATTGGTAAAAACCTGGAGGAAGTTAAACTTTCGCTTTATAATGGGAAATCAGGCATCATGGTAGATCCTGAACGTATAAAATTGGGGTTTAGGTCAGCTCTTACCGGGTTTATCGAACGCCCTTTACTAAAAGGCATATTGCCACGCAGGATGCGGGTTGGCCTTCCGGAACAAGGTGAATATGCCTATATCGCTACCATGGAAGCCCTTGAGAATGCTAAAATTGACGAAGACTACCTGAACAGCCATGAAATCGGTATACTCTATGGCAACGACAGCAGTTCGACTGCCGTAGTAGAAGCTGCCGATTTGCTGCGGGAAAAGAAAAATACCATGTTGATTGGTTCAGGGTCAATCTTCCAGTCGATGAATTCGACCGTTAGCATGAACTTATCGGTCATCCTCAAACTTAAAGGCATCAATTTTACCATCAGCGGAGCCTGTGCCAGTGGTTCACATGCTATTGGGATGGCCTACTTCATGATCAAAAATGGATTGCAGGATACCATCATTTGTGGAGGAGCTCAGGAAATAAACCCAATCTCCATGGGGAGTTTTGACGCGTTGAATGCATTTTCTGCCCGGCAGGGAGATCCTACCAAGGCCTCCCGCCCTTTCGACCGCGACCGGGATGGGCTTGTACCAAGTGGTGGAGGTGCCACCCTCATACTCGAATCATACGACAATGCCATCAAACGCGGAGCGACCATATTCGGCGAGGTTCTGGGTTACGGATTCTCGTCCAATGGCGATCATATTTCAGTACCCAATGTAGAAGGGCCGGTCAAGTCGCTCCAACGCGCCCTGGACGATGCGCGACTTAAACCCATCGACATTGATTATCTGAATGCACATGCCACCTCAACTCCGGTTGGCGACCAAAATGAAGCTTGTGCCATTTTTAAAATCTTCGACCAGGGAAGGGTTCCTGTTAGTTCCACCAAAGGAATGACCGGCCACGAAATGTGGATGGGAGGAGCCAGCGAAGTTATTTATTCGCTGATTATGGCCCACAATTCGTTTATTGCACCCAACCTGAATTTTGAAAACCCGGATGAATATTCTGCCAAACTGAATATCATCAGCCAAACCAAGGAACAAAAAATAAATACCATCTTGTCGAACTCATTTGGATTTGGCGGGACCAACTCCACCTTGATTGTTAGGAAGCTATAGAAAAAAATATCAGTTTTATTGTGGAATAATAAGCAAAGATTGATGAGAATGAAACCAGATTATGTTATTTTTGCCATCTAAAACTTGAAATCCGTATGATGGTAGACAGAGAAGAAACCATACTTAAAATAAATACTTTTTTAATCGAAGAGTTTGAGCTTGAGCAACATCAGCTTGTTCAGAATGCATCTCTTAAAGACGATTTAGACATCGAAAGTCTTGATTTTGTTGATATTGCCGTTATTTTGGAAAACAACTTTGGCGTTAAAGTATCTAGTGAACATTTAGGGAAAATCATTACCCTGCGTGATCTTTATCAATTTGTTATCGATTACCAAGAGAACTAATGACCGTTCAATGGGAAGGCAAAACCCGTGGTGGGGCGGCAGGTAATGGCGTCTTTGTTTATTTACTGAAACATTTTGGTCTAAAAGCAGCATACGGTTTACTTCTCTTCGTGGCTCCGTATTTTGTACTGTTTGCACCTAAAGCCCGAAAACCGATGTACTTTTATTTTCATCGTATTTTGGGATTTAATCCATTAAAAAGCTTTTTCTATTTATTTAAAAACAACTATGTTTTTGGTCAGGTGCTGATCGACAAAGTAGCGTTGATGGCGGGACTAAACTCACGGTTTACATTTGAATTTGAAGGAGAGGAATTCCTGCATCAGATGGCCGCCGAAAAAGGAGGGTTTATTATCGGATCGCACATGGGAAACTGGGAAATCGCAGGACATCTTCTCAAGCGGATCAAAACCAAGGTGCATATTGTGATGCTGGAATCGGAACATGAGAAAATAAAAACCATGCTGGATGAAGTGATGACGGAAAAATCGATGCACATTATTCCCATAAAAGAAGATCTGTCGCATCTGTTTGCCATCCGTGAAGCATTGGAAAAGAATGAACTGATTGCCATCCATGGCGATCGTTTTTTGCCGGGATCGAAAACCATTACCATGAACTTGATGGGTTACGAAGCCGACTTTCCTGCCGGGCCTTTCAGTCTGGCCATCAAGTACAACAAACCCATGACGTTTATCTCTGCCATCAGAAAGCCAAAAACCCATTATCATTTCTTTGCCTCATCCCCCAAAACCTATCCATCCCAAAGGGCATTATTTGAACTTTCGTTAAATTCCGCACTTAGCGATTACATATTATTTTTAACACAAACCATCCGTCAACACCCTGAACAATGGTTTAATTACTATTACTTTTGGAAATAAACTTTGCATCATGAAAATAACTTTCGGCAACGACAATAAAACCGCTTTACAAGCCAAGTTCGATGCGCAGAAGATTGCATTTGGTCCCATTATGTTTCAGGCGGCGAAAGCATTACGCGATTTCGGAATATTAGAATACCTGCTTAAAAACCGTCGGTCAGGAGCAACGACAGAGGAGATAGCGAAGGAACTCGGGTTGTCGGTTTACGGGGTAAAAGTGCTGCTCGAAGCCGGGTTAAGCCTTGAAATGGTACAGGTAGTGGAAGATCAATTCACCCTCACCAAAACTGGTTACTTTTTACTTAGGGACGAGCTCTCGAGGGTCAATATGGATTTTGTTAATGATGTAAACTACTTGGGAATGTTTCAGCTTCAGGAATCCATTTTAAAGGGCAAACCAGCCGGTTTGTCGGTGTTTGGCGATTGGAATACAGTATATGAAGCCCTGGCTGAATTGCCAAGAAAGGTGCGCAAAAGCTGGTTTGCTTTCGACCACTTTTATTCTGATTATGCCTTTCCTGAAGTGCTGCCATCTATTTTTGCTGCAAATCCAAAAAAAATGCTGGATGTGGGAGGTAATACAGGTAAATTCTCAATCTTCTGCGCACAGAACAATCCGGATATTTTCCTTACCATTCTTGATCTTCCAGGTCAGGTGGCCGAAGCCTCAAAGAACATTGAGGAAGCCGGTTTTTCGTCCAGGATTTCAACCCATGCGCTTAACTTACTGGATGGAGGCATCCCATTTCCAACAGGATATGATGCCATTTGGATGAGCCAGTTCCTGGATTGCTTTTCACAGGAAGAAATCCTGAGCCTGCTCCAACGCTCCTACAATGCCCTTGACGAAAACGGATCGTTGTTTATACTTGAAACTTATTGGGACCGGCAAGCATTCGAGGCATCTACCTACAGCCTGCATGGAACCTCGCTTTATTTTACAGCCCTGGCAAATGGTAATAGCCAGATGTACCATTCAAGGGATATGATGGCTTTGGTTGAAAAATCAGGGTTGAAAATCGACAGGATTATTGACGATATTGGCATTAGCCATACCTTGTTTCAGTGTTCAAGAAAATAGAAAAAGCTGCCTTGAGGCAGCTTTCTATTTTTTTTAAGTGCTTGCGGTTTAATACTCTTCTTCATTAAAAAAGAAATCTTCTTTTGTGGGATAGTCAGGCCATAGATCTTCAATTCGGTC
>Ga0100377_1000750_pt1 | contig 28094 bp, 26 predicted proteins | sample CryGeymeta201501_FD_83664 | JGI IMG/M metagenome (GOLD analysis project Ga0100377, IMG submission 83664) | Groundwater microbial communities from Crystal Geyser aquifers in Utah, USA - Crystal Geyser metaG 2015-01 | ecosystem: Environmental > Aquatic > Deep subsurface > Groundwater | place: USA...
CCAATGTCTTTCAGTTTCTCCACCCCCACAGCTAAGGCGATTTCGCAGGCCCCTGAGGCCACTGCATAACAAGCAGCCCGAATGGCCTCTGTTCCGCTCGCACAGAAGTTCTCTGTCCGTGTTACAGGTAAAAAGGGTAATTTTAAAGCTGCAGCTAATGGAATAGCGCTCTTTCCTACATTATTTTCAGCAAAACAACTCGAAAACCAGGCTGCATCGATATCTTTCTTCTCAACTCCAGCATCCTGCATGGCCTCTTCAAATGCTTCAACCATCAAAAACTCAGAGCTCTTATCCCAAAGCTCTCCAAATTTGGTACAGCCCATCCCAATAATTGCAACCTTATTTCTAATTCCCTCTGGCATCACGATCCTCCTTTCTATCTGATAGGCATCGCTTTCCAAAAGTAACCATAGATACTTCGCGTTTGATCCTGATATTTTCTCCTGAAAGTCATCTGAACAGGTTGGCCAACTTTTAATGATTCAAGACGACAATCGGTAATGTCAAACCAGTATCTCCCTCCTCCCTCAAAGTCAACGATTCCATAGAGGGCAGGAGGATCTTCTGAAAAGGTCAGATTGTCCCCTGTATAGGTGAAAAGCTTTCCTTTTTTATCAGAGAAGGGGTAATCCTCCATCTGATCTACGGTCCCACAGTCCGGGTTGATACAAATCCTCTCCTGGGGAAATTGGGGAGTCCCGCAGACCTTACATCTCGAGCCCACCAGCTCCAGAATTGCTTTCTGCTCCCTCCACTGCAAAGAAAGGCTCGTCGGTGCAATCTCTTCCCCTCGTATCCCTATTTCCTTTGGTAAAATTCCTCGAAATGAAAGGAACTTTTCATAACTCTTTAGCTCCTCTTTCTCTCCCATGTATTTCTTAAGTTTTCCCTTATTTTTGAGCTCTTTGATCTTCTCTGTTACCTGAAAGAGTAAAGCGTCACTTCCGCTACCATAGCTTGCTACCAGAATCTTATCGCCTGGTTTAGTCTCTTCTAAGGCAACAATTAACATCTTCCCGGCTCCGTTATTGCCAAGGATGGTGACAATCTTGCCTTCCTCAACATCGAGAGACATTCCCTTTAAGACGAGGATGACATCCTTGTAGACTACCTCAATATTATTGACCTGCAGTATGGAAGCCATAAGACTCGATCCCCTCGATTACAAAAAAGCACCTTATGAACAGAGACGATATGCCATGTTTTTAAACTTCATGGAGATCCCTTGGGGTGAGGGTAAGAAGCTGAGCCCCTTCAGAGGTCATCAGGAGGGTATCCTCCAATTTCACAACCTCTCCGGGCCCATTGGTCATCTCCAATTCAAGGGCGAAGATCATCCCCTCTTCAATTGTCTCATCGCTATTTTGGCCGAGCATGGGCGGTTCGTTTAACTCCAGACCTACTCCATGCCCGATAAAAGGAACCTTCTTGTGATTTTTCCCCAGCCGCATGAAGAAAGGTTCAAGACGAAGTTCATTGGCAAAACCGAGTGCTGTCTCATAGGCATCTGCGCATCGGATTCCTGGCCTTAACGCCTTGATCATCCGGTCGGCAATCTCCTTTACTCCTTGATAGATAGATCTACAAGCTTCCGGCGCTTTTCCAACGACATAAGTCCTGCTCTGATCGCAGTGATAGCCTTGATAGTAAGTTGGAATATCGACGACAATGATCTCCCCTCTTCTTATTTTCTTCAACGATGCACCAAGAGGGAGAGAGTGGCTCAAACCAACCCCACTGATCGATTGGACTTTGCCCGCAATCTTCGATAGATTCTCACCCGAGGCAAGGACACCCTGGCCCATGAAAAAGTCGAACTGGCGGATAAAATAGAACCCTTCATGTCCGGCCCTTCGATAGGCATTTTCTAGTTCTGCAGACAGCTCCAGCTCCGTCATTCCGTCATGAAGGACCTCAAGGACTCTTGCGTGACCCTGATGGACAACTCGGCAAGATTCTCTCGTATCTTCCACCTCTTTCGCATCCTTGATCTTTCTCTGGTCCAAAACCATTTTTGATATATCGGTCATGGTCAATTGGGGCAGCATTTTAGATACACGGAGATATAAAGCCGTCGGAAGGATATCCAGTTCCATCCCCAGACGACCACTCTCGATTCCCCATCTTTTCAACCTCCCCTTCATATCTTCATAACCTTTGCCTGGACTCACTCGATCGGGCTTAAGCCAGGTTTCTTCTATCGCGGAGTCAAAACCACTGGTCACGATGAGATGGTAATTCTTTGGCGTCACGACAAGGATGGAAGGCTGTGTGGTGCCTGTATAGTAGAAGACAGACCTGGAATAATTGAGCAACAGGATATCCATCCCTGCCCCGGCCATTCTTTCCTGAAGATCAGCAATCCTCTTCAGAGGATTGAAGGGTCTAATTCCCATGTCAATACCAATTCTTAATTTTTAAAGAATTTCCCCCACCCTTCGATTAGACGATACAATGAAACGAAGCTTACTCCCCCAACTGCCATCGCGGATTGGGGTTACACAACATCGCTATTATTTCTTACCCAGTGCGGATATGAATTGAATGATCTCTTTTAATGATGATCCTGGTCCAAATATTCCTGAAATCCCTGCCTCTTTGAGAATTGGAATATCATCTGGAGGAACAGTTCCTCCAAGAACAACTGGAATTTCTTGCGTCCCCTTCTCTCTCAGCCTTTTCACCACTTCGGGTGCCAAGATCATATGGTTACCAGAAAGACTGCTGAGTCCAATGATATCTACATCTTCTTGGATAGCCGTCTCCACAATCTCCTTCGGCATCTGATTACCAATATAAATCACTTCCATTCCAGCATCCCGGAGAGCATGGGCGACCACAATGCTCCCCCTCCAATGAGCATCCAAACCAAGGCGCGCCAGTAATACCCTGATACCTTTCTTCACGATTCTTTTCTCCATCAGAATAGAGGTGGATTCCAGATTCCGTAATATCGTTTCAGGACCTTTGTGACTTCACCCTCCGTCACGTAGGCCTTCACCCCTTCCACCACCACCTCCATCAGGTTTCCATCCTTCTCACAACAGCGAAGGATGGCATCCGAGGCCTTTTGAACGTTCGTAGAACTCCGTTCCTTCTTAATCCTTTCCAATTTTGCCCGTTGTATCTCAAGGGTCTCTGGAACTTGAAAAAGTTCAATAGGTAGTTTCTCATCTTCTATTCGATAACAATTAACCCCTACAATCGGCATCTCACCTGACTCAATGGCCTTCTGATACTCATAGGCCTCACTCGATATCGCCTTGTGTATCCATCCTTTCTCCACGGCCCTTACAATCCCTCCCATCCCCTCGATCTCGTTTAAAAGGGCAACGATCTTTTCCTCCAATTGGTTCGTCAGTGATTCGACAAAATAGGATCCACCCAAAGGATCGATCGTGTGAGTCACTCTCGTCTCCAACTGCAAGACCTGTTGCGTTCTTAGCGCCGTCAGGGAAGAGAGTTCGGTGGGTGTACAGAGCGCCTCATCATAGGCATCGATATGAACCGACTGGGCACCCCCTAGAACGGCTGAAAGGGCATGATAGGCCGCACGGGCGATGTTGTTCAAGGGCTGCTGAGCCGTTAAAGCCACCCCAGCCGTCTGAACATGAAACCTTAACGCCAATGATCGTGGATCCTTCGCCCCAAAACGCTCCCTCATCACCCGATACCAGGTCCTTCTCGCCGCACGATATTTCGCAATCTCCTCAAAAAAATCGTTGTGGCCAGAGAAGAAAAAGCTCAGCCTCGAGGCAAATCGATCCACATCCAAACCTCGCCTGATCAACTCCTCAGAACAGGCAATCGCATTGGCAATAACAAAAGCCACCTCCTGAATCGCAGTGCATCCAGCTTCGCGGTAATTGTAACCAGCAAAACTAACAGGGTTCCAACGGGGGACATACTTTGTACAATATTCAATGGCATCACAACTCAATTTAAAGGAAGCCTTTGGGGGTAGGACTTCAGGAGCAATTGCCACTACTGTTTCCATCAAGAAATCGTTCTGACTTGTCCCCGTTAGTTTATTGAATGGAATGCTATGAGCCTCTGCATTTGCAAAATACATCGACTGCACACTGATATTCCCAATCGGCTGGCAGGTCACCATGGAACTGCTCACTTGATCGATCGGGATACCATCGAGTAGGATGCGCATATCCTCTATCGTATCAATGGCTACACCACCACGGCCAGCATCTGCATAGGCTTCCGGGTCTGTGGAATCGTATCCCCTTAGCGTCGGGTAGTCGAAAACGCCATTGATTCCATTCGCCCCCTGCTTCAGAAGAAATTTATACCTTTTATTAGTCTCTTCAGGAGGACCATAACCTGCCAACTGTCGCTGCGTCCAGGTTCGACCACGATACATGGTTGGATGAACACCACGAATAAAAGGCTCCTCTCCAGGAAACCCTAAATCCCGGAGATAGTCCATTTTCGCAGTATCCTCAGGAGTGTAGATAGCTTCAATAGGAATCCCTGAGAGGGTTTCAAAGACTTCTAATCGTTCCTTCTCCCTCGGGTAAACCTCTTTTTCCCATCTCTTAGTCTCATTCCTTATCTCCTGAATGGAATCAGGATTAAACAGACCTTTCTTCGATTTCATACTTTTTCCAATACTCCTTTAATATAGTTAACAATATCACGGGTGTCAGTCCCTGACGTAAAAATTTCTCCCACTCCCATCGTTTTCAATCGTTCCCGATCCTTTGGTGGGATCGTCCCGCCCCCAAATACTAATAAGTCTGAAAGCCCTTTCTCTTTTAAGAGAGCCATCATTTTGGGAAAAATGGTATTGTGTGCTCCGGAGAGAATGCTTAGGCCGATGCCATCCACCCCTTCTTGTAGAGCAGTGTTAACAATCTGCTCCGGCGTTTGATGGAGTCCGCTATAAATAACCTCCATACCCGCATCTCGTAGGGCCCTGGCAACCACCTTGATGCCCCGATCATGGCCGTCAAGTCCCGGTTTGGCTAAAAGTATTCTGATTTTCCTCTTCTCTTGCATCGATGAGCGTACCTAAGACATACTTAAAAAATAGCTTCCTCCCGATATTCTCCAAAAACGTCTCGCATTGCTCCGATGATCTCTCCCAGGGTCAAACCGTCTTTCACCGCTTCTATGAAGAGGGGCATAAAATCTCCATCTCCCCGAGCCACTTCGCGAATCTGTTCAATTCGAGCCGACACCCGCTGTTGGTTCCGTTGACTTTTGAAAGCCTTCAACTCAGCAATCTTCCTTGTCTCAAAGGTTGGATCAGTTTCTCTCATTTCAATCGGTTCCTCCCCATCCTCTCTATACTCGTTGAGCCCCACAATGATCCTTCTCTTATTTTCAATATCCTTTTGATACTGGTAGGCGGAGTCCGCAATCTCCCTCTGGAAAAAGCCTTTTTCGATTCCTTTTAGAACACCACCCAGTTGCTCGATCTTTTCAAAATATCGATAAGATTCCTCTTCCATTTTATTTGTTAGAGATTCCAAATAATAGGAGCCCCCTAATGGATCGACGGTATGAATCACTCCACTCTCATGGGCAATGATCTGCTGCGTCCTCAAAGCCAGTTTCTCGGACCTGGCAGAAGGAATTGAATGGGCTTCATCAAAGGCATTGGTATGAAGGGATTGAGTTCCAGCCAGTACAGCGGACAAGGCCTGAAGGGTTGTTCGGATGATATTATTTTCCGGTTGTTGGGCCGTCAAGGAAGAGCCTGCGGTCTGAGTATGAACTCGAAATAACCACGACCGGTCATCCTTGGCACGATATTTCTCCTTCATCGCCCTCGCCCATATCCGACGAGCGGCCCGGAACTTGGCAATGTTCTCAAAAAAATCGTTATGGACCTTGAAAAAGAAGGAAAGCCTGGGAGCAAACTGATCGACGTCCACGCCCGCCTTGATGGTCTCTTCCACATAAGTGAACCCGTTGGCCAAAGTAAAGGCCAGTTCCTGGATGGGATTCGCTCCAGCCGAGGCTAAGTGATAGCCGCTGATACTGATGGGATTGAAACGGGGCATATGACGGCAGCAGTATTTGATGGTATCCACTGTCAAACGCATGGACGATCTCGGAGGGAAGTAGTAAGACTTCTGAGCCTGATACTCTTTCAGGATATCATTTTGCAACGTGCCTGCGAGCTTGTCGGCGGAAATCCCTCTTTCTTCGGCGACAGCAACAAAGAAAGCTAAGATAACACATGACTGGGCATTACACACCCAGTTGATACTGACTTGATCCAGGTCAATGCCATCCATAAGCTGGCGCACATCAGCGATGGAGTCAATGGCCACACCACCGCTGCTGCCCACCTCACCCTCACAGAGAGGGTCATCGGAGTCGCGGCCCATGATCGTAGGCATATCCAAGCAGATGCTCACGCCCGTGGCGCCCATCGCAAGCAGGTTTCTTATTCGCATATTGGCTTCACCCGATGAGCCCAAAGAGCCCAGTTGCCTAATGGTCCATAGCCGGCCCCGATACATTGTCTTATGGATCCCACGGGTGAAAGGAAATTCGCCAGGCCCTCCCAAGTCTCGTTCGACATCGAGTTGTGCAATGTTCTCAGTACCGTAAACAGGATCGATCACAAAACCCGAGAGATTCTTGAATGCCATTGGGCTGCTTTGAAGATCAAGATCTTGCCTCTTAGATCTTTTGCCAAAAGCCATTGATCACCTCTCCTTAAGAAAAGTCTCCAGGATCTCCTCTATGACTGTATAAGGATCGGACTTCCCATCGATAATGCTCCGGATATAACGCCTCTTCTTGCCCGTCCCCTTGAGGCCTTTGAAGATAACCCGCTCCAGCTCATCTCTGAAGATGAGGCCGAGTTCCTGTTCCACTCGCTGGAACGCAGCCCGTTCCATGGCATCATTGTTGTGGAGATAGTCCTGATGGGCCATGATCCCTTCCATCAGGTCGTCGATTCCCTCTCCGCTGGTAGCCACGGTCGAGATGACCTTGGGCTTCCATTCCCCCTCCTGGCCAGGTTTCAATGAGAGAGTGGCTTCAATGCTCCGAAGGACCTGAATGGATCCATCAAGATCCGACTTGTTGAGCACAAAGATGTCCCCGATCTCCATGATACCTGCTTTCAAAGCCTGTATTTCGTCTCCCATGCCGGGTGTGATCACGAGGAGGCAGGTCTGAACCAATCGAATCACATCAATCTCGTCCTGGCCTGCCCCTAAGGTTTCCACCATAACGACATCAAATCCCATAGCCTCCATCACGCGGAGAGCCTCGGTCGTCGCCCGGGCAAGCCCCCCAAGGTAGCCCCGTGAGGCCATGCTCCGGATATAAACCTTATCGTCTCTGGTATGGTGTTGAATGCGAATTCGATCGCCCAGGAAAGCCCCGCCAGAAAAGGGACTACTCGGATCTACGGCAATCACCCCGACCGTCTTCCCCATCTTTCGGAAGCGCTCGATGAGGTGATTGAGGAGGCTTGACTTTCCTGAGCCCCCAGCTCCAGTCAAACCGAGGGTCATGGAGCGGCCTGTCCGGGGAAAGAGACGTTTCATGATCTCCTTGCCCCAATCGTCTCCATCCTCAAGCCGGGTGATCAGACGTCCTGATGTTCTTCGATCTCCAGCTAAGATTTTCTGAACAGTTTCTTCAATACTTTCACCTAGGAAAGGCATAATCGTCTACATTCTCTATTGTCTATTTTCCCCTTACGTTGGAGCGGATGTACTCAACTAAGGGGTCCGTGAGTGAACCTGCAACAAAAATCTTGTTCACTCCCATCTCCTTCATGGATGGGATATCCTCAGGAGGAATGACGCCTCCTGCAATGAAGAGTACGTCATCAAGACCATGTTTCTTCATCTCATTGACGATTTTTGGCGTAAAGACTAGATGTTCGCCCGATAGGTAGCTTACCCCGATCACATCTGCATCCTCGTCTATAGCCGATCGTATGATGTCTTCCGGCATCTGGTACATCCCGAGGTAGACGACCTCCATCCCCGCCTCCTTCAGCAACGAAGAGACGACCTTTGCCCCACGGTCATGCCCATCAAGCCCTACCTTAGAAATCACCACCCTGATCTTTCTCTTCTCTACCATGGTTACCTCAACTCTGCTCTATCCGGAAAATGACACAAAATCTCTCTTCACTCAAACGCTCCCCCCTAAAAGGAACACTCGATGATCTCCATGGGATCATACGAATATCCCATGGCCATGCGTACCGTTCCCATCAATTCTCCAGTGGTAGCAAAGGTTTTTGTAGCTTCGATCATAGCCGGAAGTACGTTTCGTCCCTCTTCAGCATCTTCACGGAGTTGCTTCATGCGGTCCTTAAGACGGCATTTATCTCGGGTGCGTTTGAGTTCCTTAGTCTCCTCAATCTGTGTTCTTGCAGACTCGGAAGGGATTCGCTGCACTCCTAATGGAGTCTCAGTCTCCGGTTCAGTCGAAAAAATATTAACTCCAACGACCAACCGTTCCCCTTGGTCAATTTCCTTCTGTCGTTTGAGGGCCTCCTTCTCAAATTCCCGATCCAGCCACTCTGTGCGAATCGCCTCTTTCATCCCTCCAACTTCTTCAACCTGTTTCATGATCTTAAGGACCTCCTCTTCTATCCTATCCGTCAACTCTTCCACGAAGTAAGAGCCGCCGAGGGGATCCGCCACATTACAAACGCCTGTCTCATAGGCCAGAATCTGTTGAGTCCGAAGCGCTTGGAGGTGTCCTTTCTCTGTGGGCAAACACATGGGCTCATCATAAGAGCAGCAGTGCAAGGATTGGACACCTGATAGAACTGCAGCTAACGCTTCATAGGAAATGCGAACAATGTTGTTGAGAGGTTGTTGGGGAACAAGAGAGCAACCAGCGGTATGGACAGCAAAGCGAAACTGCATCGATCGTGGGTCCTTTGCCCCGTATTTCTCCTTCATGAGGCGGGCCCAGAGCCTACGGGCAGCACGGATCTTTGCCACCTCTTCAAAGAGATCGGTATGGCAGGAGACATAAAAGGTAAAGCGGGGACCAAACTCGTCGATCGAAAGGCCCCTCCGGATCAACTCATCAACATAGATCATGGCAATTCCGAAGCCGAAGGCTACCTCCTGGGGTGCAGTAATTCCCTGCTCTCTGAGATCATATAAGTTAACCGTGGTGTAATACCACTTGGGCATGTTTCGGGTGCAATATTCCATTACATCGCAACCGAGGCGAATGGAAAGGTCAAGGGGGCAGGCAGGCCTAAAACCACAATAGCGGAAATGGATAGGGTCATTCTGCACCGAACCTCGAAGCCCCCGGATGTCATACCCTCGGTTCTGAGCGACAGCGATATACTGAGCCATAGTCACAGAGGCAACCGTGGAGGCTGTGATGAGTGACCAACTCACCTTGTCTAATGGAATTCCTTCTGTGAGCGTCGCCATATCCCGGATATGAGAGATGTTAACCCCGGTCAAACCCACTTCATTCATTGCCCATGGGTGGTCAGCATCGAGACCCATCTCGTAAGTGATGTCAGCGATGGTATTCAGCCCCGACCCCCCATGATCCGCAAGGACTTTCACGCGCTCATGGGTATCAGCCGGCGATCCAATACCGATCACCTCGCGGCGGGTCCAATAACGGCCTCGAAACATGTTGCCATGGATCCCTCGCGTAAACGGATATTTTCCGGCGTCACCGATTGTTTCATCGTAATCCTTTCCAACCCTTTCCTTTGGGGTGTAGATCTCTCTTACGTCGAATCCTGACCAGGTCTTGGCACTTCGGGGTTTCTCATAATAGGCCTTCAAATAACTGTCCCAGTCCACTTCTGTCCCTTTTTCCAACTCCTCTAGTTCATCTACCGAACACATCTTTCGCCCTCCTTTAGCTTTTTAATGAAGATGGATGGTTTCCCATTGACTTTTTAAGCAGATTTATGTTACTTATCAGTAAGATTTATTTACTATTTGGTTGATAATTTAATAATACAAGTTCTTATCATTTGTCAAGTCTTTTCTTTCCTAAGTCTATTTTTCATCGAGGTAAAACGGAAAGGAGAGTAAATGATAAATAGACATCATTTTAAGGGACTGGATAAAAGCGTACGGAGGCAGAAGATCATCGACACTGCCACTGATCTTTTCCAAAAAAAGGGTTACAGCTCGACCTCCCTTGACGATGTGGCCAAAGAACTGGGCGTGAGCAAAGCTGCTCTTTACCATTATGTATCCAGTAAGGATGAACTTCTCTCCATCATCTATACCCATTCCATTAAAAATATCTTCATGGGGACCTATGAGATGTTGGATATGGACTTACCGCCCAATGAAAAGTTAAGGCTTTTTATCCACAATCATATCAAAAATATTATCATCAAGAGTCTTCCTATGTTTGCTGTCTTTTTCAGTGAAGAAAACCAGCTTCTTGAGAAGGATTATCAGAATATTCGCAAAGAGAAAAGGAAATATAATCATATTCTGGAAGAAATCTTCAAGGAAGGTATCTCAAAGGGAGTCTTCAAGAAGGTGGATGTTAAATTACAATCCTATGCCATACTGGGGATGTGCAATTGGATCTATAAATGGTACAAACCAGATTTAAATAGGTATTCCTCCGACGACATTGCAGATCATTTCATCAGCTTGTTGGAGACAGGCTATCTTAAAAAAAAATTGCCGGACGATGATCGAGGCCCGGGGACATCTAAACCAGCTTACAAAAAGGTTAAGTCGGAAGATAAAAAGCAAACCCTAAATAAATTAAAACTTCTGTGCTCAGACGTGATCCAGCTCATCGATGAGATAGAAAAGTCCACTTAAAACGTACTCAGGATAAAAGGGAAACGCAACCCGGATTGCCCTCAACCATCAACAAGATCACTGATAACCGCCTGCTCAGTCTATGTAACATTCAGATCATGTCAGGCCTAGCCGTTTACAGACGGCCTTTCTCTAAAAATCAAAAATCAATTCAAATTTGACAAACCCCGTCGCCCCAAATAGAATGAAGTCTTTCCTACCTGTGACAGGCCTGCCTGCCGCAGGTAGGCATTGTAAAAGGAGAAATCAAATGATCAAACCGTGGCCATGCATTCGATCTGGACCTTCCCAATCCTTCCGTGTCTTCTCCGTACGGACGGATACAACCCTCTCCCCCCGAACAGGGAGGGAACATAACTTCTACGTCATCGAATCAAGAGACTGGATCAACGTCATCCCCCTTACCGATGACCATCAAGTGGTCATGATCAGGCAATACCGCCATGGTTCAAGAGAAGTGACCCTGGAAATACCAGGAGGCCTGGTAGATCCTGGAGATACTCCAGAAAAAGCGGCAGCTCGGGAATTATTAGAGGAAACTGGCTTTCAGGCAAAGGAGTGGACCAAAATAGGAGTGGTCAATCCCAACCCGGCGCTTTTCAATAATCGCTGTTATACTTTTTTGGCTCAAGACATCAAGAAAGTGGCGGCCCCTACGCCCGATCAGACAGAAGATATTGAGGTGGCCCTCATCCCCCTGACGGATATTCCTAAGTTAATTTTAAAAGGGGAGATTGATCATGCTATGGTGATCACGGCATTCAGTTATTATTTTCTCCGACATCCAAAGGAATTGACAAACCCTTGACACCTCTCAGCATTGTCCTCAAATTCTCTACGCGCTGCGTAGAGTTTTGGATAAATCGAATAGAATTGCCACATATTCCATAAGTTGGCAGTTGTTAAACCTCGGCCAAACTTTTTGGTTAAGTCATTTGACAACTTATTAATCAACTCCTCACCATATTTTCCCCGCTCTTTACCCCTTTGCTCTTCTTCAAGGATGAGGCTTCCAATCTGCCAGTAAGTCTCAACCATAAAATAAAGACCGAATGCGTTATGATTCCTTTAGAAAACAGGGTTTGTTTGCAGGCTCCGGAGTCGTGGAGGCTGGTTGTCATGTGGAGTCTTTCTCGCAACAGAATCTTTTTCCTACTGATTCAATCTTGACAATTTCGGCGTGATTAACGGCTGGGGATGTGCTAATATTTGCGGAACCTCTTTAAGCAGGATGGGAGATTGTGAATGAAGCCTCTTACTGTGGTCATCCCTCACAGCCCAGGATCTTTCTTTGAAAAGACCCTGTTTCCCCTGACGAAGTCAGCTCTGGTCGAGCGTGTCGTGATCGTAAGTCAGGAGCCGGTTCATCTGAAAATTCCCAGATGTCGTGTTCTTGTCGCTGGATCCCTTCTATCACACGAAACACTCAGCCTGATTCTGGCTAAGATCCGAACGAAGTACTTTCTTCTCTTGCCAGGAACCCAGCAAATTTCGATCGAACCTAAAGCTCTGGAGAGAATCCTGGGGAAGGCTGAGTCCACGAAAGCAGGTCTGGTATATTCGGATTTCTATGACGGAAGGCAACACGGGAAGGCCCTTCATTCACTGAATGATTATCAGCCGGGGAGCGTCCGCGATGATTTTGATTTCGGCGCCATGATCCTCTTTTGGGCCCCTCCTGTCCGGAAGGCCCTGAAAAAATACGGCGTCATACCCGGCGTTAAATCTGCCGGTCTCTACGATCTTCGCCTGAAGGTCTCCATCGACCACTCTGTGTATCATCTGCAGGAGCCACTCTATACCATGATCATGAACGTAGGGGCAATTCATGAATTGCCCCTACAGGAAAAAATATTTGCCTACGTCGATCCCCGTAATGAAGCCGTCCAGAAGGAAATGGAGAATGTCTTCACCGATTACTTAAAGAAGATTGGGGCTTATCTGCCTCCTCATCGCTTCAGTGAGATCGAGCAAACGCCGAAATCCTTTCCGGTGGAGGCTTCTGTCGTCATTCCCGTACGGAACCGGAAAGAAACGATTGCCGGGGCTGTGAAAAGCGCCCTATCGCAGGAAACGGATTTTCCATCCAATATCATCATCGTGGACAACCACTCGACAGACGGGACAACGGCCGTTCTCTCCGATCTCGCCAGGCAGTATTCTTGTCTGAAGCACATCGTCCCGGTCAGGACCGATCTTGGCATCGGTGGTTGCTGGAACGAGGCCCTTCGGCACGAGGTCTGCGGCCGCTATGCTGTTCAGCTCGATTCAGACGATCTTTACAGCAGCAGCCGCACCCTGCAGAAGATGGTCGATGTGCTCCGTCAGGGCAACTATGCCATGGTGATCGGCTCCTATTCGCTCGTCGATTCCAGGCTGAAGGAGATTCCGCCGGGCCTCATCGACCACCGCGAATGGACCGATGAGAACGGTCACAACAATGCGTTGCGCATCAACGGTCTGGGCGCTCCGCGGGCTTTCAACTCCGGCCTGATGCGCAACATCGGATTTCTCAATGTGAGTTATGGCGAGGATTATGCAGCGGCGCTGCGAATCTGCCGGCAATACCGGATCGGGAGGATCTATGAAAGCCTCTACCTCTGCAGACGCTGGTCGGGCAACACCGACGCGGCTCTCAGCATCGAAGAGGCAAACCGAAACAATGCCTTCAAGGACAAGATCCGGACTATGGAAATTCTCGCCCGGCAGAAAATGTTAAGAGGAAGGGATTTGAAATTAGGAGGATGATTGACAGCTATGGGAATCGTCATCCGACCCTGGCAGAAAGGCGATCTGGAGGCCCTTCGAAAAATCACCTGGCAGTCCTGGATTTCTACATACTCAAGTTTTATTCCCGAAAGCGACCTCAGGTCCTATTTCGACATTCACTATACGGAAGCGTCCCTCTTCAGCAGGCTCGATGATCCGTCAATGCAGGGTTTCATTGCAGAGACGGATGATCACATCGCCGGTTATGCGCGACTTTTCTTCAACCGGGATGAGAATCGCCTCTATGTCTCCTCGCTATACCTCCTCCCGCAATTTCAGGGGCAAGACATCGGCATGCGGCTTCTTGAGGCAGCGGAAGGATATGCCGCAGAAAGGCTTGTCGATGAACTCTGGATCGGCGTGATGGTGAAAAATAGGCAGGCCCTCGTTTTTTACAGAAAGGTGGGCTTTCAATTTGTCCGGGAAGAGCCCTTCACCATGGGAAAAACAACGGTGAGTCACCTTATTGGCTATAAAAAATTAGGAAGGAGTCCATTCATTAACCAGAAGATTTATACCACCTTTGATGGAGGAGGAAATCACCCTGAGCCACATGCCGAACGGGTGAAGAGTCTCCCCGAACTTTGTCTCGAGCTCCTATCAGAGCAGAAAAAGGCGTGGCAGGATCTTCGGGAAGGCTACGAATTGCTGAAGGACGTCAAGGAGCGGGATTTACCCTGCAAGGGATTTTCCGTCCGACTCCAGTACAATCCCGGAAGAATCAAGAGCAGTATGGCCGAGGTGGGCGAAAAAAATGTAAGGGAACGGCGATGTTTTCTCTGCCTGGATCATCTCCCTGAAGGCCAGAAAGAAATCCTCTACCGAAGCGACTATCTGATCCTCTGCAATCCCATGCCCGTTTTCTCTTCTCACTTCACTGTCTCCCATTTAGACCATCGCCGCCAGGCCATTGCTGAACATATCGATACTTTTCTCCAGCTCATGGCTGATTTTGGCTCCGGCTGGACGGTCCTCTACAATGGACCAACATGCGGCGCTTCCGCACCGGATCACCTTCATTTTCAGGCGGCCCCTTCGGGGCAGATGCCAATCGAGAAAGAAATCCGGGGGGAGAAAAGACTCACCCTGATGACACAGGTTTACGGTATTCTCCTCTATCAGGTGAGAGATCTGGGGCGGGAAGTCATCATCCTGGAGGGGGATGAACCGATAGCCGTAGGAAGCGCTCTCAAGGGTTTTCTGAAGGCCCTGAAAAAGGTTCTTCTCATAGACGAGGAGCCCATGGTCAATATCGCCGGCTTCTATAAAGAAAGGAAATGGCATCTTGTGATTTTTCCGCGCCGAAAACACCGCCCTGACGCCTTTTTCAGGAAAGGGGACGACAGGGTTGTGGTCAGCCCGGGGGTGATCGATATGGAGGGCGTCCTCATCACCCCTGTGGAAAAAGATTTCGAACGGCTGGATGCAGCCTCGGTGGAGGACCTCTACAAGGAAGTATCCCTGGAAGGAGAGACCGTACAAAGAGCCATCGCCGCTATAGTATAACCCTCTCAAAAAAACTCTTTCCACGGCCTTAGCGGCCTTACGGTCACATCTTCAGATGTCATTATTTTTGGTTAATGCGCCTGATGGTCAAGGCTAACCGGTAGAAGTCTACCGAGGTTATATGATTGGCTGGATGATGTCTTTGATTCCTGAAAGATGAGGTGTAATTAATTTTTACAATTTGTCAGACATTGAACAGAAAATTGATGATATCGCCGTCTTCAACGACGTAGTCCCTGCCCTTCTGCATATATTTCCCCACTTCTTTGACCTTCTGCTCGCTTCCCAGTTTAATCAAGTCCCGATACTTCATCACCTCTGCCCGGATGAACCCGCGCTCGAAGTCAGAATGAATGACACCTGCGGCTTGGGGGGCAAGGGATCCCTGCCGGTTTGTCCAGGCCCGTACCTCGTCTGGTCCAACAGTGAAAAACGAGATGAGGCCAAGGGTTTTATAGCAAAGCATAGTCAACCGGTCCAAGGCCGGCTGATCAATCTGAAGCCCCTCAAGAAAGGTTTGGCGATCTGCCATATCGAGTTGGCAAAGTTCCTGCTCAATCTTAGCAGAAACAGGAATCCACTGGAAGTCTTGTTCACGAAAGCCCCCTTTTAATTTAGCAATCAGGTCGTGAGACTCCGGGACCTCCTCCCCAACGTTGAGAATAATGATAACCGCTTTGCAGGTCAGCAAAGGGTAGCTGGCGATGAGTTTCTTTTCGGCTTCCGTCAGGAAGAAATTTCTCAGAAAACGGCCGGTTTCAAGGTGCTCTTTCATACGAGTAAGAAGATCCATTTCCATGGCCATCTTTTGAACATCTCTCTTCTTGTTTTGTTCTCTTTCGAGCCGCTCAAGGCGCTTTTCAATAAAAAGGAGATCGTTCAGTTGCAACTCTTCGTTAAAGAGTAAGATATCACGACGAGGATCAACAGCGCCATGGATATGAAAAACCGTGTCGTCCTGGAAAGTCCGGACAAGATGACAGATGACATCCACCTGCTCCAGTTCCTGCAGGATCTGATCATTGCGAGATGCCTGCTGGTCTAAGTCAGGGAGAAGCAAGAATTCAATATGGGCAGGAGTCTCCTGACGTGGAGCGTAAATTTGCACAAGTCGATCGAAGCGTGCATCTCGCACCTTCGCCAATCCCAAAACCTTCCTTTTTTTGCCTTCTGAATTTGGCTCCTTGCCAGTCAACAGCCGAAAGAGTGTGTGTTTACCGACCTGAGGAAAACCCACAAGACCGAGTTTCATCGTATTCCTTTCCTTCCATCCAACAAAACCTCCCATTTGATTTTCGAGGACACAGTTGCCCTAGAAAAATCTCACACGAATCTCAGGAATGATCTTTTGGAAACCTAAGAGATCACTACCTTAGGAGAAACGCACGGGAGGAATTGAAATAGGCTAAACTAAAAATAACACAAGATATGATCATTTTCAATCCCATCAGAGCCATCAGAGTAGCAAAGCAGGAGGTGGAGTGATTTCGGATACCCCGACGACCACTGGCACAAGGCAGCCGAGATAGCCTTTGATCTAAGAAGGAAAGGCATTACAAGTTCTGCCATCGATGCCCTGATCGCACCATTGGCTATCGAGTATCGTTGCATTCTGTTACATAAAGATTCCCACTTTGAGCTGATCGCACGAAATTCTTCATTGAAGCGCCATCAATAAGCTTCCTTCGTGCATGTATCCAAGCCCTAATTCATTTCCGAATTATTCCTCCGTTATCACGTCATCGGGGAGTTCGTCGGTATCATCGGAGGTAATGGGAAAATGCCGCGAAAGCAAACCCCCTATTCCCTGAATGGCCTGAGAGAGGGCCTCGCAAGCACGGCCCTCTCTAATCCCTCTGGAAACCTCATTTGCAAACCGGTTCAAAGTTTCTTGATCCATCTTCTCGTAAATGCCTTTATCTGCAAGCACCCAGATTTTCCTTTCGAGGAAGGAGAGAAAGAAGAGGAACCCTGTGTTCCTTTTGGTCTTATAAAGCCCTTTCTCAAAGAAAACCTGCTCAGCCCTCAGCCTGACCGCTTCTTCTTTTCTTTTGATTCCAATAAAGGGCTTTTTCAATGCCTCTATTCTTTTAAAGAGCAACCGGCAGGGGAAAAAGAATAAGAAACTCAAGGGGACATAAGACCAGACGGAGGAATGAAAAAAAAGAAGAGTCAAGATCAGTGACAATAGGCTCCCGAAAAGGACCCCGCCGAGGATCTCTGCCTCAATGTAGTGATCGCTCTGGTCAACCACCATAACAACGATTTCACCAATGGTCCGGGATTCCACCTCCTGGGTCGTAGCCTTCAGTCTCTCCTTTTCTTCCGGAGTAAAAAATTTATCTGTTTTTGAACACGCTCTCATCACCAGTCTCCCGAGGCCCCGCCACCCCCGAAGGAACCGCCTCCTCCGCTGAAACCACTATCGAAACCGCCACCTCCTATGGAGTGGCCTCCCATCCCTGGTCCGAAGAAGAACCCACCTCCATGCTCCCTAAAACCATCCCTTCGAGAACCTCCTGAAGAAAAGAGACAGGGTAGGAAAAGGCCCACGCCAAAACCGAGCAGGGCCAATAAAATAATGGCGAGGATCCCGACGGGGAAGACGGCAAGATAAACGAGGCCAGGGAGACCGAGAGCCCCGGCGATTCCCCCAAGAATGCGGGAAAGGCTTCCAAGGATAAGGATAAAAATACCAAAAAACAGGAGGAAGGTCAGGAAAGGGGGAAAACCCTTCTGTCTCCGTTGAACCGGCCCCTGCTCGGCTTTGAACTCGCCCCGTGTTCCATCGATCAATGCAGAGACACCGGTTATGAAACCTCCGTCAAAATCTGCCTGTTTAAATCTCGGTTTGATAACTTGATCGATAATTCTTCCCGCCATCAGATCCGTTAACTTTCCTTCGAGGCCGCGGCCGACCTCGATCCTGATCTTTCTTTCCTGTTTCGAGACGATGAAGAGGACCCCGTTGTCCTTCCCCTGTTGCCCAATCTTCCATGCCTCCGCCACTCTGATGCCGAACTCCTCAATGTTTTCTCCTTCGAGAGATGGGATGGCCAGGATAACGATCTGGGTTGAGTCCGACCGTTCAAAGGCCCTCAGCTCTTCCTCAATCTTTGACTTCGCGGAAGGGCTGATCATCCCTGCATAATCGTTGACATAGCCCTGGAGCCTTGGAATATCAAGGCCGTAAGCAGCAACGGGCAGACAGCAAAGCAATAAAATAAAAAGGGAAAAACCCTTTTTCATATCAGAATTTAACCCTTAAATCCCTCCCCACCTCCCGGCGCCATAGTCCGGCTTTGGACGGCGGCGTCTCCCTTTTTCAAAGTGAGGAGAAATTCCATTTTATTTAGAACTTTACCTGGGGAGCTTTTGCAGCCCCGGCCTCGGCCTTGAAGGGCTCCTTCAGACTCAGATGGAGCAGAAAATTATTGGTCAGGTTGTTCGGGAATACCCGAATGGAGGTATTGAAGACTTCGACCGCCTTGTTATAGCGGGTCCGTGCGACATTGATCCTGTTCTCCGTTCCCTCCAGTTGGTGCTGAAGGTCCAGAAAATTCTGGTTCGCCTTGAGATCAGGATAGCGCTCGACAACGACCATTAATCGCGAAAGCGCACTGCTCATCCCGGCCTGGGCTTCCTGAAATTGTGAAAAAGCCTTTGGGTTATCAATGATATTTTTCGGCACCTGCATCGCCCCGACTTTCGCCCTTGCCTCCGTGACGGCGGTGAGGGTTTCCCTTTCATGTTTGGCATAGGCTTTCACGACCTCAACGAGATTGGGGATGAGGTCATTTCTTCTCTGATAGGCTGCTTCAACATCTCCCCATGCCGCTTTGACCGCCTCCTCATTTTTCTGCATCGTGTTATATCCGCAGCCTGAGAGTGCCGTAAGGATAAGAGCGGACAGAACCAACGTCATAAAGAACGATCCTTTTCTCATCTTTTCCTCCTGATCGGAATTTGGGAAATCAGAGGGGGGTCGGAATCAGACTTTCCCCCTGTTAAACATATTAGAATCTATAATAATGTAACAAGAATTTTGTTTCAAGTTCGCAATAGTGAAAGATGATCTATTGATTCTTGTTCCCGAAGGCCGAAGCGAACGGGTTATTTGAAAAAGTGTGTCTCTTTGAAACCACATCGGGTTGGGACTGGCTGTCCTTCATGGAAAGGGAAATCCGTCTTCTTTCGAGGTCCACTCCTAACACAGTCACCAATACCTTTTGATGAACCTTCACGACCTCTGCGGGGTTTTTCACAAAACGGTTGGAAACTTCGCTGATATGCACGAGCCCGTCCTGATGGACGCCGATGTCGACAAAGACACCAAACGCGGTGAGATTAGTCACGATTCCAGGAAGCTTCATCCCGGGCTTTATATCCTCTATCTTTTCGACCCCTTCTGCGAATCGGAAGGTTTCGAACTGCTGACGGGGATCGCGGCCGGGTTTGGAGAGTTCCGACAGGATATCATTCAACGTAGGAAGACCCACCTTTTCCGAGACGTATTGCTTCAGATCGATTCTCTTCCGGAGTTCCTCGTTACGCATCAGATCCAGCACCGAGCAGCCCAGGTCCCTTGTCATGGCATCGACAATCGGATAGCTCTCCGGATGGACGGCGCTTCGATCCAACGGGTTTTCTCCATCCCTGATGCGTAAAAAACCTGCAGCCTGCTCAAAGGCCTTGGGTCCCAACCGGGGTACCTGCTTCAGTTCTTCTCTCGACCCAAACGGGCCGTGTTCATTCCGGTATTCCACGATCCCCTTTGCAAGCTGGGGTCCCAACCCTGAGACATAGGTAAGAAGTTGTTTACTTGCCGTATTGACTTCCACGCCCACACGGTTAACGCAGCTCACCACCACATCATCGAGACTGCTCTTTAGGGCCCCCTGGTCCACATCGTGCTGGTATTGGCCAACACCGATCGACTTCGGGTCGATCTTCACCAGCTCTGCCAGAGGGTCCATCAGCCTCCGCCCAATGGATACCGCTCCCCGCACAGTCACATCCTGATCAGGAAACTCCTCTCGTGCCACCTCGGATGCAGAATAAACCGATGCGCCACTCTCGTTGACCATCACCAATTGAATGTTCTTTGAGAGATCGAGGCTGCGGATGAAAGTTTCTGTCTCCCTTCCCGCGGTGCCGTTCCCAACGGCAATGGCCTCTACGCGGAACCGCTCACACATCTCAAGGATCTTTGAGCCTGCATCGGCTGCACTCTTTTCAGACTGTAGAGGATAAATGGTTTCGGTATGTAACAGCTTCCCTTGACGGTCGAGGCAGACCACTTTACACCCGGTTCGGAAACCGGGATCAATAGCAAGGACATTTTTCTGGCTAAGGGGCGGAGCAATAAGAAGTTGACGAAGGTTCTCGACAAAGACCCGTATCGCCTCCTCATCCGCCCGCTTTTTTGTCGCCAAACGGATCTCGGTCTCCATTGAAGGAGAGAGAAGTCTCTTGTAGCTGTCGTGCGCTGACATCCTGACCTGCTCGGATGCAGGTCCCTCCCCCTTAACAAAAAGGCTATCAAGAATGTCCAGGGCTTCATCTTCAGTGGGTAAGACTCGCAGGATGAGGAAACCCTCCCTTTCTCCTCGCCTCATAGCGAGAATCCTGTGGGATGGGGCTGTGTTCACGGGCTCCTCCAAGTCAAAGTAATCCTTGTACTTGATTCCTTCAGTCTCCTTCTCCGGAATGACCTTTGACTTAAAAACAGCCTTCGATGAATATAAATCACGCATCTTAGCCCGGGCCGTCTGATCTTCATTGACCCATTCTGCGATGATGTCACGGGCTCCTGCGAGGGCGTCTTCCGCAGAATCAACCCCCTTCTCGGGATCAACGAAGGCGGCTGCCTCGGCAAATGGATCCATTTCATCCTGTGTAAAAAGACTCTGGGCTAATGGTTCCAATCCCTTTTCCTTTGCGATCGTTGCCCGGGTCCGACGTTTGGGCCGATAGGGCAAATAGATATCCTCCAGAACCACTATGGTCTCCGCCGACAGGATCTTTTCCTTCAACTCATCTGTGAGCTGTCCCCGTTCCTCTAAAGATTTGAGGATGGCCTCACGGCGCTTGTCCAGCTCCATTAGTTGATTAAGCCGGTCGCGAACTGCTGTAATGGCAACCTCATCCAGAGAACCCGTGGCTTCCTTTCGGTATCGGGCGATAAAAGGAACAGTACCCCCTTCATTCAAAAGGTCAGCCGTAGCCTGGACCTGTTTGGTGGTGAGACTCAGTTCTTGTGCAATCTTCAGAATATGTGTTTCGTTCATAACCTCCCTCAACAAAATGACAAAGAGGATCGCAGATCATCTAAGGGCATTAGGGCAGACATGCCTTAAGAGCCTTGCAAAGCGAATGGACGGGTTAAGGATAAAATAATTTGAAGAGGATTAAAAGGGGGTGGCCAGGAAGCGGGATGAGCCCGCCTCCTCCGTCTTAGCAGTTCTACTCATACGAAATTAATCCTTGGCAAATTTCAGATATCGTACGAGAATAGCCCCTCCGAGAAGAATCCCCCCTAAGATGATAAATCCCGTTGAAAAGGATCGTGCCTCTCCAATCATACCAATCATGGCTGGGATTGCTCCACCTCCAACAAGAAAACTCACAGGTATGGTCAGAGAGACGGCAATATTCTTGAACTTAGAACCTCCTATCCGAGAGAGAGCGGCAAAGCCTGGTGGGAAAAAGGAGGAAGCCAACATGGGTTGAAGAAAAATGAGAAGTACAATCCACAATCCAGAAGCCGCGCCAAGTAGCATTAAGGCAATCCCATTGGCCAGAAAAATCACTTTCAAAGCTTTCTTAGGACCCAGACGGTCTGTGACCCACCCAGATATAAAGGCTACTCCCACAGGAGAGATCCGTGAAAACCCTACCAATGTATTGGCCCAGGCTTGATCCATTCCTTGCTCTGATACCAGGTATAGTGGAAACATTGCAAACATTCCAAAAGTGCCACCAATACCGAGGCTGAAAAGGGCCATGATGACCCAGAAAGAAGGTTTCTTCAGGATGATTCGGAGGGTGTTGACATTTAGAGGCTCTCCACAGAATCTCCCTCCCCTGCCAAAAAGGGAAAAAAGAATGCCGGCAAGGATGGAGAAAATCCCGAACAAAGTAAAAATTCCTTGCCAGGACAACCACCTTAAAAGCATTTCCGCGATAAGTGGAGCCACTACGAAACTTAAGTTAGGCGCTAATTCATGAATCGAAATAGCCTTTCCCCAATCCTTTGGGCTCACCAATTCGGTAAGGGTAGCCATTCCTGAGGGGAGATAAAGTCCTGCCGCCATTCCACACGTGAAGAGCCCTACACGAACCATCCTCAGCTGATGGCTAATGCCAACAGATAGAAGAGCCACACCGAGGGCTACCGTGGAGAGGATGATCGTTCTTCGATGGTTGAAGTAAGAAGAAACAAAGCTCGATCCCAGAAGCATGATGCAATACCCAAAAGATATGATGAAAAAGAGGGAACCCGCCTCTTCATGCCCTATCTTTAGATCTTTCTCTACGGTGGGCAACAGGGGTGACAGGACAATCCGAGAGATGAAGTTCAAGAAGAAGATTCCCACGAGAAAGAGGAGGGGCGCCATCTGGGAACGAAGAGAGGGAAGTTCTGTTTTCATCTGTTTAATCTTTTTATGTCCAACGTTCGATGTGTGTATTCACCTTTGATTAATGGAAAAAAGAAATTCGAAAGATCAAGAAGAAACCATTCATATCGGATCCCTTTTAATGAATCATTCCCTTTTTCCAACAAACTTTTTAAAATTAATGTATATGGTGAAGGGCTGATTCGGGCAGGAGTCTATAAGATTTATATGATGAAGTCAATGAGAATTGAGGAAAAATATCAATCTTCCCCTTAAAAGTTGACAAGAATATTCAGAAAAAAGTAAGTAAAGAACCCCGCCCACAGGGCGGGGCTTTAAAACCTAAATTCCTAAACCCAAAACCGAGATCCCGAAACAAGTTCGGGATGACAACAAGACAAAAACCGAACCCTTATGTCATGCTGAACTTGTTTCAGCATCTGGTTGGCTTTTTTCTGCTTTCAGCAGACGCATCTTTCATCCCCGTCCACAGGACGGGGTTTTCAAGTGCGATTTCTAAAAAAAGGCCGACAACAGACATGTCGGCCTTAGAGACAATTAAGAAACTCTAAATTTTTCCCCTTTACCTTCTGATGAGCCGTTTAACGTCTTGCTCAGGACTTGCGCATCGAACCGCAGGTCGAGCAATGAGTTGCATGGGGAAACATCCATCTCATGAACCTCACCTCCTCCTTTTATATATATTTTAAATTTATTCTCCCCTCCCTGTCAAGGAGAAATAAAGAGTTGATATACAAATGAGGACATGGCATATTTATAGTGAACGACATAAATGGGTTGACATTCATAGTATGTCATTGTGAATTTTTCGCATTTGTCATTCTGAGCGAAGCGAAGAATCTCGTTAGTTAGCTCAGGGTAAACTCCGTGAAGCAATCCCATGAGATTGCCACGCCTGCGTGCCGTAACGCCACTTCGGCGTGCAGGCACGTCGCTTCGCTCCTCGCAATGACTACTTTCCAGGGTCGCTCACTATAATTTTAATACAAATTTTTTAAAAGGAACTCCAGATGAGATTAAAAGGTTATATGGGCAAGGTTCTCCGCATCGATCTCACTCATTCTAAAGGCCGTGTAGAAGATCTCAAGGAGGAATGGGCTGACCAATTTATCGGGGGAAGCGGTTTGGGAACTAAATTTTTATATGAGATGACAGACGAAAGGACGAACCCATTGGGTCCTGATAATCCTTTGATTTTTATGACCGGACCTTTCACAGGAACTTCTGTTCCCCTCTCCGGAAGGCACGCTGTGGTCTCAAGATCTCCTCTGACGGGCATCTTTGGAGAATCTGATGTCGGAGGTAGCTGGGGCGCAACCCTCAAGAAATCTGGATTCGATGGGATCATCATCACAGGAAAAGCTGGGAACCCTGTCTATCTCTGGGTTCATGATGGAAAGTGGGAAATCCGTGATGCCTCCCATCTCTGGGGGAAGGACACCTATGAAATCGATCCCTTGCTGAAAAGCGAGACGCACGAAAAGGCAGTGGTGAGCACGATCGGTCAGGCTGGAGAACATCAGGTCTTCATCTCTTCCATTATGACAGATGGTAAGGATGCCCGGGCAGCAGGTCGTTGTGGAATGGGAGCAGTGATGGGTTCAAAAAATCTGAAGGCCATCGTCGTTTACGGAACTGGAAATGTTTCTGTCTATGATCCAGAACGTGTCAGGCAACTTCCAAAAGAATTTAGCCAACGGATCAATCAGAATGCAGAGAACTTCAAAAATTACGGGACAGCAGGTGCGCTTTCTACCTTTGAGGCCATGGGTACCCTTCCTCTTCAGAACTGGAAATTTGTGGGTCGCTGGGAGGAATCCGCAGAAAAGATCAATGGCTTCACGATAACCGAAACTTTATTAAAAGGTCGGTATTTTTGTGATGCCTGCATACTGGGATGTGGGAGAAAGGTCAAAGTGGAGAAGGGTCCCTATGCAGGTGTGGACGGCGCAGGCCCGGAATATGAAACTCTTGCTTTGCTTGGAAGCAACTGCCTGATTGACAACCTGGAAGCCCTCTGTTTTGCCAATGAACTCTGCAACCGTTTTGGTCTCGATACGATCTCCACCGGTGGGGTTGTAGCCTTTGCCATGGAGGCTTATGAAAAAGGTTTGATCGACAGAGAGGATACAAGTGGGATTGAACTCCGGTGGGGGAGTGTCGAGGCATTGATTGAAATGATTAAAATGATTGCTCAGAAGAAAGGGCTGGGGGAACTTTTAGGCAAAGGGATCAAGAAAGCTTCAGAAGAAATAGGGAAAAATTCTTTGGAGTTTGCCATGCACATCAAAGGATTGGAAATGCCTGCCCATGACCCAAGAGGATATAACGCAGGGGGGGGTGGGCTTTGCAACTTCATCCAGAGGAGCCTGTCATCTGGCTGGACTCAGCCACACCTTCGAAAGAGTTTTAAAAGCGCCAGAAATTGGGATTCCAGAACCCTTGGATCGTTTTCAGGTCGAGGGCAAAGGAATCCTCACTGCCAAGACCCAAAACCTCATGGGAATAATGGATTCTCTAAAACTCTGTAAGTTCATCCTCTTCGGAGGAGTCACGATCACCGATATCGTGAAGTGGTATTATCATGTAACAGGCAAAGAGATGACGATCGATAATTTTGCGAAGACCGGGGAGCGGATCTTCAATTTGAAGCGATTATATAATGTAAGATTGGGGATCAGCCGAAAAGATGACTTCTTGCCTTTCCGTTTCCTTACCCTCAAGCGCGTGGGAAAGGGATTGACGCCCAATCTTCCGCCCTTTGGTCAGATGCTCAGCGAATATTATGAATATCGCGGTTGGTCTGAAGACGGTATTCCCACTCCAGAAAAATTAAAAGAATTGGGGTTAGTGAAGGTGCGAGCAGGTTAACACAATTTCATCAGATCAATACGGTCTTTCTAATCCTTTCCTTTTTTCTTCAGGAAGCCCAGGAGGTCAGATTCTTTAGAAGATTTTGTATTGGATTTCTCCTTCTCGATCCCCGGCTTCAATTCTTCCTTTTTCCACTCCTTCTCTCGGATCATATGCTTCTCGATCCAGTGGTCGAGAGCTTTCACATCGAAAAGGACCCGATCCCCGATTTTGAGGTAAGGAATTTTTTTCAGCGAGGCCATCCGGTAGACGGTATCTGTTGAAAGGCTTAAGTATTGGCTCGCCTCTTTGGCAGTAATCAATCTCCGGAGTTCGGGAATCTTTTTCATCCGGTCGTCCATCCGCTCGAAATACTTCTCGGCCAGCAGGTTTACCAGCATGTCTAAAAATTCTTTGATTGGGGGTCGGTATTCTTCTTGTGCCATTTGTCCCTCCAAAGAATAGGGTGATCCTTCAGCGCTCCCTTTCTCTTGTCGCTTCCTGAATCTTCTTCAGGAGGATGATGTTCTCCGTGTGGCCGGTCAAATGGGCGGTCACTTTCCCTCGAACCGGACGATTGAGGAGATAGAAATCACCAATCAAGTCGAGAATTTTATGCCGAACAAATTCATCCGGGAATCGAAGCTCGGTGTTAACAATCTTCCCATCGTCAAGGAGGATAAAGTTATGAAGGCGGCCTCCTCCTCCCATCCCCATCCTTTCAAGCATCTCTATATCTTTGAGAAAGCCAAATGTTCTCGCCGGGGCAATCTGATCCCTAAAGGCCTCTTCGCTCTCCAGCGTAAAATCAAAGGTCTGCTGCCCGATGGGGGCCGGGTAGTCTAAAAAGAAGTGGATGGAAAAGATTTCCGCAGGCTCGATGATCAGAGATTTATTCTTGTGAACGATCTCCAGCCTCCGATCGATGATCAGTTCATCCATCCTCTCCTCCTGCTCCTCCACGCCGGCCTCTTCCACGATTTTACAAAACTCCAGGGCCGAACCGTCCATGATCGGAATCTCTTCAATCATCTTCACCATCAGGTTGGTGATACGATAGGCATGTAACACCGCCATGAGATGCTCGACTGTTTGGGCAATCGCTCTCCCCTTTTTGAGGGAGGTGGCAAATTCGGTGGTTTGAACATAGTCGAGATGTGCAGGGACGAACTCATCTGAGGAGATATTTCCAAAAAGGATTCCACTACGAGGAGGAAGGGGCTGGAGGAGAAGGCCTGTCTTCTTTCCAGAATGAAGCCCTGTTCCATAAAGCACCATGCTCTGCTTAAGGGTATGCTGGGGAAATAAAGAGGTTCCTTTTCTTTTGGAGGCCTCTCTGGTTAAAGGGATGGCTTCCCGGATGGAGACAAGGGGAGGTCCGATGAGTTCTCCGGCCATCTCCTTTGCAAAAATCTTCTTATCTTGGAAAGGTCCCTCTGTGACAATTTCTCCCGATCGCTGGACAGTGATCAACTCCTTCTGATGATCGAGGGCTCGATGAATGGTCATGAGGAGAACATCAAGAGAAAGAGGCTTTTCAATAAAGTCAAACGCGCCCAATTTTACAGCGGTCATGGCGGTTGAGATCGTCGCATGACCGGAGATCATAATCACTTGGCAATCCGGAGCGATCCATTTGAGCCGTTTTAATACCTCAATGCCATCCATCCCTGGCATCCAGATATCGAGGAGGGTGATATCCGGTTCCCCCTGCTGGAAAACTTTAATCGCCTCTTCTCCGCTCCTTGCCTTGGCGACTTGGAAGCCTTCGTCCTCTAGAACACCCGCAATTGATTGGACCACCCTTTCCTCATCATCCACAATGAGGACTTTTTTCTCCATGAGGTCTCCTATTAAAAACATCTAGTTTGAATTTTCATTACCACAACTCCAAAGAAGAATCAATAATTTGTTGGAATACTGGAACATTGGAATAATGGAATATTGAACTTAAAAACCATCAGCTTGAGATTTAGGTTGGGGTGTCATCCTGACCCCGTATCTTGTACGGGGGAAGGATCTCTGACCTGCCCGCCGCACAGCTATGGCAGGCGGGGATTCTTCACGGAGTCTGCCTTGAACGAGATTCTTCAGTCGCTTCGCACCTTCAGAATGACAGCAGCGAAGGATTCAGAATGACATTCTTTAACCTCAGCCTTAACCTTTTGTTTCTCCACCATTCCATCCTTCCATTGTCCCAACATTCCATCATTCCATGTTCTTATTTATCTATCTGGGCCTTCTGAAGCCGACCACTCGTTACAAAACCACCCCAGACAGCTCCTCCAATAGACAAGTTGAGAAAAGTTTCCCCAGATTTAGAATCCACCCATTTCCCATTAATGTAGTTCCTAACCCTTTCCATCTTCTTCTTTCCCCGCTTTCCGATTTACATTTTTCATTGACCATTTACCATTGATCCAGCAATTCTCGGTGAAAATACAGCGAGATTCTTCAGTCGCTAGGGCTCCTTCAGAATGACATTACGAAAGTCCCCAGTTGTCATTCTGAGCGAAGCCCTGAACCTAGTATGGTACAGGGC
>Ga0100377_1000758_pt1 | contig 27997 bp, 19 predicted proteins | sample CryGeymeta201501_FD_83664 | JGI IMG/M metagenome (GOLD analysis project Ga0100377, IMG submission 83664) | Groundwater microbial communities from Crystal Geyser aquifers in Utah, USA - Crystal Geyser metaG 2015-01 | ecosystem: Environmental > Aquatic > Deep subsurface > Groundwater | place: USA...
CGCTGTCAGCGAGCCGTGAACCCCGCACATCGATCGAGAGAGCGCCCGAGTACCCCTCGTTCACGAGGGGTCGCCGCTGCCCGCGAGGGCGGAGCCCGAGCGGATGCAGCGGCGGGGGAGCTCTCCCGCACTACCGACCCCCACCGTTACGGTATCCACCGAGATGTGAACAAGAGACAGGGCTCCCCCGCGGCCGTAATCGCGGAGCTTCGCGACGCGAACGGCCGCGGGGGAGCCGCTGGCCGAGCGTCACCCTCACCCGTCGCTCCCTGCCAGCAGCCGCCCGACCGTGTCACGCGCCCCCCAGACATCCGTCGTCGGTCACGACTTTCTGACCCGTTGGGCAGCGAGCCCAGCCCGGGTCGAGCCCATCACCACCGCGTCGGCGCGCCTCGGACAGCGTGGCGCGTCGATTGCAGCCATCTGGCGGCGACTCGTCCGCGGCCCCCATCAGCCCCGAAGGATACGCCATGAACCGCCTCCTCACCCCTGCCCTGCTCGTGCTCCTCTCCACGCTCCTCGCGCTCGTCGGCGGCTGCCACGATGACGCGCGACCGCCCGGCGGGAGCGGCAACAACGGCGGGGTGACGAACAACGGCATGAACAACGGCACGAACAACGGCAGCAACAACGCGACCGAGGCGTTCCCGATCGTCTTCACGCTGGCCAACACGGGTGACGGTCCGGTCTATGTGCAGGCATCGGACTTCGGGGGCAACCCCACCTGGTTCGAGTTGAGCGACAGTCGGGGGGAGACGGTCCAGGTTCACGATGGGTGCGGTCCGTGCGTGTGCGGTGACCTCAACTGCCCGGTCTGTGAGCGGGCAGAGGCCCGCGTGGAGGCGGTGGAGGCGGGGCAGTCGAGGTCGTGGACGTGGGACGGTGGCATCTGGATCAACGGGACCAACCCGGACGGCACGGTGTGCCGCTCGCCGGAGGTCGCTGCGCGCGGCGTCTACAACGTGAAGCTGTGTTCGGGGACGAGGTACTCGGAGGACGGCGGCGACCAGTGGGTCGCCGCGCCGACGTGCGCGGACGTGCGGTTTGAGGTGGGCGTCGATCGGGAGGTGCGCGCGGAGGTGGTCGGTCCGCGGCAGGCGGCGATGGAGTTTGAATTGACGAACGGAGGGAGCGCGCCGGTGTACCTCCAGGATTGGAGCCTGTATGGGAGTCGGTGGCTGTCGCTGTTCACGGAGGAGACCGCGCTGGGGCCGAGCGCGATGGCGTGCTTGTGCGACTGCGCGGTGCCGGATTGTGACATCGAGTGTCCGGTGATCCTCGGGACGGTCGCGGAGGTGGGGCCGCAGGCGAGCCAGGTGTTCGCCTGGGACGGGGTGGACCACCGCACGGAGTACCCCGAGGGTGGCCTGGGGGCGTGCCAGGCGGCGGAGCGGGTCGAGGCGACGCAGCTGAACGCGGTGATGTGCTGGGGGGCGGGCGTGCTGGCGATCAACAGCGGGGACGTCATCATCGATCCGCTCTGCCACACGATCGCCTTCGACCGGGAGCCAGGGGCCTTCGTCAACTACGAGACGCGCGAGGCCGCGGTGGAGCTGAGCTTCGTGAACACGACCGACACGACCCTGTATGTGCAGACGGGCAACGACCTGGGCTGGCCGGAGTGGTGGCACGTCGCCTCGGCCGGGCGGCGGCTGCAGCCGATGGAGAACTGCGGCGTCTGTGAGTGCTTCGAGGCGGGGGGCTGCGCGGTGTGCGGGCAGGCGCTGCCCATCGTGCAGGCGGTCGCGCCGGGGGAGTCGATCACGACGATGTGGCGCGGCCAGACCTGGGAGAGCCTGCCGCGGTGCGAGTATCCGGTGGTGGTGAACGAGGGTGTGCTGGAGGCGGAGCTCTGCTGGGGCACGGGCTGGCAGGGCGAGGTGGGCCCGGACGACCAGACGCTGTTCGGCGAGGCGACGGGTGTGACGTGCAGGACGGCCGGGTTTGTGATGGGGCGGGATGGGGAGGTGAGCGTGAGCCCGGAGTGAGGGCCGGGCGTCACGCGGTCAGCCCACTGACCAGCCGCCGAGGAAGTTGTCGCCGAGGGTCAGGAGTTGGAGGCCCTCGTCGTCGGCGCCGCTGGCGGCGAGCAGCATGCCCTGGCTGAGGCCGAAGCGCATCTTGCGGGGCTTGAGGTTGGCCACCACCACCACGCGCTTGCCGAGCAGGACGGAGGGATCGGGGTAGGCCTTGGCGACGCCAGCGAAGACGTTGATGCGCTGGCCGCAGTTGACCGTCAGGCGCAGGAGCTTGTTGGCGCCCTTGACCGCCTCGACCTCCTCGACGACGCCGACGCGCAGATCGACCCTGGCGAAGTCGTCGAACTCGATCTCGTCCTTGAACGAGGCGACCTCGACGGCGTCGGCCTGGGGGGGCGCGGCGGTGGCCGCCTGGGCCTCGGCGACGCTCTGGTCGAACATGGCGGTGACCACGGCGGGGTCGACGCGGTCGAGCAGGCGCACCTTCGCGCCGACGGTCTCGGGCTTCCAGTCGGCGCGGGCGTGCTCCCAGCCGATGCTCTCGAGGCCAACGCACTGGGCGAAGCGGCCGTTGAGGCGGGGCGTGATGGGGGCCAGACCGGCCATCAGGACGCAGGCGGCGTGGAGGCCGACGGTGCAGACCGCGTGGGCGGCCGCCGGGTCCTCCTTGATGAGCGCCCAGGGGGCGCTGTCCTGGAAGAAGGTGTTGGCCTCGGAGCCGAGCTCGTTGAGGGTGCGCATGACGGCGCGGTAGTTCCAGTCGGCGTACGCGCTCTGGAGCTGCTGGACGCCTGTGGCGAGCGTGTCGACCAGGGGGAAGGCTGCCGGGTCGAAGGCGCCGGGCTTGCCGTCGAAGCGGGAGCCGAGGAAGGTCAGGACGCGGTTGGCGAAGTTGACGATGTTGTTGACCAGCTCGGCGTTGACCCGGGTGGCGAAGTCGTCAAGGTTGAGGTCGAAGTCGCCGACGTCGGCCCCGAGCTTCGAGGCGTAGTAGAAGCGGAGGTACTCGGCGTCGAGGTGGTCGAGGTAGGTCCGGGCCTTGATCAGCGTGCCGCGGGCCTTGCTCATCTTGGCGCCGTTGAAGGTCAACATGCCGTGGACCTGGATGCGCTCGGGGGTCTTGAGCCCCGCAGCGTGGAGCATGGCGGGCCAGAACAAGGTGTGGAAGTAGACAATGTCCTTGCCGATCACGTGGGTGATGCGGGCGTCGGCGTCGGGGCCCCAGAAGTCCTTCTCCCAGTCGAGGCCGTGCTCCTTGCAGTACTTCCAGGTGGCGGCGATGTAGCCGATCGGCGCGTCGAGCCAGACGTAGAAGTACTTGCCGGGCTCGCCGGGGATCTCGAAGCCGAAGTAGGGGGCGTCGCGGCTGACGCACCAGTCCTGCAGGCCGCCGTCGACCCAGCCGGCCACCGAGTTGCGCACGGCGTCCTGGGGCACGTGGGCCGGGAGCCACTCGCGGAGAAAGTCGGTGAACTCGGACAGACGGACGTAGAGGTTCTCGGTGGCCCGGAGCACGGGCTTGTCGCCGGTAATGGGCTCGTAGGGGTCGATCAGGTCGGTGGGGTCGTGGGTCTTGCCGCAGGACTCGCACACGTCCCCATACTGGTCGGGCGCCTTGCACTTCGGGCAGGTGCCCTTGACCATCCGGTCGGTGAGGAAGCGGCCGAGTTTTTCCGAGTACATCTGCTCGGTGCTCTTGCGGACCACGTGCCCGGCGGCCACGAGCGCCTGGTACACCCGACCGGCCAGCTCCCGGTTCTCGGGGCTGTTGGTGGAGTAGTACACGTCGAAGGACATCCCGAAGCCGCCGAAGTCGCGGGTGTGCTCCTCCCAGATCTGCGCCACGAGGGCGTCGGGCGTGATGCCGAGCTGCATGGCCTTGAGCTCGACGGGGGTGCCGTGGGTGTCATCGGCGCAGACGTAGATGGCGTCCTCGTCCATCGACCGCAGGTAGCGCACGTAGATGTCGGTCTGGACGTACTCGACCAGGTGGCCGATGTGAATCGGACCGTTGGCGTACGGCAGGGCTGCGGTGACGAGATGGCGTGTCATGAGATCTGGTGCTCCTGATCGACGGGCGCGATCGTTGGAGGTTATCGCGCGCTGGCCCTCACGGGCGGTGCCCGCGACGAGGGGCCGGCGCCTGGCGCTCCCCGGGACTGCGCGGCGCTCCAGGCGTGGAGGTGCGCAGACGGTGGGGGTCATATCGCAGGTTCGACCGAGTTTCAAATCCGATCGTGCTGGCACGCCGGCGCGGTGTCGCTTGCGCGCGCGCGACCGTCCGCGTACGCTGCCCCTGCGTTGTCACGAGGCCCACCGATGTTGAAGAACCGCACGGTCCCATGGTCCCTGTCGCTGGTGCTGCTCGCCGGCTGCGTGGAGCTCCCTGCTGTTCCGGTGCCGAGCTCCGGGCGCGACACAGGCGCGCCCGCGGACGCCACGGACCTCGACGCCACGGACCTCGACACGGCCACCGCGGACGACGGAGGCCCGGATGACGTCGGCCCGGCGGACACGGGCGGGACACGGACATCGCCGATACCCTCAGCAACGACGTCGCGGACACGGCAGACGCGGACGACCTTCGGCTGGCCCACTGGGTGCGGGTGCCCGCCGGCTCGTTCATGATGGGCTCACCGCCTGGCGAGCCGGGGCGCGACGAGGTGCAGGAGACAGCCCACCCCGTGACGCTGACCCGCGCCTTCGAGATGATGACGACGGAGGTGACCCAGCAGCTCTACTTCGCCATCACCCACGTCAACCCGGCCTCGAACGTCGACTGTGGCTGGGATTGCCCGGTGGAGGACCTGTTGTGGTGGGTGGCCCTGCGATTCGCCAACGCGATGTCGGACCGCGCCAGGCTGCCGCATTGCTACACCGTCGACGTGAACCTCGACGCCGAGGTGTTCACGGTGGTGTGGGCGGGCCCCGACTGCACGGGCTATCGCTTGCCGACCGAGGCGGAGTGGGAGTACGCGACGCGGGCGGGCGCCAACACGGCGTTCTCCAGCGGGCCGCTGGAGCTGGGCGGGGGAAACTGCGCGGACGACCGCAACGGGAACCTGGACCGCGTGGGCTGGTACTGCAACAACGCCGAGCAGGACGCGACCGGCCCCGTGGCCCGCCTCGAGCCCAACGGCTGGGGGCTCTACGACCTCCACGGCAACGCCCAGGAGTGGGTCTGGGATGGGTTCCGGCCGCACACGGCGGCGGCTGCGACCGATCCCACCGGATCGCTCACCGTCACCTGCGACTCCGCCGGGGACTGCGACCGCGTGATCCGCGGCGGTCACTTTCAGGCCGACGCCGACGAGTGCCGCGCAGCCTCCCGACGCCCCAAGCCGAGCTGAAACTCCGATCGCAAGACCAGCTTCCGCCTGGTCCGCACACTCCCCTGACGAGACTGGAGCCGTATGTCGAACGACCTCGCGCGATTCACCGCCGCCCTCGAGCAGGCCCTGCCGTGCCTCTCCGAGACCTGGGAGCTACACGCCGTCCCATCCGCCGCGGGCGCGCTGCTGGAGGAGCGCTACGGCGTGGTCCGGATCACGCTCCGCCTGATGCGCTGGGAGGGCTCCGGCCCGTCCCGGAGCATCGTGGACATCAAGGAGCAGGACTGCATCCTCCTCGACAACAGCGCCCGAGCCGATCCCGACCGGGTCGAGGCGTACATCGCCGGCTGGACGGCGGCGGTGAATCGGGTGTTCACCGGGGGCGGCGGCCTGGACACCGCGATGCCCTGGGACCTCGTCCACCACCGCGTCCTGAGCCTCGTCATCCCTCGCCGCGCCGACCAGTTCGAGAGCGCTCTGCTGGTCCGCTCCCGCCTCGGTCGCTTCCTCCCCCGCCAGGACGAGGAGGCCCGCACCCCGGCGACCGCGGCCGACGTGGACGGATGGCTCGGCCAGGCCTTTCCGGTCGTGGGGCCGACCCTGGAGCTTCACCTGGTGGAGCGCCCGACAGGGGGGCTCAAGTTCGTGACCGCGCAAGCCTGGGCGCTTGCGCTCGAGCTCGAGTTTCGCCGCAAGGGCACCAACGCCGCCCCCCCCGCCCGGGAGTCGCTCGCCTTGCTCCGCACCTCCACCCTCGCCGACGGCGGGCGGCTCCAACAGTTCGTGCTGGGCTGGACCGCGGCCCTGCGCACCGTGCTCGGCGAGCTCCCGGCCGGCCGGCCGGTGCACGCCCATCAGCTGAGCTGCGCCGACACGCTGAAGCTCCACACCGCGCGGACGGCCGGCGACTTCGAGCGGGCCTGCCTTGCGCGAACGCGGCTCGGCAGGCTGACGAAGGCGTAGGGGCAACTCCCCCGCTCTGACGACCTCCCGCCACAACCCGGTCGCCCCGGACAGATCCACAGGGCGATCCCAAGTCCGCCCCGGCGGCGGTGATCAGCCGAACGCGAGACTGGCACGCTCGCACAGCCCGCTTGCCTCTTGAACTCGCGCGACGACCCCTGGAATCGCCAATCCCACCCTGGATCGCCAACCCCCACCATGGAATCGCCAACCCCCACCATGGAATCGCCAACCCCCACCATGGAATCGCCAACTCCCACCATGGAATCGCCAATTCCCACTCTGGAATCGTCAGCCGCTGGTTCGAGCGCGATGGTTGGCACGCATGAATCGCCAGCACACCGGCTGTCCATGCTGCCCTCGGCCCTGCCAACGGCACTCGCCGCCCTGGATGGACGCGTCGCGACCCCGTGTGGAGGCCGCGGACCGGCGCGTTGAGGGTTCGCAGAGCACCCACTGGCGATTCCAGTGCGGGTATCTTGGATCCCAGACGTGCCGGAGCGGATTCAAGAGGCGGAGGCCCGGTTTCCAACGGGTGCAGATCCGCCCCACTACCCGTCGATCGCGTTGTGGCGGGGGTTGGCCTGATTTCAGGGGGGAAAAAGGTCAATACGGCGTCCCAATCTCACGGGCTCGGTGAGGGGCGTATCTGCACCCGTTCCCAACACGGTCTGTTGGTGCACGGGTCAGGGCAGATTCACAGGGCGCTTGTCCTACACCTGCACACCTACTACACTCGGCGGGCAACCCCAATCACCGGCGGTGTGTTCCGGTGCGATGTCGTGTCGTCGTGCGCGGGTGCAAGGGGCCCTTCGCCTGGCCGCGACGACCGTCTGACGAGAAGCCCATGAGACACGTCCTGTTTGGCTCCCTGCTGCTCCTGATGACCGCCGCCCTGCCGGCCTGTTCGAGCTGCGACGACACGGGCGCGCAGAGCTCGGCGGCGCCGTGCGCGAACGTGACGTGCGACCCGGGAGAGTCGTGCGTGGCGGGTGCGTGCCGACCGGTGTCGGGCAACAACGGCGAGAACAACGACGCGACCAACAACGGCAACAACGACGATCCGGCCGACGTGGGGAACAACGGGCAGGACGACGCGGGGAACAACGGGGGCGGGAGCAACAACGGCGAGGATGGGGGGGAGGACGTGGGGGAGGATGTGGGGGACACGAGCACGGCGGACGTGGGGCCGTGCACGGACTGCGCGCGGCTCGAGGCGGACCCGGCGGACATCGCCTTCAGCATCGGGATGGTGGGGCAGACGGTGGAGCGGCGCATCCTGTTGCTGAATACAGGTAGCCGCAGCGTGGACATCCTCGACGTGCAGATCCTGAGCAGTATCAATGGGTTCGGCGTCGTCGACCCGCCGGTGGGGCAGACGATCGAGCGGGATCACGTGTTGGAGTTCGGGGTTTCGTATACAGCGGGGAGCCTCAACGCCACTACGGCCACCATCCAGGTCTTCACGTCCATCCCCAGCGTGCTCAGCATCCCCGCCACCGTCGTCAGCAAGGACGGGAACACCGACCCGTGCATCGAGGTCAACCCGACGCGCATCGGCTTCGGCCCGGTGCAGCGCGGCCAGACCCGGACCCGACAGGTCACCGTCACCAACTGCGGCTCCAGCGACCTCGACATCAGCCGCCTCGAGCGCGGCACCTTCTTCGGACAGCCGACGCCCGCCTCCTTCCAGTGGGTCATGACGCCGCAAGAACCCCTGACCCTGCCCGCCGCCGGGCGCGCCACCATCGACGTCAACTATGCGCCTGGCCGAGCCGGGCTCGATGTGGGCTACTTCAACATCCACTCGAACGACGCCGCCACGCCCATCGTGCGCGTCGACCTCAACGGCACGGCGCAGCCGCCACCCATCGAGGAGCAGGACCTGCACATCCAGCTCGACTGGGACAGCAACAACTGCGACGTCGACCTGCACTTCCTCAAGGACAGCGACCCGATCTTCGACTGCCCGCTGGACTGCTTCTACGCCAACGCCAACCCCGACTGGGCCGTCCAGGGCGACTGGATGGACGACCCCTTCCTCGACACGGACAACATCCAGGGCTTCGGGCCGGAGAACATCAACGTGCAGAACCTCGCCCCGGGCACCTACCGGGTCTTCCTGCACTACTACCTCGACAGCTACGACAACTCGTTCTCGACCTCGACCAACGCCACCGTCCGCATCTACTCGCGGGGCGTGCTGCTCGGCACCTTCGGGCCCCAGCACCTCGACAGCACGGGCCGGATCTGGGATGTCGCCCGCATCGAGTGGATCGGCCCGACCACGCCACCCACCGTCACCCCGCTCGGTCAGCTCTCCACGACCTCCAACCGCTCTTGCCGCTGAGCCACAACCCGGACGCCCACGCCGATGACGTCGAACACCAACGCCACCATCGATGAGCTGCGAGATCTCCTCTACGGAGAGCCAGACGAAGCGCTGTGGCAGGCCGTCTGCGAACTGTTCGACCGCTGGCCCGCCAGCAGCGTGACCGTCGGGATCGACTACGCGCGACGTCACCTCGACGCCCGGTGGCCCGACCGCCTCCGCGTCCCGCCGGCGGCCTGGCGCGCCGCGGCGCTCAACGGACGCCTGCCGGCCGCGTGGCCGCTCGTCCGGGCCTTCGATGTGCGGCTGCTGCACTGCGGCGCCGTCAAGATCGGGGTCATCAAGGTCGTGCGGGAGCACACGGGACTGGGGCTGAAGGAGACGAAGGACCTCGTCGAGGCCGCGCCGACCCTCGTGCTCACCGCCGTCGGCCTCGATGCTGCCAACGCCCTCATCAACGGGCTCGCCGAGCTGCGCGCCGCCATCCAGCCGCCGGAGGCCGAGCTCCTCGCCCACGCCAGCGACGCGCGGGTGATGTCCGACGGCGAGTCCGAGCTGGCCCGGGGCGCGTGGGACGTCATCCTGACCGACGTGAGCAACCTCATCCAGGCCATCAAGGTCGTCCGGGAGCTCACCTTCCTCGGGCTCGCCGAGGCCAAGGGGCTCGTCGACCGTCGCCCCTCCACCATCCTCAAGGCCGCCCCGCACCACAAGGCCGAGGAGGCCAGGGCCGCCCTCGAGGCCGTCGGTGCGACGGTCGAGCTCGTGCGCGTCGGCGGGTCCGAGGCCTCTACCCCCGCGCCCACCGGGGACGCCGTACTCGGCCAGTACGGCGTGGAGCTGGTCAGCGTCGGCCGAAACAAGATCGAGGTCATCCGCCTCGTCTTCGACGGCCGCGGGGACTTCCGCACCAACGCCATCGGGCTCGCCGAAGCCAAGCGGCTCGCCGAGAGCACCCCCTGTACCGTCGTCAGCGGCCTCACCCGCGCCACCGCCGAAGCCTTCGTCGCCGCCCTCGAGCGGGCCGGCGCGATGGCCGACGTCATCGCTGCACGGGGCTGAGCCGGTGACCGCGACGCGCCGCAGCGCGGCTGCCGCCGTGGCGCTGGCGTCCCTCGCTCTCGCCCTCGCCCTCGCGCCCGCAGGCGCCGAAGCCCAGGTGTACGTCTACCCCCGACGCGCCACCCAGAGCCACGTCCGCTACGACAACTTCAACTGGCACTACATCGACATCCGACGCGACGAAGGCGCCGGCGGCCTCCCCGTCTGGGACACCGGCCCGCGCCTGCACGACGCCGCCATGAGCTCCCCCTTCGGCACGGGCCCCGCCTGGACCTTCCAGCCCGACGACACCCCGCGCCTTCGCCCCTGGCGCCTCGACGGACAGGCCGGCACCGCCGGCGCCGAGACCCCCGCCGTCTCACTGGCCGCCTCCGCCCCCGCTCCCGACGGCGCCGAGGACGCCGAGCCGGGCTCCGGCGGCGTCCGCCTCTACTTCTACGACCGCGAGAGCGCCGTCGCCCGACGCGCCGCCGCCTCCATCGCCCACACCTACGACGACCTCGCCCTCCGCTTCCAGCACGTCCCGCGCGCCACGCTGCCCTACTTCCTCTACAGCTCCTACCAGGAGTTCCTCCAGACCAACCTCTTTCCCCTCCAGGAGGGCGTGCTCGGCGTCACCAGCACCCGCAGCCTCGAGCTCGCCCTGCCGTACTTCGGCGATCACGCCCGCTTCGAGCGCGTCTCGCGCCACGAGATGGCCCACCAGTTCACCCTCCACAAGATCACCAGCCTCACCGGCCCCAGGGAGTCCTCCGCTCAGATCCTCCAGCAACTCCCCCTCTGGTTCATCGAAGGCCTCGCGGAGCTGTACACCCACGACGGCCTCGACCCCGAGACCGACATGCTCGTCCGCGACCTTGTCCTGAACCCCGTCCCTGACGAGGACTACGTCCTGCGCGGCTTCTTCACCGAGCGGTACAGCTTCCTGTGGACCTACAAGATGGGCCAGGCCCGCTGCGCCTTCCTCGAGGAGACCTACGGCGCCATCTTCGTCCAGAAACTCCTCGACAACGCCCCGCGCATGGTCCGCGACCTCGAACACGGCGGCGTCGATGGCTTCGAAGGCCTGCTCACGGAGCTCACCGGCGACTCGCCCGAGCGCATCGACACCCGCTTCCAGTCGTGGCTCAAGCAGCGCGCCTTCGCCGCCTTCGGCAGGGCCACCCAGCCCCCCGAGACCCTCCGCCCACTCCCCGAACACGTCGGCCTCGTCCAGACGCTCGCCGCCTCCCCCGACGGCAACCTCCTGCTCTACCGCTCCATCGACACCTCCACCGGGCAGCTCGCCCTCGTCCTCGTCGACCCCCGCGCCCCCGAGGACCCCGAGGTCGTCGTCCGGGACGACCAGCCCGGCGTCGAGTCCCTTCACCCCGTCGCCGACCGCAACTTCGCCGTGCGCGACGACGCCCTCGTCTACGTCGCCCTCGACCGCGGCCGCGACGTGCTCACCTGGCAGAACCTCCGCCACACCCTCACCGAGCCCGACGAACCTGGCCTGCCGCCCGACGTCGCCCTCGACCTCACCGACCGCCGCCGCTTCGCCCTGGCCGACGCCGGCCTCGTCGCCATCGAGTCCGTCGCCATCGCGCCCGCTGGCGACCGCGTCGCCCTCATCGCCGTCGACGCCCACGGCCAGTCCGATCTGTTCGTGCTCGACCCCGACGGCGACTCCTTCACCCTCCGGCGCCGCACCCACGACGTCTTCGCCGAGCGCGGCGTCGCCTGGGGGCCCGACGGCATCGTCTTCGCCTCCGACGCCACCGCCCACGGCCACTTCAACCTCTTTCGCCTCGACCCCGACGCGGGCGCCCCGAGCCGCCTCACCGAGGAGGAGCGAGACCACGCCTCCCCCACCGTCCTGACCGATGGCCGTGTCCTGTTCGTCGCCTGGGACGACACCGGCGCCAACCTCTACGAAGCCACCCCCGACGGCGTCGCCCGACGCACCCGCTTCACCTCCGGCCTGTTCGACCCCGCCCCCGCCCCCCAGGGCGGCCTCTGGCTCCTCCATCACGCGGCCGGCCGACGCCGCCCCGCCCTCCTGCCCGCCGACGCGCTCCTGCCCGCCGCACCAGCCCGCGCCGCCGACCGCGGCCAGCCCACCCCGCCGCCCGAGCTCTCCCTCGACGGCGCCGCCCCCTACGACGTGCTCGCCTGGGACAGCTGGCAGAACCTCTCCATCTTCGCCCTCCTCGGCGCCTCCTCCCAGGGCCTGTTCGGACAGGCCCTGGCCGCCTTCAGCGACCGCCTGCGCAACCACAGCGTCATCTTCACCCTCCTCGCCCTCGGCTCCTTCGACTTCCTCGACGCCGAGCTCGCCTACATCAACCAGGTCCACCGCACCGCCTGGGGCGTCGGCGCCTTCCAGGACGTGCTCTTCCGCCTCGACCGCACCTTCGAGGCCGAAGACCTCCGGTTCACCTCGCTCGAACGCTTCTTCGGCGCCCGCGCCACCGTCCGATTCCCCTTCGACCGCTACCTCCACCTCCAGGGGGACCTCGCCGTGGGCGGCGTCAAGCGCTTCCTCGCCGAAGGCACCCGCGACCAGCTCGCCTTGCTCGATCGCGTCGACGCCTGGGAGGCCAGCAACGACCAGCTCCCCCTGCGCACCACGCTCGCCGTCGCCCTCGGCTACAACAACCTCCGCCTCCACCCCGACACCGGCCCCATCGCCGGCAACTCCCTCCTCCTCGAGGCCAGCACCGGGCTGCACCCCCTCGACTCCCAGGCCTACGGCGCCCTGCGCGCCGACGCCGAGCAGCTCATCCACATCACCGGGCGCACCAACATCCTGCTCCGCCTCGGCGCCGGACACGCCACCGACAGCGCCATCACCCCCGGCTTCTTCCTCTCCAGCCTCGACACCCTGCGCGGCGTCCCGTTCGGAGACCCCGAGTTCCTGCTCGGCCGCTCCTTCGTCTTCGGCACCACCGAGCTCCAGGTCCCCCTCAACGGACTCGTCAGCATCGCCATCTTCGACGTCGAAGGCATCGCCGCCCTCGACGCCGGCGCCGTCACCGACGACCTGCCCGACCTCTGGGACCACCGCTCGCTCAACGGCGTCCTCGGCTTCAACTTCGGCGTCGGCTTCCTCGTCTTCCGGCTCAACTGGGCCGTCCCCTTCGACATCGGCGCACCCCTACCCAACCACGGCGGCTGGAACACCAACTTCTCCCTCGCCTACCGCACCTGGTAGCCCTGGCCCTCCCCGGAGACCCGCATGGACACACCCCGCCTGCTACGGCGCCTCCTCGACGCCCACGATCTTCTCCGCGAGCCCCGAAGCCAGGCCTTCCTCGCCCAGGCCGTGCTCGACCTCGTCTCTGAGGCCGCCGGAATCCCGTTCGGCTGCGTCGTGCTGTGCCCCGACCCCGACAGCCCCTTTCAGCTCCTCGCCCTCAACGGCGCCACCTGGAACAACGCCACGGGCGCCTTCTTCCACGCCAACAGCCGCTCCGTCGCCGACCTCCAGCGCGACCGCGGCCTCGTCGGCCTCACCTTCGCCCACCAGAGCGGCCTCGTCATGGCACCGCCTGCTCAGACGGGCCTCCCCATGCGCCAGCCACCGCCCACCGCCATGATCGGCCTCCCCTTCCAGGCCACCCCCACCCTCAGCGGCGTCATCGCTCTCGCCGGACGCCCCACCGAGGACCCCGCCGAGCTGCTCGACCTCCTGCAGCCCGCCGCCGAGACCCTCGGTCGCCTGCTGGCCGCGCCCGCGCCGGCCTCCTCCCCAACAGCCACCCGCGCCGCCAACGCCCCCCGCCAGGACGCCCTCGAGGAGGCCCTCAGCCGCGGTGACGCCATCATCCGCACCATGCCCGACGCCGTCATCTCCATCGGCGTCGATGGCCTCATCCGCTCAGCCAACCCCGCCACCGAACGCATCTTCGGCTACCCCCCCGACGAGCTCCTCGGACAGCCCATCAGCCTGCTCCTGCCCGCCTCCGACCACGACGTGCCCGACGAGATGGCCACCGGCGACGCCCGCTTCTTCGGCAGCGAACACTCCCTCACCGGACGGCGACACGACGGCTCCCTCTTCCCCATGGAGATCACCATCGCCCGCGGCCGCTTCGACGGACGCCCCATCTTCATCTGGATCGCCCGCGACATCACCGCCCTCCGACAAGCCGAGATGGAGCGCGAAAAATTCTTCAACATCACCCCCGAGCTCCTCTGCATCGCCACCTACGACGGCTACTTCCTCCGCGTCAACGACGCCTGGTCCCACACCCTCGGCTACACCGCCGCCGAGCTCACCACCGTCCCCTACATCGACTTCGTGCACCCCAGCGACCGCCCTGGCACCGTCGCCGAGTCCACCCACATCATCCGAACCGCCTTCACCGACCGCTTCGAGAACCGCTACCGCCACAAAGACGGCTCCTACCGGTGGCTCCAGTGGGTCGCCGTCGGCCTCCCCGACGAGAACCGCATCTTCGCCGCCGCCCGCGACATCACCGGCCAACGACGCCTCGAAGCCCAGATCGAGACCACCAACGAGGCCCTCCGACGCTACTCCGCCGGCCTCAAACGCCTCCACCAGATCTCCGCCCGCAAACATGACGACTACCACGCCCTCGTCTCCGACTACCTCGCCGCCGGCTGCAGCTTCTTCACCATGACCACAGGCATCGTCAGCCACATCGATGGCGTCACCTCCATCACCGAGGCCGTGCATGCCGACGCCAACTCCATCCCCGTCGGCTCCCGACGCCTCCTCGCCAACACCCTCTGCGCCGAGGTCGTCCGCGAGCGCAGGACCCTCGCCTACGCCTCCCCCGAGGCCTTCCCGCCCAATGCACGCGCCGCCGTCGGCGTCCCCCCCGCCTCCTGGATCAGCGCCCCCATCTGGCTCGACCAGGCCATCTACGGCACCCTCAGCTTCTCCAGCACCACCCCGCGCTCCCAACCCTTCCACGACTTCGAGCTCGAGATCATCGAGCTCATGGCCGAGTCCATCGGACGCTTCCTCGCCTACCACCACGCCGAGCGCGACAAGCAACAGGCCGCCCGGGAGCGCGAACGCCTCGTCGAGATCCTCGAGGCCAGCCCCGACCTCGTCGCCATGTTCGAGCCGCGTGGCGACCTCCTCTTCCTCAACAAGGCCGGACGACGCCTCCTCGGACTGCCCCAACGCGGCCCCCTCCACGGCCTCCGCTTCGACCAGCACCTCGCCCCCGACGCCCTCGACGACTTCCACAACGACGCCCTGCCCCACGCCACCGCACACGGTGTCCACACCGCAGAGTCCACCGTCCTGTCCCACGACGACGGCCCCGTGCCCGTCGCCCAGGTCCTCGTCGCACACCGCGACGGCGACGGCCTCCTCACCCACTTCTCCGTCGTTCAACACGACATCCGCGTCCTCAAGGAGGTCGACCGCCTCAAGAACGAGTTCGTCTCCACCGTCAGCCACGAGCTCCGCACCCCCCTCACCTCCCTCCGCGGCTCCCTCGGACTCCTCACCGCCGGCATCATGGGCCCCCTGCCCGACAACGTGCTCGAGCTCCTCAACATCGCCCAGAACAACGCCGAGCGCCTCATCCGCCTCATCAACGACATCCTCGACCTCGAGAAGATCGCCTCCGGCAAGATGGAGTTCGACTTCGAGGAGCTCGACCTCGCCGAGCTCCTCCAGACCACCGCCCGTGAGCTCCACGGCGCAGCCTTCGACGCCCACGTCCAGCTCGACAACCGCATCGATGCCCCCCTGCGCATCATCGCCGACCGCGATCGCATCCAGCAGGTCTTCACCAACCTCATCGGCAACGCCATCAAGTTCTCCCCACCCGGCACCACCGTCCACCTCGACGCCCACTACCGACCCGGCGGCCTCGTCCGCGTCGAGGTCGCCGACGAAGGCCCCGGCGTCCCCACCGAGAGCCGCGACCGCATCTTCGACAAGTTCCAGCAAGGCGACGGCACCGACGCCCGAAAGAAGGGCGGCACCGGCCTCGGCCTCACCATCTGCAAGGCCATCGTCGACGGCCACGACGGCACCATCGGCGTCATCGACAACCCACCCCGCGGCGCACGCTTCTTCGTCGAGTTCGCCTCCACCCGCCCCACCGAACACCTCACCGCCGTCGCCCGCTCCGGCGAGCTCATCCTCATCGTCGAAGACGACGCCGGGCTCTGCGATGTCCTGTGGGAGATGCTCCAGAGCGAACACCACCATCTCGCCACCGCCCGCACCCTCAAGGCCGCCCGAACCCTCCTGGCCTCACAGCGCCCCGCCCTCATCCTCCTCGACGTCGAGCTCCCCGACGGCAACGGCCTTCACCTCCTCGACGACCTCCCCCCCACCCACACCCCCCACGTCATCGTCCTCTCCAGCCACGACCGCTCCCCCGAGCGCCATCACCCCGCCATCGACGACTGGATCGTCAAGCCCTTCACCCTCGACCAGCTCCTCGAACACATCCACCGCTTCCTCGCCGAGGCCCCCGCCCCCCCCGACCGCAACACCCCCTGAAGCCGTCTCCCCGAGGCCGACCACCACGGCCTCGGTCAACTTCCTGCGCCGGCCCCTCGTCAACCCCCCACCAAGGCGGTACAGTCGCCAGCGCTTCGCGTGACCCCGACCGCTCACCCCAGCTGCCCGTGCACCATGGCCGCCACCGCCTCCAAGATCCTCGTCGTCGATGATGACTCCGACCTGCTCGACCTCATCGGCGTCTGGGTCGCTGCCCTCGGCCACCAGGCCGTCCTCGCCCCCGGCGGCCTCCAGGCCCTCGGCGCCCTCGACGACCACGACGACATCGCCCTCGTCCTGCTCGATGTCCAGATGCCCGACTTCGACGGCCTCGCCACCCTCGACGCCATCCTCGAGCGCTGGCCCGCCCTGCCCGTCGTCATGATGACCGTGCACGGCTCGGTCGAAGGCGCCGTCGCCGCCATGAAGGCCGGCGCCTGGGACTACCTCCCCAAGCCCCTCGAGCTTGAAAAGCTCAGCGCCACCCTCCAGAACGCCCTCGAGCGCGCCAGCCTCAAGCGCGAGGTCGCCCAGCTCAAGCGCAGCCTCCAGGACCAGTACCGCTACACCAACGTCGTCGGCAGCTCCAAGGCCATGGAGCGCGTCTTCAAGCTCGCCGAGCGCGTCACCGACGCCAACGTCCCCGTCCTGCTCACCGGCGAGAGCGGCGTCGGCAAGGAGGTCTTCGCACGCCTCCTCCATTTCCACGGCCCACGCAAAGAGCGACCCTTCGTCGCCGTCAACTGCGCCGCCATCCCCGCCGACCTCCTCGAGAGCGAGCTCTTTGGCCACGAGCGCGGCTCCTTCACCGGCGCCCACCAGCGCCGCATCGGCAAGTTCGAGGAGACCGGCACCGGCACCATCCTCCTCGACGAGATCGGTGAGCTCGACGCACGCATGCAGGCCAAGTTCCTCCGCGTCCTCCAGGAGCGCGAGTTCGAACGCGTCGGCTCCAACACCCGCATCCCCGTCCGATGCCGCATCCTGGCCGCCACCAACCGCAACCTCGAGGACGAGATCGTCAAAGGCACCTTCCGGGAGGACCTCTACTACCGCCTCAACGTCGTCACCATCGACATCCCTCCCCTCCGCGAGCGCGTCGGCGACATCCCCCCGCTCATCCATCACATCCTCAAGCGCTTCCGAGAGCGCGAAGACCGTCTCATCGAGGGCATCACCCCCGACGCCATGGACGTCCTGTGCCGCTACAGCTGGCCCGGCAACGTCCGCGAGCTCGAGAATGTCATCTTCCGGGCCGGACTCGTCACCACCGGCCCCACCATCGACGTCGACGCGCTCCAGCCCCGCCTCGTCGCCGCTGCGCGCGGCCAGAACCTCCTCGAAGGGGCGGCCTCACCGCCGGCCCAGCCCGCCTCCGGCGGACACAACCTCTCCATCGAGGACCACGAGCTCACCCTCATCCGCGCCGCCGTGCTCGCCTGCAACGGCAACATCAAGGCCGCCGCCGACCGCCTCGGCATCAGCCGCTCCACCCTCTACCGCAAGCTGAAGAAGCTCGGCCTCGAGGTGTGATCTGCGACAGGCCTGTCCCGATCTGAGACACGCGTCAGCGGCACACCCCCGACTTCACGATCACGACCGCCCCCATCAACCTCGGCACGACGCTTGCGTTGCGGTGCCGTCATTCGGCCCAACGTCGGGCCTGCCCCCCCCCTGGAGGATCCCATGCCCCTGACTCGCCACACCACCGCCGCGCTCGTCCTCATCGCGCTCGCGCTCACCTGCGCCTCCGCCGCCGCACAGGACGAGCCCGAATACGTCCCCACCACCACCGGCGAGACGGACGTCGCCGCCAAGCAGGGCTGGGACGCGACCCTCTCCATCGGCGCCAACGCCAACGTCAGCTCCAACGACAGCGTCATCGGACAGCCCGACGGCTCCTCCTGGACCCTCGGCTTCAACGTCAAGGGCGGCCTCCAGTACATCAACGGCGGTCACGAGTCCCGCAACTTCCTCAACGCCACCGAGACCTTCACCCGCACCCCCGTCGTCCCCGAGTTCGTCCGCACCTCCGACCTCCTCGAGCTCGAGTCCATCTACTACTACCACTTCGCCAGGGTGCAGTGGCTCGGCCCGTTCGCTCGCCTCAAGCTCTCCACCTCCCTCTTCAAGGGCGAGGACGTCCAGCCTGACGCCCGCGACTACCTCGTCACCAACATCGACGGCTCCCAGACCATCATCAACGCCACCCGCTTCCAGCTCACCGACCCCTTCTTCCCGTTCAGCCTCCGCGAGTCCCTCGGCATGTTCGCCCGCCCCCTCGACCGCTCCTGGCTCAAGATCGAGTTCCGCGCTGGCCTCGGCGCCCGCGAGGTCTTCGCCGACAGCCAGTTCGCCGTCAAGGACAACGCCGACACCCCCGTGCTCGAGATCGTCGAGCTCGAGAGCTTCACCCAGGCCGGCGCCGAGGTCGTCGCCGAGGCCACCGGACAGCTCGCCGGCGATCGCGTCACCTACGGGGCCGGCGCTGAGGTCCTGACCCCCTTCTACGACTCCGTCTCCGACAGCGACCAGAGCGCGACGGACCTGACCAACATCGACCTCTACGCCAAGCTCTCCTTCAAGCTCGTCTCCTGGGCCTCCATCGACTACCAGTACAAGGCCACCAAGCAGCCCGCCCTCCTCGACAAGTTCCAGGTCCAGCACAACCTCCTGCTGACCATCGGCTACACCCTCCTCGAAGAGGATTAGAACGCTGATCGGTTTGGCGGACCGAGCATGGGCGAGTCCCGTGTTCACGGGGGTTTCCGGCCGAGGAGCCTGTGCTGGTTGCACAGGCGACGAGGACGGGGACCCCCGTGGGCGCGGGGCGAAGCCCAGGCGACGGGAGTCAAACCAATCAGCGCTCTAGCCCACCCGAGGCCGGCCGCGCTCCGCGCCCCCAGCGCCGTCGAGCGCCGCCGGCCACCATCAGCAATACCCTGTCACATAAAGAGTTTCAGCGAACGGCAACGGAAGCCACGCGCGTCAGCCGGGCCAGCCGCGCCGCGAGATCGTCCGGGTCGACCGGCTCGCTCACGACCTCCGCCGCGCCCGCCGCCACCAGCTCTCCCCACGTCCGAGCCTGCTCGGCGACACCGCACGCCACCACCACCGGCGTCCCGTCGACCGACAGCGCACGAAGCTCCTCCGCCCGCGCCCCCGGCGCATACAACGCCGCGTACCGCTCGCCGGGCTGGTACAGGTGACAGCTCAGCCCGCGCGCCCTCAGCGCCTCGATCCAGTCCGCCCGGATCGGATGGCCCACAAAGCCCACCCGACCCATCGGCATCGACCCCGCCTCCCGCGGCAACAACACCGTCGCCGCCGGCCCCCGCGTGTCCACCTCCGTCGCCCGCGGCCCCTGCGTGTCCTGCGTATAGAAGCCCGTCGGGTGCGCCTCCACCGCCGGCGCCCCCCCCCGAGAGATCGCCTCCAGCGGCATCGTCTCGCCCGCTGGCCGCGCCGCCCGAAGCACCTCCAGCGCCTCCAGCGCCGTCGGACGATCCGCCGCTGGCTTGCGCAGCAGCGCCATCACCAGCGCCTTGAACGACTCCGGCGCCCGCAGCGACGGCGCCTCCGTCGACAACGGCTGCGGCGCGATGAACAGGTGCGAGTTCAACACCTTCACCGTCGACTTCCCCACGAACGGCGGACGCCCCGTGCACAGCTCGTACAGGATGCACCCCAGCGCGTACATGTCCGACGCTGGCGTCACCTCCCCCCCCTCGGCCTGCTCCGGCGAGACGTACATCGGCGTCCCCACCACGATGCCGCTCTCCGTCATCCGACCCAGCTCCCCCGAGTTCACCACGAACGCCAGCCCGAAATCCACCACCACCAACCGCTCACCCCCGCTCCCCACGCTTGCGATGATGATGTTCTCCGGCTTCAGATCCCGATGCACCAACGGCACCTGGTGCGCCGCGACCAACACCTCCACCAGCGCCGTCGCCCACCCGTGGATCCGCGCATACGGGATCCGCCCCTGGCCAATCTCCTGAAGGATCCGACGCAGCCCCGTCCCCTCCACGTACTCCATCACCAGGTACAGCAGCTCCTCGTGCATCCCGAAGTCGTGCACCTGCACCGCCGACGGATGCCGAAGCCGCGACAACACCCGCGCCTCCCGCTCGAACCGCTTGCGGTAGCCCGGGTCCATCGAGAACTCCGAGCGCAGCACCTTCACCGCCACCGGGCTGTCCAGCGTCAGGTGGGTCGCCCGGTACACGGTCCCCATCCCGCCGTCGCCGAGCACCTCCTCCAGCAGATACTTCCCATCGAAGACCGCCCCCACTCCATGAAACCCTGCGTCCGACATCTCGCTCCTCGCCCCGAGCCTCCGCAGCGGCTCCGTCTCACCGTCTCTCCCAACACACGACACCTGCGCGCCAACATGATACATCGACACGAGGCCCGCACGCCACCCCCCCCACCCCGACGTGGCGCCTGACCAGCTCATGACGTGGCGCGGGCATTGCAGTACCCCCGCTGACCTTCATCCCGCGATCACCTCTTGCACAGCGTGGTCTCTCATGGCTCCTCGACTCCTCGTCATCGACCTCAATCCCCCCTTCCGACGACTCATGCACGAGTACTTCGACACCCGCGGATTCGGTGTCGAAGCCGTCGACGACCTCGCCGCAGCCCAGCACATGGTCCGCCAGGAGGCCCCCGACCTCATCCTCGTCGATGAGCTCCTCCTCGATGACCCCATGCGCGCCTGGCTCGACGCCATCTCCCTCTCCACCCGACCCCCGCGCCTCGTCCTCGCACGCCTCGACGCCGATCGCGACGAACACGACGACGACGCCCCATGGCACCTCGTCCTCCACAAGCCGCTCACCCCGCGCGACCTCTTCAACCACACCCTCCGCCTCCTCGAGAGCGTCCCCGCCCCCCAACAATCCGACGACGCCCCCACCCGACGCCTCACCGAGCCCCCCACCTCCTCCTCCACCCACCGCGCCCGCCCCTTGCCCGGCTCGACCGTCCACACCCCCGCCGCCCCGCACCTCGCCACGCCCGCCCTCCGCATGGGCGTCGGACAAGCCCCCGACCGCGACGACCCCGCACCACGCGCCCGCGACCTCATCTCCGTCGGCCCCTCACCCTCCTCCTCCACCGCCACCACCGCCAACCGCCTCTCCACCGTCCGCCACGTCTACGGACGCCGCCTCCCCGGCCTCCTCGCCTCCCTCCGACGCGGCATCGACGCCGCCCGCACCGGAGATGTGCTCGCCCTCGACGAGTCCCGACGCGTCGCCCAACAGCTCCGCGGCACCTCCGGCTCCTTCGGCTTCGAGGCCACCTCCCGCGCCATCGCCGACATCGAGCTCCACCTCGCCAGCGTCGCCCCCAACACCCCCGAGGACCACACCTGGGCGCTCATCGACCGCGCCTTCGACGCCGCACGCCTCGCCACCGAGCGCGACGCCGCCGACACCACCCGCCCCCCCATCGCCGCGCGCGCCCTGCCCGAACTCGCCCTCGCACACCTCCGACGCGCCGCCGCCGCCCTCGGCCTCGAGGTCGCCACCGACGAGCCCGACGACGCCCCCCGCGCCGCCCTCGTCATCACCCGCCCCGACGCGCTCGACGCGCAACGGCCCGGCCCCGTCCTCCACCTCGGCCCCCCCACCCCCATCCTGACCGCCAACGGCGCCCCCGTCCTCCACCTCACCCCCGACGCCTCCCCCGAGGCCCTCCTCGAGGCGCTGCTCACCCTCCAGGCCCTCGGCCCCCCCGCCCGAGCCCTCGTCCTGACCCCCGACCCCGCCACACCCCACGTCCGCCCCCCGCTGGCGTTCTTCGCCGAGGCCAGCCGGCGCTTCAACGCCCCCCGCCTCGCCCTGGCCTCCCTCCGCCTCCGCAACACCGACCGGCTCACCGAGCACTTCGGCCCCCACGCCATCGACGACGCCGAGCGCCACCTCGCCCGCCTCCTCGAGACCCGCCTCCGCGCCGACGACCTCCGCGGCCACTGGGTCCGCGGACGCCTCGCCCTCCTCTTGTCCGCCGACGCCGCCGATCGCGCCGAGCTCATCTGCGACCGCCTCGTCCAGGCCGCCACCGCCCTGCCCGTCAGCCTCGGCAGCTCCCACGGCCAGCTCGAGGTCACCGCCACCGTCGCCCGCCCCCCCGAGCACGGCCACGACCTCGTCGCCCTCCTCGCTCACGCCATGGCCTGACCTACGCCCCGCGCAGCAGCGCCCGCACCGCCTCCGGCAACGCCATCGGGTCGAACGGCTTGGCGATCACCCCCAACGCCCCCAACGACCGATACCGCTCCACCTCCTGCCGCTGCACCTTCGCCGTCAGGAACACCACCGGGATCGACGCCGTCCGCGCGTCTGCCCGCAGCGCCGCCAGCGTCGACGGCCCGTCCAGCCCCGGCATCATCACGTCCAACAGGATCACGTCCGGACGCTCCGACACCGCCAGCTCCAGCGCCTCCGCCCCCGACGACGCCATCGACACCTCGAAACCGCCGACATGCACCAGGCTGATCTCCCCGATCCGCCGGATGTCGTCCTCGTCGTCCACCAGCAACACCCTCCGAACGTCCATCCCTCCTCCTCCATGTGCACGGCGCAGAATAAACCGCGCCCCCGATGCGTCTCCACCCTGTTCGCTCACGATCGAGGGCCCCCAGCGCATCCCCGGCCCGCGGCCACCCGCCGCAGACCTTGAACATACATGGACACAGGTGATTCAAGATGTCGAACTCCAACCCCGGCCTCGCCGTCGCGCTCGAGCTCGTCCCCGGTGGCGTCTTCCAGACCTTCGGGATCGGCCACATGGCCACCGGACGCTTCGGCGCCGGCCTCGCCATCATGATCAGCTACTGGGTCCTCCAAGCCATCAACGCCGCCCTCTGCACCGTCTTCATCGGCTTCATCACCGGCCCCCTCACCTGGCTCGTCTACATGATCGCCTGCCCCGCCAGCGCCTGGGCCTCCGCCCAGCGCGCCAACACCTGGTGACCCCCACACCGGCCCCCACGGCCCACCGCCCCTGAACGCAAAGAGGCGACGCGCTCCAAAGCACGTCGCCTCTCCTCATCTCCCCTCACCACCACCCGACTCACCGAAGCTCCGCCGGCAGCGCCTCCCCCACCTCGTCCCCCGCGTTGGCCAGCTCCGCCCCCGCCAGTGACTTGATCACCGTCTGCACGTGCTCCCCCCTCCCCACCGTGAACTCCACCTCCCCATCCCGGATCTCCCGCACCCGCACGTCCTTCCTCAAGAACGTCTCCCCCTCCCTCGGAAACTGCGACTCCCCCCCCGGACCCACCAGGATCGCCGACCGCACCGACGTCCCCGTCACGATCCCCGTCACCCGCCACGCCCCCAGATCCACCTCCGCCTCCCGCTCCAGCTCCCCCACCACCTCCGGCGCCTTCCACGCGAACGGATCACGCCCCTCCACCTTCGCCGCCCGCACCCACTCCGGCGCCGCCTCCAAAGCCGCCTCCGGCGCCGCCTCCGAAGCCTCCACCACCGGCCCCGAAGCCTCCACCACCGGCCCCGCTGGCGCCGCACCATCCGGCGTACACGCCACCACCACCACCGCCGCGGTCAACGAGACCAGGACACAGACACGATACAAGCGAGACATGGCACACCTCATGGTTGGAGTCACCGCGGCACAACCCCCGCCCGAGCCGTCGGTATTCCTCGCCTTCGGTGCGCGGCTCGATCGGTGGAGTGGAGCCGACCCTACCGCTCCAGCCTCGCCGCGACGTCCACCAGCTCCACGAACTCCCGCCGGTACCCGTGCGCGTCCACGCCGAGCGCCCCCTGTGCCAGCTCCCGCGTCCGGGCCCACGTCACCCCCTCGTTGTACGCCGAGCCCGCCAACAGCTGGCCGTACATCGCCACCGCCGCCGCGAACCGAAGGTCCGCCGAGGCCTGACTCAACGGACGCCCGGCGTCCTCGAGCGGGAAGGTGCGCAGGGTGCTCGTGTCGCCGTCGGGCTGCTTGAACCGCAGCTTGACCGTGAGCAGCTCGCGCGAGGCGGCCTCGGGGGTCAGCGTCCCTGGCGCCTGGTACTTCAGGGGGTCCACGCCTGGCGCCGAGGCGCCGCGGACCGGGATCACCTCGTAGAGCGCCGTCACGGCGTGGCCCGCGCCGATCTCGCCCGCGTCCTTCTGGTCGTCGTTGAAGTCGCGCGCCGCCAACATGCGGTTGCTGTAGCCCACCAGGCGGTAGGACTGCACCTGCGCCGGGTTGAACTCGACCTGGAGCTTCACGTCCTTGGCGATCGTCACGAGCGTCCCGCTCAGCTGGTCCACCAGCACCTTCTGCGCCTCCTGGGGCGTGTCGATGTAGGCGTAGTTGCCGTTGCCCTTGTCCGCCAGCGTCTCCATCGTCCGATCGTGCAGATCCCCCATCCCGAACCCGAGCACGCTCAGGAACACGCCGCTGCGCGCCTTGTCCTCGATCAGCCGCTGGAGATCGCCGCCGTGGGTCACGCCCACGTTGAAGTCGCCGTCGGTGGCCAGGATCACGCGGTTGGTCCCGCCGGGCACGAAGTGCTCCGTCGCCACCCGGTAGGCCAGCTCCAGGCCCGCGCCGCCGTTGGTCGAGCCGCCCGCGTTCAGCCGGTTCAACGCCCCGAGGATCGTCCCCGTCTGGTTGGCCGACGTCGAAGGAAGCGCCAGCCCCGAGGCCCCGGCATACACCACGATCGCCACCCGATCCTTCTCCCCCAGCTGCTTCACCAGCATCCCCAGCGACTGCTTGAGCAGCGGCAGCTTGTTCGGCGCCTCCATCGAGCCCGACACGTCCAGCAGGAACACCAGGTTGCTCGGCGGCCGCTGCTGCGCGTGAATCTCACGGCCCTTCAGCCCGATCCGCACCAGGCGTCGCGCCGGCGCACCGCCCTGGGCAGCATCGAACGGGCTGTCCGCCACCTCGAGGTGCACCGCGAACGGGTCGTCCCCCTGCGGCGGCGCGTAGCTGTAGTCGAAGTAGTTGATCAGCTCCTCGATCCGAACGGCGTCCATCGGCGGCAGCGTGTTCCGACGCAAGAACCGGCGCACGTTGCTGTACGACGCCGTGTCCACGTCCACCGAGAACGTCGACAGCGGGTCGGTCCGCACGTCCTTGAACGCGTTCTCCTCCACCTTCGCGTAGGACTCCCCCCTGGCGACGCCCGACCGCCACCGCCCATCCCCGTCGGTCGGGATCCCGTCCACGTCCTCGTCCTGGTGGCCTCCCAGCAGGCCGAAGGCCCCATACCCGTCCGCCTGGCCCTGCCCCGGCACGACCCCGTGAAAGCCCTGCTGGAGCTTCAGCGTACCCAGGTCCCCGCCTGCGAGACGGCCATCCACCCGCAGCTGAACGCCCTGCGGCTTCGCCGTGATCGTGACGTGACCGTCACCGTTCGCCACATCGGCCGACGCCACGACCGGCTCCGTGGACACGGGCGGAGGCATCGGCACCGTCGGCGACACCGCGTCAGGCGGCGGGGTGGCCGAGACCGGCGGCGCGCTCGGCGCCTCGCCCACCGGAACCTTCAGCCCCTCCGTCGTCGACCCCTGCTCGCCCTCCTGCCCCTCCTGCCCCTCCTGCTCCGGCGGCGCCACCTCCCAACCCCGCTCCGGCGTCCCCGCCTCCGAAGACGCCACGGCCGCCTCGTCGCCCGGCGCCATCGTCGCCGTGCCCACGTACACCAGCAGCAGCAGCACCGACGCCGCCGCCGACGCCAGCAGGCCCACCTTCCAGAACGGGAACGGGATCACCCGCGCCGATGGCGCCTCGCACGCCGCCCCCTCCACCGCCCGCCCCGGCCGTCCGGCCGACGCCTCGACCGCCAGCCCCGCCATGAACGCCTCCTGCCCCTTCGCGCCGAGCCCCTCGCCCTCCTCGCTCGCCAGCTCCCCCTCCAGCAGCGACGCCATCGCGGCGATCGCGTCGATCTCCTCCAGCAGCGCCGCGTCCCCGTTCAGCTCCCGCTCGAACGCCGCGCGCTCCTCACCGGCCAGCTCGCCCAGCGCATACGCGGTCAGGCGAGGATCGTTCGCATCGATGCTCATGGCGTCCTCCTGCGGGCGTTCGTGACGCCCTCGTCCTCGCTCAGCGCGGCGCGCAGCGTCTTGATCCCCACGTGGAGCAACGTCCCCACGTTCCCCACCGAGTGCCCCGTGATGGCGCTGATCTCCTTGTAGGACAGCCCCTCCTGGAACTTCAGCCGGATCACCTCCCGCTGCGACGCTGGCAGCCGCTCGAGCGCCTCCAGCGCCCGCCCCATCGACTCCCGCTTCTCCGCTTGCTCCGAGGGCCCGGGCCGCGGGCTCGGTGCCCGCGCCGCCTCGTCCAACTCCATCGTACGCATCCTTCCCTCCCGCCGGAGCGCGTCGAGCGCCCGGTTGCGACACACCGTGAACAACCATGGACGGAGATGGCCGTCGGCACCCGGTCGCGGGTCCGACTCACCCGACGCACGCCACAGACGAAGGTACGCCTCCTGGACGACCTCGCGCGCCGCCTCCTCGTCCCCGAGGAGCCGCGCCACGTAGCGCACCAGCGACCGCTCGTGGTCGCTCAGAGCCTGTCGCACCCAGCCTATGCGTGCTTCGTCAACGGCGTCTGCCATCTCGCCTCCCTTGCGCAGCTGCTGTCATCAGGCACAACGGACGGCGGCAGATTTTCTTGGGAAGAAAGTCAAAAGGGCCAGCGAGCTCGGCCCTGACGGGATTGAGCCACGGCGATCAGGCGGGTCTAGAGCCGCGTCTCGTACGGGATCCGGATGTTCAACAGCCCATAGGCCTGACCCACGTGCCAGATCCCCCGATCCACCTCGCCGATCGACAAGAAGTCCCCGCCCAGCTCCTGCGGCACATAGAACCCCGAGTCCCACCCCACGCTGATCAGGAACGACTCCGCCAGCGGGATCTCCAGCTCCGCCCGAAGCCCCAGCCCCGGCCGGAAGAAGTGCGTCGTGCCGTTGTACAGCTTCGGGTTGGCCGCCTGCGCCGCCGCGTCCAGCTCCGTGTCGATGTACATGTACGTCAGCAGCACCCCCGCCCCCACCGTCAGCCGCGGCACCTTCAAGATCGGCAGGTCGATCCCGATCGGCCGCCACGTCGCCCCGTAGATCCCCGTGTGGTTCGTCTTCGGCGAGATGATGATCGAGTCCGGCACCAGGAGGTGACTCACCCGGATCTCGCTCTGGCCGCCCAGCAGCTTCTTGTATTTCTTCGGGACCTTCTTCTTCACCTTCTTGATCGCCGCCTGGTTCAAGATCGCCTTGGCGTAGATCTGCACCGCGTAGTGCGGCGCCTGGTCGTCCTGGATCGGCCCCGAGATGAACAGGAACGACGGCCCCAGCCCGATCTGGATCGGCAGCGACACCGTCTCCTTCGCCGACGCCTTCTTCTTGGCCTTCTTCTTTGTCTGCGCCTCAGCCGTCGCGCTCGCCGCCAGACTCATCACCAACGCGAGGATCGCGACCAGCGTCAGAATTCGAGGATGATGAACGTTCATGACCTCTCGCCTGCAAGGCACCCTCGCCGCCCCTCTCCGACGGTCAAGGCATGCACTGTTGTGGGTTCGCACAGCTCTTGACGAAGCTGCTCTGAAAGTCCCGCCAGAGCAACCACGTCTGACCATCCGGCCCCGCGATCGCCGCCTGCATCACCCCCCCTCCGTGACGCACCCCCCCGAACACCTGAAGCATCGGCGGCGTCCGCAGCGGCCAGTGCGCCGCCCGCTCCGGCGGCTCGGTCGTCGCCCGCAGCCCCCGCCTTCCGACGTAAACCCCCCCCCCCCTTCCCCCCCCCTCCCACAACACGGCATCCTCTCCCCCCCCCACCACCCGACACCACACCCCCCCCCTCTC
>Ga0100377_1000761_pt1 | contig 27943 bp, 17 predicted proteins | sample CryGeymeta201501_FD_83664 | JGI IMG/M metagenome (GOLD analysis project Ga0100377, IMG submission 83664) | Groundwater microbial communities from Crystal Geyser aquifers in Utah, USA - Crystal Geyser metaG 2015-01 | ecosystem: Environmental > Aquatic > Deep subsurface > Groundwater | place: USA...
AGCTACGAGGTCGTCGCTCCGAGCCCCCCAGGCCCCTTCCTCACTCGTGACCAACGAGCCCACCGAAGACTCACCTACCAACAACAACACCACCGCAACCACGCCTCCGTCGCCACGCGGCGATGGACAATCCGCCTCTCCGGGACACCACCTCGACTTTGGAGATATATCACGGAGTTATCTAATCTATCACTTTGAAAATGTGAACCCGCGGTTGCGCATCTCGTGGGCTATGGGGTGACGCCGTACTGCGAGAAATCGAGCAGCGCGCCCGTCGCGGCGCTGAGCTTGATCAAGTCGCCGGAGTAGGCGGGGCCGTTTCGAGAGGTGACGTTCGTGATGAGCCAGTGCGTCTGATCGCCGGCGAAGCTGCGCAGCTCGAGCTTCCATGGTTCGAGCCCGTCCTGGAGGCCCGCCGCCGAGGCGATGCATCGCGCTGCCTCCCGGTCCATCCACGCGCTGGCGTCACAGTCGATGCCCCCCTCTTCCAGGCAGAGGGCCTCGACCTGCGCGGTGGTCACGTCGGGGTCCTCGGGTGGGGTGGGATTGTCGGGTGTACCGGCGCTGAGGAGCCGGTGCCAGACGATCTCGTCGGGGTCGGGGGGATTGGGGAACCGGGCGCGGCAGGCGTCGATCTGCTCGGACGACACGGAGGGCACGCCGAAGCAGGTCAGGATCGTCTCACACGCGGTCTGGGTGGCACAGTCGTAGAACGGGTCGGCGAGCTCGGGCTGCTCAACGCACCTGTCGGCGCAGCCGTCGATGTTCTCAACCTCGCAAGCGATGAGCTTGTCACAGATCTCGATGCAGCGGGCTTGGGCGGTATCGGAAGGGGGCGGGCCGAAGTTGTTGGCCTCGACGCCCTGGTGCCAGCGGTCGGCGATGGCTCCGAGGCGTTCGTCGTCGAGGTCGGACTCGCGGGCGCAGACGCCGAGGTCGCTCCAGGTGAGGAGGTTGGGGAAGGCGGCCGGGCAGCGGAAGCCCTCCTCGACGACGACGGAGCCGTTGAAGACGCAGTAGTCGGTGGACTCGACCTCGACGAGGTCGCCGGGGCAGGAGGTGTCGGGGGTGTGCGGGGTGTCGTCGACGCAGGCGGGGGCCAGGGCGGCGGCGAGGATGAGGGGAAGGAGGAGGCGTGAGGTGTGGTTCATGGCTTGCCGTGCGGGGTGTGGCCGTGGGCTGGGGCGGGCTCGGCCGCGACGGCGTCGATGCCTTCGTCGGGGTTGCGGGCCCAGAGGTAGGAGAGCTTGAGGCTGTGGTGCGGATCGCCGTCCTGGACGCGGGCGTCCAGCTCCTGGATGAGGGGGAGGATGACCTCGCGGTAGGCGGCTTCGAGGCGGACGAGGTCGTCGGGGTGGGCGCGGAAGTTGAGGGTGCGGACGAAGGCGGGTTCGTTGGGCTGGTCGGGTTTGAGGAATCGGGCCTGGATGACCTGGGCGACGTTGAGCATGAGGCTGTTGAGGGCCTCGACGCGGGCGACCCAGCGGTCCTCGACGAGGCGTTGGAGGCTGTCGGCGAGCGCGTAGGTGGGGGTGCGGTCGGCGATGACGCGAATGCGGCCGGCGCTGATCAGGGCGGCGAGCGTCGCTTCGACCTCGGCGCGGTCGACCTCGGGGAAGGCGGAGAAGAAGTGTCCTGCGGTGAGGGGCATGGCCCACAGGAGGAGGAGGATGCGGCGTTCGAGGCCGAGCGCGGTGCCGCGCCTGCCGTGGTGGTCCTTGAGCTGGCGGGACAGGGTTCCGACCTTGGCGAAGCCGACCTGCATGAGCTGCTGCACCTCGGCCATCTTCATGCGTCTGCGCCGAGTCTCTCTGTAATAGGCTAACTCTGTCAGGTGCTTGAGACGGGCGAGCGGGACTTGGAAGTCCGTGGCAAGCCGCGCGACGAGGCCGAGTGTGGAGAGCGTGAGCTCCTCTTCAAGTTCGGTGTGTGAGGCGGTGTCTTTCATGGCTTCAGCTTCAGTCGAGTCATTACGTTGGAAAGATGGGTGTTGCGTTGCATGGTGTCAATCGATTTTTATGGAGCACCATAATAAACGTCGCAGGCGTACGTGTCCGAGACGGCGGACCTGGAGCGTCAAGGCCGTCGACGGGGCGATGCATGCGTGGATGGGAGGTGTGGGGAGCTGTGGGGAGGATCGAGCGCGCAGCGGGCGGAGGCTACTTCTTCCGGCTTCGCTTCTTGGCGTCGAGCAGCCGGTTGGTGAACTGTGGCGGGTCGGCGGGCTTCGGTGGTGGGGCGTCCGCGTCGATGTCGGCGGGCTCGGGGGCGGTGGGCTCGCCCTGGCCGAGGCCGACCGTGTACTTCGGGGCGGCGCTCTTGCGGCCGGAGACCTGGACGCGGGGCATGGGGGCGGCCACGGGGGCGGGCTTCGGGTGGCGGCGCGGGAGGCGGAAGCCCTCGAAGCGGCGGTAGGCGACGTCGAGGAGCCAGAGGAGGGCGGCGGCCAGGAGCAGCCAGGGGGCGATGGAGCGCGGGGTGGTCAGGGGGGCTGGATCGTGGGTCCAGACGGCCTTCGGGGCCGGGTCGAGCGCGCCGCCGGTGGCGCTGGCGAGCTCCTGGAGGACGGGGGTGCCGGTATGGGCGGGGGCGAGCTCCGGCGAGTAGGCCCGGAAGACCTCGCGGACGGCCCTGCCGGTCTCTTCGCCGGCCAGGGTCTGCTGGACGGAGACAAAGTAGGTGCCCTCGGCCGGGGCGTCGATCTGGGCGCGGTAGCGGCCGGGCGCGACCTGCTGGAGCGGCAGATCCTGGCGGCGGCCGTCGGGGTGGATGACGTGGGCGTGGGTCTGGGCGCCGCCGAGGTAGTCCGCGTCGTTCATGGAGTCGGCGGTGATGGTGAGGGAGCCGCCCTGGAGGGTGGTCGTCACCGCGAGGTTGTCGGCGGCGCCGGTCTTGGCCACCCACCGCAGCGTCTGGTTCCAGAACTTGGCGAAGGCCTCCGGGTCCTCGACCCAGGCGCGGGCCCACCGGGTCTTGGCGTCCGAGGTGAACGCCACCGACTTGCCGAGGCCGCGCCGCCAGTGCGCGAGCACGGGCTCGTCTTCGCCGGAGGCCAGCGCCAGCGTGGCGCCCGGCTTGAGCGTCGTGGCGACGTAGCCGTCCAGCGGGGGCAGGGCGTCGATCCCGGCGAGTATCTCGCTCGGGTCCACGCGGTGGGGCACGAAGGTGTTCTCGACGATGAAGTTGCGCGAGGCCAGCATGGTCTCGCGGGTGAAGATCTGGGGCACCGTCTCGGCCGACTCGGTCTCGTAGTAGCGGCCGCCGCCGATGCGGGCCAGCGTCTCCATCGTGTAGCGGTCGCTGTCGCCGCCGATGGCCACGGTGGTCAGCGTGATCTTGTCGTCGTTGATGCGCTTGGCCAGCGCGGGCAGGTCGGAGTTCTCGGCGATGCCGTCCGACAGGAGGATGATGTGCTTGACGGAGGCGTCCCCGCCGCGGATACCGTCGTAGGAGGACCGCAGCGCGTTGTAGATGTCCGTCCCGCCGCCGGCGCGCAGCGTGCCGATGCGGTAGATCACGTCGCGCTTGTCATCCAGGCGACCGTAGGGCACAACCCATGAGGCGGACGAGTCAAACCCGATGATGCCGAGCTCGTCCTTCTGGGTCAGGAGCTCGGTGACCGCCACTGCGGCGTCTTTGGCGAGGTCGATCTTGGCGACGCCCTGCATCCCCGCCATCGAGCCCGACGAGTCGATGGCCAGGACGATGCCCTGGCTGGGCAGCTCGCGCTTGGCCTCCCGCGTCATCGAGACCGGCAACACCTCCTCCACCCGCGTCTTGAAGTAGCCGCCCAGCCCGAAGGACTGGTCGCCGCCGATCATGACGAGGCCCTTGCCGAGGTCGGTGACGTACTGCTCGAGGGCCGTCATCTGGAGGCGGCTCATCTCGGTGGCTGGTACGTCGCTCAGGATGATGACGTCCCACGGCGCCATCTCCTCGAGCGTGTCGGGGAGGTCCGCCGGCGAGCCTGTGGTGACGAGGTAGCCGCCGGTCAGGAGCGCGTTGCGGAGGTGCTCGGCGTCGGTGGAGTAGCCTTCGAGGTGCAGGATCCGGGGCTGGCCGCCCACCTCCACGGTCGTGCGGACCTCGTTGTTGCGCTGCTCGCCGTCGGGCTGGGCCTGGATGACCGCGCGGAAGCGGTAAAGTCCAGCCGTATCAAGGGTTTGCGGGATGGTGAGCACGTCGAGGCCGCCGTCGAGGTGCACCGGCAGCTCGCCGAGCAGCTCGTCGTTGCGGTAGAGCAGGACCCGGCCATCGGTGGCCTGGGGAGAGCGGACCTGCAGGCGGAGGTCGAAGGGCTGGAGCGCCTCCGCCCGCGCCGGGGCCACCAGGCTCTCGGCCACCACGTCAGGGCCGATGTGCGCCGTGGGCAGCGTGACCACGTCCACCGGGACGTGCAGCTCGCGGGCGATCGTCGCCTGGTTCAGCGCCCGGCCGTGCGTCTCGATGCCGTCCGACAGCAGGACGATCCGGCGGTGGGTGTCCGGTGGGAACGAGGCCAGCGCCAGGCGGAGCGCGTTCTCGATGTGGGTGCCGCCCGGCTCGGGGTGCGTCGTCCAGCCAGGGGCGTCCGAGTCGTCGCGGACCAGTCGCTCGATCTCGGCGTCCTGGCCGAAGGTGATGATCCCTGCCAGGTCCTCGTCGGGCCGCGCGTCCATCGCCTGCTGCACAAAGGTGCGCGCCGCCGCCTGGCCACCGGCGTCCTGCGCATCCCCCGAGGCGATCGAGCGCGAGGCGTCCACCACGAAGATCACGCTCAGCAGGTTGTGCTCCTCCAGCACCGCCAGGCCCGCCAGCGCCAGCACCACCAGCGTCCCCACCACCGACCGCAGCACGGACGCGCCCGTCCCGCCGGCCTTCTTCAGCATGCCCAGCCGCCAGGCCAGCACCCAGGTGAGCGGGACCGCCAGCAGCAGCAGCAACCACAGCGGCTGTTCCAGGGTCAGGTGCATCAGCCTCGCCTCGCCCGCAGGAGGTAGAAGAGCCACTCGATCGCGAGCAGCGCGAACACGCCGAGCAGGACGCCCGTGCCCTGGTCGTCCACCCGCTCGACGCTGTGCACCGCGTCGAGCTGCCCGCCGCGCGGCAGCGCGATGGTGGTCCGCGGAGCCACGTTCGACTCGAGCGTGTCCACCAGCGAGACCCCGAAGTCGAAGGTCAGCGGCTCCCCCCCCGCCTGCGGGGTCACCGAGACGTCGTAGAAGCCCGGCAGGCTGGTGTCCGAGTACAAATACACCCCGTCAGACTCCGCCGCCGTCACCGTGTGCGCCACCACCTCGCCGCCCGGCATCGTCACGGTCAAGGCGTCTCCAGGGCGCGCCGGGATGGCCAGCGGCTGCCCCGTCGCCAGCGTGCGGCCCACGTTCTGCTCCCCGCCCGGGCTCAGCCACCCGATCGCGTTGTAGAGGAACACCGGGAACGCCACGCGCAGCGGCAGATCCGTCTCCAGCAGCGGGACCGTCAGCACCACCCCGCGCCACGCCGGCGTGCGGCCCGCCAGCAGCACCGGGCCGTCGTTGCCGGCGAACTCGGCCAGCGGCACAAAGTTGTTCTGCGGCACCGCCCGACGCACCTTGCCAAACCGGATGCCCGACAGATCCAGCCCGTGCAGCACGGGGTGCCCACGGTCCCAGGCCGCCACGGCCGGAGACGTGAGCTCCTCCCCGCTGTAATCCACCAGCGGGTTCTCGTCCGGCGGCGCGATGGCCAGGAAACGCCCCTGCGGGATGGTCGCCGGGAACGTGTTCTCGAACACCACCACGTCCTGCGTGAACTCCCCCGTGAAGCTGCCGGCGTCGATGGTCTCCACCGACAGCCGCGGGTTCGCCGCCAGCGCACGTGCCGTCAGCGGGTTGCCCCCGACCAGCAGGACGCGCACCGGCAGGTCCGGCGCCAGCACCGCGAACGCCTCGTTGTCGGTCGGCAGCGTGTCCGAAGGGCCGCCGTCCGCCGCCGGGAAGGGCTCGAGCACCGCCGTCAGCCGCCCCTGGTCGCTCGCCACCGGCACCCCGAAGGCCCTGGAGTCCCCCGGCGCCAGCTCGACGCGATGCGCCTCCAGCGGTCGACCGTCCAGCCGGATCTCCAGATGCCCGCTCGCCGCCTGCGTCCCCGTGTTCTGCACCACGCACACGACCGTCGTGCCAAACCGCTGGCTGGGCGCCCGGCGCAGCTCGAAGGTCGTGATCGCCAGGTTCCCGTCCCGCTCACCGACGCCGATGAAGTCCACCGAGCCCGCCACCGGCGGCAGCGCATCCGACGGGAACGCCCCGTCGGAGAACAGCAGGATCCGTCCGCCCTCCTCGCCGCGAAGCTGCATCGCCAGGATCAGCGCCTCCTTGACGCTGCCCGAGGTGGCGTCCGGGCCACGCTCCCGCAGCCGCTCGAGCGTGGCGTGAAGCTGTGTCGTGTCCGTGGTGAACGGCTCGGCGACCCGGGTCAGCCGCCCCGCCACCAGCAGCGCCACCTCGCTGTTCTCCGGCGACGACGCGATCGAGGCCTCGGCCCGCGCGATCGCCTCCGCCCAGCGCGATGGCGCCACGTCCGTCGACCCCATCGAGGCCGACCCGTCCAGCACGATCACCAGGCGCTCGGTCTGCGTGCCCGGCGCGATGCACGCCGGACGCGCCAGCGCCAGCGCGATCCCCGTCGCCACCAGGATCTGAAGAAACAACAGCCACGACGGCCTGAACCGCTCCCACGGCCGACCCCGGAACACCTGCTGTCGCGCCTTCTGCCACAGCATCAGCGAGCCGACCCGACGCGGCGGACGCCGCTGCCTCAAGAAATACAGCGCCACGATCAGCGGCAGGCTGATGAGCGCGATGAGGCCGAGCGGTTGCAGCAGCTCCATGGACAAGGGCCAGCTCAAGACGCGTCGTCAGACCGCAGAGGCGACGACACCGTGTTTGCGCAGGTCGCCGAGGACCAGATCCACGAGCGGTGTGCTCGTGTCCACCTCGACAAAGGTAAAACCATAGTTACGACACATGTCCCGAAGCTCGCTGGTCAATCGTGTGAGCTCCGACAAATACGCCGCCCGCACCGTCCGGTCCACCGTCACCGTCAGCTCCTCGCCGGACTCCGCATCGATCAGCGTCAGGTCCTGCCCCAGCGGCGGGTTGCGCTCCTCCGGCGACAGCACGTGCAACACCAGCGTCTTGAAGCCACGCCCGGCCAGCGTCCGCAGCGCCTCGACCCGGCCCTCCGGCACCAGAAAGTCGCTGATCAACACCACCGTGCCCGTGCTCGACGCCCGCGCCACGTCCCGGATCGCCCGATCCAGATCCGTCTGCCCACCGAACTCCAGACGCTCCAGGAACTGGAACACCCGGTGGATGCTCGCCTTGCTCCGGAGCGGCCCCACCGTCCCCTCCAGCGTGTCCCGCACCGCGAACACACCCACCCGATCCGTCCCGCACAGCGCGATGTACGCCAGCGCCGCCGCCAGCTTGCGCGCGTAGTCCTCCTTGCCACACCCCATCGACGCCGACACGTCCAACACGATGTGGACCGTGTGCTCCTTCTGCTCCTCGTACAGACGGATGAACAGCGAGTCCAGCCGCGCCAGCAGGTGCCAGTCCAGATGCCGCAGATCGTCGCCCACCGCGTACGCCCGGTGATCGGCGAACTCGCTGCCCTGACCCCGATGCGTGGACCGACGCTCACCCCGACGGCTCCCGCGGATGCGCCCCCGCAGCATGTACGAGATCCGCTCCAGCAGCCGCAGGAAGCGTGGGTCGAGCAGCGTTGTCGTCTCGTCGGTCAAGGTCGAGCACCGCAGGTGAGGCGCCCCGAGCGGGCAGGGTGGCCGCGACATCATGCATGGAACCCGCCATGGCGGCAACCCGGCCACACCTGATTCCCAGGGCGATCGCAAAGTCAGGCGGCCTGGCGCTCGTGCGGTCGCCTGGGGGCTTCGATCAATCAGCGGCTTGGACGGACGGCCGGGGATGTTCTACAATGGGGAAGGACCGAACGCTCGAGGGAGCTCTATGACCACAGACGACCTGTTCAGCATCGTCGGTAACCAGAAGTCCTCGACCACCACCGCCGCGAAGGGATCCGCCGGCGGCGGGGCAGCCGTGGAGGAGGCGGGCGAACCCACCGTCCCCCCCCACATGGTCGAGGCGTTCTGTATCAACCTCTCGCGGCTCTCACAGGGCCTTCGCCTCTACCACAAGGATAATGATCTGCTGCGTCAGATGTGGGAGCGGCTCGAGGAGACCTGGAAGCTCGTGCGAGATCGCTCCCAGGGCTCCCTCCGCCTGCTCGTCCAGCCTCAGTCGCTCGTCTACGCCGGCAAGGATGTCTTCAAGCAGGAAGGCCGCGAGAACATGGCCGTACGCCTCTTCCGAGACGGCGTGCGCTCCATCACCTTCGACCTTCAGGTCAACCGCGAAGAGCTCTCGAAGTTCCTGTCTATCTTCGACCAGGGCACCGAGCGGTGGCAGAACGAGGCCGACTGCGTCGATCGTCTCTGGCTCCTGGGCCTCGAGCACATCGCCTACGAGGCCGTCGACGGCTTCGACTCCCTCATCGATCAGACCCGCGGCGAGGTCGCGACGCATATGGCGGCGGGGCTCTCGCTGCTGACTGGCAATTCGGATGCGCCCAAGGGCATGTGGGGCAACGCGCGGGACACCGACGTCGATCTCAACGAGCTCATGGACCTCCACGAGGAGGTTCATCGGCTCAACATGCCGCCGCCCCACGAGTTCTGGGCGTTCGAGAGCGCGGGTGCGCCGCCGGTCTTCGAGGAGCTCCACCAGCTCGTGCGTTTCATCGCGAGCGTGCCTCAGCCCCCCATCGGAGGGCAGGAGCTGACCTCGCTCGGCGCGCGCCTCTTCTCCGAGCAGCTCCGCATGGACGGCGAGGGCATGTTCGGGCGCCTGACCGGAACCCTGGACGCGCCGGCCCCCATCGGCCCGCGCATGACCCAGATCTGGCAGAAGAACATCGATCCGCTCCTGGTCGCCACGATGCTCGGGCAGGCCGAGCCCGGCACCCCCCGGCACACCGACCTCACCGCCATCCTGCAGCAGTACCTCAACATCTCCCCCGAGAAGCTCGTCCGCGCCGTCTCCGAGGCCACCTCCGAGGAGTCCGCCCTGCCGCTGGTGCGCCTCGTCCACACCCTGAGCCCCGACCCGGTCACCCTCTGGCTCAACGTCGCCGACCGCCTCACGGTGGGCGTGATCGAGGAGATCATCTGGACCCTGTCCGTTGAGCAGCTCACCACCCCCGTCGCCCAGCAGCTCCTTGACTATTTCTGGGCACACGCCGACGCCGCCCTCGTCGAGCGCGTCGCCAACGGGACCCCCGTGCCCGTCTTGCCGCGCTTCCGCGACAAGCTCCTGGAGTTCCTCGAGGACGGGGACGTCGAGCGGCAGCGCATCGCCAGCGACACGCTCCGGCGCCTCAACGACAAGACCACCGGCATCTTCATCCTCAACCAACTCCGCAAAGCCCGGCCGGGCAGCGTCCCACCACCCCTGCTCGAGTCCATGCTGCGGTCCCTGCTCGCCCTCGGCGGCGACCGCTACATCGACTTCCTGAGTCAGAGCCTCGGCCCGGTCGCCACCGGCGAGGGTGGGTGGTTCGGCAAGAAGGCCGCGATGCGCGCCCACACCAACCCCTTCGGGGATGAGCCTGTCCTGCGGGCGATGGCGCGCTACAGCAGCGAGAAGTGCTGGGACGTCATGCGCGCGACCTTCTCCCGCGCCGAGCCCGAGGTCAAACAGATCATCACCGCGCTCCGCAGCGAGTGGGAAGGCAAGAAACCTGGCGACCCCGACGTGGTCACCCCCGATCCCGACCGGCGCAAGCACCCCGACGCGCCCCTCTACATCCCGACCCAGGAGGACCATCGCCGCGCCGCCGCTGCCGCTGCGGCCCCGTCCGGACGGCCAGCGATGGAACCTGAAGACGACGGCCGCGCGTCGGCAGGCGCTGGCGCGGTCAGCTACAAGCTCGGTGCACGACGCGCCGCCGAGCCCCAGGACGGCGCGCCTCGACGTCCCTCGGCGGCCTCGATCGCCCAGCATGGGCGCCTGGCGACGGGCGGGGGCTCCTCCTCGCAGCATCGCGCCCGACCCGCGGCCGGGGCGTCCCCGCGTCCGGTGGCGCCGCCACCGACGGCCGCGCGGCCCCAGGCTCAACCCCAGGCTCAACCCCAGGCCGCGCCGCGTCCGCAGCCCCAGCCCCAGCCCCAGGCCGCGGCGCCCCGTCCCCAGCCTGTCGCGCCGCAGGTGCAGCCGCGGCCGCAGCCCGCCGCACCGCAGGCGCAGCCACTGAGGCCTCAAGCGCACGTCCAACCTCAGCCTGTGCGCGATGCGCGGCCTGCCCCCCCCGCCATGGCCGCCCCGCCCGAGGCGGCCAGCTCGGAGGAGATCCGCGGCATTCGCCCCATCCGGGCGCGCCGTCCGGTCCCCGGAGCTGCCGCGGAGCGCCGCCCGATCAAGGTGCAGCCGGAGTTCGTCGACCCGAGCATCGCCCGAGGACGCCCGGGCGGCGTCGCCGTCGATGTGGAGGGCGTCCCGCGCGAGCCCGCGGGTGGCGCGCGCCCCCTGCGGAGCGAGCAGACGACCCGCAACCTCAAGATGCCTTCAGGGCTGAGCTCGCGCGCCGGACAGGGCGACGACGCCGATCGCTCCGAGGCCGCCCGGCCCGACCGGCGCGCCGCCGACACACGGCGCGTGAAGTTCACCGAATCGTCCATGGGCCCCGAGGACAGCGAAGAGAACCTCGAGGACCTCTTGAAGGGCTACCTCGGCCCCAAGAAGCAGGAGTGACCGATGGCGACTGAAGAAGGGGATGACCTCCACCACCTGTCCCCCGAGCAACAGCACGAGATCCAGCAGGGCCGGGCCTTCCTGCACCAGTTCTTCGCGATCCTGCGCGGCGCGCTCTACCACGCCACCAACAACACGGCCCTCGATGAGCCGTCGCAGGAGTTCGCCAAGATCCTCGAATGGGTCCTGAGCTACGAGTCGGGCAAGGTCGCCTTCGTGGCCGGCCAGGGCCAGATCTTCCTCGGCTCGATGCGCATCCGCCCCCACTCCCGCCAGGCCAAGGTCGTCAAGGACCTCGAGAAGTTCCTCACCGCGCGCGGCCTCGGCGGCCTCAAGTTCAACAAGTCCCTGACGGCCGATCAGTGCCGCGAGCTGGCCCAGCTGCTCGTCGCCTTCGTCAAGCCCGAGGGTCGCGGCGATGCCGTCTCGGCGCTGACCAAGGAGCTCGAGACCGCCCGGCTCGCCCTCCTCGTCGAGGCCATGCCCCCGATCCGGTCCAAGACCCTGGAGGGGACGGGCCAGCTCGGCTTCAAGACGGAGCTGGGGCAGGTCGTGCAGCAGTTCGCCAAGGGCTTTGGTGTGCTCACGGTCGAGGGCGGCCAGCTCTCCCAGACCCCAGGCGGACGCGGGGTCATGAAGCACGTCATCCGCGATCTGGCCGAGATGCACGGCGAGATGATGGACTCGATGATCGGGTTGGCGATGCTCGCCGCCTGCGTCGACTACCCCATGCGCTCGCTGATGGCCATCCTGGTGGCGATGTCCATCGCCGACCAGTTCGGTGCCAGCAAGGAGCTCATGTCGGAGGTCGGCCAGGTCGGCGCCGAGCTGGCCTTCTGGGACAAGGAGGTGCTCGAGCAGTCCCGGAAATACGGCAAGGCCCTGGCGGGGATCGTCGCGTTGGAGGGGCTCAACCGGATGCGCCAGTGGCCGTTGGGGACCCTGCGGCGCCAGATCAGCGTGGCCGGCCGCTACCTCCGCCCGTCCGTCGCGCCGCCCAACGGCAACCCCGCAGCGACGCGCGTGGCCGAGATCATCCGCATCGCCGCGGACTACGTCGACCTCGTCACGCCGACGCCCATGGTCGGCTCCGAGCAGCTCTTCGCCAAGGCCCCGCTGGCCCCTCACGAGGCCCTGCTGGAGCTGCGCGATCAGGCCGGCGAGCGGTTCTCGCTGGAGGTCTACGCGGGGCTCGTCCGCGGTGTGGGCTACCTGCCTGTCGGGACCGCCGTGCTCACCGCAGACGGCGTCGGCTGCATCATCACCAAGCGCACCACCGACCCGTTCACCTTCTTCGCCAAGGACACGCGCACGCTGCGCGACCGTGAGGCGGCGCTGCTGCCGGGCCGCAATCAGATCGTCCGGGTGGTCGTCGGCAACGAGCTGCTCGAGGTCCGCGCGAAGTGCCTGCTCGGCGAGGACCACGCGACGCTCCTGTCCGCTGCGGCGGCCACGGCGGCCATGGTTTGAGTGCCATCAGGGGGCGGGCGGCGCGTCGGCGATCTTCTCGAAAAACGACCAGTGCGGCGGGTCGAGCCCGGGCACCTGCGCGTGCCCGAACTTGTAGCCCCGCGCCCGCCAGTACTGCTGCTCGGTCGGTGACGACCGCGGCGTCTCTCGGCTCATGCGCGGGTGCCAGATGAGGATGTCCGGCCCCCACTGCAGCACGTACGGCTCCGGCGCTGCCTTGCCATGGCCGGGGCGCTTGCCGTGCGCGGGCACGTTGTGGGCCGTGTACACGTCGTTGAGCGCGAGCAGGTCGAGCGTCCGCATCTGCGAGTAATACGGGATCACCCCCGCGGCGGTCGTCGCGATGGACGTCTCTGGTGGCCATGCCCCGCGCAGGTACACGCCGATCGCCGTCGTCTGCCCCACGAACAGCTTGAGCCAGCCGATCGAGTCGATCCCGTCCTTGCTCCCGACCTCCAGCGCCTCACCGGTCAGCGTCCGGTTCTGCTGGCCAACCAGCGCCAGCAGCGCCAGCCCCAGCACGACCGCCCGCACCCTCGCGCCGGGCGGCACGCGCCCCTCGCTCCGGGCGGCGATCGCCTCGGCGATGGCGCCCCACACGTTCGCCAGGCCCTCCTGCGCCACGAACGCCAGCATCGGCAGCAGCGGCACGTAGAAGCGGTAGAGCGCCATGAAGTCGCCGCCGACCCGCGTGATGTAGACCGCGTAGGGCAGCACGATCATCGCCGCGAGCGCGAGCAGCGACACCTCGTGTCGCACCCTCCGCCACGGCAGCAGGACCAGCGGCACCAGCACCCACACGTGGAAGTCCGTCACAAACTGCGACGTGTACCGCCAGCCCGCCTCCCACAACGGCTCGCCCGCCTTGGCGTAGAACGTGTTGGGTAGTGGATAACCGTAGTAGCCATAGCGCCAGACCAAGTAAGGCAGGAAAACCACCAGGAACCCGCCCAGCCAGATCCACGTCTCCCGCCGCGGCAGCCACCGCCGGTCCACCCACGCCTGCACCCCCAGCTGGTGCAGCCCCATCACCCCCAGCACCATCAGCGCCTCCGGCCGCGTCATCGCAGCCAGCGCCACCGCCACCCCCGACCACGGCACCCTCGCCTTCGTCGTCACCTCGAACAGGTACCGCGTCCACCCCAGCGTCAGCAGAAACGTGTAGAGCGCCGTCTCCAGACCGCCCTCGGACCAGCACGCGAACGCCGAGTTCCCCGCCAGCAGCAGCGGCGCCAGCGCCGACCACCACGCCCCGTGCACCGGCGACTCCCCGCCCTGGCTCCGGTTCCACCAACGGCCGAACGCGAACAGCACCCCGAGCGTCCCGCACGACAGCACCACCCCGAGCCCCTTGCTCCACGGCACCGGGTCGCCGCCCACCCACAGCACCCCCGCCATCACCATCGTCCAGAGGAAGTTGGTGTAGCCCTCCACGCGCTCGCCCACGTTGAACGTCAGCTCGCCGTGCCGCACCAGGTTGTCCGCGTACCGAAAGGAGATGAACGCGTCGTCATTGATGAAGTCGAAGTGCCAGGCGTGAAGCACCAACACCCCGAGCGCCACCGCCAGACCGATCCACGCCGCCACCTCCGACCCACGCCAGCCCGGCGTGCCTGATCCTGATTCCGTCATGCGCCTCTCGCAGATCGTCGCCCTGAGCGCCCCCGACACCGCCGCCGTTGCAACGCTGCCCCAACGCACCTACACTCGCCTTCGGCTCCGAGCCTCGCCTCGCTTTCTACCATGACATCCCCCCGCTGACGATGACACACCGAAACTCGGCCTTCCTCCTGCTCTCCCTCGGCACCGCGCTCTCTCTCGGTGTCCTCGCCGTGGGATGCGTCGACCTCGACCCCCTCGACCCGGACAAGCCGCTCCCGGGCACGCCGCCGACGAACGGGCAGCCGCCCCCGTCGTGCGGCCTCGGGACGCTCGACCAGGGAGACGCCGCCCTCTACCTCCACGTCATCGACGTCGGCCAGGGCGACGCCCTGCTGCTCCAGACCCCAGACGACGGCATCGATGGTAACGGCACCGCCGAGGGGCTCAACATCCTCATCGACGCCGGCAACAACGGCTACTACGATTTGACCGACGGCGGACACTTCGTCAACTCGTTCCTGCACCGCCTCGGCGTCCAGAAGCTCGACTACGCCATCGTCACCCACGCCCACGCCGATCACTACGGCGGCATGGTCACCGTGTTCGACGAGTTCCCCGTCGTCAACATCGTCGACCCCGGCTACAACAGCCCCAACACCACCTGGACCGGCTTCACCGTCGCCGCCGAGGCCGAGGCCCGCGCCACCGGGGGCCGGTTCTATCGCCCCGCCATCGGCGACTGGGTCGCTCAGCCCGGAGACACCGTCGACTGGGGCAGCGAGCTGACCGTGCGCGTCATGTGGGCCTCGGATGTGGCCAACCTCGGCCAGAGCGACAACAGCCAGGTCAACAACACCTCCATCGTCCTGCGCGTCTCCTACGGCGACATCAACCTCATGCTCATGGGCGATGGCGAGCAGGAGGTCGAGGGCCGCCTCCTCGACTCCGGCCTCGATCTGGCTACCAACATCCTCAAGGTCGGCCACCACGGCTCCAACTCCTCCTCCTCGACCGCCTTCATCGAGGCCCTGTTCAAGGACACGCCCGAGGACCTCCGGTTCGCCGCCATCAGCTCCGGTCGCGTCTCCTTCGGCGGCGTCCAGCTGCCCACGCTCCAGACCAAGGACCGGATCCGCCACGCCCTCGACACCACCCACCTCTTCTCGACCGAGTACGCCGACTCCGACAAGACCGAGACCAACGCCCCGGGCGACGACGACATCACGTTCGTCGTCACCCCGGACGGTCAGGTCGGCGCCTGCTACATCTACTGAGCGCGCCGCCCAGCGATCCGTACGCGCTCGGGGCCTCCCCGCCCCGGGCCGGATTCCTCTTTTCAATCAACAGGTTGTGCCTCTTTGGTCGCCCTCGGGTGCGGTCGGGCAGGCGCGTCGTGCGCCCTGCGACGTCGACCCCCGTCGCCACGCGCTGGCCGTCCCGGCGACCCTGATCTTTTTGCCGGCCTGGGCTTCCCGTGTTAACCCAGCCCGAGTCGCAGTCCGACCCGCAGGGCAGAGAGCCGTGCGAGCGTGAGCTCGCAGGGGGCCTGCTTCGCGGGCCGGACTCCGACTCGCGGTGGCATGATCCATCCACACGTTCGTGTGCGGTCACGTCCGCGAAAGACGTGCCCGGGATTTGAGCACGGCAGAAGCCCTTGTGCATGGTTGGCGAGAGCATGAGCACGATGTCCGAAGAATCCGGCCCCGCCTTCGAGCCCGAGAACGACCCCGTCGACGACGCCGAGGCGCTCCCCACACCGCGCCGTCGCAGGCGCTGGCCGTGGGTGGTCGCTGTGATGCTCGTCGTCCTGGTGGGCGCCGGAGCGGGCGCTGCCTATGGCGTCCGCACCGAGCAGGTGGCCGGCGCGCTGGTGGACGACGCCATCGGCCGCCTCGAGCACCGGCTCAAGATGCGCATCACCCACGGCCACATTGAGCCAGTCGGCTGGACCGGCGTCGAGGTCCACGACGTCGCCGTCTACTGGGACCACGACACCGAGACCCCCTGGGCCACCGTCGACGTGGTCCGGGCCTACCCCGACGTCATGGCCGCCCTCTCCGGAGACGTCATCCTCCTGTCCCTCGAGACCGAGGGCGCCCACGCGGCCCTCGAGATCGACCAGGACCACAGCGATCTGCACCGCCTCCGCGACGCCCTCCTCGAGGGCCGCGACGCGCCCGCGGAGCCCACTGCGGGTGCGCCCGCCGTCGAGCACCACGTCCTGCCCCGCACCATCGTCATGCACCGCACCCGGCTCCAGCTCGCCGACCGCCAGCACCGCCTCGCGGACGTCGAGATGGAGAGCCAGGAGCTGCGCGTGGCCGCCCGCGACATCTCCCGAAGCGGCCAGCTGCACCTGTCCGGAGACGTCGTCGTCAAGGACCTCGGCGCCGGCCAGGTGGACGGGGACGTCGATCTGGCCTCCAACGCCGTGCGCCTCGGCGTGTCGCTGGTGGAGAGCACCGACTTCTCCAGCTTCGTCTCGGTCGCCGGCCTGTCCGAGATCCTCGGGCGCGCCAAGGTCCACGCCAGCGGCGTCGAGGTGGCCTGGCCCCTGGCCCTCACCCTCAAGGATGTGCGCTTCGACGGCCTCAAGCACCCGTGGCCCTGGGCGATCGGGTACGGGCACGGCGAGGAGGCGTTCGTGCCCGATGTGGAGAGCGTGAAGGTCGGGGCGCTGAGCTTGAGCCCGGAGAAGAGCGGGCCGCGCATCCTCGCCCGCGACACGACGGTCTGGATCGGCGACCGCGAGGGGCCCCGCGAGATCCCCCTGGGCGACGTGCGCTTCAAGCAGGACCGCGAGCAGGGCACCTACGAGGCCGACGTCGAGCGTCGCACCCCCGACGGCAAGGCCACCCTCCACCTCGAGTGGGACGGCCGCGCCGAGCAGATCACCGGGGCGGCCCGCCTCGAGACCTTCGAGTTCGCGCCCTACGCCCGCCTGATGCCAGCCAAGGCCGCCCCCACGGCCCTGCTGGAGTCGGGGCACCTCTCGGGCACCATCGCCATCGACGCGCTGCTCTCTGACGGCATCGTCGACCTCAACCTCGACGTCACGCTCGCCGGCGGCACGCTCCTGGCGCCGCCGCTGGCCGAGGAGACGCTCAACGACACCGACCTGGCGATCAAGGGCCACCTCCAGATCCGCCGCGATCCCATCCGCCTGCAGCTCCGCGAGGGGCGCGTGCGCCTCGGCGAGCTGGAGGCAGAGCTCTCGGGCAGCCTGGAGGCGGTCGAGGGGGGGCACCTCGTCAAGCTCGAGCTGCGCTCCGAGCAGCTCGACGCTGGCAAGCTCCTGGCCTCGCTCCCCCGCGGATTTGCCCCCCGCCTCGACGGCTACGTCCTGGACGGCCCCTACGCCTTCAACCTCACCTTCGACCTCGACACCCGCAAGCCCGAAGACCTCGTGATGGACGGCCACCTCAACCTCGACAAGGTCAAGGTGGTGGCCTACGGCCCCAAGGCCAACATCCCGGCCCTGCGCGCCGACGACCTCGCCATCCACCCCTCCTCGCTGCCAGCCCGCATCGTCCTCGGGCCCCGCTCCGAGGACTGGGTCCCGCGCCGCGAGATCCCCGAGCTGCTCATCCAGGCCATCACCAACGCCGAGGACGGCCGCTTCTTCGCGCACGACGGCTTCGATCCGCGCGGCATTCGCTCGGCGCTGGTCGAGAACATCCGCCAGGAGCGGTTCGCCCGCGGCGGCAGCACCATCAGCCAGCAGGTCATCAAGAACCTCTTCCTTAGCTTCGAGCGCACGCTCAGCCGCAAGTTCCAGGAGGCCGTCCTGACCTGGGCCATGGAGCAGACCTTGAGCAAGGATGAGATCATCACCCTCTACCTCAACATGCTCCACCTCGGACCGGACATCTACGGCCTCAAGGAGGCCAGCCGGGCGCTGTTCGACAAGCGGCCCCACCGCATCTCGCTGCGCGAGGCGGTCTACCTCGGCTCCATCCTCCCCAACCCCGACTACTTCGTCCGCCTCTACGCCCAGGGCAAGATCCCCGAGGACCGCCGCGTCAAGATGCGTCACATCCTGACGAACATGCACGCCATCGGCCTCATCGGCCCCAAGACCTTCTCCGCCAACGTCCGCTTGACCGACGACGGCATCATCTCGATCTCTCGGGTCCCCGTGAAGCTCGGCTCGGTGGTCAGCCCCGAGCCCGAGGAGGACCCCACGATGACGGCGCTGCGTTGACCGCCAGGGAAGAACGGCGCGGCGACGGGCGTTTGAAAGCTCAGATTACGCAGGGCGGTCGTCCCGTCAGCTGGCTTGTTGTGCTACGGAGCCGCTGGGGACGGCCCCACTGTCCCGTTCAGGAGCACCGCACCGATGGACGAGCTCGACCCGGAGGATCCCCCTCACTCTGAGGACAACCAGCAGCGCACCCTTGTCCTCAACGCCAGCTACGAGCCCATGATGGTCGTCAACTGGCGTCGCGCCATCGTCTTGATCTGGCTCGAGAAAGGCGAGGCGCTGGCCCACTACGACCGCCACATCGTCACCGTCGCCTCCCACTACCCCATGCCCGCCGTCGTCCGGCTTCATCGCCAGGTGCCGCGTCGCAAGCTCGGGGTTCGGTTCAGCCGGGCCAACGTCTACGCGCGCGACCGCTCGACCTGCCAGTACTGCGGCGTGGACTTCCCCCCCGCGCGCCTCACCTACGACCACGTCGTCCCCCGCTCCCGCGGTGGCAAGACGTCCTGGACGAACATCGTGACGTGCTGCGTCGAGTGCAACCGCGCCAAGGGCAACCGCACCCCCGAGCAGGCCAACATGCGCCTGCTCCGCCCACCCGCCATCCCCACATGGCTCCCCGTCGTCGGCCGGTCGCTCGTCTCCCGCGAGCCGCCGGAGGCGTGGAAGCCGTTCCTGTGGAATACGGCCTGACCTCGCCGCTCACTCCCGCGGCGGCGGCAGGCCTCGGCGGCGACGGGTCGCCGCTGGGCGCTGACGCGGACCCAGCTCGATCACCACCGTCTCGAACTGATGCCAGCGGAAGAGGTGGCCGAGGTTGTGCCGCACGTTGCCGTTCACGGTGCGATCGGCGCCGAGATCGTCTGCGAGGATCGGCATCGTCCGCGCGCCGGTCTGCGCCACGGTCCTGCACACGAAGGTGGCACACAGCCACTTCTGCTCCGCGGCCTGGCCCTTGTCTCCGAACTCGAAGTTGTTGAGGAGGACGCGCTGGCCAGGCGCGGCCTTCGCCCGTACGTAGCGGCCCACGGGCTCGCCAGCGAAGGTGCGCGAGACCTTCTGCTCGAAGTCCGTCGCGAGGATGGGGCCTGTGTAGCCGTCGCCCCGCGCCAGCTCGGCCCCCCGTCGCAGGTCCCCGAACGTCTCTTGCGCGCCGATCATCGCGGCGCCGAGCAGGAGGACGCTGTTGAGCATCGCCACGCCGAGCAGGAGCTGCCTCCACCGCGACCTCGCCAACGCTGGCGCGAGCCCCCCGCCCGCCAGCACGCACGCCAGCGGATAGAGGAAGAGGAGGTGACGGGTCGAGAAGAAGAAGTGCACGGACACGATGCCCGCCGTCGCGACCACCAGGAAGGTGACCGTACCCACGAGGAGCCATCGCTCGGCCGGCTCCCACACGGTCTCACCGCTGTCGGTCGAAGGCGTGGCGGCGGCGGGCAGGGCGGCGCGGGGGCCGGCCTTCAGACGTTGAAATCCGACATAGGCAAAGGCGATGACGATCGGTGTCAACGAGAAAACAGCCATGAAGAAGTAGCTGCCATAAAATGATGTAAATGTTCCGAGGTTGGCGAGCTGCAGCCGGTCAAGCGTGTGGTTGGCTGTCTCCGCATAACCTGCCGCGCCCGTCGTCAACGCCCATCTCCACAGCGCGAACGCGACCCACGACGCCCAGCCCCAGCCCGCGAGCACGGCCACCTTCGGCCCGCGACGCCAGCCGGTGAAGATCGCCAGCGCCAGCGCTGGAACGACGCCCAGCACGCCCTCCGGGCGGATGAGCGCGCCCAACCCCAGCACGAAGATCGCCAGCCCGACTCGGCCCGGACCGGGCCGACGCAGCCCCTCCACCATCAACCAGAGCCCCGCCGTCAACGCCAGCGCGAAGGGCACGTCCGTCATCGCCCTGACGCTCCACCGGAACGGCAGGGGCGACACCGTGTAGAGCGCCGTTCCGACCCACGCGGCCCGCGCCCCGAAGAGCGTCTCGCCGAGCCGGAACACCACCACCGCGAGCGCAGCTCCCGCCAGCGCGCTCACCAACCGCCCGCCCAGGACTCCGTCCCCGAGCAACGCCCCCGTCGCCTGTGCCAGCAGCGGGTAGAGCGGCATGCGCAGAGCCCCTCCAGCCACGTCCTGTTCGATGATGAAGATGCTGTCCGAAAACGGAGCGATATACCATTGAATAAATATAGCTCTGAATGAAAAATTAATAACTAATATATATAAACATGACAGCGTGAGGCTTTGGGTGTCGTGTCTCCACGTTGTCCAGTCAGACCGATGGGCTTGTGTATCCAGCGTGCTCATGGGGTGTGTTCTCAACGCTAAATGTTTAGACCAGCCTGAGTCTCAGTCGGACCCGCAGGGCAGGGAGCCCTGCGAGCGATCGCTCGCAGGGGGCCCTGTATCGCGGGTTCGACTGAGACTCACGGCGGTATACTGACGCATCGTCTTCCGACGATTTGCCGCGGGATAGAGAACGTTCAGGTCGATTGTGACAAAAATTGTCCTGAAGGTTCCCGCGCGGCACCCTCACGGCGGCCGCGCCGCGCGACAGGGGGCCCGGCGGCTTCGCTTGAGCCCGCCCGTCCCTCCCGCTATCCTGCGACCGAAGCACCCGACCCCTCGGGCTCCACTCCGCACTGACACTGGAGGGCGTATGCCTTCGCTCCGCCTTGATCGCTCCGCCCGCCTCGCACTCGCCGCCCTGCTCGCCCTGGCCCTGCTCGCCCCCGCCTGCGCGGACGACGAGCCCGACCCCGCGACCGGCGGCGTGACCAACAACGGCGGCACCAACAACGGCCCGAACAACGGCAACAACGGCCCGAACAACGGCAACAACGACCCGAACAACGGCAACAACAACGGCGGCGCAAACGGCGCGCCCGAGCTGACCAAGATCGGCAGCAAGCGCGCTCAGGTCGGCACCCAGCTCAGCTTCGTCGTCATGGCGACCGACCCGGACGGGGACACCCTGAACTACTCGGTCTTCGGCGAGCTGCCCGCCGGGGCCAAGTTCGACAAGGAGACCCACACCTTCAGCTGGACGCCCGTCGCCGAGCAGGTCGGCGCCTTCACCATCCTGACCTTCGCCGTCACGGACGGTGACCTCGACGACCGCGAGACCATCCAGATCGAGGTCGTCAACGCCGGAGGCAACGCGCCGCCCGAGCTCACCGACCCCGGCGACCAGCTCCTTCGCGTCGACACCCACTTCACCCTCCAGCTCGAGGCCACCGACCCCGACGGCGACACGCTCGCCTACCGCATCGACGGCTCCGGCCCCAACGGTGCGGAGCTCGACAAGGACACCGGCGCCTTCACCTGGACCCCCGCTGCCGCCGACGAGGGCGCCAGCTTCCCGGTCCTGTTCGTCGTCTCGGACGGCGAGGATGAGGCCAGCGTCACGGTCCGCCTGCTGGTGAGCGAGCTGATGCTGACGCTCGGCGACATCCCGAACCGCACCGTCCGCCTCGGCGAGCGGCTGGAGTTCGCCCTGCCCATCGACAACCCCCAGGCCCTGCCGCTGGAGTGCTCCATCATCGGCGCCGCGCCCGCAGGCACGCACGTGGACACCGCGCAGTGCGTCTTCTCCTGGACGCCCACCGACGCGTCCCTGGTCGGTCGCACGGTCGAGGTGACCTTCAAGGTCATCGCCGACAACGACGGCGAGCCGGTCACCCTGGTCGGGACCGGCCAGATCACCGTCCAGCCCGCCGCGACCACGAACAACGGAGGCACGAACAACGGCGAGACCCCATGTGACCCCGACGCCGCCGAGCCCAACGACGACCGCGCCACCGCCTTCGCCGTCACCGCGCCGCTGACGGACCTCCAGATCTGCGGCGCGGACGTCGATTGGTTCAGCCTCCAGGCCACCCAGGGCCAGACCATCGCGGTCACCGCCACCTTCCGCCACGCCGACGGCGACATCGACCTCGCGCTCTACCAGGGCAGCTCCACCACGCCGCTCCAGCTCAGCGACAGCGTCACCGACGACGAGGCCGTCACGGCCGAGGCGCCAGCGACGGACACCTACCGCATCCGCGTCTGGGGCTTTCAGGACACCCGCAATACCTACGACCTCACCGTCGACGTCGCCACCGACAACGCCTGCACCGACGACGCCGCCGAGCCCAACGACACGAACGCGACAGCGACCATCGTCCCGGCCGGCCACACCGACTCCTACGTCATCTGCCCCTCCGACGCGGACTGGTTCGCCGTAGACGTGCAGAGCGGCGAGCAGCTCTCCGTCGCCATCGCCTTCGGCGACACCATCGACATCGATCTGGACGTGATCGGCCCCAACGGTCGCTTGTGGTCCAGCCGCGGCATCGACCCCTTCGAGGAGGTCGTGGTCGACCCCACCCCGGTCGGCGGCCGCTACCTGATCCACGTCTACGGCTTCCTCCAGGACAGCGGCGAGTACCTGCTCGAGGTCGACGTCTCCCCCTCCACCGCCTGCCTCCCCGACGGTCTGGAGCCCAACGACACCCTCGCCGACGCCCTCCCCCTGGCCTCCGACGAGCAGCTCGACGCGCTGACGGCGTGCGGCACCGACGCCGACTGGTTCCAGTACACCCTGCCCGCCGAGGGCGTCCTGTTCGCCATCCTCGACGGCACCGGCGTCACCACCATGCGCCTGCGCGCCCTGGCCGACGACGGCGTGACCGTCCTCGGCACCTCCACCGTCGTCAACGGCACCCTCGAGCTGGAGCTCGGCCCGTTCACGACGGGCCGGGACGTCTACCTGGTCATCGACCAGGGCGCCGGCCAGCTCTACAACCTCGGGGTCGTGGGCCTGTAGCCCCCGCTCCCCCACTCCGCTCCACAGGACCACCCCCATGCTGCTCCGCTACGACCACGTCCAGCTCGCCATCCCCGAGGGCGGCGAGGACCGCGCCCGCGCCTTCTTCGCCACGACGCTCGGCATGACCGAGGTCGCCAAACCCCCCGGCCTCGACCCCACCGGCTGCTGGTTCGAGGCCAACGGCGTCGAGGTCCACCTCGGCGTCGAGCCCGGCTTCGCCCCCGCCCGCAAGGCCCACCCCGCCTTCGTCGTGGCCGACCTCGACGTCCTCGCCGAGCGCCTCACCGCCGCCGGCCACGCCGTCCGCTGGGACCACCGCATCCCCGAGCGCCGCCGCCTCCACTGCGACGATCCGTTCGGCAACCGGCTGGAGTTTCTGGAGTGAGGGCGGAGGTGGTGGTGGTGCTCGATTAGGGGCTGAGGTGGTGCGGGGGAGCTCCCCCGCCGCTGCAACCGCGCAGCGAAGCTGCGCGGGCAGCGTCGACCCCTCGTGAACGAGGGGTGATCGGGCCCTCTCATGATCCACGGCCTGTAGTTCACGTCTCGAGGCACGGTCGGAATCCTGGCGTCGGTGGCAGGATGGCTCGGCCCCCTCTGTCTCCGACATTCAAGTGCTTGAAATAAAAAGAAAATATCGACCACGTGCGTTCATGCGCCTCGAACATGCCTCGAGACGTGAACTACATGCCGTGGATCGCGAGAGGGCCCGATCACCCCTCGTTCACGAGGGGTCGACGCTGCCCGCGCAGCTTTGCTGCGCGGTTGCAGCGGCGGGGGAGCTCCTCCGCACCGCCTCCGAGCCCTCAGCGGCGGGGGAGCTCGTCCGCCCCGCCAGCCCCTACCCCTCGTCGTGGCGCCGTGACCGCGGACATCCCTCGAACCACGCGTTCGCCTCCCGCGCCCGGACCAGCAGGTCCAGCCGGTCGAGGTGGGCGTGGAGGATGTCGGGGTGGTCGATGAGGCGGGCGCGCAGCTCCCGCACGAGGTCGTCGCAGAGCTCGCGGAGCGCGACGTCGTACACCGGCGAGCCGTTCATCGAGACCGTCCCCACCATCCCGGCCCAGACATCCTGCGCGGTCAGGGCGAGGGGTGTGCCACGGCGATCGGCCAGCTCCCGGTACAGGCGGCCGAGCGCGTGGCCGAGCGTGCACTCCACCCCACACCAGAAGCGGGTGCGCACCTTCGGCATGCCGCCAATGAACCAGCGCAGCTCGCCGCCTCCGCGGCGGTTGAACATCGCGCTCAGCTCGGTTCGGAACCCGTCCCGCTCGGCGACGAATCGCCACGGCTCGGGCTGGAACGGGGCCTCCTCCACGCTGCGCTCCCGAATCCACACGCTCGGGTCGGCGTAGCAGAAGGTCTGCGTCGCGCCGCTCTCCGCCTGGACCAGGACAAACTCCGCCGGTCCCTGCGCGCACGCCAGCTCATCCACGTAGTCCGCCAAAGCCTCGTGGTCGAGCTTGACCTCCTCGAAGATCGTGGGGTCGGGCTGGTAGCGGAGCGACACCGCCGACCGATCGGTGGTCCCGGTCCGTGCCAGCGGGGTGAGCCGCTCCCCGCGCGCCCACAGCGTTTCCCACCGCGACGCGCCGTCCTCGACCACGACCTCGAACGAAGCGCTCAGGGCGTTGGCGACCGCGAGACTGTCGCGCCGTGCGAGCGTCGTGTGGCCCGGGCGACTGCCGCCAGCGAACAGACTCGCCAGGAAGACGTCGAGCACGAGCGCGTGGTCGCTCGACTCGCGCTCGAGCAGGTCTTCGCCGCTGTCTCCGTGCGCCGTGAGCGTCGCGCTGCCGTCCCGACCCACCGACAGCACCACGCGCGCGCACGTCCCGGCCGGGATCGCGGCGCACATGAAGCGCATCGTGGAGTGGAGCAGCTGGATCAGTCCGGTCGACCCGTGCATGTCGCCCAGATACATCCCAGGCCGTCGCCGCACCGCCTCCGGCCAGGTCAGCACCTGATTGTGCTCCACGGTGTACTCCTCAACCGTCGCCTGGGGCTCCGGCGTCCCGTTGAGGGCAGAGCGATCCTGTTCAGTCATGAAGACCTCCTTTTATGAGCTTGTTCCTGTTGTGAGCCCGAGGCGAAGTCGAGGCCCATCGCCCGTAAGATACGGGCTCCATGGGCCTTCGACCGCCTCAACATCGATGCGTGGATTCTAGCAGAAGACCACCAGGGACACCACTTTCCCCGGCCGGCATGAAGCATGTAAGTTATTGACATTAAAAGAGAATAGGCGTCCCCTGAAGATTCTCGCCCCCTCCGGTCGATTCTGTTCACCAGCCGCCCCGAGGTGCCTGCGCAGCCGGTGTGGTGCGCAGCGGAAGGACTGACGGACCCCGTGTTGGCCGGCATCGGATCGACAGCATCGCGCAATTTCTGCGCCTGCGCAGAAACTCGACTTTCTTCGGCACGGAAGCCAGGTGTAGGGGCTCCGAGGGGTGAGGCGCAGGAACGCGGATGCAGAACGTGCACCGAGCGATCACCGGCTCATGCAAGACGTGCACAAATCGGCGTGGTTCCAGACTGCTCCTGCCAGGGTACCAGCCGACAGGTGTTCAGGTGAGAGGTCGGGCCCGACACGCACGGCGTTGAAGGCAACAATGACTCCCAGAACACGGGTGCAACTGGAACCCTGGTTGGAACCACGCCCACAAATCTTCGAACATTCTTGCATATACTCTCAGCTCCATGCCGGCAGAACGATGTCGAAGGGCATTGGCATGGAAGCTGGAAAGCGCTCTGTCCCGGGACCTGGAGGAGATGAAGCCATGAAGATCCATCGCACCAACGCCTTGAGCACCCGCCCAGACCGCGACGCTGGCACCGCTGCGTCGCTGCCTCGGCCGGCGCTCAGGTCGGACCTCCGTCGAGCGACCGGCACACCGTGGTCTGCCGTGCCCATCGCGAGCCTGCTCGCGCTTGGCCTCCTCGTCGGCTCACCGGCGCCGGCCAGCGCCGACGACTACACCGATCGGCTCGCGAGCGCCGAGACCCTCGAAGCTGAGGGGCGCTTCGACGACGCGGTGGCGGCGCTCGCGCCGCTGGCCGAGACCTTCCCGCAGGACACCACCGTGGCGCTCCGGCTGGCCTGGCTCAACTTCCAGGCCGCGCATTACCCGGAGGCGCGTGGGCACTATCAGCGCGCCATCGAGTTGTCGGCGCGGGCGCCGCTGGCGGTCCTTGGGCTGGCGTGGACCGAGCAACGGCTCGGGCACCCGGACGCCGCCGTGCCGCTCTTTGAGGAGGTGCTCGCCGCGGAGCCCGACAACGCCTCGGCGCAGGAGGGCCTGGCCCTGATCGCGGCGACCGAGGCGCCGCACGGGACCGTCGGCGCGGGCGTCGTGGCGCAGGTCTGGAGCGGTCACCCGAGCAAGCGCACGGGGCTCGGGCTGATCGCGGCGGCCGACGGCGCGCTCGACGGCGTCGCGCTCGGCGTCACGTACCGCGGGGTGGAGCTCTCCCGGCAGATCGTGGGGCTGAGCCGGGGGCCGCAGTCCGCGGCGGTCTCGACGGGGTGGACCCAGCATGAGGTCTACGGGCGGGTCGGCGTGGAGGGCGAGACCGGCAGCCTGACGCTGCACTACGGCGGCGTCTTCGACGGCTTCACCAACGTCCACGCCGTCGGACTCGCCGGCGTTCTGGACGCCCCATACGCCTCGCCGCGCCTCGAGGTCTCCGGGGCCCTGTTCGGGGACGCCGCCGTGTGGCGGGGCGAGCTGAGCGCGTGGGCGCCGCTCGGCCTCGGCTTCGGCGTGCTGCCCCTCGTCGCCGGCCAGTGGGCCGACGACACGACCTGGCTCAACGCGGGGCTCGCCCTGGCGTGGCTCGGCGATTCTGCCGAGCTGGCCGTCGGCGGGACCTATGGAGACGCCTGGCTCCCGGTCAACTTCGCGGTGCCCTCCATCGCCAACACCTTCACCCCAATCCCGTTCTCCGCCTTCGGACGCGCCAGCGTGCGGCTCGGCGAGGGGCTGTGGCTGGGCGTCGTCTATGCCTGGGTGCCGGAGGAGCTCCTCCTGCTCGATGGCACGACGCGCCAGGCCAACGGCCACCTCGTCACGCTTGGACTGGGCTTCGGCGGCTGACCCCCACAAGGAACACCTCATGGACACACGACAGAAGCTCCGCGACATCGCGGTGAGCGAATCCGGCTTCATCTTCGATCCGTACTCGGGCGTGACGTTCACGGTCAACGAGACCGGGCGCCGCATCCTCGACGCCCTCAAGCACGGCCTCGACCGGGACGGCGTCCTGGCCGACCTCGACGAGGCCTTCGAGCAGGCCAGCAGCGCCGATCTCGACCGGGACCTGGAGGAGTTCGTCCAGATGCTCCGCCACCACGGTCTTGTCCCCAAAGACTTCGAGCTCGCCTGAGCCGGGAGACCCCATGAACGACGCCCCGAGACGACGGCTGCACATCGCCGTCACCGCCCTCAACGCCACCGACAACCCCGGCCCCGGCATCACGGTGATCCGCGCCCTCAAGGATGACCCGGACCTCGACGCCCGCGTCATCGGCCTCGCCTACGACGCGCTCGAGCCCGGCGCCTACGCCCGCGACATCGTCGATGACGTCTTCCTGCTCCCCTATCCCTCGCAGGGCCTCGACGCTCTCAGAGAGCGGCTGCGCTACATCGACGAGCGCATCGGCCTCGACGTCGTGATCCCGACGCTGGACTCGGAGCTGGACGCCTTCATCGCCATTGAGGACGACCTGAAGGCGATGGGCATCGGCACCTTCCTGCCCACGCGCCAGCAGCTCGGGCTGCGGTCCAAGGCCCACCTGGCGCGCCTCGGCGAGACGAGCGACATCCGCGTGCCGCCGACGCGCGTCGTGCAGACCGTGGAGGACCTCTACCGGATCCACGAGGAGCTGCACTACCCGCTCTGGGTCAAGGGGACCTTCTACGGCGCCACGCTGGCGCGGGACGTCGGCGAGGCGGTGGGGGCGTACTGGAACATGGTGTCGCGGTGGGGGGGGCCGGTGATCGTGCAGGAGAGCATCAAGGGCTCGGAGTTCAACGTCGTGGCCGTCGGGGACGGCAAGGGCGGCGTGGTGGG
>Ga0100377_1000764_pt1 | contig 27873 bp, 28 predicted proteins | sample CryGeymeta201501_FD_83664 | JGI IMG/M metagenome (GOLD analysis project Ga0100377, IMG submission 83664) | Groundwater microbial communities from Crystal Geyser aquifers in Utah, USA - Crystal Geyser metaG 2015-01 | ecosystem: Environmental > Aquatic > Deep subsurface > Groundwater | place: USA...
GCTCCTCCTGCCTTGGCTGTTTTTCGCGAAACAACCAGTGGAGATGTTAAAGTGAGCACGAGAACACGTTCTGGAGACGTTTCGCGTTTGGCCCGATCTTTTGGGGGAGGGGGGCACAAAAAAGCTGCCGGATTTACTTTGGCAGCAAAATCACTTAAACAAATGCCTGACGGGTCTTGGCAAATAGTTTCTAAGAAGTCTTAAAAAACCATATGTCATCTATAAACTCACAAATTCTCATTCCAACAGTGATCGAAAAAACCCATCTTGGGGAACGAGCTTATGATATTTATTCTCGTTTACTAAAAGATCGTATTATCTTTTTGGGAACGGAGGTAAATGATACGGTTGCTAACTTGATTGTGGCTCAGCTCTTGTTTTTAGAAAGCCAAGACAAAACAAAAGACATTAAATTATACATCAATTCACCCGGTGGATCAGTGACTGCAGGACTTGCAATCTATGACGCTATGCAACTCATTAAACCTGATGTTTCAACGATTTGTATTGGTATGGCTGCCTCTATGGGAGCTGTTCTCTTGGCCGGTGGAGCACCAAACAAGCGCTTTGCTCTACCAAACGCCGAGATCATGATTCACCAAGTGTTGGGTGGAACTCAAGGTCAGGCTACAGACATTAAAATCCATGCCGAACGAATCCTAAAGATCAAAGATCGTTTAAACGATATTTTAGCCAAGCATACAGGACAGAAAAAAGAACAGGTCGAAAACGACACAGAACGCGACAACTTTATGGATCCAGAAGATGCCAAGGCTTACGGATTAATCGACGAAGTGATCCAATCAGCTGTATAGTGGGGTGACGACTTGACAAAAACCCACATTTAGGCTACAATACTGCGTCAATCAGATTAAGACTTTTTCGTGTCCACAAACCTGCAGACACGACAAGCATGGGATTTTATTGGGTGGGAGCTTGGGTGCAAACTCAACCTTGCCATCGGTAAAATTTCTTGTCTGCAGGTTTGTGGACATGATTTTCACAAAAACACCCCTTTTACGGGGTGTTTTTGTTTTTATATTGCTGGTTCACCAAGTGTTTCTTCTGCCGTTGGTGTGGCTACCGTTGGACCAACCAGACAAATTTTTGGTAGAGCTCGATAGTGAGATTCGAAGACTTCTTTATGTTCTGTGCCATCGGCGTAGTTTACCATGTAGGTAAAACTGGTATTGGCACCCGGGTGTGCTTCTTGGCATTTTCTTGCTCCTGGAGCCAAATTTTCGCTAACCACTTCTTTGACTGGTCCTGTTGCTATCCAACTATGAACAACCGGAGGAGTGTAACTGGCCTTACGACCATCAGAGGTTCCCCAAAAAGTAAAACGCAAATCTTGGGTGCTTTCGATCATTTCAGCCTGAAACAATACGTAAGATGGAGTATCATTTTTGAATTTATAATCTGGAGAAGGTTCGTAGATTGTTGCATCGGTTCCTGGGTTATTGTTGCTTGGATCATTGTAGTAAGAAACTACTAACGAGTGATTGCGACGTTCTTCAACTGCCAAACCAGAGTTCATGGTCGCTCTAAAAGTAGTTGTACCAATTTGGCAAAGACCACCGCCTATTTCTGGTTCTATGCGATCACCTTTAATAACCAATTCTGGCAAGTAACCATTACCAAGAGTAAAAGGAGCTAATTTTTCTACTAGTGAAAGTGTTTCGCCTGGAGCAATAAGAAGTCCATTTAGGAGACGCACGCCGTTGCGAATATTTTTTATGCGGTTAGAAGGACTTCCGCGGTAACTAGAAGTTCCTGTTCCTAGCATTTCGGTGATTCCAAGAGAGTTAACTTCTTCTGTTTTAAGTTGAGGTTCGGTTACCATAACTGGAACAGCAATTGGAGTTGAGGCTGTTTCTGTGGTTCTGGTGTTTAGAGCCAAAACGATTCTTTCTGATAAGACTTCAATATCTATAGCCACACCCGGTTCACTTGGGGCAAACTCTTCTACTCGACCATCAACAACTGAAAAACGTGCATTTTGTGCCGGTTGTTCAAATTCTGTTTTGAAAGAAAGAGCTTTTTCAAAGTTGGTTCGATTAATTGTAATAGGAGATTGACTGTTGCTTGAAGGAGTCAAAAAGCCGGCAATAGCATCGGTAGATATTTCCCATGTTTTTGCGTCTGCGGTTTCTGATTCTTTGTATTCGAGTTTTATGGGTCCCATCAACAAAGCATTCAAAGCCACTTTGGCGGCTGGTTCTGCCTGAAGTTCAGTAACTGTCGGTGGCCTTTTTTCTAGGTTGATAGAAATTGTTCGAGTATCTAGTTGAGACAAGTGTTCTGTTAGTTCTGGAAAAAACGCACCCAAAGCAAAAACACTACCTTCTTGGCCTGGAATAATGGAGGTTGTCCATGTTGTGCCTTGTTTTGTGAAAGAGAACTGAGCGTCTTGTGCTAGTTTTTGATCATTTGGAAAAGTTCCAGCCAATGCCTCTGATATTTTCTCTTGGTTCAAAGTGACGGGAATAGAAATATAGGCAGGAGAATTAATCGAGGCCAAAAAAGCATTTATTCCATCAAGCCAAATATATTTTCCATGAGTACGAAGATGTGCTTTTTCGATTGCTTTTTCTAAATCAAAACTAACGTATTCCAAAATATCGCCATCGGTCACTGTTGCAAGTGGAAGTTTGGCGTGTTTTTTTTCAGGGCCCAGAAGTTCGACTGTGAGTCCATTGGTTAAAATAGTGTCGGTCTCTTTTTGAAGAGCATTTAAGGCCTCTTTTTGTGTTTTTCCAGACACAGATACAGAACCAATCCAAGTGTTTGGTCCTAGACGATCTTGATTTTTGTAAGCCCAAGCGAGAGATACCCCATAACTGAGTAAAATAAGTACACTTACAAAAAGACCAGTTGTTTTAACGGCTGTTCGTAGGTGAGCTCCTTTTTTTGCTGCGCTAGTTGTTTCTTCTGACATATTTTTTTATTAAACTCCTCGCAGTAGCTCTTTTAGGACTATTTGACCAAGTTCTTTGTCGGTATTAAGAGATGGATCCTTTTTTATAAAAGCGATAGATACTGTGTCGTCTTTGGTTAGATCTTTTGGAGCACAACTTTCCGGTACGCGCAATTTTTGACCATCGGAAAAAATTAACAGAATACCCTCTTTATTGAGGGATTCTACGCGGGCATTCAAAAGACGAGAGGGGTTCATAGATGGTTTCTAAATCTCGTAATCGAGATCTGTGATTGAAATACTTGAGGAGAGTTCAGCTTTTTTAAGGAAAATTGTCAATATTCCCAGTTTAAAATTTGCCTCTGCGGCTTCGGGGATTACTGGACAGGGTAGTACTATTGATCTGGAAAAAGTACCCCAGAAACATTCTTTTATGTGTTCTACAGCTTCTTGTTGTAGTGGAGCTTCGTGTCTTGTACCACGAATTGTTACGGCGTCTACAGTTACTTGCAAATCAATATCAGAAGCGGCTACTCCAGCTATTACAGAACGAATAATAAGGTGTGTTGCGGTTTCTAGTACATCAACCGAAAGTTGCCCCTCTTCTAAAGAGAGCCAATCGTCCTGCGTGGAAGGATGTGATGTGTGAAATTGCATATTTTAGCTAACTATTCTGCCTTCCAAGAGCGTACATATTCGTAAAGAGGTCCTATTGCAAAACCGGTTGCCGTTGCCCACACAAGCTCTTCAATCGGCACTGCCCCGATAAAAAGACCGGAGATAGCGTTTGGATTCCAGATCATTTGAGCAGAATCAGGAAAAAGGGAGGCAAAAGTAACTTGTTCCACAATAAACAATAATCCCATTAAAAAAGCACCAGTTAAAACAGCTTTTATGCGCAATTTTTTTTGCTCAGCCACTATGTAAAGACCAATCATGGTGATTCCAACCGTTAAACTCATGATTGGCGACAAATTAAAGACCAGCATGAGAAGCAGTGTAATAAAAGCTATTATTCCCAATAAAATAACCAACAAACCAACACCTGTGGCTAATGGTGCAAAATGTGGTGAGTTTTTTTTGATGTGATGATTAACACTGCGGCCAATTGAGGCTTCGTATAAAACAGAGGCAACTCCAAAGAAAACAGCCATGAAAACAATGTTGGAGAAGGCAAAGGTTTGTTGTGTAGCAAGAGAAGTTACAAAATAACGAGTGCTGACAACAATAAACACAGCCGGAGCCGCCAAGGCACCAACTAAGGTCATTAATATTTGCTCGCGTCTTGTTTCTGGAGTAGCTATAAAAAGCAATATCCAGATAAGAACAAACGCCGATGTGAAAAAGAGAAACGGAGTCATAGTTTGTGCTCCTTAGAATGATTATAGTATACCATGTAAGACTCAGGCTGTGTAAGACCTGAAAAGACGTCTATGGATAAAGGTTCAAACAATCTCACCCCACACCTAAACGAAGAGTATTTACCCGGTTTTTCTACGAATGTAGAACAAGATGTATTTGCCCCGGGTTTATCTGAGGATGTTATTCGAATGCTTTCGGCCAAAAAAAATGAGCCGCCTTTTTTGCTTGCTTGGAGATTAAAAGCTTTTGAATACTGGGAAAAATGCAATATTCCAAACTGGGCTAATTTAAAGATTGATCCGATAGATTTTCAAAAAATGAGCTATTTTGCGGCTCCAAAAAAGAAGGCCGGTTCTTGGGAAGAGGTTGATCCAGAAATAAAGGCTGCTTTTGCCAAGCTCGGTATTCCTTTAAGTGAACAAAAAAGATTGTCTGGCGTAGCTGTTGATGCCATTTTTGATTCAGTTTCGGTGGCAACTACTTATCAAAAAGAATTAGAGGAACACGGAGTTATCTTTTGTTCTTTTGGTGAGGCAGTACAACGTTTTCCAGAAATCGTAGAAAAACACTTAGGCTCAGTAGTTTCCTACATGGATAATCCATACGCAGCCCTCAATGCCGCTGTTTTTAGTGATGGTTCTTTTGTTTACGTTCCAAAAGGTGTTGATTGTCCTTTGGAATTATCTACCTACTTTAGAATCAATGCCGCCGATACTGGTCAGTTTGAACGTACTTTGATTGTGGTAGAAGACGATGCGACTGTTAGTTACTTAGAGGGATGTACTGCTCCAACGAGGCTTTCTACGCAATTGCATGCTGCGGTTGTGGAGCTCGTTGCTATGGATCGTGCGACTATTCGTTATTCAACTGTGCAAAACTGGTTTCCGGGGTCCAGTGAAGGAAAAGGAGGAGTTTATAACTTTGTGACCAAGCGTGGTTTGTGTAAAGGAGTTAATTCACGGATTTCTTGGACGCAGGTAGAAGTCGGTTCTGCAATTACTTGGAAATACCCAAGTTGTATTTTGCGGGGTGATAATTCTGTGGGGGAGTTTTATTCGGTGGCGATTACGAAAGGAATGCAGCAGGCAGATACGGGAACAAAAATGATTCACTTGGGAAAAGGAACACGAAGCACGATTATTTCCAAAGGAATATCGGCCGGAAAAAGTCGCAATACTTTTCGTGGTTTAATTAAAGTGGCGCCAAAGGCTATGGGAGTGCGAGTTTATTCGCAGTGTGATTCAATGTTGATTGGAGAAAACGCTGAGGCCACAACTTACCCAAACATCGATGTAGCCACGAATGATGCTCAAATAGAACATGAAGCCACGACGTCTAGAATAAGCGAGGAGCAATTACTGTTTTTAGAACGACGTGGAATTTCTCGCGAGGCGGCGGTACATTTGGTTGTTAGTGGTTATTGCCGAGAAGTTTTTCAAAAATTGCCTTTTGAATTTGCAGCCGAGGTAGAAGGACTGCTTTCTATGACACTCGAAGGAACTGTTGGTTAATTTAAAAAAGTTTTTATGTTGAAAGTGAATAATCTTTGTGTGCAGGCAGGCGATCACCCTATTTTACAAGGTGTTTCTTTTGAAATTCTACCTGGTGAGTTAATTGTTTTGACTGGGGAGAATGGTTCCGGGAAATCTACTTTGTGCAGTGTTTTGTCTGGTGGGGGAGAATTATCTGTTACGGCAGATGAGATGACTTTTCAAAACAAAGACCTGCAAAACATGTTGTCAAATGAACGTGCTTTGCAGGGTTTGTTTGTTTCAAGTCAGGAGCCTGTGGTGATTGCCGGGCTTAGTTGGCGAGTTTTTTTGCAAGCAGCGCTTCAGGAAAGACAAAAATCACTTGGAGAAGAGCCTTTGGAAGTAAGTGAAATAAACACCAAGCTCGAAAAGTTGATTGAACTAGTGAGAATGCCAAGCGAAACTTTAGATCGCGGAATAAACGAAGGGCATTCTGGTGGAGAAAAGAAACGCATGGAAATGTTGCAGTGGTTACTTTTTGCGCCAAAACTATCTGTTTTAGATGAGTTAGACGCCGGATTAGATCAGACAGCAAAAAAACAATTGGCCGAATTGATTGGTAAAGCAAAAAATTCAGAGCGTTCGATTTTGGTGGTATCCCACGATGCAGCTTGGGCCGACAGTCTTCAGGCTGATCAAAAATGGACAATGCAAGGCGGAAAGTTAAAAAAACAAGCATGAAAAAAGTAGCCGAAAAAAATGAATCAACAGCTATTTTTGAGCATCTTGCAGATGTTGTTTCTTTGTGTTCTCTGACAGATAAAAACAATGTTTGTGTTCAAGTTAATGACTGGTTAAGTGAGAATTCTTTACCTTCACCCAGGTCTGAATCTTGGCAGAATGTGTCTTTTGAAAAGCTACTTTCATCTGATGCTTGGACGACAGGTGTGTGTCTTTGCAAGCCCATCATTATTGGTGGAAAGGTTTTGGTTGAGCCAAAAACTGTTTTAGAAACTGACGTCTCAAATATCCAAAACGACGCCTCAGATCCATTTTTTATTTTCTCTCAAGCATTAGTAAAAGAAGTTTATTTGATCGAGATTGCATCTTCCAAAAATGAAGTTCAGAATTTGGAAATAAATTGGCCTGTCTGTGAATGTAAAGATGCAAAAATAAAAGCTTGTGAAATTAAAATCAAAGCGAGTGGAGAAGGTGTTTCCTCTGTTTCAATCAAAGAAAAATTAAGTTCCGGCATTCATTTTTGTTCTTTCACTACAGAAGTCTCTGAAAAAGCTTCACTCGAATTGAGTTTTTTGCCAGAAGTTGATCAAACAAAAGAAAAGAAAAACATCTTTTTTAGGTGGTTGACTTCAAAAGTAAATGAAGGTGGTTCTTTGTCTGTTCGAGGTGTAAGTACGTTTTCTTCTTGGCGACGAGAAGTTTTTCGAACTCGTCTAAATGAGAGTGCTTCAGTCGATGTGCGTCTTTTGCCTTTGGTTGATAGTGATTGTTCTTCAAGTTTGGTGGCAGACACTTTTCACGCCGATAAAAAAAGCACGGGAACCGTTATGGTTCGCGGAATGGCTGCGTCTGGTGGAAAAATGATTGCTCATGTGTTTTCTGAAATTGATCGCAATGCTTCCGAGAGTACAATCAAACAAGAGATTAGAGGACTTGCAACTGAGGGTAACGGACGTTTTTTCTTTAAACCGCATCTTCGAATTCTGACTGATAATGTTGTTTGTACTCATGCGGCTACTTTTGGGCCTCATGCCAAAGAAGCCTTAGAGTTCCTTTTAAAACGGGGAATTCCCCAAAAAGAAGCCGAAGAACTATTGACTAAAGCTTTTTTTGGCCCCATACTCGAAGGCTTCACTTTGGAAGAAAAAGAGAAAGTACAAAGCATTTTGAAAGAATTATGAGTTCACTTGTAAACGCAAAAAACGATTTTCCTCTTTTTTCTGAGAGAAAAGACGCTTTTCATTACCTAGACAGCGCTTCAACCACCCAAAAACCTCAGGCGGTTATTTTGGCTGTAGCAGAGGCTTATAAGCGTTTTTGTGCCAATCCGCACCGTGGAGCTTATCGTTTGAGCGAAGATGTGACCGCAAAAGTCGCTTCTTGTCGCGAATCTTTGCGTCGTTTTTTTAATGTTCCAGATTCACACGAAGTAATTTTCACCCACGGAGCAACCGACGCTTTGAATGCTCTGGTTTTCATGATGACGCCATTTTTAGAGGCTGGCGACAATGTTATTGTGTCTCCACTCGAGCATCATGCCAATTTGCTTCCTTGGTACAGACAGCAGAAGAATATTGGTACTTTAGTTTCCACTATTAGCACAGAAGACAAGTTTGAAGTGACGCTTTCTGATATTGAACGATCAATTACACCTTCAACCAAAATTATTTCTGTCACCCATGTTTCGAATGTGCTCGGAACGATATTGCCGATCAAAGAAATCACTCAAATTGCCAAAGAGAAGAACATTAGGGTTTTTGTAGATGGTTCTCAGGCAGCCGCCAATTTACCAGTTTCCATTAAAAATCTCGGCTGCGATGCTTATATTGTTTCTGCTCACAAAATGTATGGACCTTCTGGTGTTGGAGCTTTGATTATCGACAAAGCCTTGGCCGAAACTTTTGAGCCATACCAATTGGGTGGGGGAATGGTACTCGATGTAAAGGATGGAGAAATGATTTTCGCACCACTTCCAGAACGTTTAGAGGCAGGAACTTTGCCGATTGAAGGAATAATTGGCTGGCAGGCAGCGATTGAATATTTGTCTTCTTTCAAAAAAGAGGAAAAAGAAAAACATTTACGCAATTTAAGAAGCAAGGCTTGGGAGGCGCTTTCTAAAATTAAAGGTCTGACTTTGTTTGGATCAAAAGATGGAATTGGTGCTTTTTCTTTTGCTGTAGAAGGCGTGCATTCTCACGATATGGCCACGATTTTAGATGGTAATAGTGTTTGTGTAAGAGCGGGGCATCACTGTGCCAAGCCACTCATGGGGATTTTAGGAATTGAGTCTTTGGCACGAGTATCTTTTGGAATTTATAATGACGAATCTGATATTGAGGCCTTGGTAAAGGGAATTGTTCAAGCTCAAAGAATCTTGTTATGAATCTTTTTGAAGCATATTCAGAACAAATAAAAGAACACAGTAAAAATCCCCATTGGACTGGAAAATGCCAAGGAGAGAATGTGTCTTTTGTGGCTCATAATCCCTTGTGTGGCGACACTGTTACAATAAGTTTGGTGATAGATAATCAAACAATCACAGAGGCGCGAGCTGTTGTGAATGGTTGTGCTTTTTGTCGAGCTTCAACGTCTTGTTTGTTGTCTTCTGTTCAAGGTTTATCAAAACAAGAAGCTTTAAGTTTGATTGATTCCTTGCTTCTTTGGTCAAAAAAAACCAGGGAAGAAAAACCTCCCCTAGATTTATTTGCAGCTTTTACGCCTGTTTGTGCAAGTCCCATGAGACTCAAATGTGTAACATTATCTTGGTACGCATTAAAAAGTGCTATAGAGCTCTCTTTTTAGAAGGTGAAGTTGCGATTTTTCGAATACTGTCATTGTTGAGAATTCCTTTTTTGTAGAGTTCAAGTAAAACCATCACAGCAGCCAAAATTGTTGGACCGGCAATAAAACCAATTGGACCAAACAATTTAAGACCACCCAAAATAGAAACCAAAATTAGTAAGGTGTGCATGTTGGTTCGTCCTTTGAGTAGTTGAGGTGAAAGGATATTATCCACCAACCCAACTACCATAACCGACCAAATCAAAAGCCCCAAGGCACTTCCTGGATTTCCTGATAACAACAGGTACAAAACAGCCGGTCCAAGAATCAATCCGACACCCAAAATAGGTACTTGAGAAGCAATAATTGTGACCGCACCCCACAATAAAGCTCCAGGAACACCAAAAATCGTTAAACCAATCGCAGCCATAATTCCTTGAATACAAGACACAATCAAGGCTCCAAACACAACATTACGAACAGTGCTTGTCATGCGAGAAATAATATCTCGATCTAGTTCGTTACGAAAAGGACTAAGTGTCTGAACTTCTTCTTTGATTTTTTCTCGATCAACCAGTAAATAGAACAAAGCGATAAAGAAAATAAAGACACTCAAAAACGCATTAGCGGCACTAGCCAAAAAGCTCGCGGCGTTATCGGCAATCCATTTTGCAGCCGAGGTACCAATTTCGCTCAAATGGATATTGCCAATTTCTTGCTGTGTAGCTTCTGGAAGCAAAGTAACTCCAGGAATTGATGTCAGGTTGAATGTTCTAAAAAATCCACTCTCACCAAATGATGATTGCAAAAATTCAGTTGCGTCTTGAGTAATAGCAATGGCGCCAAAAGTAAGAGGCAAAACAGCCCCTAAAAGCACGCAAATAATAATTATTACAGCTGCCAGTTTGGGGGAGTTCAAATATTTTTCTAACTTCCTCATGACAGGCATAAGAACAATTGCCACAATAGCAGCAGTCAGCAAAATCAAAGCAAAAGGCTCAACAACTCGCCAAAAAACATATAAAATAAATGCACCAACCAACAAAAAGAACCAACGGGTCAGTGTTTTATGAGAAGAAATAGGAATGGCCATATAAACAAAAATCTAGTGATTACTGCTATTATATCACGACAATCAGTTGTGAGTCGGCCTTCTTGACGAATCGCGCTTTTTCCCATACTATAATGCCCGAATGGCCTCATCCCAGCGAAGCTGGGCGAGCGTCTATCGGTTAGGACACCAGATTTTTCCAGCAAAAGCCGGACCCGGCTCCGCCGGGCATCCTGTTCATTGCACATAAAGTTTTGACAATATTTTGGCCTCATCGTCTATCGGTTAGGACACCAGGTTTTCATCCTGGTAAGCGGGGTTCGACTCCCCGTGAGGTCACCACAAAACACTTCTCGCAGATTCACGAGGAGTTTTTTGTTTGTGTGATAACATTCTGTGTGCTTTATGATAATTTGTGGCATAATTAAAAACATATGACAGAAGGTAGTAAGAGACCACAGGAATCTGGTTCTATAGAATTTTCCAAAGAGAATTTAGTGCGTTTTGTTTGGTTTGATGTAGTCAATCTTAGGGAAACAGATAAGAAAAATCTTATTGGTGCCCAAAGAGATATTCTAAAAACACCGGAAGCTTTTATGGATAAAGGAGGTGCCGGATCCATTTATAGACTATCTTCCAATTCAGAACTTTGTTTAAAAGTGCTTCATCCTCACAAAGATACAGAAGAAAGACAAAAGGGTATTGATTTTATTGCTCGAGAGGCAAACATAACAGCCTTACTAAACGATGTACAAGTTGAAGGTGTTCGATCTCCTAGGTGCGCTGGATATTGGAAAGGACAAAGTTCTCAAGTATCCGCAATTGTTCTGGAACATTTAGATGCTCTTAACTTGCAACGTGTTCTAAATAGGGAATTCATGTTTCCTAGTACGTTTGACCCAGATATATTTCTGGATACCCTGCATGATTACATGGAATATCTTCATGATGAAAAAAAGATCGTTCATCAAGATCTTTTTCCTAGAAACATAATGATTGATATAGAAACAGGACTTCCGAGAGTTATTGATTTTGGTGATGCTGCTGTCTTGCACAACATGGAGCGTCGTGAGGCTGAACTATGTAGACGAAAAGACACGGACCGTTTAAATGAGCTAGATAAGATACTCTCAAACATTGACAAAACATGAATTTTATAGCTAAATATGAACACCATCACCAAAATAGGAGGTATGGATATGGATCTACATATTGATCGCACTCTTCAAGACAAGGCTTCGGCTGGGGCTAAAGAACTAATTGAGTCAACTGAAGAGGAGATTGTTATATACCCATATCCATTGCGAGCCGATGCACCGGAAACAGGGCCACGGTTCTTTCTTTCCCGTTCCGGGGATGGAATTTTGGTCCTCAGTATCATTAAGGTGGACGGCCAAGACGTTTACCTTGGCATAAAACTTGACCCAATAATTAAACGAACTACATAGACTTCTACTCCTCTCCTCCCATCCCGGAGGAGTTTTTCTTTTTAGTTGCTTGAAACACCTCATCCCTATAAAAAACACTTCTCGCAGATTCACGAGGAGTTTTTTGTTTTGAAACGGTTTGGTAGGGGAGACAAATGAATCAACAGAATTAAGACACCGCAGTTTTGCTATGTATCAAGATGAATTTTTGGCTAGATTATCTTCTGGAGGTGCGTTATTTGGATATACACATTTACAATTTGTTCCAGCTGAAAAACGGGCAGAAATGATTGCAGAAGACACTGAAGTTAGTGAAATGATTAAAGAGGTCGGAGAGATTAATGAAATTTGGCGAGAAGTTCGAGATGTTTTATTTGGTTCAGATGTTTTACCGACGGATCTTATTGCTTCAATTTGGCACGCAAAAACCTTTGCTGATATTAAGACTCTTGCTGAAAAAACTCTGAATAGTCTCAATAAACTTTGACCAAAACAGCAAAAAAGTGTAGTGTTTTTCTCTTATGCTACGAATTTTAGGGATTGAATCCAGTTGTGATGAAACAGCAGTTGCTTTGCTCAAAAGTGATGGTATTTTGTTTGATTTGGAAAAGAACTTGGTGGCTTCTCAAGTTGATATTCATGCCAAGTACGGCGGGGTTGTGCCAGAAGTGGCGGCTAGACAGCACGCGGAGGTTTTATTTCCGCTTTTGGTTGAGGCTGGTGTTCCAAGGGGTGGAGAGGGGATAGATGCGATTGCAGTCACTTATGGCCCTGGTTTGGCGCCTGCTCTTCGAATTGGAGTAGAAGCAGCAAAGATGCTCTCTTGGCTCTGGGACAAGCCCTTGGTGCCCGTGAATCACTTAGAAGGACATATTTACAGCGCTTGGCTTGGTGCAGAAGTGCCACCAGAGTTACCGGCCTTGGTTTTGATTGTCTCTGGTGGGCATACTGAGTGGATTTTAATGAAGGACCATGGTGATTACGAAATTCTCGGGCAAACTCGAGATGATGCTGCTGGGGAGGCTTTCGATAAAACAGCCAAACTTTTAGGGCTTGGCTACCCGGGTGGACCAGCACTCAGTAAACTTGCTGAACAAGGGAATCCAAAATCGATAGATTTTCCAAGAGCCATGTTGCGAAGTGGAGATTTAGACGTAAGTTTCTCTGGTTTAAAAACGGCAGTCTCGGTCTATCTACAAAAGAATCCAGATTCGCCAAAAGAAAACATTGCAGCATCTTTTCAAGCCGCAGTCGTCGATACACTTCTTTTCAAAACTAGGGAAGCAATCAATCAAACAAATCCCAAGTCGCTAATTGTGGCTGGGGGAGTTTCTGCTAATGTTGCTTTGAGAATCGCAATGAAAGACCTTGCCAAGCAAATGAACATATCATTCTTTGTGCCAAGCCTTGAATTCACAGGAGACAACGCCGCCATGATAGCTGTAGCTGGCGCCATGCGTTTTGCTTCAGGCAAATATACCAAAGACACCTTTTTCACAGTCGCCACACCTGGTTTGAGCATGTAAACAATATGAAAAAAGAATACATCTTAAACAATTTGGTAGACACAGAACAAACAGCCATCGAATTGGTTGCTTCTTTGCAAGGAGGCGAATGGATCGCACTAAACGGCCCTCTCGGCGCCGGCAAAACAACTTTTACACAGGCAACGGCCCGTTCTTTTGGTGTGTTTGATCTCGTACGTTCTCCAACATATTCTCTGGTACACACTTACAAAACCAATCATCCAACCATAAAAACCCTAGTACATGCCGACTTGTATCGCTTGGAAAGTGTAGATGCATCAGATATTGGACTCGATGAATGGGTGGGAAAGAAAGATGTTGTGGTATTTGTTGAATGGCCAGAGAGATTGAGGGAGGGAAGGTTTGATGTGGAATTGAAGTTTCTATTAGAAGAATGGGGGAGGAAGTTGATTGTTGAGAAAAAATAAAAGAAGTCTTGATCTGAGGCTTCTTTTATTTTTGTGTGAAATCTTTTATTCCCCAACAACTCGTAGTACTTCTTCTACAGTTGTGGAGCCGTCTAGGGCTTTTAGGATGCCGTCTTGGACCATTGTGATCATTCCTTGTTCTATTGCTAGTTCGCGCATTTTGTATTCGGAGAGGTTTTCGGAGAGAGCACCGCGAATGGTGTCGGTCATGAGGAGAAGTTCAAAGGCACCGATTCGGCCTTTGTAGCCGGAATCGTTGCAGACTGCACAGCCTTTGCCATGGTAGAACTTCCATTCTGATTCTGGGAGGATTGTTTCGCCGGCTGCTGGTGGAATTTCGGAGACTATTTTTTTGACTCTGGCCAGTGATTCTTCATCGAGTTTGATTTCCTCTTTGCAATCTTCGTGGATTTTGCGAATCAGACGTTGCCCAATAATAGCATTGAGAGATGGTGCGATTAAGAATGGCTTTACACCCATGGCAATAAAACGTGGTAGGGCACCAGAGGCGTCGTTGGTATGGAGGGTTGAGAGCATTAAGTGGCCTGTTAGGGCAGCGTTGATAGCAACATCGGCTGTTTCTAGGTCGCGGATTTCTCCAACCATTACCACATCGGGGTCTTGGCGAAGAATAGATCGAAGTCCGGCGGCAAAAGTGTATTCTTTTTTGTGGTCAATTTGAGACTGGTTGATTCCTTCGAGTTTGTATTCAACTGGATCTTCTAGAGTGATAATTTTGACTCCCGGTTTGTTTAAGTAACGCAAAATGGCGTATAGAGTAGTGGTTTTACCAGACCCAGTTGGACCTGTGGTAATAATCATTCCGTGTGGTTTTTCTATTTCACGAGTCAGGGCTTTTTTCATGTTTTCGCGCCAGCCGAGTTGAGAAAATTCAACCGCAATGGCCGATGGTCGCAATAAACGCATAACAACAGATTCACCCCAAGCAGTTGGAATCATGGAAACACGAACATCGGTGTCTCCTGTTTTGAGGTAAATGGTAAAACGGCCATCTTGAGGTCTGTCGGTAACGTTTATTTTTAAGCCGCTAATGAGTTTTATGCGTGAAACTATTTGTTTCCATTCTTCACGAGGTAAGGTGGCAACGTCCTGAAGAATACCATCTACTCGAAAACGAATGGCGATTCCAGATTCTTCTGCTTCTATGTGAATGTCACTTGAGTTTAGTTTGATTGCAGCCGCCATTAAAATAACCAAGGTATCTGTAATGTTGCTAGATGCAAGAGTTGTTTGTACGTCGGCGTAGTTGTGGATTTGTTCTTGGAAAACAGCCAATTCTTTGTCTGTTACTTTAACTCCTTTTACTATTTTGTGAATTTTTGGAAGACTTTTGTATAGCGTAAAAGCCGACTCAAAACTATCATTTGATATTTGATACAATTTTCCGTTGGCTTTTAATCTTTCTGTAACGGAAAATAGAAGTTGTTTGGCTTCTTCTGATGTTGGATTGGTACTTGCCAAACGCACTTCGGTACCTGAATACAAAAAACATAACGTTTTTTTGGCGCTGGCTTGATCTTCCGGTATTTGTTGGAGAGCTTCCGGGCTAATGGGGAATCCTTTTAGATTAACGTAAGGGATTCCAGAGTCGGCGGCAACTTGTGAGGTTTCTTGTTCTATTTCTTGAAGTCTAACAGCATGAAGTTTTTGTTCTATGGCTTGCTGGGCATTTTCTGTACCGGTTGGCGCTGAACCTATAGATGTTTTTGTGCCAGCTGCGACAAGTAAATCTTCAATCGATTGAATATCTTTTGGCATAATTTCATCCTTATTTTATGTTTTTCAGTGTAAAGACTTTTTTGATCTTTGCCTAATTATGTGACCAAAGACGGCTCCACAAACGTTCTAGTTTTGCTATGAGTTGTGGTTTTGCTACATGTAGTTTTTCAAAGAGTTCAACCCAGACAGCTTGTTGAAAAGTTGTAGCGGCCCCCAAAAAGGCCAAAAATACTCCAGCAAAAACCAAAACACCAACGACCTGGGTTGTAATTACTAAACCAGAGGAACCAATGGCGGCTGCAATTAAAAACACTACAATAAATGGAACAGTCAAAAGCAGAGAACACAATAAGACAAAAGTAAAAGCTAGAGCCACCAATAAAAAGCAGAGAATTTCTACTTCAAAAATAACTAACCAATTTTTGAGGGTAGAACGCCAAGCCTCTAAAAAGGCGGTGTGAAAACTTCTTTTATAACGAACAATGTCTATTGCTGTTAATTGAGCTGCTCCATGAAGAAGTAGAATCGCTGGGAAAAAAATCAAAAAACAAATTACGTATACAAGGGCTATAACTGGAGTTGAGTCTATGGTAGCAACAGCCAAGGGGACACTAATACCCAAAACCAAAATCCATTGCACTGCTCTAACAAAAATTCCAAGTAAAAACAAACGAGGAGCAGAAGATACTCCATGTTGCAGGTTTTCTTTAAAACTATTTTTGTGGGCGCCTAAACCATGCAATAATCCACCTTGACTGACAAAACTGGCAATCAAGAATAAAACCATTAAAACAGTTAGCCCGGTTAAAACAAGCACCATTCGGGTTGGATCTATTCCTTGCATTCTTTCAATAAAATGCGCAATCCATTCTTGTCCCAAGAAAGGTGTGGCATAAATTTGCTCAAAAAAATTTCTGCTACTTGTAATGTTGGAGAATGTTTGTCCAGACGCCTGTATAAGACCACCTGTTGTGACACAGCTAGCTAAAATTCCAAAAACCCACAATGGATGTCTAAAAAAAGATCGCTTCCAAGCGGTTAAAAATAGTTCACGATAGCGCACAAAGGCATGATGTTGCATATCCCTCCAAATAATGGCTTAAGTATACCTAACATCTGGGGAACTGAACAGAAAATGTTGAAACACAAAAAACAGACACTTGTATGTCTGTTTTTTGTGAAAATTGTCTTTAGGCCAGCAAGGCTTCGAAAGCTTCTTTTTCGATGGTTTCATCTTTGAGAAGTTTGTTGGCGATTGCATCCATTTTTTGACGATTTCCTGTAATTAAACGAATAGCTGTTGCTTTTGCTTCCATAATCAGTCTACCAACTTCTGCATCTATAAGTTCGGCAGTCTTTTCGGAATAGTTGCGTTGTTCGTGAATCTCACGACCCAAGAAAACCATTTCTTGGCTTTCACCGAATACTCGGGGTCCAAGAAGTTCGCTCATTCAAAAACGAGTTACTAAGTCTCTGGCCAAGCGAGTGCACTTTCGCAAATCATCGGAGGCACCAGTTGTTACATCACCAAAGAAAGTTTCTTCAGCCACGAATCCTCCCAAAAGCACGGCCATGTCGTCAATAAATTCAGCACGTTTTTGCAATCGACGGTCTTCGCTTGGAAGTTTGATTGTATAACCACCGGCGTTTCCACGAGAGATAATTGATATTTTGTGAACCGGATCAGCGTTTGGTAGCAAGTGGGCTACAAGTGCGTGTCCAGCCTCGTGGTAAGCGGTAACCTTCTTTTCTGAATCAGAGAAAACAAAACTTCGTCTCTCAGGTCCAAGAAGAACCTTTTCGATAGATTCGAGCATGTCTTCCTGAGTTACAACGGCCGCATTTTTACGGGCGGCGCGAATAGCTGCTTCATTTAAAAGGTTAGAAAGATCAGCACCGGCAAATCCAGGGGTACGTTCGGCAACTCGACGCAAGTTAGCATCTTTTTCCAAAGGTTTGTTGACCGCATGGATTTTAAGGATTGCTTCACGATCGTTGATGTCCGGAATATCAATCACTACTCGACGATCAAAACGTCCCGGGCGAAGTAGAGCTGGGTCAAGAACATCTGGACGATTGGTAGCAGCGACGACAATCACTCCAAGATTAGGGTCAAAACCATCCATTTCTACTAGAATTTGATTGAGTGTTTGCTCACGTTCGTCGTGACTTCCACCTAAACCAGAACCACGTTGGCGACCAACAGCATCTATTTCATCTATGAAAATAATGCAGGGAGCGCTTTTTTTGGCTCGGTTAAACAAATCTCGAACACGACTTGCACCAACACCTACAAACATTTCTACAAACTCAGAACCGCTAATATGGTAAAAGGGAACATCTGCTTCACCGGCCACAGCTCTTGCGAGCAATGTTTTTCCAGTTCCGGGACGCCCCATAAGGAGTACACCTTTTGGAAGTTTTGCTCCAAGGTCAGCAAATTTTTTGGGATTTTTTAAGAAATCCACAACTTCTTCCAGTTCTTCTTTGGCTTCTTTGTTTCCGGCAATATCAGCAAAGGTCAACTTGTTTTTACCATTCAATGGAGCTTCTCTGACATTTGATTGTCCAAAGCTCATGGTTTTACTGTTGGCTCCCTGCATTTGTTTGATCATGAACCAACCAAGTCCCAAAATAAAGATAAGTGGAAGCATTGAAGGTAATAAAACACCCAAAATGTAACTCTGAACACTTTTATCTTTAATACTAATATTGGCTGCTTTTAAAGCTTCTTCTGATACGCCGTAAGTGGCCAAAAGTTCAGCCAGTGGAGCACCGGCTTCTTTTTGGGTGACAGCAAGTGAATCGTCAGTACGAGTTACTGTTACTTGTCTGTCTTCCACAGCGATTGATTTGATTTGCTTGTTTTCTGCGAGCTCAACAAGGGTGCTCAGGCTGATTTCCTCAGGATGCTCGGAACGCAAAGTGTATGTCGAGAAAAGGACTCCGACAATGAGAACCGCCAAAAGAGCGACCAGAATGTTTTTGGAGAGCGGTTTCATAGGCAATTGCGACAAAGTTATTAGACTTTTTCTGAGGCGGTCGATTCTGCTTCTACTTCTTTTTCTGCAGGGGCTTCTGTTGTTTCTTCAACTTTAGCTGCTTCTACTTCTGTTTTTGCAGTTTCTGTTGTTTCGACGTCTGGGGAATTTACAGCTTTAAGAGAAAGTCCTAAGCGGTGTTCTTCTGGTTCAATTGAAACGATTTTAAAGTCCAATTCATCACCTTCTTTACCGATTGTTCCAATATCTGCAACCGGTTTGTCTGAAAGTTCAGAAACGTGAGCTAGTCCGTGGATTTCCGGATCAAGTTCTACAAAGAATCCAAACGGGTTAACTTTTAAGACTTTTCCTTTAACAATTGAACCAATTTTGTAACGTTCAGCTACATCTCTCCAAGGGTCTGCAATAAGTTTTTTGATAGACAAGAAGATTTTGCTTCCTTCAATACCAATGATCTCAGCTTCAACCTTTTGACCTATCTTCAATAGATCGCGCGGGTGATCAATTCGTTGCCAAGCAATTTCACTAATGTGTACCAAGCCTTCCAAAGTATCAAATTTTACGAAAGCACCGAAATCAGCCAAAGCAGTTACTTCACCTTCTATGTGTGAACCAACCTTATATTGAGCAATAACGTTCTTTTGTTTCTCTTCCCAAACGGCTTTTTCAGACAAAATCAACTTTTCTTCAACTTCGTTGACGTCTAGAACACGCACAACCATGGTGCTACCAACGTGCTTTTTGAGCTTGTCGAGGATTTTGTTTTTGTCACCACCACTTACGCGTGGGTAGTTGTCTGGAGACAATTGAGAAACCGGCAAGAATCCTGAAAGGTGATTGATACGCACCAAAAGTCCACCTTTATTGGCTTCCAAAATAAGAGCCTCGATTGTGTCTCCTGTTGTAAATAGAGTGCGTAGTTCTTCCCAGGCTTTCTTTTGACCGGCATAGCGGAAAGAAAGTTCAAGTTCGCCGTTTTCGTTTTCGAGCTCAACAACAGTTGCTTCAATTTCATCACCCGGTTTTAGGTTGCGGTATTCCGGTGATTCACTAAAAAGCTCTTTTCCACGAACGATACCGGTTGTCAGACCTCCAACGTCGATTCGAACTTCACGACGACTGGCGGCCAAAATGGTACCGGTAATGGAGTCCCCAAGTTGTGGGAAATGTAAATAATCGCCTTCTTCAAGCAATTTTTCAAAGGCGGACAGCACTTTTGTCTCTTCTTTCATAGATTTTGCCGACAGACGATTATTGATATCCCATTTTGTGGGGTATTCAACAGGTCCGTGCGGAGCTAATAATAAATAAAAACGTGGGCCGAGTGTATCGTATTTGCTAAAAAATCGCAATAGTTTGCTATACTGAGGAATGAATATAATCTGAGTATCTATGAATTTATCGACACACCCACATTCCGCACTTTTATCTGAATGGCAGATTGCTATAAATAATTTTGTCCCAACCATTCCCGAAGAATTGCGTCAAAAAGCTCAAAAAAGGCTTGAAGAACTGGCAAACAATCCTCAAGCATCCGAAAAAGACATTCGTTTAGGCTTAATTGAAGTTGGACGAGAGGAATATCCTCATCGCCACGCTTTTTATGATCTAACAAATCCTCGACAAGAAAAAGTGCTAGAAGAGCGTATTTTAACCAAAGTTCCGCCAGCAATGAATTCGTTATTAGTTGATTTTATAAAAACAGGGGAGGAGATTATAGATTTTGCTCGATCAAAGGTTTTTGAGGATAACTTTTCACCGGTAGAAAGAATTGGTTTTGAACGAGCATTTTTAGATGCCAAAGCAGAAGCCATACAAATATTAGCCAGTTCTATTTCTGTTTCGAGTGAAGAATATCAAGCGGCTTGGAAAATTTGGGAAGATAAGGCTCAACAAATAGAGAGACTATTAGAAGAAATTGATGCTCTAAAAACAGTAGATCCTAAATGGACAAGTGAGATAGAAGGAAAAGTCTGGCGTTTTAGAGAAGGTTTTTCAATTACCGAGCCGGATCCACAAATAGAAGACTTGCGTCAGGAGTTAGAAAACTGGAAAGGAACCCTCGGACTTGAGGTGTAATTATGATGTTTTCTTGTTCAGATTAAGGGTTGTTGCTATTATGGTGTCGGTCTGACTGGTTTTCAGCTTATAGTAGAATACAATTTGGTATGTATATTTCTTGGTTTGGTTTATCATGTTTTGAAATGGGGGCAACAACAAGCTCCGGAGAAGCACGTTTAGTTTCAGATCCTTTTGATGGGGATACCGGACTTAAAGCACCGCGTGCTCTCGAGGCAGAAATCTTAACGATTTCTCGCAACGAAAAAGACGCTAACAGCCTAGCTGTTGTTGGTGGCTCTCCTTTTATTATTCGCACCCCAGGAGAATACGAGGTTCGTGAAATTTTCGTTTTTGGTATGCCTGCTCCACTCGCAGTCACTCGCAAAGGTTCTGCTAATCATGTTATTTACCGTTTTGAAATGGAACAAATGCGCATTGCACATTTGGGAGCTCTTGATCGTCCACTAACCAACGTTGAGCTTGAGAGTTTGGAAAATATAGACATTCTTATTCTGCCTGTGGGTGGAGGAAGGGTTTTGACTCCAAAGCAAGCCGTAGAAGTAATAGAACAAGTTGAACCACGTGTAGTCATTCCTATGTTTTATGGCCTGCCAGGCTTAAAAGAGGAGCTTGGAAGTGTGGAAGAATTTTGCACTGCTCTTGGAGCATGTCGTCGCGAAACTACCACTAAGTTTAAAATGACTCGAAAAGATTTACCTGAGGACGAAATGTTGATTATGGTTCTTGCAAAAAGTTAACAGTTGAATTTTGTGTCAATGCACCTTTCTTCCACGTCTGACCCAAATAATAGGCCGCCACGCGGTCATTCATTAGCATACAAGGTTTCTTTGCTCTGTGCCATGGGTATGATTGTTGGAGCTTGGGGGGTGTTTACGTTTATTAGAGCAAAAGGTCTTTTGTATGAATTAAGAACCAGCGGAGCAAATGCTGCTGAAGTAAAAAACTCCTTTACCGAAGAAACTTCTTTGCTTAAAAATAAGCTTAAACAAGGTGCATCTCCACCAAACATTGAGGCGATACCAGAGGAGCTAGTAGAAGAGCCGGTGATCACTCCAGAAGAGAAGCCTGTTATTGATCAATCTGTATGGATTGAAGCCGCTCTTGTACCAAACGAAAATCACATCAAATTAATAGATTCTGATCCATCTTTAACAGACGGAGAGTCACAATAGACATGTTATGGCAAAGAAAAAGATGAAAATGGATATTGAGGCAAAAGAAAGAAGTGGCGATCTAACAGTCGGCACTGTTTTGCCTACAAGTATTGTAGAAGAAATGCAAAGTTCTTACATCGACTATGCCATGTCGGTGATTGTTGGTCGTGCACTGCCGGATATACGTGATGGTTTAAAGCCGGTGCATCGCCGTATTTTGTATTCAATGTGGCAAACAGGGCTTAGAGCCAACTCCAAATTTAAAAAATGTGCCACAGTAGTTGGAGACGTTTTGGGAAAATATCACCCTCATGGAGACTCCGCGGTTTATGATTCCTTGGTGCGTATGGCCCAAGATTTCTCTTACCGTGAGCCTTTGGTTCATGGGCAAGGAAACTTCGGTTCTCTAGATGGAGATGCTGCCGCTGCTTATAGGTATACTGAGGCAAAACTAAAGTCTTTGGCTGAAGAAATGCTGATAGACATCGAAAAACAGACAGTTGATTTTGTTCCAAACTTTGACGGATCTTCACAGGAGCCTTCTGTTTTACCAGCCAAATTACCAAACCTTTTGATTAACGGTACTTTAGGAATTGCCGTTGGAATGGCATCTAATATTCCTCCTCATAACTTGGGTGAGGTGTCTGATGCGATTTTGGCCATGATCAAAAATCCGGAAATCACCATGGATGAACTCTCCAATATTGTTAAAGGTCCCGATTTTCCAACAGGAGCAATTGTTTATGGTAAGGAAGATCTTAAACAGTGTTATGCCACAGGGCGTGGGGGAGTAATAGTTCGAGCAAAAGCCGATATCGTTGAAGATGATAAAGGTGGATTTGTAATTATTGTTAGTGAAATTCCGTACTTGGTAAACAAAGCTTCGATGCTTGAACGTATTGCACAAAATGTTCGCGATAAAAAAATCGAAGGAATCCGAGATTTACGAGATGAATCAACTCAAGAGGGAGTGCGTGTGGTAATTGAACTCAAAAAAGATGCCTACCCACGAAAAGTTCTTAATCGTTTGTATCAAACCACTCAAATGCAACAATCTTTCCACTACAACATGGTGGCTTTGATTGATGGTTTGCAACCACGTATTGTAACTCTCAAAACAATTCTTGAAGAGTACATTAAACATCGTCAAGTTATTGTTCGTCGTCGCACTGAGTTTGATTTGCAGAAAGCGAAAGATCGTGCCCATATTTTGGAGGGGTTGCGAATCGCCATGCTTCACATAGATGAAATCATTGAACTCATCAAAAAATCTGCCGACAAAGAAGCTGCCCGCATTAATTTAATGGCCAAGTTTAAATTGTCAGAAATTCAATCGATGGCAATTTTGGAAATGCGCTTGCAACAATTAGCCAACCTCGAAAGACTCAAAGTTGAAACTGAGTACGAGGAAAAAATGAAAATAATTCGTGCCTTGGAAGCGATTCTCAAATCAAAAACAAGAATGCTCGAAGTGATTGGTGAAGAAGTTCTTCAACTCAAAGAAACACACGCTACACCACGAAGAACACAAGTTATTCCTAATGGGGTAAAGGACTTTTCAATGGAAGATGTGATTCCGGATGCTCCAACCGTTGTTATGATTACCCGCGAGGGATATATTAAACGTTTGGATCCGGATACTTTCAAAACACAGGCTCGTGGCGGTAAGGGGGTGTCTGGTCTTACAACCAAAGAAGAAGATGTTGTTGAACAATTGTTTAGCACAACAACACACAAAGATCTTTTCTTCTTTACAACTCGAGGACGAGTATTCCAGCTCAAGGCCTACGAAGTTCCGGAAGCATCTCGCACAGCCAAAGGTCAGGCCTTAGTTAACTTTTTACAATTGGCTCCGGGAGAAGGTGTTTCTGCTGCATTATCTATGGATGATTTAGAAGGTGCAAAACATCTAATGATGGTAACTGCTCGAGGTCAGGTCAAAAAGACGGAGTTGAGTGAATTTGAACACGTTCGACGATCTGGGCTTATAGCGATCAAACTCAAAAATGGGGATAGTCTAAATTGGGTCAAACCAACGTCTGGCAACGGAGATATTATGCTGGTTACCCAAGACGGCCAATCGATTCGTTTCTCTGAAAAGGAAGTTAGACCAATGGGGCGCGTAGCAGCCGGCGTTCGTGGTATTAAACTACGTGGTAATGACGTAGTTATTAGCATGGATGTATTAGATGGCGAGGATTTCGACAAAAAGAAACGCTATCATTTGCTCGTTGTAACCGTAAACGGTTATGGAAAACGAACCGATGTTATTGAATATAAAGTTCAAGGACGTGGTGGTTCTGGCATAAAAACAGCCAATGTAACCACAAAAACAGGTCCTGTCGTTGATGCGCGTCTTGTAAATGCCAAAGATGAGCGTGATTTATTCGTTATTTCTAGTGCTGGACAGGTGATTCGTTTGCCACTTGTTAGTGTTTCGGTACTTGGACGCGCTACTCAAGGAGTTAGGGTTATGCGCTTTAAAAAGGCAGGAGATAGCATAGCTAGCGTAACCGTTGTTTAGGAAGCTTGACCAAATTAAGCAAAAATGGTACCATCTTGCCACTATTTAGGAATTTACTTGTATGAGTGTACCATCAAGGCGACAGGCAAAATCGAGGTCTCTAAAACGCCGTTCACACCTTCACTTGAATGCAATTCATTTGGGATCATGTGCCAAGTGTGGCGCAACAAAACAAGCTCACCAAGCTTGCGAAGTTTGCGGAACCTATAACGGCAGGCAAGTAACTCCAATGGCAGAACAAGATGCTCGTGCTCTCAAAAAGACACGCACAAAAGCACCGGAATCTCCAAAGGCAGAGGCTAAAGCCACAAAAACATCAAAGGCGTAGGCCTTTGATGTTTTTTATGATACCATTTTCTCTAATGAGATTGTTTCTCTACACGCTCTTTTATGTCTAACCGTCACTTGGCTCGAACAATTGCCATGCAGTCCTTATTTGAATGGGATTTTTTGGGGCGTCCCGCAAAAGAACCATTGAATGATTTGGTTGTTTATAATCATTTAGAATTTGCTCCTGAATTCGAGGATGGGGGTTTTATTACCGATTTAGTAGAGGGTGTAGTGAAAAACGTTGAGGAAATCGATCAACAAATCTTGACTTTTGCCCCTCATTGGAAACTCGAAAACATGACTAATGTAGATCGTAGTATCCTCCGACTGGGGGTATTCGAGCTCATTTATTCAGATTCAGTTCCATCAAAGGTTGCCATCGATGAAGCCATAGAAATGGCTAAGAGCTTTAGTGGAGATGCTTCCGGTCGTTTTATTAATGGTGTTCTTGGGGCAATGTATAAAGATCGTTTAGCCAAGGGAGAAACAAAAGAAGTAGATAAAGAAAAAACAGAAGAAGAACCAAAGGTGGAAGAATCAAAAGCAGAAGAAGCTCCTGCAGAAGAAACAAAAACAACAGAACCAAAAGAAGAGATCACAGAACCTGCTCCAAGTGAAGCAGAAGAACCTGTAAAAGAAGCCAAAGAAGAAATTCCAACCGAATCGGTTGAAGAAGAATCAAAATAGTAGTAAAGAAAAAAGTACTTATGAACGATTTAGATGTATTAGAACAAAGGCTCGGCGTGACGTTTCAAAACAAGGATACGCTACGCCAAGCACTTGTTCACAGGTCATATTTAAACGAGCACCCAGAGTTTCCTTTGGGGCAAAATGAACGTTTAGAGTTTTTAGGTGATGCTGTTTTGGAACTCGTTGTTACCGAAAATCTTTACAACAATTACGAAAATCCAGAAGGTGAGCTAACCAACTGGCGCGCTTCACTTGTAAACGCCGAAATGTTGGCATCTATTTGTCATCGTTTAGAGGCGGAAGAATTCCTCTTTTTATCCAAAGGAGAAGCTCGCGACGACAACTCAAAAGCCCGCAAATACATTTTAGCCAATGTATTTGAAGCGATTATCGGAGCTATTTATTTGGATTTAGGTTGGGATTCTGCTAAAGCATTTATCGAAAGAACTGTTTTGGTAGAACTTCCTCATATTTTACAACATCGCCTGTACATAGATCCAAAAAGCCGTTTCCAAGAGGCTGCTCAAGAGCATTTGGGAATCACGCCGTCTTACAAGGTGTTATCAGAAGAAGGTCCAGATCATGCAAAAGTATTTTCAGTTGGAGTGTATTTAGACAAAGATCTAATTGCCACAGGAGAGGGGACTTCCAAACACGAAGGTCAAGTTGCAGCAGCAGAAAAAGCCATCGCTATTAAAAGCTGGTAAAAAAAGAACCACTCACGCAGAAACGTGGGTGGTTTTATTTTTCTCCAGAACGGAGAAAAATCAGTAGGGCCAAACCGGGTAAAAACCGCTCTCGATATTCACTCCGATAACCATTGCATCTTGAGGTCCTTGAGGGTTTTCTTTGGATACCAGGTAGATCATGTCTACCTTGACCATGAAGGCGTTATGGAATGGTTGTTTCGATCTTTCGATCATTTTCCATAATTGTTCATCAACAACGTGGCATTTCAGGTTTTTCCAAGGAGCATTTTTGCCCCTAAAAAGACCAATTGGAGTCGTTTTTTCGAGAATCACCAACGCTTGTTTTTCCAGATCTGTGTGTCTTTTACACCAGTCCAAAACAGTGTCAGTCACTCTCTCCAAAACAGCTCTTTCGAACGCGAGCTCGCAAGAGATTTTCTGTCTGATTTGACGGGTCACCGGGCCCTGTGGAAGTATCTGTGAAGTGTTGTCGTCTTCTTCTGCTAGCAAATGCCAGTTGGTTGCTGTCGGAATTCGTGGGTCTGTTTGTTCCTTCATCTGTTGCCTCCTTGGTGTTCCAAGGGTACTATATCATGAAAGAAAAATAACCAAAAAACAAACACACCATGAATTTTCATGATGTGTGGCTTGTGGTGCGCCGTGAGGGATTTGAACCCCCGGCCAAGTGATTAAGAGTCACCTGCTCTACCCCTGAGCTAACGGCGCGTATGGTGGTTTTTGTGCGTGAAAAGTATGCCAAACCAATTGACGTCTGTCAATGAATCGAGTAGCATTCTTGTGTCTTAAGCAGGCGTAGCTCAATTGGATAGAGCATCAGTCTTCGGAACTGAGGGTTGGGGGTTCGAGCCCCTCCGCCTGCACCAGACTCAAAAACATTCAAAGAAACAAACGTTTTCATTGTATAGATGGATTCTTTATTTCTCTGAGTGTTTTTTGTTTGATTATAAATTGGCGTTTTCTGGTTATTTTGGTACGATCCTTGCATTGAATGAAACATCTTTTATGCGAATGTCTAAGCTTTTTACAAAAACAAACAAAAACGCCCCACACGACGCTGATTCTGCTAATGCCAGCCTTTTAATTCGAGGTGCTTTTGTTGATCAAGAAATGGCCGGTGTGTATACATGGCTTCCTTTGGGGCTTCGAGTGCTTAGAAAAGTAGAGCAAATTGTACGCGAGGAAATGGATACTTTGGGAGCAAATGAAATACTCATGCCGTCTTTACAACCAAAGGAATATTGGGAAACTACCAACAGGTGGGAAGGGGTTGATATTCTTTTCAAACTCAACTCACAAACAGGTAAAGAATACGCTCTTGGTTGTACACACGAAGAAGTAGTTACACCACTCGCACAAAAAAGCATTCTTTCTTACAAAGATTTGCCTTTTGCTGTTTATCAAATAAACACTAAGTTTCGCGATGAATTGCGTGCAAAATCCGGTGTATTGCGGGGCAGGGAATTCCGCATGAAGGACATGTATAGTTTTCATACTACCCAAGAAAGTTTGAATGAGTTCTATCAGGGTGCCCTAGAGGCTTATGTTAAAGCTTTTGCTCGCTGTGGCTTGAATGTAAAAGTTGTTCAAGCAAGTGGGGGAATTTTTACAGAAAACATTTCACACGAGTTTCAAGCGCTGACAGATGCAGGAGAAGACATGATAATTGCTTGTACAAATTGTTCTTTTGGTGAAAACACAGAAGTTGCCACAAAAAAAGAAGGAGACACATGTCCAAAGTGCGAGGGAAGTTTGGCTCAAATGAAAGGAGTTGAGGTTGGAAATATTTTTGACCTCGGTACAAAATACACAGATGCTTTTAAGGTTGATTTTGCCAACGAGAAGGGTGAAAAAGAACGTGTTCTTATGGGGTGTTACGGTATTGGGACAACACGTTTAGTGGGAGCTGTTGTAGAGACACACAACGACGACAGAGGCA
>Ga0100377_1000765_pt1 | contig 27872 bp, 26 predicted proteins | sample CryGeymeta201501_FD_83664 | JGI IMG/M metagenome (GOLD analysis project Ga0100377, IMG submission 83664) | Groundwater microbial communities from Crystal Geyser aquifers in Utah, USA - Crystal Geyser metaG 2015-01 | ecosystem: Environmental > Aquatic > Deep subsurface > Groundwater | place: USA...
CCCCCTCTCACCAGCATCGACATCGACTAGGACGCAGCATGCGACAACAAGCCATCATCATCGGCCTCGGCCAGTTCGGCATGTCCCTCGCCCGCACGCTCACAGAGCACCACGTCGAGGTGATCGCGGTGGACGTGCGCCCCGATCGCGTGCAAGAGGCGAGCGTGTTCGCGACCCAGGCGCTCACGATGGACGCCACCGCCGAGACGGAGCTCGCGAGCCTCGACCCCGGCGCGCGTAACCTGTGCATCTGCGCGATCGGCGACGATGCCCGCGAGGCCTCGATCCTCGTCACGGCCCTCCTCCGTCAGTACGGCGCCAAGCGGATCATCTCCCGCGCGAGCGACGCGCTGCTGGAGCGCATCTTGCACCTGGTCGGCGCGAGCGACGTCGTGAACCCGGAGCGCGCCTTTGGCGAGCGCTACGCGCGGCGCCTGCTCTACAACGACCTGGTGGCCGAGGTCCCGCTCGGCGACGACCTCATCCTGTCGGAGATGCGCCCGCGACCGGCCATGGTCGGGCACTCCCTCGTGAGCCTCGCGCTCCCCCGTCGCTTCGGCCTCACCGTCCTCGCGATCCGCACGGGCGGCGAAGGCGCCGGAGCTGGCCAGGTGAAGCCCCCCGAGCCCAGCCGCGCGCTCGACGCGTCCGACATCCTCATCGTCGTGGGGCCCCCCGGCGCGGTCGCCGCGCTCCACGAACAGTGGTGAAGAGGCACTTATGCGCATCCGACACGAGCTCCTCGTCGCCCTCTCCGGCTTCCTCATCCTGCAGTGGATGACCTCCACCACCGCCATCGTGCTGCTCCAGCGCGCCGACCCCCAAGTTCAGTCGGTCATCGACGAGAACGAAGCCTTTCGCGGCTCCATCAACAAGCTCGCGACGGCGCTCGCGACGTCGGGTGACGAGGGCGTCATCGGCGTGAACACGGCCGTCGCTGCGCTGCTCGCCGCCGACCCCACCCCGCAAGAGGCGCTCTCGATCCACCAGATCGCCCGCTCGGGCCCAGCCGCGTGTCTGGGTGATCGCGCCGCACGCGTGCTCACGGTCGACGCGCTCAGCAGGCTCATCACGCTGCACGACGTGTACACGCGCGCGAGCGAGGCCAAGGTCGCGCGCACGCTGTCCGGAGGCTCCTGGGCCGCCGTCGCGCTAGCGCTCTCGGCGCTCGGAGCCAGCGTCGTGCTGGTGAAGCGCACGGACGCCCAGCTCTTCGGGCCTGTGCAGGACCTCGCCGAAGCGGTGCAGGCCTACCAACAGGGCGACAAGCACCGACGCGCGCGCTCCACCATGCTGCCTCCCCCGTTCGGCACGATCGCGCAGACCTACAACGAGCTGCTCGACGCGGCGTGCACCGTAAAGACCGTAGAAGCCGGTCACCTGGACCAAGCGGCGCTCGTGAAGCTGCTCGACGCGCTCGACGGGCCAGCGGCCATCCTGCGCACCGACGTCGGCGTTCACGTCGCGTCCGCGGACGCGCTCGCGCTGCTACACGCGCAGACGCCGCCCACCACCCGCGTCAAGCTCAGCGAGCAGTGGACGCTGGTGCGCTGGGATCAGCCCCCCGCGGCCTGATCCGGCGGCGGCACGCGGAAGTTGTACGGATCAGGCGTGGCGCGCTTGCAGATGAAGTGCGCGTACAGATCGGCGTAGATGCTGGCAGAGCCACCGGGTATGCCCGGGTGGGCGGTGGACACGGTGCTGGGCAGGCCGACGCACCAACGCGCGCCGTCGTGCACGAGCGCTGCGAGCTGGCCCTCCGCTTGCGGCTCGCTAGCGAGGTTCGGATCGCACCAGCCGTCGCCGATGGACGAGGGCGCCAAGTCGGAGCCGTCGATCCAAGCCCAGCCGGAGCCCTGGTGGTACTGCAGGCCGATGAAGCCCGCGTAGTCGCCCACGTTGGCTGCGCTGAGCGCGGCGGCGAGATCCGAGGCCTCGGAGATGGAGTCGAACGAGGCGAGATCGGCGGGCGCTCGCTCACCGCTGTCGCCCCAGCCGAGCGCGCAGGCCAGCGCGGCTTCATCGGGCCACACGGTCGCAGAGGGAGCGATCATCGCCACATATTCGCTGGAGGCGCCCACGAGGCCGACCCAGTCGCTGTCGCCCGTCACGAGGTCTGCGGGGCAAGCCGCGCCCACCAAGCCGGTGACGTCCGCGTCGGCGTCGTCACAGTCGCGGTTGTTGCGCGCGGTGTACCCGGCGCCCACATCGGCGCCCGAGAGCATGCGCAGCTCGGAGCCCCCATCGCCCCAGCCGTCGCCGTCTGCGTCGTGGAAGTAGGGCTTGCTGACGCGCTCGCCCGAAACCTGGACGTTAAGGGTCCAGTTCGAGCTACATCCTGCGAGCAACGCGACGATTGATGCGAATCCAAGCAGCGAACGCACGCCTACCTCCACCTAGTGACGGACCACTCTACCCGCGTTCGAGGCCCGGGCGCCAGTCCCACGCGCGACGCGCCGTCCTCATCGGGCGCGTTATCCCTTGAACGCAGCAGGAAGGATGGCTCATGACCGCACTGATCGCCCTCGCCCTCACGGCGTCCGCCGGGGACCTCAACATCCCCTTCGAGCGCTACCAGCTCGACAATGGCCTGGACGTCGTGCTCGCCCCCGACCCGTCCGCGCCCATCGTGCAGGTCAACGTCTGGTACCACGTCGGCAGCAAGGACGAGCAGCCGGGCCTCACCGGCTTCGCGCACTTGTTCGAGCACCTGATGTTCCAGGGATCGCCGAACAACCCGGGCGAGTACTTCACCCCCCTGCAAGAGGTCGGCGCGCGCATCAACGGCACCACCAACACCGACCGCACCAACTACTTCGAGACGGTCCCGAGCCGGTACCTGCCGCTCGCGCTGTTCTTGGAGTCCGACCGCATGGGCTGGCTCATGGACCAGCTCGACCAGACCATGCTCGACAACCAGCGCGACGTGGTGCGCAATGAGCGGCGTCAAAACTACGAGCTGCGACCCTACGGCCAAGCGCGCCAGCTCCTCGCCGAGAGCCTCTGGCCCGAGGGCCACCCCTACCATCACCTCACCATCGGCTCTCACGAGGACCTCGCGCAAGCGAGCCTCGACGACGTGAAGGGCTTCTTCCGCACGTGGTACACGCCGAACAACGCCTCCCTGGTGGTAGCGGGCGACTTCGACCCAGCCCAAGCCAAGGCAGAGATACAGCGCCAGTTCGGCGGCATCCCTCGGGGGCCGGAAGCCGTCCACGCCACCACGGCACCGGCGGCGCTCGCCCAAGACGTCGTCGTCGAAGAGTATGACGACGTGCCGCATCAGCGCGTCTGGATGGCATGGATCTCACCCGCCCTCTACGCCCCGGGCGACGCCGAGCTCGATCTGCTCTCCAGCGTGCTCACCGGCGGCAAGGACGCCCGGCTCTCGCGCGCCCTCGTGCAAGAGCAGCAGGTCGCCCAGGACGTCTCGGCCTACCAGGCGTCGTCCTCGCTCGGCTCGATGTACGTCATCGAGGCCACCGCCGCCGAGGGCCACGACACCGCCGAGGTCGTCGCCGCGGTCGAAGCGATCCTCGCCAAGGTCTGGGCCGACGAGCCGCCCACCGACGAGGAGCTCATGGGGGCGCGCAACAACTACGAGCGCGGCTTCTACCAGCGCCTCACCACGGTGTCGCAGAAGGCCGATCAGCTCAACGGCTACCTCTCCCTGACCAACGACCCCGGCTACGCGCAGGCGGATCTTCAGCGCTACCTCGACGCAAGCTCGGCCGACGTCGTTCGCTTTGGACAACAGGTGCTCTCTCAGCCGCATGTCGAGCTGCACATCCGACCCAACGCGGACGAGCCAACGCCCACCGAAGCCCCCGCCACCGAAGGAGGTGAGTGATGCGCGCCGTCGCTCTGCTCGCCCTGCTCGCCGCGTGCGCGCACAAGCCCGTCCCCCTCAACTTGCCCGACGCCGACGGCCACCGGGCGCGCCCTGCGCCCCTCGCCCAGCGCGACTTCCACCCCGCTCAGCCGGTCAAACACACGCTGAGCAACGGCGTCGAGGTGCGCATCGCCGCCGATGACGAGGTGCCGCTCTGGTCGGTGCGCGCGCTGCTGCGCGTCGGCGACTACGCGGATCCCCAGGGCAAGGAGGGCCTCGCCGAGGTCACCCTCGACATGCTGAACGAGGGCGCCGGCGGGCTCTCCGCCGAGGCGATCGGGCGCACGCTCACCACCCTCGGCTCCAGCCTCGGCACCTACGCCGACTACGACGGCGGCGCGGTCACCACCAGCGGCATCGTGCGCAACCTCGAGCCCACCTTGGACCTGTTCACCGCCGTGCTGCGGGAGCCCGACTTCCCCGAGGACGACTGGGAGCTCGTGCGCAAGCGCCGCCTCGCGCAGCTGCGCAGCGATCGCGAGTCGCCCGACGCCATAGCGCGCGATGTCTTCCGCGAGCTGCTCTACGGCGACGCCTACCGCGGTCGGCCCACCACCGAAGCGAGCCTGCGCAACATCACCACCGCCGACATGCGCGATTGGTACAAGGCCCACATCGGACCGCAGAACCTCACGCTGCTCGTCGGCGGCGACGTCAACGCGACCACGCTGCTGCCGCTGCTGGAGGCGCGCCTCGCGAGCTGGTCCACGCCCGACCTGCAGACGCCCCCGCCAAGCGGCGCCGCGATCCTCCCCAAAAAAGAGGCCATCTACCTGGTCGACAAGCCCGGCGCGGCGCAGTCGGTGCTTCGCGCGGGCACGGTCGTGGGGCAGCGCACGGACGACGACTGGTTCGACTTCAGCATGGGCAGCCTCGTGCTTGGCGGCGCCTTCTCGGCCCGTATGAACATGAACCTGCGCGAGGACAAGGGCTACACCTACGGCGCCCGCTGCGGCGCGCTCGCGGACGTGTACGGCCCGGCGCTCTGGTACTGCGGCGCCTCGGTGCAGACCGCGGTCACCGCCCCGGCGCTGTCCGAGATGCGCCGCGAGATCCTGGAGATTCGCGGCGATCGACCGGTCACCCCTGAGGAGCTCGCCTACTTCCAGAGCTACGAGGTCAACGGCTACCCGGCCGACCACGAAGAAGTCGACGCGCTGCTAGGTGAGCAGGAGACCATGTGGCGTTACGGGCTGCCCGGAGACTGGCCTGATCGCTTCCTCCCAGGCGTGCAGGCCGTGACCACGGAGTCGGCAAACCAGGCCCTCCAACGCCACATCCTCCCCGATCACTTGCTCTGGCTCGTGGTCGGCGACCGAGCCACGGTGCTCCCAGAGCTCCAGGCCCTCGGCCTCCCGATCGTCGAGCTCAACCGCGATGGCAGCCTCAAGGAGAACTAATGGGTATCGAAGCTGATTATGTCTGGTTCGACGGTGAGCTCGTCCCCTACTCTCAGGCGAACGTTCACGTCCTCTCGCACACGCTCCACTACGGCCTCGGCGTGTTCGAGGGCGTGCGCGCTTATCCGCAGGCAAACGGCAAAGCGGGCGTCTGGTGCCTCGATGAGCACCTCGAGCGCTTCGAGCTCTCCGCGCGCATGATCCGCTACCCATGCCCCTACTCGCGCGAGCAGCTCGTCGAGGCCTGCATCGCGACGCTGGAAGCGAACGGACACACCGAAGCCTACCTTCGCCCGCTGCTCTTCCTCGGCGAGAAGTTCATGGGCCTCGGCGCGCGCAACAACCCCGTGCACGTCGTCGTCGCCACCTGGCCCTGGGGCGCGTATCTGGGCGACGAGGGCATGCAAAAGGGCGTGCGCATCAAGACCAGCAGCTTCACGCGCCACCATCCCAACGCGGCGCTCCAGCGCGCCAAGGTCGTGGGCCACTACGTCAACAGCATCCTCGCGCGCTACGAAGCGAACGACGACGGCTACGACGAGGCCCTCATGCTCGACCACCACGGCTTCGTCGCCGAGGGCACCGGCGAGAACGTGTTCGTCGTGAAGGGCAGCTCTGTCATGACGCCCCCCGCGCTCAACATCCTGCCGGGCATCACCCGCTGGCGCGTCATCGACATCCTTCGCCACGAGGGCATCGAGGTCCACGAGACCGCCTTCACGCGCGACGCCTTCTACGTCGCCGACGAGGCCTTCATGGTCGGCACCGCCGCCGAGATCACGCCCATTCGCGAGGTCGATCGCCGCACCGTCGGCACCGGCGAGCCCGGTCCCGTCACGCGCCTTGTCCAGAAGATCTACCTCGACGCCGTGCGCGGCAAGGTCGACTGGCTCGCGCACCACATCACCGCCGGCCGCTAGGCCGGTTCGCCGATGAGCGTGTGGACCTTCGCTCGCAGCGAGGGCGGCAGGCGCTCCGCGAGGATGCGCCGCGCCTCGGCGACGCCGTAGCGCGACGAGATGTGGGTGAACAAGATCGCCTCGTTGTCCGCGAACAGGTGCTCGCGCTCGAGGACCTCGTCCAGGTGGACATGGCCCATGGAGCGCGCGCTCGCGACCGAGACGCGGTCGTCCAAGAAGGTGACCTCGAGGATGAGCAGGCGCGCGGCGCGCACCAGCGGCTCGCGGTCGACGACCTCGATCAGCGTGTCACCGCAGTAGGCGACCTCAACCTGCTCGATCTCCTCCGTCAGCCGCTCGCCCCGAGCGCGCAGGTGGGCGAGCTCGGTGCCCGAGCGCCCGACGTGCTCAGCGCGCAGCTTGGCGCGCTGGCGGCAGAGCGCGTAGCCCACCGAAGGCACGCGGTGAAGCGCCTGAAAGGCGCGGGCCACGACGCCCGGCTTGATGGGGACCGCGTCGCCAGGGCGCACGCCGACGACGGTGCAGGGCATGGGCGAGCGGTCGAGGCGACGCCACGCGTCGAGCATGTCGCGGAAGGCGGGCACCGCGTCGGCGGGCATCACATACTCGGGGGGGGACATGTTCATCATGTCGCGACCCGCGCAGTGGTGGACGACGCCGCCCATGTGGTCGGAGTGCGCGTGACTGAACAGCACGCGCGGGAGGCGCGTGGCGGTGGTCGGGGCGCGCCCGATGTCAAAGCAGAGGCTGTAGCCGGGGAGCTCGATGCAGGTGTTGATCCCACCGACGCCGATCCCCTGCACGTTCTGGCCGGCGAGCTGAAGCATACCGCCGCCTATTCGGCCGACCGCAGGTCGCAAGCGCCGGACTAAAAGCGCCCGACGAGCGCGGTGCCCGTGAAGCGCAGCTCGAGGCGCGCGCGCCGCTCGCCCGGGTACATCCAGGCGCGCTCGAGGTCGCGCGCTTGCGCCTCGGCGAGCACGGCCGACGCGATGAGCAAGGGCACCCCCACGCCGTACAGCGGGATGGCCGGAACGCCGAGGACGGCGCATATTGTTGTTGCAACGCCGAGCTTGAACAGCGGCAGGACGCCATCGCGGTACTCCAGCAGGTTCGCCATGCGCCGGAGCGACACGACCGTGCCGATCTCGCTGCCCACGAGCACCGCAGCGCCACCGCCAAAGGCCACCAGGCCAACGAAGGCGGCCGACGCGTCCCCGCCGAACGCCGCGGCGACAAACGCGACGAAGCCAGCAGCGCCGCCGACGAGACCCAGCCCCGAGGCGAGGCGGTACTTTGGCAGCGAGCGTCGGGCCTTCCAGAACGCGTCGTTGACCGCCGCGGTGTCCGCGCCCACCGCGACCTGCTCGACGCTCCACGCCGGCTGGGGGCCCGCCATCGGCCGCTCCGAGGCGTGCGCCGCGCTCCCCACAAACACCAGCACGAAGAGCAACACCAGCCACGCGCGCATGCGAACCCATCCTTTTTCGCGCCGCCGCGGCGCGGATGCAGACCTACCACAAGCCGCGCGAGCCCGCACGCTTGGGAACGGTGCGGGCGCGTCGCGAATCGGGTACAACCGGAGCATGCACGCCCCTCACCGCCTCCTCGACCTGCCGCTGGGCGCCGCTCTGCTGCTCGCGCTCAGCACCTCCTGCGGCATCAGCCTCGACGCCCGCTACGACACCGCCGTAGCACCTGGCACGGACGCCGCCGGCGTCACGATTCAAGCCATCACGCCCAACTACGGCTCCATTCACGGCGGCACGCAGGTGGTCATCACCGCGACCGGACTCGAGGGCGAGGTCAAGGTCTTCTTCGGCAACGCCCGCTTGGACGTCACCCCCCTCTCCGCCACCCAGGTGCAGGTCACCACGCCCGACGCTGGCGCGGCCTTGTCGGTGGACGTGACCGTGCGCTCCGACTTGGGCGAGGACGTGTGGCAGAGCGGCTACGCGTTCAGCGACAGCGGGCCGGTCGACCCCGGCACCGGCGGCGACACGGGGAACGGCCTCATCGGCGGGCTGATCGAGCTCTCGCGCACCCAGGTCGCCTGCCCCACCTGCCTCAACATGCCCGGCGAGTTCGACGTGCAGGCGGGCTTCGCGCTGCACTCCCCCACCAACACCTCATGGACCGCGTCGCTGCCGCCCATCGGCTCGTGCGCGCTCAACCCGCCGAGCAACGGCCCGAGCGTCACCCGCTTGGACTTGGGCCAGTGGGCCTACCTGCGCTCCGGCAGCACCAACCTGCCGCTGCTGCGCACCAACGCGACCGGTGGCGTCACTTATTTGGCCTCCAACCTGCAGGTCAACGACTACATCAGCAACGCAGCCTACGAGATCGAGGTCCCAAGCGGCGGCGGCGGCGTCGCCCCCTTCACGCTCACCAACGCCCTGCGCGCCGCCGAGGGCTTCGACAGCATCGGCCCCTATGAGCTCATGTACGGGGGTGAAGCGGGCGCCTTCACCGCCCAGGTCAGCGGCTCCAGCCAGGTCTTCACCTGGTCCCCGGCGGGCGCGGGCGACGACTTCGTCGTGGACCTCGGCGCCTACGACGCCTACACCGGCGACTACCTCGGTCACGTCGTCTGCCGCGGCAACGACTCCGGCTCGATGGTCGTGCCCACCGGCAGCTACATGACGCCGCCGCTGTTGCTCACCGTGGGGCTCTACCGGCGCAAGATCACGCGCACAGCGAGCCCCATCGACGGCAGCACCATCGAGGCCATCGCCACCTCAGGCTTCCTGGGCACGGCCTCGATGGACTACTGAGGAGCTACTTCACGGTGCCGGTCACGCCCTCGGGCGCGGTGGACGTGATGCGGAACTCGGCGCGGCGGTTCACGCTCCACGCGATCTCGGTGGAGGAGCGATCGACCGGGCGCTCTTCGCCGAACGAGATGATGCTGATCTGCGACGGGCTGACGCCCATGCTCGTGAGCTTTTCCTTGATGGTCTCGGCGCGCTTCTGGCCGAGGGCGAGGTTGTACTCAGTGGTGCCGCGCTCGTCCGCGTGACCCTGGACCTCGACCTTGAGCCCCTGATTCTCTTGGAAGATCTTGGCGTTCTCGCGCAGCGCGTTCATGGATTCGCCAGTGAGGGTCGACGAGTCGAACTCGAAGTGCACGAGCTGGAAGTTGCGCGCGACCACCGCCACCGGGCGGCAGGCGGGGTCCTTGGAGCAGTTGGCGTCGTCGCAGTCGATCTTGCCGTCGCTGTCGTTGTCGAGGCCGTCGTCGCAGACCTGCTCGACGCAGGCGCCGTTGCGGGCGCAGTCGGTGTCGGCGCAGTCGATCTTGCCGTCTTCGTCGTCGTCGAGGCCGTTGGTGCACTCGAGCTCGGTCGTGGGGACCTGGCACTTGGCGGCGACGCCGCAGTCGGGGTCGTCACAGTCGATGAGGCCGTCGTCGTCGTTGTCCGCACGGTCGTCGCAGATGCGCTCGGGCTCGGGCGGCTTCTTCTTGCAGCCTGGGGCTACGGCGAGAAGGAGGAGGGGAAGCACGTGAATGAGCTTCATGGAGACCACCTTTGGGTGCTGAGGGGAGGTTCGTATGTGGCGAGCGTCTCAGCCCGTGTCTGTCGCTATCGGTGGCGATCGACCGCCGCAAGTCGGCGGGTCGCGCGCTCGCAAACCTCACGTTAGGTCCGCGTCCCGCTACGGCCCGACAGGGTGCGCCGCGAGAGGAGTGAGGCCCATGACCCCCCAGCTTCCCGAAGATGTTCGCGCGCTCTACCCCTGGGGAGGCAAGCGCTTCGCCCTCCCCGCTGGGCCCGAGCTTCACTACCTGGACGAGGGCACGGGCCCGGTCGTGCTGATGGTGCACGGCAACCCGACGTGGTCCTTCTACTATCGCTCATTGGTCGCCGATCTCTCCAAGGATCACCGCTGCGTCGTGCCCGATCACCTGGGCATGGGGCTGTCCGACAAGCCCGACGACTTTGAGTACACGATTCAGGCGCACATCGATCACCTCGTCGCGCTCATCGACCACCTCGACCTGCACGACGTCACGCTCGTCGTGCACGACTGGGGTGGGCCCATCGGCTTTGGCGCGGCCATCGCGCGCCCCGACCGCTTCAAGCGCTTTGTGGTGTTCAACACCTCGCTCTTCCACGGCCCGCTGCCCAAGTCCATCGCGCTCTGCCGCGTGCCGGCGCTCGGCCCGGTGCTCGTGCAGGGCCTCAACGGCTTCGTGCGCGTCAGCCTCGTGCGCGCCATCGCCGACCGCAGCCGCATCGCCGGGCCCGTCGGCAGGGGCTACCTCGCCCCCTACGACAGCTGGGCGCACCGCAAGGCGCAGCAGGCCTTCGTCGAGGCCATCCCCATGAAGCCCTCGCACCCCAACTGGGACCTCATCGCGCACATCGACCGCGACAGCGGCGTGTTCGGCTCGCGCCCGATGATGATGGTCTGGGGCGAGCAGGACTTCTGCTTTACGCCCTGGTTCCGCAAGGGCATGGAGGCGCGCTTCCCCGAGGCCGAGGTCCACGCCCTGGACGACGCCTCGCACTATGTGGTCGAGGACGCCCACGAGCGCATCCTGCCGCTGATTCGCGACTTCCTCGCGCGCCACCCGCTCGACGCATGAGCTTCAACGCCGCGAGCCTCATCGAGCGCCACGCGGCCGAGCGCCCCGACGCGCCCGCGCTCGCCTTCCCCTCGCGCTCAGCGCCCACCCAGGCCACCACCTGGGACCGCTGGACCTACGCCGAGCTCGACCTCGCCGCGAGCGAGTACGCCGCTGGCTTTCGCGCGATGGGGGTGCGCCCCGGTGAGCGCACCCTGCTGCTCATCAAGCCCTCGCTCGACTTCTTCGCGGTCGTGTTCGGCCTGCTTAAGATCGACGCGACCCCCGTCATCCTCGACCCGCGCATGGGCTTCAAGGCGGTGCACGGCTGCATCGGCCAGATTCGCCCGCAGGCGCTCGTCGCCATCCCGCCGGTGCACGCCGTGCGCCAGGTGTTTCGCGGCCCGTTCTCGGAGCTGGAGCACGTCGTCACGGACGGTGCGCGCTGGTTCTGGGGCGGCTCCACCTTGGCGCAGGTCCGCGCCGCTGGTGCCGCGGCCCCCGCGCGGGCGGTGGACGTCGCCGCCGACGACCAAGCGGCGATCATCTTCACCTCGGGCTCCACCGGCCCCGCCAAGGGCGTCTCGCTGCGCTACGGCGCCTTCTGGACCGGCGTGCACGCCATTCGGGAGCTGTACGACCTCGGCCCCGGCACCACCATCGTCGAGTGCTTCGCGCCCTTCGCCCTCTATGATCTCGCGATGGGCAGCTCGGTCATCCTGCCAGATATGGACCTCTCGGCGCCCGCCACCGCGAGCCCCGCGCGCGTGGTCGACGCCATCACCGCGCACCAGGCCGACACCGCCTTCGCCTCGCCCATCGTCTGGGTGAACACGGTGCGCTGGTGCCAAGCGCAGGGCGTGCAGCTCCCGACCCTGCGCCAGGTGCTCTCCGCTGGCGCGCCCATCCCCGCCGATCTGCACCGCCGCTTCCGACAGGTGCTCGCCCCGGGCGCCCAGGTGCACACCCCCTACGGCTGCACCGAGGGCATGCCCGTCGCCACCATCGCCTCCGACGCCGTCCTCGCTGAGACGCAGGCGCTGACGGCCTCAGGGGCCGGGACCTGCGTCGGCTACTTGGCGCCGCAGATGGAGGTGCGCGTCATGCGCATCACCGACGACGCCCTCCCCGAGTGGACGGACGACCTGCGGCTCCCCGCGGGCGACATCGGCGAGGTGGTGCTCTGCGGCGACGTCGTGAGCCGCGAGTATGTGGAGCGACCCGACGCCAACGCCGTCAGCAAGCTGCGCGACGGCGAGCTCGTGCTGCACCGCATGGGCGACCTCGGCTACTTCGACGAGCAGGGGCGCCTGTGGTTCTGCGGGCGCAAGGCCCACCGGCTGGAGACCGCGAGCGGCATGGTGCCCGCGGTGCCGGTCGAGGGCGTCTTCAACGAGCACCCCAAGGTCCGCCGCACCGCGCTGGTCGGCGTGGGGGCGTCCGGCGCCGAGCGCCCCGTGCTCATCGTGCAGCTTGAACCCGGACAGACGTGGGAGCCCGGCGATGAAGCCGCGCTCCTGGCGCTGGCGACCGGCACCCGGTGGGAGGGCCTCGTGACGCAGGTGATGCTACACCCGTCCTTCCCCGTCGATCCCCGACACAACTCGAAGATTCGCCGCGAGGAGCTCAAGGTCTGGGCCTCGTCGCGGGCAGGAGGTTCGTCATGAAGGCGCTCGTCACTGGCGGAGGGGGCTTCTTGGGCCGCCGCATCACAGAGCTGCTCCTGGAGCGCGGCGACGAGGTCACCATCCTCGCGCGCGGTCGCTACCCCGCCATCGAAGCGCTCGGCGCGCGCGGTGTGCAAGCGGACCTGCGCAACAAGGACGCCCTGCGGGCCGCCGTTCGCGGGCAGGACGTCGTCTTTCACGTCGCGGCGCTCGCTACCTCGTGGGCCAAGCCCGAGGACTTCTACGCCGTCAACGTGCTCGGCACGCGCAACCTCATCGACGTGATGGAGGACACCGGCACCCCGCGCCTCGTCTTCACCAGCACGCCGAGCGTCACGGCCTCCGGCGAGCCCGTGCGGGGCGGCGGCATGGACCTGCCCCACGCCGAGCAGAACGACAGCCCCTACGGCGCCACCAAGGCCGAGGCCGAGCGCATGGTCTGCGACGCCAACTCGCGCCACCTCGCCACCGTCGCCCTGCGCCCCCGGCTCATCTTCGGCCCGCGCGAAGAGAACCTGCTCCCGCTCATCATGAAGCGCGCGCTCGACCGCAAGCTGCCCAAGGTCGGCGACGGCACGAACAAGGTCGACATGACCTACATCGACAACGCAGCCTGGGCCCACCTGGACGCCGAAGCCGCGCTCCAGGACCACACCTCCGCCTGCGCGGGCAAGGCCTACTTCATCAGCAACGGCGAGCCCGTCGTGCTCTGGGACTGGATCCGCGACTTCTTCGACGCGAACGAGATCCCGCAGCCCCACCGCGAGCTCTCGCTCAACACGGCGCGCCGTGCCGCTGCGGTCATGGAGTGGGCCTGGCGCAACCTGCCGCTCAAGGGCGAGCCGCGCATCACCAAGCAGGCGGTCACGGCGCTTGGAACGGATCAATACTACGACATGGAGCCCGCCTACCGCGACCTCGGCTACCGCGTGCGCGTGCCCATGACCGACGGCACGGCCGCCACCGTGCAGTGGTTCACCCAGGGCAAAGCGTCGCTCCTGATCGACGGCAAAGAGGTCGTGTACGCTCCGGACCCCGCGTAGGGCGGGCGCCACCAACGCGTTCACGCTGGCGGTGGCTTGGCCATCCTTACGATTCCTTGATCCCCCAGGCGCGAACCTGAACGCCCTTGACCCCACCCGCGGCCTATTGGTCTACAGCCAACTTCGGCACGCGGAGGCGCGATGGCGCAAGAAACACCGGTTGTCGTCGTGGGAAGTGGGCGCCTCGCCCGCGCCGTGGCGTCGAGGCTCGGCCATCCCCACTCCGCAGCGGTGACCGTCCTCGAGTGCGTCGACCACGACTGGGGAGCCGAGCGGTCTCCATCCGAGGACGCGACCCCGAATCGGACCGTGTACCACCCAGACACCTTGCGAGCTGTGGGCGTTGGTCCGGACACGCAGCTCGTGGTGTTGACAGACAACGACCACGTCAACTTCCTCGTGGCGACGATCGCGCAGCAAGTGCTCGGGGTCACGAGCACATTGGTGTCGACGAGCGACGCCAGCCGAGGCGGGCTGTGGGATGAGTTCAAGATCGAGGCATTGAACCCGACCGAGCTCGCAGCCGACGCCATCCTCAGCCGAATCCGTCGCTAAGGACGCGCCCGAGCACCACGAGGCGGATGATGCGCTCGCGGTCTTGATGGCCGGGAGCGGGAGCGGAAGGCCTAGGTCTCAGCGACGCCATTCGTACAGAACAAGCTCATCGATATCGTGCTCATTGTGACGGGAGCCTCCGGATGGTCCAGCTCATACGCAACCTCGTCAGAGACGTCTGCTCCCAGGGCGTCGGCCCGCTCGCGCTCGGCCCGCCCTGCTTCATCGCGCTGGAGGTGAACGTCGCCCTGGACCGGCTAAGCACAACCCATGGCCGATGAACGTCCCGACCCCGACCGCCTCCTCGCCGCGCTGCGACGCGAGGCGGAGCAACCGCCCGGCAAGCTGAAGGTCTTCCTCGGCGCAGCCGCAGGCGTGGGCAAGACGGTCGCGATGCTGGAGGCTGCCCGGGAAGCGCTCGACGCCGGGCGAGAGGTGCTGATCGGCGTGGTGGAGACCCACGGCCGCGCCGAGACCCAGGCGCGCCTGGAGGGCGTCTTGGCCGTCCCGCTACGCGCGTCTGAGCGCCCTGGGGTCCCAGCAGAGCTCGATCTAGACGCCGTGCTCGCCTGTCAGCCCGAGGTCGTCATCATCGACGAGCTCGCCCATACCAACGCTCCCGGCAGCCGACACACCAAGCGCTGGCAGGACGTGATCGAGCTCGTCGGTCACGGCATCGAGGTCTGGACGGCGATGAACATCCAGCATCTGGAGAGCCTCAACGACGTGGTCGCCCGCCTCACGGGCGTGGACGTGCATGAGACCGTCCCCGACCACGTCCTCGACCGCGCCGCGGAGATCGAGATCGTCGACCTGACCCCCGAGGACCTCGTCGCTCGCTTGGAGGCGGGGAAGGTCTATGCGCCCGACCAGGCGCGCCGCGCCCTCGGCGGCTTCTTCAAGCTTGGGAACCTCATCGCGCTGCGCCAGCTCGCCCTGCGGCGGGCAGCGATGCGCGTGGGCGAGCAGCTCGATACGCTTCGCGACCGAGACGCCAACCCGAAGGTATGGGCCGCCGCGGAGCGCCTCCTTGTCGCGGTCGGACCGAGCCCGCTGTCGGGCAGGCTGGTCCGCGTCGCGTCGCGGATGGCGCGCAGCCTCGATGTCCCGTGGCATGCCGTCACGATTCGGCTCGTCCGTCCATCCAGCCCGCGGTCGACGCAGCTCGCGCTCGAACACCTCCGGCTCGCGGAGCAGCTCGGCGCCGAGACCGCGTCGCTGACGTCCGACGACGTACCTGGAGCGCTGGTCGAGTACGCCCGACGGATCAACGCCACGATGCTCGTGCTTGGCGCTCCGACGCGGCGCACCTGGCGCGAGTGGGCCAGCGGAACGCTGTTGGATCACGTAATCCAGCGAGCGACGGACATCGAGGTTCACGTGGTGGCGGCCGAAGCGGCCGTCGGCTCACCTCCGAAGCGGGACGCCCCGAGCGCCGCCGAGCCCACGTCCTGGGAGCTGCCGCGCGCGAAGGACGTCGGCGTCGCCGCGCTCACAGCTGCGGTGGCAACCGGAGCGGCTGCGCTTGTTCGCCCGTTCGTCTCGGAGTCCGACATCATCATGTTGTACGTGGCCGCCGTCACCGTCGCCGCGTTCCGCGTGCGACTCGTGGCGGGGCTCACGTCCGCCCTCCTCAGCGCGCTGGCGTTCAACTTCTTCTTCACCGAACCACGTTTTACGCTCTATGTCCACGACAGCCGGTATTGGCTCACGTTTCTGATGATTGGCGGCGTGGGCGGCCTCGTCTCCACGCTCGCCGCACGCCTCCGCGAGCACGCGGCAGCGGTACGAGAGCGCGAGGCCCAAAGCCAAGAGCTGTTCTTGCTCACGCGCCAGCTCGCCGGATGTCGGTCGATCACGGAAGTAGCAGAGGTCTCGGTCGAGCAGGTGCATCGCTTGTTTGGCCTGCCCGTGAGCGTCCTGTTGCCCTCCGAGGGCGGCCTTGCGCTGGCCGCCCAACGCGGCGTCATGTCCAACGACGACGTAGAGCGGGTGACCGCGCGTTGGGCTGCGGAGCACGGCGTTCCGGCCGGCGCAGGCACCGGGACGCTCTCCGGCGCGACAGGCCGCTACCTTCCGCTCGGGCTGGAGGGGCGGAATCGCGGGGTCGTTGCCATCCGTCCCACCCCTGCCAGCCGCCTCGCGGACCCCGATCGCGGCCACCTCCTCGACACGGTCGTCACGCTGATCCGCGAGTTCCTCGAGCGCCTGGACCTGGAGTCGCGCGCCGAGGCCTCACGACTCCAAGTGGAGACGGAGCGGATCCGAAGCACGCTGCTCTCGAGCGTCTCCCACGATCTGCGCACGCCGCTGGCGACGATCACCGGCGCGGCGACGACGCTCCTCGACAAGCAGGCGCTCCTTCGGGACGAGACGCGTGAGGCGCTGCTGACCCGAATCGCCAGCGAGGCGCTCCGCCTGCAACGCCTGCTCGAAAACGTCCTGAACATGACCCGATTGGACGGTGGAACCCTCCAGCCCTCGCTGGATTGGGAGATCCCCGACGAGATCGTGGCGTCCGCCATCGCGCGTACGACGCCCCTGGCCCACGGGCGGGTGATTCGGCCTCGGTGGGTGCACCCTCCTGTGCTTGCCCGGCTCGACGCCGTGCTCGTCGAACAGCTCGTCGCGAACTTCATCGAGAACGCCCTCATCCACGCTCCGGGCGACAGCCCGGTCGAGGTGACCACTTACGAGTCCGCGGGCGACGTGGTGATCGAGGTCGCGGACCGTGGCCCAAGCGAGCTCGGGCCCTCCCCCGAACGGCTCTTTGAGAAGTTCGTGCGCGGCTCAACGAGCAGCGGCGCAGGCCTGGGGCTCGCCATCTGCAAGGCCATCGCCCAAGTGCACGGAGGGCGGGTGTGGGCGCACCCTCGTGAGGGAGGAGGCGCGGTGTTCGGCGCCGCGTTCCCTCGCGGGGGCCCGCTGCGGGAACAGGCCCCAGCGTTCGAGGACGTCCTGGACCACACGGAGGAGTCATGACACGCGAACCCACCGTGCTCATCATCGAAGATGAGCCTCCAATGCAGTACTTCCTGCGCAGCCTAATCGAAGGACACGGCATGAAGACGGCCCTCGCCAGGACCGCCGAGGAGGGCGTCGCGCAGGCCGCAATGCGCACCCCCGACGTCGTGCTGCTCGATCTCGGACTCCCGGACGCCGATGGCCTGGGCGTGGTGGAGCGCCTTCGCGCTTGGTCGAACACCCCCATCATCGTCATCTCCGCGCGAGGGCGGGACCGCGACAAGGTGGAGGCGCTGGACGCTGGCGCCGACGACTACCTGACCAAACCCTTCTCGGCTGAGGAGCTGCTGGCGAGGGTGCGGGTCGCGCTCCGCCATCGCTCGCTACGCGGCCCCGACGAAGGGCCTGTCTACGAGGCGGAGGGACTGCGCGTCGACCTAGCGCGTCGGAACGTCACCAGGGATGGAGCGAATATCTCGCTGACGCCGACTGAATACAAGATCCTAGAGCTGCTGGTGCAACACGCGGGGCGGGTGCTGACCCACACCCAGATCCTGCGCGCAGTGTGGGGCCCCCACCTGCTCACGAAGACCCACTACGTTCGCGTGCATGTGCACCAGCTTCGCGCGAAGATCGAGCGTGACGCGAACCAGCCGGTGCTCCTCATGACTGAGTCCGGCGTCGGGTATCGCCTCAAAGAGGAGGACTGACGCTCGGCGGCGACCGTCCTCGTGGGCGCGTCTCGCGCTACGAGCGCACGACGAGTCGCGCCGCGGCTACAGCTCGACCTGGTGGCCGATCTCAAGGACGCGGTCTGGCGGGATGCCGAAGAACGTGGTGGCCCACTGCGCGTTGCGCGACATCACGGCAAAGAGGCGCTCGCGCCAGAGCGCCATTCCTGGCCGCGTTGTGGCGACGAGCGTCTCCCGTCCGAGGACAAAGGTGGTGTGGTTCAAGTCGAGCCCCACGGCCGAGTCGCTCGCGCTGAGGAGGGCGGCGATGTCGGGGTGCTCCATGAAGCCATAGCGCGCATGGATACGCGTGAATCGATCGTCTAGGCGCCGCGCCTTCACGCGGCGCTCGCGCCGAACCCGCGCGACCGGTTCAATCGTGACGGTGAGCAGGTAGATGTGTTCGTGCAGGACGTGGTTGTGTGCCAAGTTGTGCACCAGCGCGGGGGGGGCCCCCGCCCCGTTGCTTGTCATGAAGACGGCGTTTCCTGGGACGAACGCTGGGTTTTCCTGCGCGATCCTATGCAGAAAGTCGGGCCACAGTGGGGACTTCTCCTCCAGGCGCTCCCTGAGGATCTCGCGGCCGCGCTTCCACGTGCTGAACGCCGTGTAGACCACCGCCGCTACCGCCAAGGGGACCCATCCACCCTCCAGTATTTTTATCAGGTTGGCACCAAGGAACGACAGATCGACCACCAGCAGCGCGCCGGTGAGCGCCCCCGCCGCAGCGAAGCTCCAACCCCATCGCCCGCGCGCGACGACGAAGGCGAGCATGGTGGTGATGAGCATCGTGAGGCTGACCGCGATCCCATACGCGCCCGCGAGGTTGCTTGAGCTCCCGAAGCCGAGGACGAGGACGATGGCCGCCACCATCAGCGTGTAGTTGACCGAGGGAACGTAGATCTGCCCGATCTCGCGCTGGGACGTGTGCACGATCGGCAGCCTGGGCGAGTAGCCCAACATGATGGCCTGGCGCGCGAGGGAGAACGTCCCCGAGATCACCGCCTGGGAGGCGATGATCGTCGCGGCGCCGGAGAGACCGATGAGCGGCCAGAGCGCCCAACGGGGCGCCATGTGGAAGAACGGGCTCGAAACCGTGCTCGGATCGTCGAGGATCAGCGCACCCTGGCCAAAATAGTTGAGGATGAGCGATGGCAGCACGACGGCGAGCCAGGTGGCCTGAATAGGACGCCTGCCGAGGTGCCCCATGTCGGCGTACAACGCCTCACCGCCCGTGACGACCAAGAACACGGCCCCGAGCACGACGAGCCCGTGAGCGCCGTTTTGAAGAAAGAACACCACGGCGTGAGACGGCAGGAGCGCCCACAGCACCTCAGGGTGTCGACCGATCTGCACCACCCCCAAGGCGGCGAGGACGAGGAACCACACGAGCGTAATGGGCCCGAAGAGCACCCCGATGGAGGCGGTCCCGCGCCGTTGGATGAGGAACAACCCGGCGAGGATGAGGATCGTCAAGGGCAGCACCAGCGGTCGCATCGCAGGGGCCGCCACCTCTAGGCCCTCCACCGCGCTGAGCACCGAGATCGCGGGCGTGATCATCCCGTCCCCCCAGAGCAGCGCTGCACCGAACAGCCCGACCGCGATGATGAGCCACTGCTGGCGTGGCCCGTCCCGCTCAGGCCGAAGCGCGACCGCCATCAGGGCGAGGATGCCGCCCTCGCCATCGTTGTCCGCCCGCATCACATAGAGCAGGTATTTCCCCGTGATCACGAACAGGAGCGACCAAACGACCAGCGATAGCACGCCCATGACGTTGGGCTCCGTGAGCGCCACGGCGTACGGCCCATGGAAGCACTCGCGAAGCGCGTAGAGCGGGCTCGTGCCAATGTCCCCGAACACGACCCCGAGCGCCGTGAGGCACATCAGCAGGAAATACCGTTGATCGGGTGTCGCCGCTGGGGGGGCGCACTCCTCGGTCATCTCGGGGCGCCCCTCGTCGCCAACCTCGGCAGGCTCTACTGTCATTCGCTCTCCGTCGGTACGAAACGGCTGTCCTACCGGCGCCGTGCGACCGGAGGGCTCAAGAAGCTCCCGCCCGAGATCAAGGACTGATCAACCCGCGCTTATGAGCGCCGCTCCCGCGCACTCGAACGGTGCAGACGCGCCGCCGCCTCGTGAGCGACGCCCGCGGCGTTCACTCGTGCGAGGGGCACAGCCACTTCGGTGATTGGCGAGACGCGCTGTCGTCGACGACAAGGCCGTCGACGACGTCGAGAACCACAGCGCGCGCCTGCGGTACGCGTCCGTTCGGGCATCGAAGTTGCCCATCGGCAGCGTTCACGTCGAACGTACTGCTCCCAGACATGGCCGCTCGACTCAACCGGGCGCAAGGACGCGCCCTCGGCCTCCATCGCCTGCCGATCGCAGAGGCGGTCGACGAGCCACGCCGCACGCGCGGGCGGCGATGCGATTCGTGGTCAGCCCCTCACCGCCCTCCTGGGCCAATAGCTGAGCGGCGGCTTCGACGATCGCGTCGACAGCGCCACGCGAGCGCGCTTATTCAGGGTTCTTCCTTGGATGTGTCGCGAGCTGTTGCGCCATGGTGCCGCCCTGCAAACGCGAGCACCGCGATCGCCCTCACCCGCATAGTTTGTGGGCAGGAGGTGTGTGTGTCGAGCTTGCCTATCGGTGTCGTCGGAGCGGGTCCGGGTGGACTGACCACAGCCGCGGCCTTAGCGCGCGCGGGTCGCGAGGTCCGCGTGTTCGAGCGAGCGCCCGCGATTCAGGTCGCAGGGGCGGGGCTCACTGTCCACGTCAACGCGATGCGCATGCTCGACGCGCTCGGCTTGGCCGACGCGGTCGCAGCGGCAGGCGTGCCGCTCGTCGAGGGGCGCGTCAGCACCAGCGCAGGCCGACGGCTGTCGAGCTTCGCCTTCGAGCGAGCGGCGGCCCCCTTCGGCCAGCCGATCCTTGGCATTCACCGCGCGCGCCTCTCCGAGGTCCTCGCCGCCGCGCTCCCGTCGGGCGCGCTCCAGCTCGACGCCGCGCTCGCAGAGGTTCGCGCAGACGACGAGCACGTCGACGTCACGCTCGCGAGCGGCGAGGTCGTGCGCGTCGCGGCGCTCATCGGCGCCGATGGCCTACACAGCCGCGTGCGCGAGCGGGTCTTCGGTCCTTGGCCCACGCGCTACTCGGGCTACACCTGCTGGCGCGGCGTCGCGCCCATCCCGTGCCCGCTCGGGGCCGGCGTCACCGAGGAGCGCTGGGGTCCGGGGCGACGCTTCGGGCTGGTCCCGATCGCCCGCGACGCCACCTACTGGTTCGCGACCGCCAACGTGGCGGCTGGCGGCGACGACGCTGACCGACACGCTGCGGTGACCGAGCGCTTCGCGCACTTCGGGGGCGCGATCGCCGAGACGCTCGCGGCGACGCCCGCTGAAGCTGTGCTGCGGCACGACATCGCGGACCTCACGCCTCGAACCGAGTGGACGCGCGGCCTCGTGGCGCTGCTCGGGGACGCCGCGCACGCCACGACGCCCAACCTCGGCCAAGGGGCCTGCCTCGCCATCGAGGACGGCGTCACGCTCGCGCACGCGCTCACCCAGGGGCTCCCCGACGCTGAGGCGCTCCAGAGCTGGGCCTCAGCGAGGGTCGAGCGCTCGCACTACGTGGTCAACCTGTCGCAGCGCGTCGGAGCCGTGGGTCAGTGGGAGTCGCGCCCAGCGCGCGCCCTCCGCGACGCGCTCGTGGCAGCTGCGCCAGCCTGGGTGAGCGAGCGACAGGTGACGCGCTTGTGGGCCGTCGAGCCGCCGTCCTTCGGGTAGCGCGCGACCTCGTCACGCCCTACTGCCCCCCCCGGCGAACACTTACGGCCGATGTCGCGGGCCGACCCCGATCCGCTCCTGTCGCATAGACCGATCCCAACACAACAGGAGGTGAGCATGGATCGGTTCTACAGCTCGTGGCGCGCAGCGACCTGGCTCGTGACCCCGATGGTCTTCGCGGCGGGGTGCGTCAGCGGCACCACCTGGCGATGGGACGAGGGCCATGTGCTCCCCACCGCGCCGTGGCAGGGCGTGCATGTGAGCGCCAGCTACAACGAGTACGAGGGCGATAACTTGGTGCCATGTGACGCCACGGACGGCTCCTGCGAGGACCTCTCCATGCCCGACGCAGAGCCCATCGTGCTCGACGCCGCCGGCGCGCCCGTGGCGCTCGATCACGTGCGCTTCGCCGCAGGTGAGGCCGACGAGCGCGCGTGGGGCTGGCGTCCCGCAGACGGCTTCGCGCCGGGTCACTACACCGTCGTCGGGCTCGTCGCGGTGCCTGAGCTTGTGCTGGACCTCGGCTTCGACGTGGCGGACATCGGCACCAGCTCGGCCTCCGACCCGAGCGCGCTCGCGGGCCGGGTGTGGAAGCTCAGCGGGGTGCACGACGGTCCCCTCGTCAGCCTCAACGCCTTCTTCCTGAAAAGCCCAGGCACAGAGCTCTTCTTTCAGCTGATCTTGGCCGACACGTCCGAGCCCCAGCTCCAAGTAGCGATGCGTCGCGACGGCGTGGACTGCTCGCTCGGGCGCGGCAGCGCGACCGTCGACGAAGCGGGCCTGTTCGGGGTCGCCGCGGACGCGCTCTCCATCAACGTCGTAGACCACCCTGCGGCGCGGGTCGAGGGGCTCGCGCTGGGCGTCGGCTGGCCGTCGGAAGGCGAGCCGCAGGGCCGCTTTGACGCGCTGGTCGACGTCGACGGCTTCGCGCCGTTCGTCGCCGCAGGCATGTCCGGCCAGAACGTGTGCGACGCGGTGTACAGCGCGTTCGGAGGGAGCTGCACCCCCTGCGCCGATGGGAGCCCCCGCTGTCTGCGCCTGAACGCCGTCGGCCTCGACTTCACCGAGGTCAGCGGCGACGCCCTCGCCCCGGAGCTGCCCGCCTGCTCCACCGACCCAGGCCAAGGCCTCAGCGGCGCGGTGGACGCCAACGGACAGGCGCTCTGCGGCTGCTCCCAGTCCGGCCAGCCCGCAGGCGCGCTCCTCGCCGCGCTGGTTGCGCTGCTCGCGGTGCGTCGCCGCGCGAGGTGACGCTACCTGGCGGTCTATGGCGGGGCAGCCGCGGACTTCCCGCCGTACGCCACCAGCTCCTTGCGGAGCATACGCCCCGCTTCGAGGTCGAGGATGAACATCCGCTTCTCGGTGGAGGGCATCGAGAAGTCGATGATGGTGTAGACCATCTTGGTGGTCTTGCCCGCCTTCCAGCCGTTGACGAAGACGTCGAGCGCCACCGAGAGCACGGACCGCCGGAGCCCGTCGCTCTCGTACTGTCCTGCGCTCACGGCGATTTCGGGAGCGCCCTTGTCCTGCTGGCGGGCGCGGTCCTCGGTCGCCGCGGGCAGCTTCTTGTCCACACCGGGCACGCTCGACAGGCGCGTGGCGGTGCCCTGCGCCGCAGCTGGCGCTCCGCCGCGTTGGGCTCCCGACCCGTCGTCATCAAGGGGGCGGAGGATTGGCCACTTAGGTTGACGACGTCGCATCAAAGTGATGGGAGCCCCGTCAGGGCGACGGAGCGAGCACGAGCCGCCGCGTGCTCCAGCGCCCCACCGCGACGCCCCGACGGCGTCGAGCGCCCGCCACTCCCGCTTTGGCGTCAATCTTGCATAACGGCTTGACGACCCAACCACCGAGCGGTCAGGAGCTACCCATGTCGAGACGCCAAGACCAACAAGCATCCACGGAGCGGGACGTGCAACCAAGCGGGGCCATTCCGCCGAAGCACAAGGCGCGTCACGCCACGCTCGTGGGCGCCATATTCGCTACGAGCCTCGCGGTGGCGAGCGGCGCTGCCTGCAACGGCAAGGGAGTGAGCGTGGCCGTCGAGCCCACCCCTGCCTCCACAGCCAGCCTGTCGCAGCCAGCCGCAAGGGCCGGCGGAGACGATGATCTGACCTACGACCCGGTCGCGGTCCGCATCATCGCCATCGACATCGACACGGTGCTCGCGACCACGTGCGGGCTTGAGCAGAGCAAGGTGTTCTTCAAGTTCGACTCCGCAGCGCTGCGTCCGTCCGCCAAGGAACGGCTAGAGAAGATCGCCACGTGCTCGAAGACCGGCCCCATCCGAGGTCAGGCGCTGCTCGTGATCGGTCGTACGGACCCGGTTGGTACCGACGCGTACAACGACCTGCTGGGGATGAGTCGCGCCGACTCCGTGGTCAAGTACCTAGCAGAGCTCGGCGTCGACCAGACGTTGATGGCGACCGAATCGAAGGGCGAAGACGCCGCCGAAGCAGACTACCCAGGAGGCTGGCCGTACGACCGCAGGGTGACCGTTCGACTCCGGCCGGCGCCCGCGACAGGGTCCTTGGGGCAGTAGCTCCCGAACGCCGCCCCACCGGCGCCGGCTAGCAGCGGCGCCGCGCTCAAATCGCACGCGGATTTGCGTCCAGAGGCGCACCACAATGCGCTCGCGCAGATCGGGCTGAACGTCCGGAGGCTATGCTCGCCGACCGGCTCTTGATTGCCCACCGATGGGAAGGAGCCACACAACCTCCTGACCGCACGCGCAGGCTTGGCAACCGGATCCGCCATGAAAGACTACACCGCGATTCTGGAACGGCAGCATACGAACGAGACGATCGACAGGCTCGTGCGCTACGCCGAGATTGAGACCACGAGCGACCGCCACGCCGACGTCATCCCGTCGACTCCCTCGCAATGGAACCTAGCGAGGCTCCTCGAACGCGAGCTCAAGGAGCTGGGCCTGTCGGACGTCTCGGTCGACGAGCACTGCTTCGTCATCGCCCGCGTGCCCGCCACCACGGGCTACGAACACACGCCTACGATTGGGCTCATGGCCCACCTCGACACCTCGAACGAGGTCTCGGGCGCCAACGTCAAGCCCCGCGTGGTGCGGAGCTACGACGGCGAGGCGCTCCCCTTGTCCGCAGGCTGGACCCTCGACCCCGCCGAGTTCCCCGAGCTCAAGGCGCACGTCGGCGACACCCTCGTCGTCACCGACGGCACGACCCTGCTCGGCGCGGACGACAAGTGCGGCATCGCCATCATCATGACCGCGATCGGCGCCATGCTCAAGGACCCGGCCCTGTCCCACGGCCCCCTCGTCGTCATCTTCTCCCCCGACGAGGAGACCGGGAAGGGCATGGCGCGCTTCCCAGTCGACAAGGTGAGCATGGACGCGTGCTACACCTTCGACGGCGGCCCCGGCGGGGAGCTCGAAGCGGAGTGCTTCACCGCGTACGAGGCCAAGCTGTCCTTCACCGGCAAGTCAGCGCATCCCGGCTACGCCCGCGGCGTGATGGTCAACGCCGTCTCGATGGCCGCGAGCCTGGTGGGCATGCTGCCGCGCAGTGAGAGCCCCGAGTCCACGGATGGCTGGCTCGGCTACTACTACGCGCACGAGGTTCACGGTGGCGTGGAGGCGGCCCACGTCACCGTGCTGCTCCGCGACTTCACCGACGAGGGCATGGCCCGCAGGCAGGCCACGATACGAAGCCTCGCCACCGCCGTCGAGGCCCAGTTCCCCGGCGGACAGGTCAGCGTCGACCTCCGCAAGCAGTACCGCAACATGAAGGCGAAGCTCGACGCGAGCCCACACGTCCTCGAGCTGCTCTACGAAGCCGCCCGCAAGGCTGGGGCCGAGCCGTACTCCAAGCCGATTCGCGGCGGCACAGACGGCGCTCGCCTCACGGAGATAGGCGTGCCAACACCGAATATCTTCGCCGGAATGCACAACTTCCACAGCCGCTACGAGTGGGCCAGCGCCGCAGAGATGGTGCTCGCCGTCGACACGGCCTTGGAGCTGGTCCAGATCTGGGCCACGGGCTGACACGCGAACACACCACCGCAGCACGTGAACCGATTTACTCGATATACAAGACCACCAGGGTTTGGTTGAGCAGTACATACGCAATCTCGCCAAATGTCACAGGACCATACAACTCACCGATGCTCTGGCCCTCAAGCTCGCCAAACAAGAAGTTCAAGAGGCAGTTACAAGAGAAGCAAACGCCTTGCGTGTTGTAGCTCTGCAGTCGAGCGCGGAAGCTCTCTCCGTAGTTCGCGATCGGTTTCGCGACCCGATAGTCCACGCCAGGGAAAACGGGTGCATACAGCACCACCTTGTCGTTGGCGACATCCGCAGCCTGAATGGAGGCGTTAAGGTGTGCTCCGCCAAAATTACCGACCAAGGGCAACTTACCATCGGTGAGCCCCTTTTCGGTAACGTAGACGGCCAACGAGGTGGGCACACCATTCACCAGACACTCGCTGACCTCAAACGAGGTTTCGCTGAAGCGCAGAACATCGCCATCGCCCGGCTCGAAGATGTTCACGATCTCAACTGAGGCCAACCGTCCGTCAGGCAAGGCTACATGGGCGACCACCATACCGTCATCGTACTTTGTGCAGGTGCGTCCGTCGTAGACCTTGGGCGTCACTCTCCCCAGGTCGAACAAGTGCACACCCGCCACCCAGCCAACGGTAGGCTTAAGAAACGCGTCAGGATCGTAAAGAGCCTCTTCGGCAAACTTTCGATGCGCCGTGCTGAATGCTGGCACGATGACCAAGCTGTACCCGTTGTCTGGTCCATTGTGCACCACCCCGTGGAGCGCATCGGCGGCGTAGTGTGCGAACGTGACCGAGGCTCCAACGGGCAAGATCGTCACGAACACCTGACCTTCGGTAGACACCACGCCACCCGTGTCGGCCATGAAGTAGGGAATCGTTCCGCCGATCCATTGCCCAGCGGGCAGGGCGTCCAACGCACTTTCAGGGCCGGCCACGGTCAACAGAGCGCCAGAACGAATCAACTCGGCAGCCGCCGCGATACTCATTAGTCTATTCATGGCATGAATCACAGCGACTGGAGTTGGGCGATTTCGGAGCTCAACATGCGCTCCCATTTCGCGAAGAATGCCTGCACTTCAAGAGCTTTTTGGGGAACTGGGTCGGTGCTGCGCTCCATGCGGTCGATCAGCATCTGCATCGCCAAGTTGGTCGTCTCGATGCGGGAAAGACCACCGCCAGCGGCTCGAGTCCAGCAAGGGTGGGACGGCGCGGGGAGAGGCATACAGGCTCCACGGTACATAATAGGCCAAGCAATCTCCATGAAGGAGCGCTGGTCTTCTCCATCGACACATACACCTCGAACTTGATGCATGTATACGCAACTTCTGGCCTGCGGCCGCTCGTTCTGCCCAGGGGCCCGCCTGGCGCGTACGACGGTCGCCCGGCGAGTGAGCGGGTGGTCCGATGCCGCCCTCGGCCGCAGAGGACATGATCGCGACCGCCGCGTTGAGGTGAGCGCGTCACCGACGCCGACAGTCAGGCCCCGACGGGATAGCCTTGTCCTTTGGCGAGGTGAGCGATGCGATTGGTCTCAAGTGCGTTGATGATGGCGATGGCAGCTTGTAGTGGCAACGCCGCGGAGCAGGCGACGGTGCCCACGCCGACACAGGAGACTCGAGCGGTGGAGGCCTCCACCGCGCCCGGAAATGCCCTCGGTGAGCAGGTCTTCGCCACGCGCTGCGCTTCTTGTCACGGTCCCGAGGGCCGAGGCGATGGCCCCGTGGCTTCAACGCTCGATCCCAAGCCCGTAGACCTGTATGGCCCGCGCCCGGAGCGCTTGCGGGGCCGCCCAGGCGGGCGCCGAGCCATCATCGAGAACGGCAGCGAGGGCTCCGGCATGGTGGCCTTCAAGGACATCCTCACGCCCGAGGAGCTCGAGGCCGTCTACCTGCTCGTCCACAACATGCGTCATGGCCCCGGTATGGGCGGTGGACCCGGCGGGGGCGGTATGGGCGGCGGGCCCGGCATGGGCGGCCAAGGTGCGGGTGGCACGCCCTGCGGCGAAAGCGGGGAGTGCCCGCCATAGGGCCGCGTGCCGGATAAACTCAAGCCGCTCGGTCTTGCCAGGCTTGGCGCGCTGGCCGGGACCGGAGCGCGTGGGACAATCGCACCTCGACGGAGCAGACACGCCCCCCCCAGCATCCAGCGCGCCACGACCTTTCGCTGCCCACTGGGGGTTAGGGGTCAGGTCGGCTCAACGCTCGCCATCAGGCCCAGCCTGCTATCGAGTTACCACCACCACAATCTGCTGAATGTGAAATATGGCATCACCTGACCCCTCCCCCCGGAGCCTCCGAACCGCGACGCATGACG
>Ga0100377_1000768_pt1 | contig 27800 bp, 23 predicted proteins | sample CryGeymeta201501_FD_83664 | JGI IMG/M metagenome (GOLD analysis project Ga0100377, IMG submission 83664) | Groundwater microbial communities from Crystal Geyser aquifers in Utah, USA - Crystal Geyser metaG 2015-01 | ecosystem: Environmental > Aquatic > Deep subsurface > Groundwater | place: USA...
CAGCGCCGATCTCTTTGCCCGAACTACGCGATCCTTTGCCCGAACTGGGCGAGACCTCGTGGTCGAGCTCAGGCCGATCTCTTTGGCCGAGCTACGCGGATCTCATAGGGCGAGCTGTGACATTAGGACTCCAAGATGGGGGTGGGAGCGATGAGATAGGTGTTCTTTGCGGCATCGTAGCCCACCACGAGCACCTCTTGGCCGCGGGGCAGGTCGCCCTGAACGGAGGCGTCGCAGCGCGCGGTGAGCACGGTGGCCGGGTGAGTGGCGGAGGCTTCGATGCGCACCTGGCCGATGCGCGCTGTGACCACGCTGGCGGTGACCCCAACCTCGCCCTGGAAGTCCGAGGGCTTGCGCGAGGTGGTGGCGTCCGCGGGCACGACCGAGGCGATGAACCCGCCGACCGCTCGGGTGACGACCGGCGCGGCCACCGACGCGGCGACGAGGGCGATGGGGAAGACGAAGCCGGCCGGGATCGGGAGGGCGTCGCTTGCGACCGCGTTGACGACGAGGCCGACGACGCCGAAGACGATGAACATCACCTCTAGCAGCACCGAGATCGGCACCTTGCCGAGCCCGATCCACCCGAGCCCGGCGATGAGCGGGCCACCGGCGTGGGGTCCGTGGACCTCCGGGCCGTGCGCGTGCACGTCGAAGTCGGCGTGGGCGTCCACGTCGGCGTGCACATGCACATCGACGTCAGCATCGGGTCCGTCGCCGCCTGCGTCCAAGCCGATGAGGTCCGACAGTCCGCCGAGGGTCACGTCCACGAGGATGAACAGCACGCCCACGGCGAGGGGGAAGAGGAAGGGCCAGTTGTACCAGCCCGCCAGCCATCCGATGAACGCGATCACGGCACTCCTCTGAGCCCGAGCCGGTCAGCGGTTCGGGCAGGAAGAACCTAGCGCCCCGCGCGCGCCCGACAAGGAAAGATCGGACGCGTGATGGCGAATGTCGCTACGCCTCCGCCGCACTTCGACCAGTGGCGGCGCCGACGATGCCCGCGAGCGCCAAGCCGCCGAGCATGACCGAGCCCGCGACCGCGAAGGGCACGGAGGGTCCGTAGCCGTAGAGCACCGCGGCGACCCAGGGGGCGGTGGCGCGCGCGAAGGCGCCGAGCGACTGGTTCACGCCCATGACCTTGCCCTGGCTGTCCTCGTCGACGCCCTTGCTGATCATCGCGCGCAGCGAGGGGCTGGCGATGGCGTTGCCGACCGAGATGACGCTCGCCGCCACGAGCAGCGCGGTGCCACCGCGGGTGACGCCGAGCAGCATCCACAGCCCGATCGCGTTCACGACGTACCCGAAGATCACGAGCGAGCGATCGCCGAAGCGCTTGCTCAGCCGCCCGATCAGGCCGCCCTGAATGAAGACGCCGATGACGCCGATGAGCCCGAACACGCGCCCGATGGTCATCGCGACCTCCTTGCGGGTGAGGTCGGGGTACCAGACGTGCTCGGCGACCAGGCCGAAGGAGATCTCCATCAGCGAGAAGGCGAAGGTCGCGAGGAAGACGAGCAGCAGCGCGGAGCCCACCACCGGGTGGGCGATGGTGCGAAAGACGTGGACAGGGTTGATGTCGATGCCGGCCTTGCCGCGCTCACCGACCACGCGGCTCTCCGGCAGGCCGCGGAGCGCCCACACGAAGTTGATGGCGCTCAACGCCGCGGCGAGGAAGATCGGCGTCGCGAGCCCAAAGCGCGCGAGCTCGCCGCCGAGCCACGGCCCGAGGGTGAAGCCGAGGCCGAAGGAGGCGCCGATCAGGCCCATGCCCTTGGCGCGGTCCTCGCGGGTGGTGACGTCCGCGACGTAGGCCTGCGCGGTGGAGATGTTCGCCGCGCAGGCGCCGTGCAACAAGCGCGTGGCGAAGAGCACAGGCAACACAGCGCCAGCGCCGAACAGCGCCGCGAAGTGCTCGGTGCTCGCCCAGGCGAAGATCGCGAGGAACAGCGCCGTGCCCGCGATGGAGAAGAGCATGATCGGGCGACGGCCACGGCTGTCGCTCATGGAGCCCCACATCGGGGCGAACACGAACTGCGCGACCGAGTAGACGCCCATGAGCGCCATGGCCTGCTGCGCCGTGGCCCCCGACGACTCCGCGATGTAGGGCAGCAACGGGATGACCAGCCCGAAGCCGAGCAGATCGAGCACGACCGCGAGGAGGACGGGGCCGAGCTTCTTCATCGCTGCACCAAGCCTAGGATCGTGTTGTAGAGCGCGTCGTTGCTGCCGATGACGCCGATGTGCAGCGGATCAGGGCGGTTGAAGATGTAGTCCTCGCCCTTACCGTTCGCGCACCGCCCACCAGCGGCGAGCACGACCGCGACGCCGCCGATGAGGTCCCACTCGTTGCGCGGCTGCGGCGTGAAGGTGGCCTCGGCGAGGCCCGCGCCCACGAGGCCGAACTTGTAAGCGACCGAGCCGAGCGGGCGCAGGTCCGCGTCGTCGCGATAGCCGTCGAACCAGCCCTTCTTCATCTCCGAGCGGCTCACGAGCAAGCGCGCGCCCCCGAGCGACGCGTGGTCGGTGACGCCGCAGGGCGCGCCGTTGTACGTGGCGCCGACGCCGACGACGCCGGTGAACAGCTCCTCGGTGACCGGGTTGTAGAGCACGCCGAGCACGGGCCTGCCGTCGATGGCGAGGCCGATGGACACGACGAACTCGGGCATGCGCAGCGTGAACTCGCGGGTGCCGTCGAGGGGATCGATGATCCAAACGCGAGAGGCCTTGAGGCGCTCGCCGTCGTCCGCGACCTCCTCGGAGAGGAGCCCGTCTTCCGGGAAGGCCGCGCGGAGGTGCTCGGTGAGGATGCGATCGCTCGCGAGGTCGGCCTCGGTCAGCGGGCCTTTGTCGTCGGCCTTCTGGCGGACCTCGAAGTCGTCCGCGTCGTAGATGGTCCGGATCGCCGCGCCTGCGGCCTTCGCGGCCGCGATCGCGACGGCAAGCTCTCGTTCCAGCATCATCACCGTCCTTTGCCCGCGGAACTAGCGCCTCGGGGGCCTCGCCTCTATCCCTTTTCGGTTAGCATTCGTCGAAATGCTGTAGGGGGACTTCATGGCCGCTGAGACCATCACCGTCATCATGGGAGGCGGCCGAGGCGCTCGCCTTCAACCCCTCACCGGCGTCCGCGCCAAGCCGGCCGTGCCCCTCGCGGGCAAGTACCGGCTCATCGACATCCCGGTGAGCAACGCGATTAACTCGGGCCTACGTGAGATCTTCGTGCTCACGCAGTTCCGCTCCGTGAGCCTGAACTCACACCTCACGGCCACCTACCGCTTCGACCACTTCGCCGGCGGCTTCGTGGAGATCCTCGCCGCCGAGCAGACCGAGCACTCCGAGACCTGGTACCAAGGCACCGCCGACGCCGTGCGCAAGCAGCTCCGCGAGATCGGGCGCCTCGGCGTGAAGAACGTGCTCATCCTCTCGGGCGACCACCTCTACCGCATGGACTACCGCGAGCTCATCGCGCGCCACGAAGAGACCAACGCCGACGTCACCATCAGCGGCATCCCGCTCACGCGCGAGGGCTGCAACGGCTTTGGCGTCATCGCCTGCGACGAGCACGGCCGCATCACCGGCTTCCGCGAGAAGCCCAAAGCCAACGAGGACATCAGCGCGCTCCAGGTGCCCAACGCGCTCCGCGAAGCCTGGGGCATGGGCGACCGGCCCTACATCGCCTCCATGGGCATCTACGTCTTCAAGCTCAGCGCGCTCAAGGAGCTGCTCTCCGACCCGAGCCAGCTCGACTTCGGCGGCGAGATCCTGCCGCAGGCCGTCGACAAGCGCCCGCTCTATGTGCACCTCTTCGACGACTACTGGCAGGACATCGGCACCATCAAGTCCTTCTACGAGGCGAACCTCGCCCTGTGCGGAAAGGACACGCCCTTCCGCTTCTACGAGCCCGCCGCGCCGATCTACACGCGCCCGCGCTTCCTGCCGCCGAGCGTCTTCGACGACACCCACGTCGTGCGCAGCTTGGTGGCCGACGGCTGCATCTTGGAGGGCGCGCGCATCAAGAACAGCATCGTCGGCCTTCGCTCGCGCATCTGCCGTGGCGTCACCATCGAGGACAGCATCGTGATGGGCGCCGACTGGCTCGAGAGCCCGAGCCGCCAAGAGGAGATCCTCGCCGCCGGCGACCTGCCCATGGGCATCGGCCAGGGCTCCACCATCAGCCGGGCGATCCTCGATAAGAACGTGCGCATCGGGCCGAACTGCACCATCGTCGGCCACCCGGACCGCCCCGACGAGGAGCACGAGCACTGGTCGGTGCGCGACGGCATCGTCATCGTCGGCAAGAGCGCTGTGATCCCCGGCGGATCGGTCCTCTAAGCGCCGCTATCCCTCGCGGATCAGCTCCACGTCGCCGGCGAGCACGCGCCGCTCCGCACCGCCGTCGGGGCGAAAGAGCAGCGCGCCGTCGGCGTCCACGTCGCGCATCCAGCCGACCTCGCCAGCGACCCGCACCGGGCGATCGAGCAGGGCGAAGCTACGCCACGCGGCGATGACCTGCTCCGGGCGCGCGGCCAGCGGCACCCAGGCCCGCAGCGAGCGCCACACGCGCACCGCGAGCTCCGCCCGGTCCACGCCCGGATCGAGCTCGTGCAAGCAGGCGGCGCCGGGCAGCTCGTCCGGCACAGCGCTCACGTTGAGGCCGACGCCCACGATGACCCACGCGAGCTGTCCGCCGCGCGTGTCGACCTCGCAGAGCAGGCCGCCGAGCTTCTGCCCCTCGGCCGTCACCAGGTCGTTCGGCCACTTGAGGCGCGTGCCCGGCGGGCAGACCTCGGCGCAAGCGACCGCCGCCGCGAGGGCGACGAGGGGCAGATCCGCGAGGCGCAGAGCGGGTCTCAGCAGCACCGAGAGGTAGAGCCCCGAGCCCGGCGGCGAGGCAAAGGAGCGCCCGAGCCGTCCGCGCCCCGCGTCCTGAGCGTCGGCGAGGATCGCTGTGCCGTCGGGAGCCCCCGCCTCCGCGAGGGCGCGCAGGTCGCGGTTGGTGGAGCCCGTTCGCGCCACGACGCGCAGCAGCGACGGGTCGGCGCCCGCCAGGCGAGCGACGTGTGCGAGGTCATTGAGCAGAGAACACCTCCGGTGCCGCCCATCATAAGATGCGCCGTGTCCTACGCCTCCCAGCTCCTCGACGACGCGCCCGGCGCCGTGGTGATCGCGGTCAGCATCCTCACGCTGTTCATCGGCGCAGAGGCGGTGAAGCGCGTGACGGGCGTGCCCACCGAGTGGACGCGCAAGGCCACGCACCTCGGCTCGGGCGTGGTCGTGCTGAGCCTGCCGTGGATGCTCGACCACACGGTGTCGGTGGTGGTGCAGGTCTTCGCCTTCGCGGCGCTGCTCATCGCCGGGCGGCTCTCCGGGCTGCTGAGCTCGATTCACGACGTGGAGCGCAGCACCGGCGGCGCGTACTTCTACCCCTTCGCCGTGCTGCTCTGCTGGCTGCTCGCCGACGGTGATCCGCTCCAGTACACGCTCCCCTTGGCGATCATGGCGACGGCCGACACCGGCGCCGCGCTCGTTGGGCAGCGCCACGGGCAGACCACCTACGCGGTGCTGGACGGGTCGCGCTCGGTCGAGGGCTCGCTTGCCTTCTTCAGCTTGGCCTTCGCTCTGACCCTCGGGGGCTGCGCCATCGCCGGCCGACCCGGTTGGCCCGATCAGCTGCTCGTCGCCTTGGTCGTCGCGACGCTCACCACCGCCGTCGAGGCGATCAGCGTGCGCGGCAGCGACAACCTGCTCATCCCCTACTTCGCCTGGCTCGCCCTCGATCAGACGCTGCGGCTCGGGCTCGACCAGCTCGGCGACTGGGTCGGCTCGATGGCGATCGGCCTCGCGGTGGTCTTCGCGACCTCGTGGCGCGGGAGCCTCACCACGGCCGGAGGCGTAGGCGTCTTCTTGGTGATCACGCTGGCCGGCGCGCTCGGCGGCCTGAGCTGGCTCGGCCCGCCCCTGACGCTCTGGGCCCTCGCCCTCGCCGGCGCCCCGACCGCGACCCGCGCCGAGCTCGACGGCGTCTTCCCGACGACCGTCGTGTCGATCGGCGTGCTGCTCGCGTACGCCCACACCAATGATCCGAGCTGGTACGCCGTCTACGCCGCGACCGTCGCCGGGGCGACCGCCATCACCGGGGCGCTCATCGCGGGCGGCAGCGCGGTGCAGCGAGTCGGGGTGGGGGTGGCTGCGACGGCCGTGTGCAGCCTGCTCCTGCCCGCCCCCGCCGCGCTCGTGTGGAGCGCCGCGGTCATCGCGCTCGGCTGCTTCTTGACCGTCGAACGCACGGGTCTTCAGGGGCGTCGAATCCTCGCGACCTCGCTGTCCGCGCTGTGGGCTTGGGTGCTCTGGGCCTGATTCCGAGGGCGGCCGCGACGGCGCGTGCTATGCTCGCGGAACGAACGCCACCATGCTCGCCCTCCTCCTCCTCCTCGCCTGCAATCAACCGCCGCCGCCGCCGCCGCCACCACCCGCGACGCTGGCCGAGGTGCGCGCACAGCTGCAAGCGGCGCTGGTGCTCGCCAAGGACGGGCGGAGCTATCAGGCGCTGACACAGGTACAAGCGTGCTATCAGCGCTTCGACGCCGACATCGAGCCATGGGCGCGTCACGCGGTAGGCGAGCGGGCGGTGCTTGAGTTGGAGTATACCTTCGCCCGTCTGCAACACGATCTGCAGGACCGAGCTGGCCACCCCGCCCGCCTCGGCGCACAGCTCGACGCCACCCTCGCGGCGCTCCCGGTCCCACCACCGGCCGCCGCGACGGACCCGAACACCGCCCCTCGGAGCGAACCATGATCCGCCGCCTTCCCCTGCTTCTCCTGCTCGCCGCCTCCACCGCACAAGCGGGCACCTACGCCGAGGGCAAGGCGCTGGTCCGCAGCGGCCAGCTCTACGAAGCCGCTCACTACTGGCTGGACGCGCTCAACCAAGACGCCTTCGACCGGGGCGCGCTCAAGGGGCTCGACCGCTGGGCTGAGGGCGCCTACGAGCAGCGCTTGGACCTCGCCCAAGAGCACGAAGCGGAGCGCCGCTACGAAGCGTCCCTCGCGGTGTACGACGACCTGCTCCTGCTAGACGCCCAGCTGCGCGGCGTCGCGGCCATCGTGTACCCCGACCACCAGGCGGTGCTCACCCAAGCGCGCGCGGACACCTACCAAGCCTGGGTGCAGAACACCTTGCGCGAAGGCGCCGCCGCCCTCGCGAGCAAAGACTGGGTCACCGCTGAGCAGCGCTACCTCACCGCGCTCCAGCTCCAGCCCGACCTCGCGGACGCCAAGCGCCAGCTCGCCATCGCCCAAACCCAGCGGGGCCACCAGCACTTTGCGCTGCTCCACTACCGCGACGCCGTCACCGCCTTCGACGCCGCCGTCGCGAACGGCGCAGGTCGCGAGGCGAAGGCGTGGAGCGCGACGCTCCACCAGGAGCTTGGCCGCTCCTTCATGAGCCGCGGCTCGTGTCGCCAAGCCGCCACCGAGTTCACCGCCGCCGAGCGCGCGGGAGGCGTCGGCGCGCTTGGCGAGCTGCAGGTCCTCGCCGAGGACTGCGCGCGGGTCGAGCTCGTGGTGAAGCCGGTCGAGGTCGACGCCGCCCAGGCCATCGCGGGCACCTCCGCCGCGGGCATGCTCGGCGACCGCCTAGAGTCGGCGCTGCGCGCAACGGGTAGCCCCTACCTGCGTTTAATCGACGCAGCGTCCACCACCGCGAGCGACGCCCTCGGCGCTGGCCTCGACGGTCGCCGCGCCGGCTCGCTCTACGAGGTGCGCGCTCGCCTGACGCAGCTCGTGGTCGAGCGCCCAGAGCCGGTCACCACGCCTGGCACCACACCGGCCACTTACCAGGTCGTCTGCCCGCTCCCCGAGGGCGTCTACTACCGCGCCGACGAGTGGTGCGACGCGAGCGCCTCCCTCGCCTACGAGGACTACTCGGCGCGGGTGCTCGCCACCGCCGCGGGCTCGGTGCGCGTCATCGAGCCCACCTCCAGCGAGCAGCTCCTCACACGCCCGGTCAGCACCCAGCTCGAGCGCTCCTCGCGCCAGCTTCGCGGCTTCCGGCGCGCTGACGACCAGCAGGCGGTGCAGGTGGCCGCGACCCCCGGCAGCGATCGCTACGCCATCCCGCAGGCGCTCCTCGACCTGCGCACCCAGCCGAGCCCGCTCCCAGGCGACGCGACGCTCACCGCCGACGTGACCACCGCCCTCGCCGAGAGCATGGCGGCCGCGATCTTGGAGACCGTCGACGCCCCGGCGGCGCTCCCCGACCCCCAGGTCATCGACAACTTCCCGACACCCCTGCTGGACGCAGCGCAGCTCGACCTGACCGGCGGCAAGGGCGAGGCCGAGACGATCGCGCCGCCGCCCCCTCCCGCGCCCATCATCGTGCAGGTGCCCGCCGCGCCCACGCCCTGAGGCTCAGCCGGGCTGGTAGCGGAAGGTGACCTGGTGCTTCACCGACGACACATGAGCGAGCTGCGGTAGCGGCGCCACGCGATCTGGCACCGCCGCGCGCGCCACAGCGTCCAGCACAGGATCGCCGCTCGACACAGCGACCGCCGCGCCGCTCACGCGCCCGTCCAAGCCGATGGTGAAGCTCACGACCGCCGCCTGGGGGATGGCGATGGGCTGCAGCCGATCGCGACGCCAGCGCCGACGCCGCCCACGGATCGGCGGCGGTCTCCTGCACGTCTTGATCCGGGCGCGCCTCGAAGTGCGGGCGACCGGCAGGGCGGGGCGCGCGCACGTCCTGCGCCTGCGCCATGGCGAGCGCGCCGTTGGCGGCTGGTGGCGCGCCGTCGCGCTTCGCTTTGGGTGAGGCGGGGAGCGGCTGAGCGCGCTCCTCGCCCTTCGTGGGCTGGGGCAGGGCGGTCGCTCGCCGCGCGGCGCTCGCGCGGGAGGCGGCGCTCGGCGCTTGGTCGAGCGCGGCGGTGACCGGCGCCTGTGTGGCCCGATCCGCCTGCGTATCGGCGGCGGCGATGACCTTGGCGTCGGGCGTCGGCTGCGCCTCGGCGAGCGCGTCGAGCCACACGAAGCGGAGCTCCACCGACTCCTCGGGCAGCTGGTGCGCGCCGCGCAGCGCCCACCACGGCACCAGCACCGCGACGTGCAGCGCGACCGAGAGGAGCAGGGCCCGCTTGACCCGGGTGGAGCGTTGAACCGACATGCTCTCTAGTCACGCGATGCCAGCGCTTCCCTCACGACGCCGCGAGGCCCTCGCCGCAGGTATACTCCGTCGCATGTTGCAGCCCGATTGGCCGAAGTTCGGATCGAGCGAAGAGATCCTGCGTTTTCAGGAGCTCCAGCGCACGGTACCGTCGCTCTACAAGCAGCTCGCCGCGGACAAGCGCACCCCGCAGACCGTGGTCGTCATCCCGTCGCTGTCCATGGACCCGCGCGAGCTCGCCAAGATCAAGGGCGTCGTTCACTACGAAGAGCGCATGCTCGTGAACCTCATGCTGCTCATCCAGCCGCGCACGCGCTTGGTCTACGTCACCAGCCAGCAGCTCGACCCCATCGTGGTCGACTACTACCTCGCGCTGCTGCCCGGCGTGCCGAGCTCCCACGCGCGCCAGCGCCTCATCCTCATGCACTGCGGCGACGCAGGGAACACCTCGCTCTCGCAGAAGATCCTGCGGCGCCCGCGGCTCATCGACCGCATCCGCCGCGAGATCAGCCTGACCGAGCACGCCCACATGGTCTGCTTCAACAGCAGCCCGTGGGAGCGCTCCCTGGCGGTGCGGCTCGGCGTCCCGCTGCACTCCGTCGACCCGAACCTCTCGGATCTCGGCTCCAAGAGCGGCTGTCGCGAGGTGTTCCGCGCTTCGGGCGTGCAGCTCCCCTTCGGCTTCGAGCGCCTGCGCTCCGAGACCGACATCGCGCAGGCCCTCGCCGCCATCAAGCGCCGCGACCCCGACGCGCGCCGCGCCGTGGTCAAGCTGAACGAGGGCTTCTCGGGCGAGGGCAACGCGCTCTTTTACTACGAGGACCTCTCCGGCGGCACGGGGGAAGCCGAGCTCGCGCTGGAGATCCGCAGCCGCCTGGACCGCCTGCGCTTCGAGGCCCCCGCCGAGACCTGGGAGAGCTTCGGCGCCAAGTACGCCGAGATGGGCGGCGTGGTCGAGGCCTTCGTCGAGGGCGAGCACAAAGAGTCCCCGAGCTGCCAGTGCCGCGTGAGCGCGCTCGGCGAGCCGCAGGTCATCTCCACCCACGACCAGCTCCTCGGCGGGCCCTCCGGCCAGGTCTTCTTGGGCTGCACCTTCCCCGCCGCCGACGACTACCGCCTCGACATCCAAGAGTCCGGCCAGCGCGTCGCCACCGAGCTCGCCGCCCGCGGCGTCATGGGGCGCTTCGGCGTCGACTACGTCAGCGTGCGCGGCCCCAAGGGCTGGGACCACTTCGCCATCGAGGTCAACCTGCGAAAGGGCGGCACCACCCACCCCTTCCTCACGCTCAAGTTCCTCACGTCGGGCAACTACGACACCCGCGACGGCCTGTTCTACGCGCCCTCGGGCAAGCCCAAGTACTACTACGCCACCGACACGCTCCAGAGCGATCGCTACATCGGCCTGCTCCCCGAAGACCTCATGGACATCGCGGTCTTTCACGAGCTGCACTTTCACAGCGCGAGCGAGCGCGGCGTCGTCTTTCACCTCATCGGCGCGCTCTCGGAGTTCGGCAAGCTCGGCCTCGTCGCGATCGGCGACAACCCGCAGCAGGCCCGCTTCTTGTACAAGAAGACGCTCCAGGTCCTCGACCAAGAGACGGGCTTGCGCGGCCGCCGCACCTCCGGCGTCGATCGGGGGTAGGCCCTGCACACCGGCGTGCTTAGCGATAGGCTCTGCGCTTCGGAGACGCCTTGAACAAGCAGACCAACTGGGTCCCCCTCGCCGCCTTCGTGGGCATCATCGTCGTGCTGGCGTGGATCACGTGGCTGACGCTCTCCCTGCAGACGCCCCCGGTGACGTGGACCGACTTCAAGGATGGGATCCGCTCCGGGCAGATCGCCGAGGTCGAGCTGAGCCCCGACATGGTCGTGGGCTTCAAGAAGCAGGCCGTGGAGGGCGCGCAGCGCGAGGTCGTCACCGCCGTGCGCGTCGACGACGACGGCGAGCTGCTCAAGCTCATGGACGAGCAGGGCGTGCCCTACCGCGGCAAGCTCGCGTCGGGCTGCGGCGGCGAGGGCGGCATGTGGATCCTGCTGCCGCTCTCCATGCTGTTCATGTTCTGGATGCTCTCCAGCGCGCGCGGCGGCGGCGGTCAAGGCGTCGCGGCCTTCGGGCGCTCGTCCGCCAAGCTCGCGCCAGAAGAAGGCACGGGCGTCACCTTCGAGGACGTCGCGGGCGTAGACGAGGCCGCCGAGGAGCTGCGCGAGGTCGTGACCTTCTTGCAGTCGCCCGAGCGCTTCACCCGCCTCGGCGGTCGCCCCCCCAAGGGCGTGCTGCTGGTGGGCCCCCCCGGCACCGGCAAGACGCTGCTCGCGCGCGCCGTCGCGGGCGAGGCCGGCGTGCCCTTCTTCTCCATCTCGGGCTCCGACTTCGTCGAGATGTTCGTCGGCGTCGGCGCCAGCCGCGTGCGCGACCTGTTCCGCAACGCGCTCGAGCACGCGCCCTGCATCATCTTCATCGACGAGCTCGACGCGGTGGGCAAGGCGCGCGGCGCGGGCGGCCCCGCCGGCAACGAGGAGCGCGAGCAGACGCTCAACCAGCTCCTCGTGGAGATGGACGGCTTCGACACCAAGCAAGGCGCGGTCATCGTAATGGCCGCCACCAACCGCCCCGAGATCCTCGATCAAGCGCTGCTTCGGCCGGGCCGCTTCGACCGCCAGGTCCTCGTCGACCGCCCCGACCGCCAGGGTCGCATGGACATCCTGCGCGTCCACGCCGCTGACCTCAAGATGTCCGACGAGGTCGACATGGAGCAGATCGCCAAGCTCACACCGGGCTTCGCGGGCGCGGACCTCGCGAACCTGCTGAACGAGGCCGCCCTCCTCGGTGCCCGCCGCGACGCGGACGCCATCGGCATGGAGGACATCAAGGAGGCGGTGGAGCGCGTGGTCGCCGGCCTAGAGAAGAAGACCCGCCGGATGTCCAACTTCGAGCTCAAGAACACCGCCTACCACGAGGTCGGCCACGCCCTGTGCGCCGCAGCCCTCCCAGGCGCCGATCCGGTCCAGAAGATCAGCATCATCCCGCGCGGCTTGGCGCTCGGCTACACGCTCACGCTGCCCTCCGAGGACCGCTACAGCAAGACCAAGGCGGAGCTGCTCAACCAGCTCACCATGCTCTACGGCGGGCGCGCCGCCGAGGAGCTGGTCTTCGGCGACGTCACCACCGGCGCCGCCGACGACATCCGCCGCGCCACGGACCTCGCGCGCGCCATGCTCATCAAGTTCGGCATGTCCAAGGTCCTCGGGCCGGTCGCCTACAATGACAACGGCGGCGGCCCCTTCGGCGTCGGCGTCTCCGGCGACCTGCGCGGCACCTCCCCCGACACCTTGGAGCGCATCGAGCAAGAGATCCGCCGCCTCGCCGACCTCGCCTACGAGCGCGCGATCGAGATCCTCACCACGAACCGCGTGCTCCTGGAGGAGATGGCCCTGGTGCTGCTGGAGGACGAGGTCCTGGAGGACGAGCGCCTGCGCGGGTTCTTGACCCGCGTCGAGCTCTCGGAGTCCTTCGCCGACCCGCCCACCGCCGACTGGCTGCAGTAGGCGCTGCGCGGCAGGGAGCTACCAGGCCCCGACGCCCGACCAAACGGCGGGCAGGGTGCGGGCCATCAGGCGAAGATCGAGCATTAAGCTCCACTCGTCGATGTAGCGCAGGTCCAGCGCCAGCCACTCGTCCCAGGACAGGGTGGAGCGCCCGGACACCTGCCAGATGCAGGTGAGGCCGGGCCGCATGGACAAGCGACGCAGCTGCCAGCGCTCGTAGCGCTCGACCTCCTCCACCAGCGGCGGGCGCGGGCCGACGAGGCTCATCTCGCCCATGAGCACGTTGAGGAGCTGCGGGACCTCGTCCAGCGAGGTGCGGCGCAGCCACGCCCCGAGGCGGGTGACGCGGGGGTCGGCCATCATCTTGAAGACGGGGCCGTCGACGTCGCTCTGGTCGCGCAGGGCGTCGCGCTCCTCGTGCGCGCCGAGGCGCATGGTGCGCAGCTTGTACATGACGAAGGGCCGGCCGAAGCGGCCCGCGCGCTCCTGGGCGTAGAGCACCGGGCCGCCGTCGTCCAAGCGAATGGCGAGGGCGAGGGCGGCGGCGACAGGCGCGAGCAGCATCAGCCCGATCGACGCGCCAACCACGTCGATGAGCCGCTTCACGACGCGCTCAGCGGTGGGGCTCGGCCCGGAGAGGAAGGTGAGCACCGGCGCGCCGTCGAACTCGTCCCAGGCCGCGCCGCGCACGTCGAGGCCGAGGAAGTCCGCGTCGATGGACAAGCGCACGCCGCGCTCCTCGCAGATCGACGCCGTCTCGCGCAGGGAGGCCTGCGACAGCCCACCGCCGGTGAGCAGGACCTCGTCGACGCGCTGTCCGTGGGACGCGTGCGCGTGAAGAGCGCCTTCGACCTCGCGAAGCTCGCAGCGCCCCGCGATGCGCACCCCCCACTCGGGCTGACGCTGCACCGCGCGCTCGAACGGCGCCTCTTCGCCCTCGGCCCCCGCGAGCAGCACGACGTGCTTGGGCGGCGCGAGGCGGCGCACCCAGGCGGAGACCGCGTAGGTGACCGGCACGGAGGCGAGGGTGAACATCAGCAGTGAGAGTCGCGAGGGCGGGTTTACCTTCGCAAAATAGAGCGCGCCGAGGGTGATGAGCGCGCCGAGCACCGCCTGCGCCCCGTGCGCCGACCAGCTCGGCCGCCGCGCCCCGCGCCCACCGTGCCGGCCGCCGACCGCCCCCGCAGCGAGCCAAGCGGGCACGAGCAGCGCCACATAGGGCAGGTGCCCCGCGAAGCCCACCGGCGGCAGCGGCCCCACCGGCAGCGAGGCGCGCACCGCCAACACCGCCCCCCAGAGCCCGGCGAGCGCGAGCGCGTCCAAGGCGTAGGAGCCGATGCGAGAGCGGGGGGTGCGTGCCATCGCCCCAGCCTATCCGACGGAGGCCCCACCGCGCCGGTTCGGTACGATTCGCGACGCCGCCGCACCCACAGGAGCGGTTGCGATGAGGAAGAGCTTAGGCTAAGGTAGCGGCGACTCCTGTGGAGGTGCTCATGGCAAGGTTCTTGCTTCTCTCTCTCTCTCTCTCTCTCTCTCTCTCTCTTGATCACACCGTCGGCGCGTGCGCAGTCCGCGCCTGATGGCGCTCGGGTCGCCAGCCCGCTCCTCGGCGCTGACGTGGCGGCCCTGCGCGCGGCGCACCCCGAGCTTCGCGACGCGCAGACGGCCTACCAGCAGCTCGCCCTGCACACCTCGGTCGAAGTGGACGAGCGGGGCATAGAGCGACACGAGTCGCGCGCCTTCCTGCCGGAGCGGTCGGCGATCCCGGACTGGGCCCCCTCCTCCACGCCCGCGCGCCCCGCCTTGCAGGTGGACCCAACCGTCGCGAGCTGGGTGCTCCAGCCGAGCTCCACCCCAGACTGGGTCGACCTGTGGCTGTCCACGGACCGCACGACCTGGAACCCCGTCGTCTCACCTGGCCACGAGGTCGCCCTCGCGATGCTCGCCGGGCGGGCGCAGACCGCCGCGGACATCGCCTCGGTTCGTAAGGACGCGCACCAGCGGCGCCTGGCCGCGGGACGCGCCGCGCTCGCGCCGCTCGCCGGGCGCCTTCGCGCGCTGGGCGCCGACGTGACCGAGCTCCACGAGCTCTCGGGCACGCTCCGCGCGCTCGTGCCGCGCGACTCGCTCGCCGCCGTGCTGCAGCTCCCGAGCGTGATCGCGGTCGAGGCCAACGTGGAGGTCGTGGACGACGCGGGCCAGGCCTTCTTCGTGTCGGGCCCAACCGTGGACGGCTTCGAGCTCACCGACCTGTTGCAGTCGGATCAGTACTACGAGTACGGGTATTATGGCTCGGCAAACCTTGCCTTAGTGGAGGACAAGGGCGACAAAGTGCGGCGGAGTCATCCGGGCTTCGGCGACGCCACGCACCTGAGCCGCTTCACGAACTGCGGCTATAGCTGGTTTCACAGCGGGTGCTGGGGCAACCCCGACCCCGATCCCGGGGGACCGCACTCCACCGCGACGGCGTCGGTGCTGCTCGGCGACATCACGCTCGCCCAAGACCCTGACTTCGTCTGCACGAGCTGGGTGGACCGGCGCTGCAAGGCGCGTAGCGGCGTCGCGCGTGGGGCTCACGGCCTTGGCGTCACAAACGTCAACAAAGGGCATGCAGTGGGCGTGATCTCCGACCCCACACGCGCGATTCGCATCGTCAGCGAGTCGCAAACGGCTGAACTCGGCTCGAACGACGTCTGCGCGGGCACGAGCGCGTGGGACCGAGACTGGAACAGCCTGTTCGAGTCCGGCATCGCGCTGTTCAACTCTGCGGGGAACAAGAAGCACCCGGACCCAACGGATTGTCGAACAACCTCGCCAGCGGACGCGATCGGAGTGTTCACAGTCGCCGCCTACAACGTGAACGCTGCTCACAACGAGGTGGACTACCCCGACAACGCAATGGGCGGCACCACCGCGGAGGGTCGTGGGCGCAGCATCATCGACATCGCCGCGCCCACCGACCACGAGTACCCGTATGCGCACGACTCCACGCTGGACTCGAATTATGGCGCAATTTGGCCAAAAACGGACATCACGTCGCTGTGCTGCACGAGCGGCGCGACCCCCGCCGCAGCCGGCGCGGCAGAGCTCTTTCGGCAGTGGCTCGACGCGCGGGGCACGGGCCTGGGCGACAACCCAGGCGTCCTCTATGCCAACCTGCTGCTGATGGGCGACCGCACCACCTCCACCGGTGGCACCCTCAGCCAGGGCTACGACAACATCTGGGGGGCTGGAAAGCTGCACCTGCGCAAGTTCGACGCGGCAGGCATGGACGCGCCCGCCGGTTGGGGCACAGGCTCAGTCTGCGTCGCCAACGGCCAATCGGTGATCATCCCCATGACGAGCGCGCCGGTCTCGCTGGACGTCGACCTCGTGAAGGCCACCACGTGGTCCTACGACCATCGCCACGACGTGGGCGTGGACCACGATAAGGTCGATATGTACCTGGACTTCAAGCCCGCGGGCTGGGTGGTGTGGCTGACGATCGCGTCAGACACGTCGAACGACAACAAGCACCGCGTCTACCACCAAAATCAAGCGCAGTGGGACTATCGCCGGCGCCTTCAGGGGCGCGCGGTCTCCAGCAACGCCGAGGGCTGCGGGGCGGCGTCCGCCCTTGTCAGCTACGCGTACCTCTGGGAAGACAGCGACCGCGACGACGACACCTACCTGCAAAACCACATCCGAACGGAGTGACCATGCGCACCCTACTCATCGCGACGATCTTCTTGGCCGCTGGCTGCGACTCCAGCGAACGTGGGTGTCACCAGGGCACCGAAGACGCTCAGGCCGATATGGCGGGGTGTCCGCCTGGAGACCCCAACTACCCCGCAGATACGAGCAACCCCGGCTACCCCTCTGACGCCTATATGCACACGCTCACCCACACCTGGGGGCGCGACATGAACTTCTACGACTACCACGTCCAGTGCTACGACGGCGAGAAGGGTAGACTCGCCGCGGAGTGCGCCGCCCAAGCAGACACCGGGCTCTGACCCGCAGCGGTGCCGCGTCGCCCACGGCGTGACACCGCCTCATCTCACCGAAGCCGGAGTGACCATGCGCACCCTACTCATCGCGACGATCTTCTTGGCCGCTGGCTGTGACTCCGCCAGCCGAGGCTGTCAGCAGGGCGTGGAAGACGCGCATGCCGACATGGCGGGGTGTCCGAACACGGAGTCGAACGACGCCGCCCTGCACACGCTCCTGTATTCCCGCAGGCACAGCGTCCTGTTCTTGGAGTACCACGCCCAATGCTACGACGGCGAGAAGGGTAGACTCGCCGCGGAGTGCGCCGCCCAAGCAGACACCGGGCTCTGACGCGCAGCGGTGCCGCGTCGCGCGCACCCCACAAACAAAAAAACCAGCGTTCACACGCTGGCTTTTAAGTGGCAGGGGCACCAGGACTTGAACCCGAGACCTGCTGATTTGGAATCAGCTGCTCTACCAACTGAGCTATACCCCTAGACGCCCACCTCCTATCCGAGCCCCGCGCACCCTGCAAGCAGCGCGCGCGAGGTCATCGCACAGAGGCTACTTGAGCAGGTCGGCGACCGCTTCGCGCTCGGAGACGAGCTCGTCGACGCTGGCCTGGAGCTTGGCGCGGTCGTCCGCGGTGAGCTGCAGGTTGTCGATCACGGTGACGACGCCGGTCGCCGAGATGGTGACGGGGAAGCTGAACACGAGGCCTTCCGGCACGTCGTACCAGCCCTGGCTGGGCAGCGCCATGGAGACGATGCGGCCCTTGGAGCCGAAGTGCCAGTCGCGCATGTGGTCGACGGCCGCCGAGGCTGCCGAGGCCGCCGAGCTGGCGCCGCGGGCTTCGATGATGGCCGCGCCGCGGTTGGCGACGGTGGGGTGAAAGTCGTTGGCGACCCAAGCGGCGTCCAGCTTGGAGAGCGCGGGCTCGCCGTTGATGGTGGCCTTGCCGAGGTAGGGGTACATGGCGGCGCTGTGGTTGCCCCAGATGGCGACGTCTTGGATGGCCGCGACGGCGACGCCGGCCTTCTCGGAGATCTGGCCGACGGCGCGGTTCTGGTCGAGGCGCGTCATGGCGGAGAAGTTCTTGACGCTGGGCGCGTAGTGCGCGGCGATGAGGGCGTTCGTGTTGCAGGGGTTGCCGACCACGATGACCTTGGCGTCGCGCTTGGCGACGGCCTCGATGGCCTGGCCTTGCGCGACGAAGATCGGGCCGTTCGCGGCGACGAGGTCCGCGCGGACCATGCCCTTGCTGCGGGGGCGGCTGCCGACGAGGAAGATCTGATCCGCGTCCTTAAAGGCCTCCATGGGATCTGAGGTGGCGACGATGCCCTGGACGAGCGGGAAGGCGCTGTCCACGAGCTCCATCACCGTGCCCTTGAGGCGCTCCATGCCCTGAGGGATCTCAAGCAGCTGGAGGATGATCGGCTGGTCCGCGCCGAAGCATTCGCCCGACGCGAGACGCCAGAGCAATGAGTAGCCGATGTTGCCGGCGGCGCCGGTGACCGAGACGCGAATAGCTGCCTTCATGAGAGCCTCCTGGAGTGGCGCCGAGGCCTAACCGCTTCGCCCGCGCGGCGTTAGGGAAGCGACCGCATAGGAGATGTCATGACACTGTTTGTGCTCGCGCTCCAGCTCGCTACCGCCCAGGCCGCGGACTGCAAGCCCGCCCTCGCCACGTTTAAGGAGGCCTCGCCGGTCGCCACCGCCGCCGCTTGGTCCGCCCTCGTCGCCTGCGACGCCAAGCTCGGCCTCGCGCAGCTGGACAACGGATTTGGACGTATGCTCCCTGGAGACGCCGCGAATGACGCGCTCGTGCTCGCGCTGGAGCAGGGCCGCGCCGCGCAGGTGAGCGCTTGGATCGCCCGGCAAGAGCCGAACGACCAGTCCGCGGCGCGCGCCGCCCTGGGTCGCGCCTGCGACGAGCACGCGCCGGTGCAGGCCTACCTCCTCGGCCTCGCGACATCCAACGCCGAGGAGTTCTGGGGGAAGCGTTGGTACCGCAGCGTCGGTGACTGCCACGGACCCGACGCGCGCGGCTTCTTGGAGGCGCAGCTCGACGCCTTCGCGGCCAAGCCCCAGGGCACCACCTTCAGCGGCTTGGTCGAGGTCTACGCGCGCAGCCTGCGCGGTGACGCGCTCCCCAAGCTCACCTCCCTCGCGGAGTCGGCCACCGACGAGCCGCAGCTCATCGCCATCGTGAGCGCCTTTGGCGACGCGGCGGACGTGGGCTCCGTCGGCGCCCTGAACCACGAGACCGCCAAGGCCGCGAGCGACGTCATCCTCTCGCTCGCCCCCAAGATGAGCTTTCGAACGGTCGAAGCGGCGCGCGTCACGCTGCAGTCGATGGACCAGCAGGACACCGCCGACGCCCTCGCCGCCTACCGCTGGCCGAACCGCAAGCGCTACGGGGCCTACCAGTACGGCATCGCCGCGCGCGAGGTCTGGACCTGCGCCAACGGCAAGCGCTTCGGCGCCTTACACCTCGGAGAGGTCCAAGAGGGCGGGCTGCACTGGCCCGATCAGCTCCTCGGGCTGCTGGAGCAGCCGCTCACCGAGCAGTGGGGCGTCGGCGCCGCCGCCAAGAAGTGCAAGGGCGAGGCCACCGTTCGCTGGGACGTGACGCCCGAGCCCTATGGCGAGGACTTCGCCGAGGACAAGTGGCTCGACAAGCAGCGCGAGGCCATGCGCGCCGAGGCCGGCGACGCCAAGCAGAGCACCGTCACCGAGACCACCGTAGCGCTGTAGCTATGCGCATCACGGCGCCCAGGCTTCCTTGGCGAAGGTGACGGGAGCGAGCATGTTTCCTCCATGCTCAACCTGCTCTTCCCTACCTGTTGCGCCGGCTGCGGCGTGCTCGAGCGCGGCCGCATCTGCCCCGAGTGCGCGCCGGTTGGCTTGTGCGCGCTCGCGCCACCGGACCCAGCGCTGCACGCCTGCTGGCGCGTGGACGACCTCGACGGCGCGCTCGGCGTAGCGCTCCGGCGCGCCAAGTACCGCCCGGATCGGGGCCTGATGCTCGTGCTCGGGCAGCACCTCGCCCGCGTCGCGCGGCCGATCGCGGGGCGGGACACCGTCGTCGTTCCCGTGCCAACCACGCCGCTTCGCCAGCTTCAGCGTGGCTTCTCACCCGCCGCGATCCTCGCGGGAGCCATCGCGCGCGACAGCCGCGTCGCGGTCGCCTCGCCGCTGCGGCTGCGCGAGGGTCGTCGGCAAGCGAGCCTCGGCAAGCGCGAGCGGCTCACCAACCTCGCGGGGCGCCTCGACGCCCGTCAAGCCATCACCGGGCGCGTGCTGCTGGTGGACGACGTGCTCACCACCGGCGCCACCGCCGCTGCCTGCGCGCGCGAGCTGCTCTGCGCTGGAGCCCATCAAATTGACTTGGTCACGCTCATCGCGACTCGCAGACCGGCGTGGGTGAACCCTGACAATGTCGGACAACAGTTCGTCCGCACCCGGCCGTATGGTGAGCGTGTGGATGCCGCGACCTAACTCGCAGCGACCCCACACCCAAACGGCACGGAGCTTGCACAACCCCAAGAGTCCCTCGTCCCCGGAGCACGCTATGCAGTCCACCACCACCGAACGCCCGCTTCAGACCACGCTCGGCGACCTCATCGCGCTGTTCTACCGAGAGTACCTCGACCTCTACGGGGACGAGGAGCTCGCGTCGCTAGCGACCGCGGCGACCATCAACGACCTCATCGCCGACAGCGCGCACGAGCCGGCGGAGTCCGACGCGGCCTGACGCGATCCTTGGTAGCTCGTTCGCGGGCACACCCTAAAACGATCGTGTCTCGCTCGTTTTCGCGGATCATTTCGCGCGCTCGCCGAAAAGCTGCCCAAGGTCCCGTTCGTTCGTGATAGGGATAGTGCTCAAGCATCCAAAGAGCTCGCCCCTTGACGGACCAACCCCACAACCCCACGCCGCCACCGCCCACCGACGTCGCCGTCGCGGGTTGGGCGGGCCTTACGGTGCGCGTCGCTTGGACGCTGCTCGCGAGCGGGGTGCGGGTGCGGCCGCTGGTGCTTCAGGACGCGCGCGACCACGTGCTCTACCACCTGGACCCGCGCACCGAGCCCGCCCACGCCGAAGACCGCGCCGGCACGCTCACGCAGGAGTTCGTCGCGCGCGCCAAGCGCTCGCAGCGCGTCGATCCTTGGCCCTCCGACGGCGCCATGCTGCTGTCCCCACGCTGGCGCAAAGCCCTCGCCGCCAACCTGCGCCCGCTCACTGAGTGCGTCTTTCGCCAGCACTTCGGCGACGGCCGCAGCCTCGACTACCTGGAGAAGGCGCTTCAGGTCGACCGCATCTCGCTCGAGGGCGCGCGCGGCTCGCTGCGCGAGATGCTGCGTCAGCTCGCCATCTCCGACGGCCTGCCCGTCAACGACTGGCCCGCCGAGCGCATCGATCGCCTGCTCAGCCGCCTCGCGGCCTTCTCCACCGGCCCATGTCCACCGCTCTCCAGCTTGCTCGCGGGGCAGCAGCGCGACCACCAGCGCGAGTGCGCCCGCTGCGACCGCGCCGTGCGGCTCATCACCGCTGGGCTCATCACCACGCAGGACCTGCTGCCGCCAGCGCACCATCAGCGGCCCACGCACCGCGTGACCGTCCTGGCGCTGCACCTCCACCCCGACGCGCGCGCCCACCGCGACCGCATCGCGGCGGACCTTAGGGCGTCCACCTTCCCCATCGGCGACGACGTGCTGCTGGTGGACTTCTCGCAGCCGCAAGAGGTGGTGGAGCTGCTGAACATGGCGGCCGAGGTCGCGTGCCCTCGCCGCGAGCACCTGCGCGGCGCGGTCTTGGACGGCTCTGGGCGCTGGTGTCGCCACGGCCTGCTCGGCCCCGTCGCCGGCGAGGCCGCGTCGGTCGTGCGCAGCCGCAGCTGGGGCATGATTGACACCGTGGGCGAGCTCCCAGCGCCGCTGCCCGAGCCCCCCTCAGCCAAGCGCTGGTGGGCAGGCGTCGGCGCGCTCGGGGTCGCCGCTGCGGCGTCGCTCTTCCTGACCTTCGGCGACGCCGCGACGGAGACCATGGGCGCGAGCGTCGACTTCACGCCAGGCCGCGCCGGGTTCTGGACCTCCTTCGACGTGCCCGAGCCGGCCCTTGTCGCGGTCGTTCGCGAGCAGGGCGGCCGCCTCGACGTGGTGCTCGACTCGCAGCGCCCCTCGGACAAGGTCGCCTTCGCGGTGGGCGACGGCTCCTACCGCCTGCACACGGTGGGCTCTGGCGTGCTCATCGCCGCCTCCTCCGCGCCCATCCCGCGCCTCGCCGAGGTCGTCGCCGCGGCCAACAAGGCCGAGCACCCCCTCGCTGATCTTCAGCAGCGCCTGCACGTCGTCAGCCCAGCGGCCACCGTCCGCACCACCACGGGCTCCTGAGACCCGTGCACGACGCGCTCCACACCGCGGCTCGCTTCGACCTGCATATGCACACCAACCGCTCCGATGGGCGCTTCGCCCCGGACGACGTGCTGGCGCGGTGCGCGCGGGGCGGGCTCGACTGCGTGGCGCTCACCGATCACGACCTCCCGCCCGACATAAGCCCAGGCCTGCACGAGATCGAAGGTAAGAGCTTGCTCTTGCTCGGCGGCGCTGAGATGAGCGGCTCCTACGCTGGGCGCGAGGTGCACCTCCTCGTGTACTTCGCAGGCGACATCCCCGAGCGCTTCCGCAGCTTCTGCGCTGACGCGACCGCCGCCCGTGCGCGCCGCTACGACCAAGCCATCGCCAACTTGGGGCTGCCCGACCTCCCCACGTCAGACGAAGCGGCCCGCCGCGGTGAGCACGCCCTGACGCGCTACCACCTCGCCTACGCCCTCGTGGCGGCTGGGCACGCCAAGACGCCGTGGGACGCCTTCGACCGCCTCCTCAACGCCGAGGCGGGCATGGTCCCGGCCATCGAGGTCGACCTCATCGACGCGCTCCGCGCCGCGCATGACGTCGGCGGCGTGACCGTCTGGGCCCACCCGCCTACCGAGCAGGTGAAAGAGCACGCAGCCACGCTCGCCCGCGAGGGCCTCGACGGCTTGGAGGTGCTCCGCCCACGTCTGCCCTCCCGCGACCGCCGCGCCCTGCGCAAAGCCGCGCGCGAGCTCGGCCTCTGCGTCACGGGCGGCTCGGACTGGCACGGGTGGACGCGCCCCGACGACCTCGGGCTGTTCGCTGTCCACCGAAGCGAGCTCGTGAGCTTCTTCGGCGCGTTGCAGCGCGCTTCGTAGCGTCAACCTGCCCGACGTGACGCGCGGCGCTCGTCGGTTAGGTGAGGCGTCCGCCGGCCGATGTCGGCGCCTCACGAGCTTTGGAGAGCCCATGACCGAGACGACCGACTTCTTCCAGAACTACCTCCCCAACAAGCTGACCCAGAACCCGGGCTTGGCGGGCGAGATCAACGCTGTCTACCTGTTCGACATCGACGGCGCGGGGCAGTGGACCGTGGACCTCACCGAGGGCAGCGGCGCTGTCATCGAGGGCGCCACCAAGGAAGCCGGCTGCGTTGTGTCCGCGTCGCTCGCCAACTTTGAGAAGCTCATGACCAGCCCCGCCTCGGCGGCGATGATGTTCATGACCGGCCAGCTCAAGGTCACGAACGTCAGCCTGGCGATGGCGCTGCAGAAGCTCATCTCCTAGGTCTCGCGCGCTCGGAGCGCTACGGGACGGTGATGGCGAAGTCGTCGAAGATGACGCCAGCCTCGTCGCTGAACGCGTAGGCGCCGATGTGGCGCGGGCCCACCGGCTCCCCGCCGCGCAGCTGCCCGCTGAGCAGCGGGATGCCGTCGACCGACAGGGCGATGTTCGTGCCCGAGACGCGCGCTTGCAAGCTGTACGCGTAGCCCGCGATGCCCGTGCCCATCATGCCGTTCGTGCTGGCGATGGTGCTGCACGCGCCCTGGTAGCACTGGATGATGTCGACGCTGCTCTGACCGAAGTAGCGGCCGTAGGTGCCCGACGGGTTGTCCCAGCGCACGAGCACGTAGTTCGACGTGTCGGTGAACGCGACGAAGATGCCGAGGGCGTCATTGCCGTCGCGGCCGTTCGCGGGCACGCCGACGACGGACCCCGCGACGGTGTAGCTGCTGATGAGGCCGTGATCGGGGCTGACCATGGCCGAGTGGCCGAGGCCGCTCGTCTCGCGGAGCATCTCGGGGACGGAGATCCACCACGTGCTCGCGCCTGGCGCGGGCGGCGGCGGCACGGGCGCGGGCAGCGGCGTGTCGATGCCGCTCGGCGTCGCCGCAAAGTCCGCCTGACTCCAGCCGATGGAGCCGAGGTTCGCGAGGGCCAAGCCCGTGAAGCTCTCGGCGTAAACGGTGCGATCGTTGCAGTTGTCGCGCCCGTCGACGTCGCTGTCGAAGGGCGACACGTCCGCCGCGCCGTCGCAGTCGTCGTCGAGCGCGTTGCCGCAGACCTCCAAGTGGCCGGGGTTGACCAGCGCGTTGGTGTCGAGGCAGTCGCTGCCGCGGTCCACATAGCCCGCCGGCGCAGCGCAGCGGCGGATCCGCGAGGGGTCCGCGCCGTAGCCGTCGAGGTCCTTGTCCGCCCAATAGAAGTTGCCGTCGGGCGTCCAGCCCTCGTCCACCTGACCGTCGCAGTTGTTGTCGAAGCCGTCACAGCGCTCGGGGTTGCCCGGGAACATGAGCTTGTTGGTGTCGTCGCAGTCGGTGTTGTCGGCCACGTACTTGGGCGGAGCGACGCAGCGGCGAATACGTCCGGTAGCCGCACCATAGTTGTCGCCGTCAGTGTCGGGGAAGAAGAAGAGCCCGTCGGGCGTCCAGCCCTCGTCGACCTGACCGTCGCAGTTGTTGTCGAAGCCGTCGCACTGCTCCTGCTTGCCGGGGTACATCGCCGGGTTGGTGTCGTCGCAGTCCGTCTTGTTGGTGACGGTGCCCGGCGGCTGCAAGCAGGACTCGGTGACGTTCAGCGGGTCGCCGTAGGTGTCGCCGTCGCGGTCGGCGTAGTAGATGCCGCCCGAGGCGCCCTCGTCCACCTGGCCGTTGCAGTTGTTGTCGAGGCCGTCGCACTGCTCAGCGGCGCCGGGGTTGATGGCCGCCTGGGTGTCGTCGCAGTCGGCGTTGTCGGTGACAAAGGACGGCGGCGCGGAGCAGCGGCGCACCCGACCGGCGTTGGCGCCGAACAGGTCGCCGTCGGCGTCGGGGTAGAAGAACAAGCCGTCCGCTGTCCAGCCCTCGTCCACCTGACCGTTGCAGTTATTGTCGAGGTTGTCGCACGACTCTACGTTTCCTGGGTACACGGTGGGCTGCGTGTCATCGCAGTCTGTCGCGTTGGAGACGGTGCCGGGGGGCTGCACGCACGCGGTCTGCGCGCTGTTCAGGTCGCCGAAGCTGTCGCCGTCGCGGTCGCTGTAGAAGGTGCTGCCCGACGCGCCCTCGTCCACGCGCCCGTCGCAGTTGTTGTCGAGGCCGTCGCACTGCTCCGCCACCGCCGGGTTCACCATCGGGTTGGCGTCATCGCAGTCGGTAGCGTCTTGCACGAAGCCGGGTGGGCGCGCGCAGCTGTTGGTAGTGACGGTGGCGTCGCCGAAGCCGTCGCCGTCGGTGTCCGCGAAGTAGAGCTCACCGTCGGGGGTGGTGCCGTCGTCCGCGAGGCCGTTGCAGTCGTTGTCGAGGCCGTCGCAGAGCTCGACAGCGCCGGGGTGCGAGGCGGCGACCGTGTCATCGCAGTCGCCCGCGACCGAGACGTAGCCGTCGAGCACGCCGCAGGTGGCGGTGGCGCGGGTGCCGTCGCCGTAGGCGTCGCCGTCCGTGTCGGGGTAGAGCGTGACCTGATCGCCGAGGCCCTCGTCCGCCTGGCCGTCGCAGTTGTTGTCGAGGCCGTCGCAGAGCTCCTCGGCCGCTGGGTTCACCGAGACCTGCGTGTCATCGCAGTCGCCGCCGATCTGAACGCTGGCGGGCGTGGGCGCCGTACAAGCCAGCTCCGCGAGCGTGGACAAGCCGTAGCTGTCACCGTCGCTGTCGGGGTACCAGGTGGTGGGATCGACGGGGTTGTCGTCCACGGCGCCGCTGCAGTCGTCATCGACGCCGTTGCAGAGCTCCTGCGCCCCGGGGAAGACGTCGGGGTTCGCGTCGTCGCAGTCGGTGCACGCGGTGGCGCCGTCGCCATCTTCGTCGCGCTCGCAGGTGTCGGGGGCGCCGGTGAGCCACACCGGCACGTCCAGCGTGGTGGTGTCGCCGAGCCCGCCGTAGCCGCGGAGGCGAAGCTCCAACACGCCGACCGCGTCGAGCGCGGCGGCGCTAGGCGAGGTGATGACAAGCCGAAGTGGGAGCGGATCGCCCTCGACAGGCACCAGCGCGCCGCGCTCGATGTCGCGCACCTGCAGCGCGGGCGCCGCGTCACCGCTGAGCGTCCAGTCCTGCACGGCGGTCTGCGTGGTGCCGTGATTCACAAGGTAGACCGTGAGCTCCGCGCCGTAGTCCCCAAGGACGGCCGACGAGAAGTCGGCGATCGCGGGGTCGGCCGTGACCTGAACGGCCATCGGATCGGGGCCGCAAGCGGCGAGGAGGGAGACGAGAAGTAGCGAAGTGGTCGTGCGCATCATGCGGCCACCATAGCTCTGAGACCGGGGATCGCGCTATACCTGCCGCGCGTCCGACGCGTCCGAGTGCACCCACACGACGCCGCGGTGGCCATCTACCGTGATCTCCTGCCCGTCTTCGAGGCGGCGCGTCGCGCCCTCGATGTTGACCACGGCGGGCACATGGTACTCACGCGCGACGACTGCGCCGTGCGACAGCCGACTGCCGAGCTCCAGCACGACGGCGCCAGCGGTGAGGAAGAGCGGCGTCCACGCTGGGTCTACCGAGCGCGTGACGAGCACCTCGCCGGGGCGCAGCTTGCCGCCCTCGGACAGCGTGCGCACGACGCGGACGCGCCCTCGGTAGCGTCCTGAGCTGATGCCCAGCCCTTGAAGACGACGCCCGCCCGGCTCGGCGATGCCGACGTCGCCGCCAGCGAGGAAGGTAGGAGGCTCAGCGGCGCGGTCGCGATCGCGCTGGGCACGGCGCTCGGCGACGAGCTGGCGCGCTGTCGGCGCCGCGAGGGAGCCGTCCATCAGGCCCTTGACCTCGTCCCACGCGAGCAGCGTGACGTCCTCGGCGTGGTCCAGCCGATCGTCGCGCGCGAGCTCAGCGCCCATCCACCGCAGCGTGCGCTGGGTGACGTGGAGCAGGCGATCAAACTGAAAGCGCTGGTTCTCCCGAAGGAGCAGGTAACGACGGGTGTAGTGGACGAGCACCTGCACCATCGAGCGGCGAACGGTGTTGTCGCGCAGCAAGGTGCGAAGCTCGGCGGCCGCCTTGCGGTACGCCCCCTCTTGGCCGACGGAGCGCTCGGCCGGATCGGCCCCGTCGCGCGCGGACCGCACCAGCGGCGCCAGGAGCTCCGGGTGATCCGCCCAACGGGGGGAGAAGACCTCCCAGCTCCCGTCCGCGCGGTGGCCGTAGGTGGAGAGGAACTCGCCAAGCGCCTGAAAGAAGGCAGTCCCCGTCGGCGCTCCGGCGGACTCCAAGGCGGCGAGGTCGTCCTCGGTCGCGAGCTGCGCCAACGCGTAAAGCGCTTGGTTCACCTGCAACGTGCGATTGCCAGGCGGACAGGTCGCCAGGTCGCGCATGAGGTCGCGCGAGCGCTCTGGGACCCACGCCGCCAGCGCGCCATCGAGCAGCTGATAGAACAGGTTCGCGAACAATAAGCTTGTGATATGGACCGAGATGTAGTCGCGGAGCAGCGCTTGCTGTTCGTCGACGAGGCGCTGCGCGTCCCCGAGCGACGTCGGCGCGCGGCCAAGCCGCGGCAGCTCGTCCGAGAGACGCGCCTCGAACTCGTCCCACCGCCTGTGGTTCGTGAAGGGGTTCCAACGGAACCGTTCCCACCGGCGATCCCGCCAGGTCTCGCGAAAGATCGCGAGGTAAACGGCAGTTCCAGGCGCGACGGCGAAGCGACTGCGCCACGCGCGCGCCTCTTCGGGGGGCATAAACTCGAGCATGAACTCCGGGGGCGGCGCGCCCGGCAGCTTGAACGCGAGGTGGCGAAACACGGTGACGTTGAAGTAAGGCCGCGAGTGTACGAGCTTAATCGCCGGCCCACCGCCCAAGTAGCGCGC
>Ga0100377_1000769_pt1 | contig 27797 bp, 34 predicted proteins | sample CryGeymeta201501_FD_83664 | JGI IMG/M metagenome (GOLD analysis project Ga0100377, IMG submission 83664) | Groundwater microbial communities from Crystal Geyser aquifers in Utah, USA - Crystal Geyser metaG 2015-01 | ecosystem: Environmental > Aquatic > Deep subsurface > Groundwater | place: USA...
AAAAAGCAGAACGACTAAAAAAAGAATATTATGAAAACAGATAAGAGAATCACATCGTTTGATGATCATTTGAACGAACAGTATGGGAAAATTGGAACTGAATCTCGACAAAAATTTCAAGAAGAATTTGAAACTTTTAAAATTGGTGTTTTAATCCAAGAAGCACGTAAAAAACAGCATCTAACGCAAGAACAACTTGCTGAAAAAGTAGGTACAACAAAAAACTATATTTCGAGAATTGAAAACAACGCAAGTGATATCCGACTTTCAACTTTAATGCGAATTATTAGTGAAGGATTAGGCGGAAGTTTAAAATTATCGTTTAATGTTTAACAATGCCCGAAAAAGTACTAACAGATCCTTAATAGAGCCTAGAAGGTTTTAAGCTGAACAGCTGTTATGGGCAATTAAAAACACTACACATGAAACATTTATCCATTTTTATTATTACCCTATTTTTGGTATCTTGTAAGACCACAAAATCTACCAGCACAGAATTAAGAGTAAAAGACCCTAATTTACCTTACACTATTTGTGTGTTAGTTGAAAAAGAATTTGTAAATAAAGGGGGCAAGATAACCGACTATAAAGAGTTATATTTACAATGTTCTATTCAGGATTATTTTATTAAAATCTGTGAAAGTAATGTTACTCTTGAGGAACTAAAACCCTATATAAATTCAGGAATTAAAATTAAAATGGAAATTAAAGAAGGAATGTGGGATCATTGCAGTGATGACCCTGCTTATGCTCAAAGCCGTATGGGAACGTATGTAATTATTAAAGAAATCGTAAAATAACTAAATTCAAGTTTTTCGAACCGCATAAATAAGCTCATAAATACATTCTCCTTTGATAAACTTTCGCCAAATCGCTCCTTTTACTTTCGTTTTTTACCTATTTTTGAAAATCTAAGGAAGGTTTTAGGATGAACTGACGTTAGTATAATTTTAAACTACCTCGAATGACAGATATTCAACGAGAAGATATTCATATCATTAGTAGATACAGTAACCTGACAGAACAAGGAATTGAAAAAGCCTTGAAAGAAAATGTCTATAATGACAAAGAAAAATGGGAAAGATTTCTTAGAGTATTCTTTATTACCCTTGGAATTGGTTTTACTGTTTCGGGGATAATTTTCTTTTTTGCTTACAATTGGGCAGAACTGCACAAGTTTGCTAAAATAGGACTGACACAAGGCTTAGTCATTATAACAACAATTCTTGTATTATATCCAAAAATCGATATTAATATTAGGAGTATTATCCTTACAGGTTCAGCAATTTTAGTAGGTGTTTTGTTTGCTGTGTTCGGACAAATTTATCAGACAGGAGCTAATGCGTATGACTTTTTCTTAGCTTGGACTGTTTTTGTAACCTTATGGGTTATCGTATCAAACTTTGCTCCCTTATGGTTACTATATCTTATATTAATTAATACTACAATTATTTTATACTCAGAACAAGTTGCGAAAGATTGGTCAGAGGTTTTTGTTTTTACTTTACTTTTTATCATTAATACGATAGCTCTTCTGCTCTCTTTTTTACTTTCCAAGTACAAGAAATTAGCAACCATTCCTAATTGGTTTATAAATACAGTGACTTTGGCTTCTACAAGCTATGCAACTATAGGGATTGTTATTGGGATTTTTGACAAGTATCAGGTTGTTTTCCCTATTTTGATTTTTATTACTTCAATAGTTTTTACATTGGGTATTTGGCATGGTCTAAAAGCAAAAAGTGGATTTTATCTTTCAGTTATTCCGTTTAATCTTATTGTCATCATATCAGCTTTTCTAATCAAGATATCAGACGGTGAAATGATGTTTCTATTAGTTAGCTTTTTTATCATAGCTAGCGTTACCTTAGTAATTAAAAACCTAATTAACATTCAAAAGAAATGGACAAATGAGAGATAAAGAAAACATAAAAGAACTATTAGATTACTTCCAAACAAAAGAAGATAAGGAGTTGCAGTTTGAAGAAGAGGCTATCGTTTCAGCTTATCAAAATAAAAATAACAATCAATCATTAGCAATAAAAGTGTTGTCTGTTTTCGGAGGGTTATTGGCAAGCATTACTTTTTTAGGTTTTCTTTTTATTGCAGGGTTGTACAATTCAGATGTAGGCTTATTGATTTTTGGAGCACTTTGCATAGCAGGAGCTATTTGGATAAACAAAGAATATGATAAAATAATCATTGACACCGTAAGTGTTTCATCTTTTATAATTGGTTTTATACTCCTTTCCTTTGGTTTAGATAAATTAGAAATGACCGAAAATGCCATTAGTGTTGTTTTTATTTTTATCGCACTTTTATCTTTAGGTATAGTTCAAAATTATATCATTTCCTTTATATCTATCCTCATAATAAACGGAAGTATTTTAACACTTATCATATCAAATGAGGGGTATAATCTGATTCATATTTACGTTGCAGCACTTGCCCTAATTGTAACTTATGTTTTCTTGAAAGAGGCAAAGATAATATCGACAAATAAAGCCCTGTCCAAACTATACAATCCTATACGGATAGGGTCTATTTTTTCACTTTTGTCGGGATTGATAATTCTCGGAAAGAAGGGTGTTCTTCCGATACCAACTGATTACATTTGGTTATCTTCTATCATATTCGTTTCGGCAATTATATATTTGCTGTCATATCTTTTTGAGGTATTGGATATTACCAAAATACAACACAAAGCAGGTATTTATATTTTTAGTGTTCTTCTGTTGTTGCCAACTGCATTATCTCCAGCCATATCAGGTGCCTTCTTAATTATTATGTTGAGTTTTTTGGTGAACTATAAAATTGGTTTGGCTATTGGTATTATTTCATTTATTTACTTCATTTCTCAATATTACTACGACCTTAATTTTACATTGCTGAACAAATCCATACTCTTGTTTTTATCAGGCATTCTCTTTATAGGTTTGTATTTTTTCACACATAAAAAACTGACATCAAATGAAAAAGTATAAATGGATTATCATATTTCTGAACCTCATTCTTTTGTTGGTGTATTTTAACTATTCAATTGCAAAGAAAGAGGAACTATTAACAGATGGGCAATTGGTTTTGTTAGAACTCGCTCCAATTGATCCTCGTTCTTTAATGCAAGGCGATTATATGGCTTTGAGGTATAAAATATCGGAAGATATTTACTCAGAGAATATTCCCAAACGAGGATATTGTGTTGTACGACTTGACAGTAGTGGTATTGCTCACAAAATCAGGTTTCAGAAGAACTTAACTCCACTGAATGATAGAGAATTTCTTATAGAATATACATCACCAGACAAATGGAATGTTAATATTGGAGCTGAATCTTTCTTTTTTCAGGAAGGACAGGCAGAGAAATACGAAAAGGCAAAATATGGTGCTATTAAAATTGACAAGAACGGGAATAGTTTATTAATTGGACTTTATGACGAACAACAACAGAAAATTGAATAAAAAAACTCAAACCCATATCAGCACATATAACTTATGGCTTGTAAAATTGGAAAACTTATTTTAGGAAGAGTCGATTTTAAGTTCAACATTTTAAATCTATGCGTTTTGTCATTTTTAGTCACACAAAAAAAACGAACTTTGTTTCCTAAATATATATAAGATGGTTGATATCACACAAAAATCGAACACACTCCGAGTTGCTACAGCCGAAGCAATAGTTAAAGTAAGCAAACAAGAAACTATTGAAGCGATAAAAAATAACACTGTTCCAAAAGGAGATGTGTTTGCAATGAGCAAAGCAGTAGGGTTGTTAGGGGTGAAAAAAACATCGTTGTTGCTAGCCGATTGTCATCCTATGCCAATTGAATTTACAGGGATTGATTATGAAATTGAAGAATTGTCAATTAAAATTACCCTAACAGTGAAAACTATTTATAAAACAGGGGTTGAGGTTGAAGCCATGCACGGAGCAAGTTTGGTTGCATTGAATATGTATGATATGCTAAAACCCATTGATAAAAGGATAGAAATCCAACATATTAGATTGGTTGAAAAGAAAGGAGGAAAGTCTGATTTTAAAGATAAGTTTAGAAAAGATTTAAAAGCTGCCGTAATTGTTTGTTCAGACACTATTTCGGCTGGTCAAAAAGAAGACAGAGCTGGAATGGCTATTATTGCTAAATTAAAAGAATGTGAGGTTGAGATTGCTGATTATATTATTATTCCTGATGAAATAGATGATATTCAACAAAAAGCAAAAAAGTATGCTTCAATGGGAATTGATTTAATAATTTATACTGGAGGCACTGGCTTGTCAAGCAGAGATGTAACTCCAGAAGCATTAAGACCATTATTAGATAAAGAAATACAAGGAATAGAAGAGGCAATTCGGGCGTATGGACAAGATAGAACGCCTTATTCTATGCTGTCTAGAAGTGTTTCAGGTGTGATGGGTCAAAGTTTAGTATTGGCTTTGCCAGGCTCAACAAATGGTGCTAAAGAAAGTATGGATGCTATTTTTCCATCTGTACTTCATGTGTTCAGAATTTTAAAAGGAGCTAGACACGATTAATTTAACCCAAATAAGGTTTGAGTAATTTACTTCGTGATGAGTGTTTAAGTCTTCTCAACGATTTTTCTTTAATTTGACGAACACGCTCTCTTGTTAAACAAATTTTTTCTCCAATTTCATCCAGTGTTAAAGGTGTTGGAATACCAATCCCATAATACATTTTTAATACTTCTGCATCTCTATAAGAGAGAATAGAAAGAGATCTTTCTATATCATTTCGGAGAGACTCATTGTTTAAAACATTGTCAGGAGATAGAAGTGCCTCATCATCAGTCATGAAATCAAGTAAACTTCCACTGTCATCATCATCTGATAGAGGAGAATCAATTGAAATGTGTCTTCCCGAAATTTTCATAAAATCTTTTACATCATTAGTTGTAATATCGAGTTGTTCGGCAATTTCATCAACAGAAGGTTCTCGTTCATGAAATTGCTCTAACGCTGAAAATGTTCTGTTAATTTTAGTGATGTTGCCAATTTTATTTAAAGGTAAACGAACAATTCTGGCTTGTTCTGCTATGGCTTGTAAAATGGATTGTCGTATCCACCAAACGGCATAAGAAATAAATTTGAACCCACGAGTTTCATCAAAACGCTCAGCAGCTTTTATCAAACCAATATTGCCTTCGTTTACTAAGTCCGACAATGTTAATCCTTGATTTTGATATTGTTTAGCAACCGAAACCACAAACCGTAAGTTGGATTTAACCAATTTATCGAGTGCATCTAAATCACCAATTTTAATTTTTCTAGCGAGATTAACTTCATCATCAGCGGATATCATATCTAATTTTGAAATGTCTTGCAGGTATTTTTCTAAAGAAATGGTTTCTCTAATAGTAACCTGTTGCGAAATTTTTAGTTGTCTCATATAGCTTCTATTGATTAATACGTAGCCCTTTACGATAGTTATTTCATTAGGTTACAAAATATTAGGGTAAATTATTAAATAACAAAAAACAATGAGCAAATAACCAAAAGCAAATTCCAAATTAACTCCCTCCTTTCGGGAGAGTTGAGGTGGGGCAAAAATCAAATCTTAAATCTTAAATCGTAATCCGTAAATTATTAATTGTTTCAGTTCTATTTCCTAATTTTGACAATTATGTCAGTTAGCACAACCATACATTCTCCAGAACTAAAAAGGGCTTTAGAAAAAGGAATAAAATTGCCTATTATGGAAGAGTTTTATTCCATTCAAGGCGAGGGTTATAATACAGGAAAAGCAGCATATTTTATTAGGGTTGGCGGTTGCGATGTAGGTTGCCATTGGTGTGATGTGAAAGAAAGTTGGAATCCTGATTTACATCCATTGGTGGAGGTAGATAAAATTTTACAAAATATACGGGAGATAGGAGCTAAATCAATTGTGATAACAGGTGGAGAACCTTTGTTATATAATTTAGATTTTATTACAAAAAAGTTGAAAGAAATTGATGTTGAAGTGTTTTTAGAAACATCAGGAGCCTATTCGCACAGTGGAACTTGGGATTGGTATTGCTTGTCCCCAAAAAAAAATAAACCACCATTAATTTCCTCTTATGAACATGCGGATGAAATAAAAGTAATTATTTTTAATAAAAATGATTTTGAATGGGCGGAACAACATGCTAAAAAAGTGAATGGAAAATGTAAGTTATATCTTCAACCCGAATGGAGTAAATCCAATGAAATTTTACCTTTACTTATTGATTATGTAAAAGCTCATCCTCAATGGAGTATCTCTCTTCAGACCCACAAGTTTATGCAAATTCCTTAGTTCTATTTCTTTTCAATAGTTTGACTTCCAACAATAACATCGTTTAATGATAATTTGAAATCTACATACGAATTTTTTGTAAGATTCATTTGCTCTATAATCGTTTTATAAGAAACTGTTGATGTATTGTAAATAACTTCATTCGCATTATAAATTTCAACTAAATCGGGTAGCTGATAGAGTTTTCCAGTATAAAAACCTTCATCTTCTTTTGTGGAAACATTGTTTTCTTTAACAGCTATGATATTACAATCATTTCTTTTTAATTTAGAAAAGTTGTTAGAAATTTTTTCAATAAAATGGTTGTTTCCAACAATAATAGTTGTGTTGTATTTGTTTTTTCTGAGTTTAAGGTAGTTGAAATAGTTTAATAATATTCGGCTAAATGGAATAAAAATTAACACACCAACCATAATACTACCAATGTATTTGTTTGAAAATGATGAAGATGTTGGGAAAAGACTATTAAAACCAAAAAAAAGAACACAGCCCAATGTTAAACCAACAAGCGTTCGGTTAATACTCACAGCTTTTGAATAACCACCACTAAATGTTAATCCTAAAAGAAACGAAAAGATAACTGTTAGCACATTTAAAACTCCATAATCAACCGAAAATTCAATTTGGTTGGGGAATCCTAAAAAAGGTTTTAAAAAGTTCAAAATAACTAGAGAAACTAAGATAAATAGTGCATCAATAAGTGGAAGTTTTATGGTATTGAAAAATCGCATTAAAATAGCCAGTGAAGCACGCAAATAGATAGCAATATTTATAAAAAAAGAAAAAGCGTTGGCGTTTTTAGCAAAGTGTTTTTTAGAAAAAATTATCATTGCGTTATAGAATACAAACACATAATTAATACTTCCTTTTTTTGTGCTTTCGCCTTTGTAGTGAATAATTTTTGTTTCTGGAAAGTAATAGTTTTTATATCCAGCAAGCTGTATTCGGTATGATAAATCAATGTCTTCTCCATACATAAAAAATGCTTCATCGAGAAAGCCAATTTTTTCTAGAACGCTTTTTCGCATCCACATAAATGCTCCCGAAAGAACATCTATTTCATTAATTTCATTATTATTTAAATAACCTAAATGGTAGTTGGAAAATCGTTTAGATGTAGGGAAAAGAGCTGAAAATCCAAAAATTTTATAAAATGAAACAGATGGAGTAGGTAATCCTCTTTTAGACTCAGGCAGAAAAACTCCGTTTCCATCAACCATTTTCACACCTAAACCACCCAATTTTGGATGAGCATCCGAAAATGCTAAGCATTTTTGAAAAGTGTCTTCTTCAACAACTGTGTCGGGGTTAAGTAATAACACATATTCTCCTTTAGCTTGAGAAATTGCTTGGTTGTTTGCTTTAGAAAAACCTACATTATTTTTGTTTAGGATACATTTTACCGATGGAAATTTCGCCTTTACCATTTCCATTGAGTTGTCAGAAGAATTATTATCCACAACAAATATTTCTGCATCAATAGTTTCTATTGCTTTAAAAACAGATGTTAAACATTGCTCTAAAAAAAAGCGAACATTGTAATTTACTATGATGATGGAAAGTTTCAAGCTTTGATTTACGATTTACGAATTACGAAATACGATTGACTATTTGAGATTTGAGATTTGTTATTTCATTAAAAGTGTATTTTCAAAAGGTACTCTGTTTAAGATGGAACGTCCCAAGGTAAGCTCATCTGTATATTCCAATTCATCTCCAATGCCAATTCCTCGGGCAATAGTTGTTAGTTTAACGGGCAAGTGCTGCAACTTTTTAAAAACATAAAAATTGGTAGCATCTCCTTCCATAGTAGCACTTAGTGCTAAAATTAATTCTTCGGTTTTTTCTTGTTCAACTCTAGCAAAAAGTTCATTTAGTTTGATGTCGTTAGGGCCAATTCCTTCCATCGGAGAAATAATTCCACCCAACACGTGATATTTTCCTTTGAACTGATTGGTGTTTTCAATTGCATATACATCTAACACGTTTTCAACCACACAAATACTGTTTGTTGCTCTGTTTGGATTAATACAAATGGAGCAATAATCTGTGTCGGTAATGGTAAAACAACTTTTGCAATAATTTATTTGTTGAGGTAAAACAGAAAATGCATCACCAAATGCTGTTACTTCTTCGCTTGTTCTGTTTAGCAGATGAAGTACCAACCGAACAGCTGTTTTTTTGCCAATTCCAGGCAGGGAAGAAAGTTGTTCAACGGCTTGATTAAAAGAAGGGGAAGATATTTCGTTCATAAATAGTTAGTATGAATTTTTCAAATTTAATAGCAAATATACTCAACACACATAGGTTTTTGGTTTTTTCACTGTAAATCAAATAAAAATTTCATTATTTTTTAAGGTTCTTTTTTAATGAATTAATATCATGCTCAAGTTCTTTTAAACTTAGCTCTTTCTTCGTAATTTTTTGAGTGTCTTTGTATTTCTCAAATTCCTGATTTGATTTTTTTAAAGCCATTTCGTGGCTAATTTCTCCAGCATGAGTAAGTAATTCTCTACCATTCATTTGCAAAATTACATCTAATTGGGCAATCCAATCTTTCATGTACATTGGTGTTTGTTGCATAGCCATAGTTTCAGCAAACGCCAAATATTGCTCTACCAACAAGCCTAAAAGTTTCATTTCGTTTTCGTTTAAATAATTTTTAGCAATGGATATTTCCGTTTTTTTAATGGGTGTTGTACTGTTTTTATCATACGACAGCATACCAACTAAAGGCAACGAAGCATCAACCCTTCGATAAACAAGCTCTGCAGCTGTTTGACTGCTTATTGCCCAAAGTAATTTGTTTTGCACAATCTTAAAAAACTTAAGCGTATTATCGTCTTTCGGGTTGTAGTCGATGCTTGTTTTATAAATATCTTTTATTTTTTGGTAAAAAAATTTTTCCGATAAACGTATTTCCCTAATGCGTTCTTGTAATTCAGTAAAATAATTCATCGAATTACCTGTTTTAAAACGCTCATCGTTTAGAGCAAAACCTTTAATAATGTATTCTTTTAGCCGTTGGGTCGCCCAAATGCGAAACTGGGTGCCTTGTTGCGATTTTACACGATAGCCAACAGAAATTATTACATCTAGATTGTAAATATTTATTTCATTTTTTTGTGTTTTACCAACAATAGCACCCTGTTTAGTGGTTATTCGGAATTTCCGAACAGCCACTTTTTCGTCTAATTCACCCTCTTCAAATATATTTTTTATATGTTCGCTTATTGTGGCTTTTGATTTTTGAAACAACGCACAAAGTTGAGCTTGAGATAGCCAAACTGTTTCATTCTCTAAGCGAACATCTATTTTAATGTTGTTTTCAGCGTTTTGATATATAATTATTTCTCCTGTTTCCATTCCTATAATTTAACAATGCTAAAATACAGATTTAAGTTTATAATAAACGCATCAATTAGCTATAAACATTTCATTGTGAATCATTCGTTTTATGCAAACATAGTGGTTCAATAATTTTATGCACTTTTGCTACAGATAATAAATTTATAAAAATGAATCCTTTTGTAGTAGTTAGTTTTATTGCAGGTTATTTTTTGTTGTTGGTGTTGATTTCCTATTTCACAACAAAAGGAGCGGATAATAATGATGCTTTTTTTATTGGATCAAAACAATCATCTTGGTATTTGGTTGCTTTCGGTATGATAGGGGCTTCACTTTCAGGGGTTACATTTATTTCTATTCCTGGTTGGGTTGGTGTAAGCGGATTTTCATATATGCAAGTGGTTTTTGGCTACTTTTTTGGTTATGTGATTATTGCAACTGTTCTGATGCCATTATATTATCGTATGCAACTTACTTCTATTTATACTTATTTGGAAGAGCGTTTTGGATTTTATGCTTACAAAACAGGTGCTTCTTTCTTCCTTTTATCTAGAGTAGTTGGAGCTTCATTTCGATTGTTTTTGGTTGCATCTGTGTTGCAGCTTTTAATTTTTGATGCTTGGAACATTCCTTTTTTTGTTACCGTTGCTATTACCATTCTGTTAATTTGGCTCTATACTAACAAAGGGGGGATTAAAACCATTGTTTGGACAGATTCCTTTCAAACTTTATTTATGTTGATTGCTGTGGGAATATCTATTTATTCAATAAGTTCAGCACTCGATTTGTCATTTTTGGGGTTGATTGCTGAAATTAAAAGTAGTTCTTACAGTCAAATTTTCTTTTTTGAGCAGGTGAATGACGATAGACATTTTGTCAAACAATTCTTAAGTGGAATTTTCATTGCTATTGTAATGACAGGATTAGACCAAGACATGATGCAAAAAAACTTGAGTTGTAAAAATATTGGCGATGCACAAAAAAATATGTTTTCATTCAGTGTAGTGTTGATTTTTGTTAACCTTATTTTTTTAGTGTTAGGGGCATTGTTATTCATTTATGCTCAAAAAATGAACATTGCCATTCCAGAAAAAACAGACCATTTATTTCCTATCATTGCTACTCAACATCTTTCTGTTTTTGCTGGGATATTTTTTATTTTAGGATTAATTGCTGCAGCTTATTCTAGTGCTGACTCTGCACTTACATCACTTACCACTTCAGTTTGTGTAGATTTTTTAGACATTCAGAAAAAAGAAAATGGAAAGAAAATTAGAAAACAAGTTCATGTACTCGTTTCTATTGTTTTGTTTGGAGTTATTTTAATTTTCAATGCTTTGAATGATGAAAGTGTTATCAGTTCCCTGTTTAAAGCTGCTGGATATACGTATGGACCCTTACTTGGATTGTACTCGTTTGGGTTGTTACTCAAATATAAAGTAAAAGATTATTTAGTCCCTTTTGTTTGTATTCTTGCTCCGATAGTAAGTTTTTTGATAAATTTAAATTCAGAAACATTATTTAATGGCTACAAATTTGGTTTCGAGATTTTAATAGTGAATGGATTATTAACTTTTTTGGGATTGTTGATGATATCAAAAAAAACAGTAAAGAACCCCTAATCTCTTTTTTTATTTAACAATATTTTAAAGGAAAGTAAGGGTATAGCAACTGGTTGTAATTCAACACCTCTGTTTGTGCTGACATCGTTCCACGCAATAGGCATAAATCCTAACCCTAACGATATCTTTTTACCTAAAGTTAATTTTATGCCAACTCCACCCGTATATACCTGATAAGTTGGAAAATAGATGCCATCAATAACTAAATATAATCTTTTGCTGATTTGACGTTGAGCACCAATAAAAAAGTGAAAAAAAGTGATTTCTCTATCTTCATCTATAAAATCAAAATTGCTATACATATAATACAGCCCAACTCCAGCAGAAAAGTTGTTTTGAATATCTCCAAATGAAACCAACAAACTGGCACCTCCAATCAACGACAATGTATCGGGACTTATATTTAATAATTGACCGCCTGAAATTGTTCCTGCAATAGTAATATCTTCCGAAACTTTTATACTATGTTTTAGCCCCAAAGTTAACATGGTGAAGGCAGAAAGATTTATAGATATTGTTGTTCTATCAGATAATCCGTAACTACCTTTCGCAAAGACCAAATCGGTTGAAGCAAGCCTAATTTCTTTTTTCTTAAGCGTAAAAGCTGTAGGCATCAAAAAATAGTTGGTATAATCAGGATTAGAAATTTGGGTTTTATCAAAAGTAGGGTTTACTCCTTTTTTGGAAGGGTCTTCAATTATATATTCATCATCTTGGGCAACAAGGGAAGCATATATAAAAAAGAAGAAAAATAGTGTTAAAAGATTTTTCAAGTTTATTTAGTTAATTTAGAGTTGGATTCTCAGGGAAATTAGAAAGCATAGCATATTTTCCACCTTTTTTTCGGAGTACTTTATACCAAAGTGTTTTTTTATTAAAAATAGGTGTATTAATATTTGAAATTAACCAAGAATCTTCTTTTATTTCATCATTAAGTTGGGTAACACTCCAACCCGAATAACCCATAAAAAACATAATTTGAGATTTATCCACTTCATTGTTGCTTATCATGATTTTTAATTGTTCAAAGTTACCACCAAAAAAAATATTTCCAGAAATATGCTTACTATCATCTAGCAAATTGCCTAATGTGTGAATGAAAAACAAAGAGGAAGAGTCAACAGGTCCGCCTAAATAAATAGGAACATCAAAATTCTCAAATTCATTGGGTATGATATCACAAAGAGAAGTTTTTAAGGGTTTGTTGAGTATGAAGCCAGAAACCTCCTTTTCAGAATAACTTGTAAGAAGAACAACGGCACGTTTAAAATAACTATCAACCATAAAAGGCTCTGCAATTAACAAAACGCCTTTTTCAGGAATTAAATTATTTAAATCTGTTATTTTATAGTTTAAAGGATTTAAAATCATTTGTATTTTAGGTTTAATAGCAAGGTAAATTAACGCAATTTTTATTAAATAACAGTAATATTAATTGTTAAATTTGTTCTATTGAAACATGAAAGATGGAAGAACTTAAAAATTACATCAATTCTATACGCAGAGATTTTGCAGGAAAGTTGTTGGATGAAAATCATATTGATAAAAATCCGTACACTCAATTTCGAGTGTGGTTTGAAGAAGCAGTGAATGCCCAAATTTTAGATCCTTATGCAATGTCTGTTGCTACTGTGGGAAAAGATATGCAACCTTCTGTTCGCTTGGTTTATATGCGTGATATTTCGGAAAAAGGCTTTGTTTTTTATACCAATTATGATAGCCGAAAAGCACAAGATATTGCGTTTAATAATAAAGTAGCATTGAATTTTTTTTGGGTAGAAGTTGAACGACAAATTAGGGTGGAAGGCATTGTACAAAAAGTTAGCCCTCTTGATTCTGATATTTATTTTAACAATCGTCCTAGGGAAAGCCAAATTGGTGCTTGGGCATCTGCTCAAAGCACTGAAATTAACTCAAGAGAAGAATTAGAGCAACGTGTGAGTGTCATTACAAAACAATTTGAAAACCAACCTATTCCTCGACCTAAAAATTGGGGAGGATATATGGTAGTGCCTCATAAAATAGAATTTTGGCAAGGTCGTCCTAGCCGTTTGCATGACAGGTTGGTTTATACTCGAAATGAAAATAATGAATGGAAAATTACTCGGGTTTCTCCCTAAGGAAGAAGTCTCGGGTTTAAGGTTCAACCTCGTTGAGTTCGTAAACTTGGTTGAGGTTCAAGGTTTATGCAACTGCTAATTAGTATGTCATCTTGAGCAAAATTTTTCATTCCGCAAAAGCGGTATAGAAAAATGAAGTCGAAAGATCTTCTGATTCAGGTAGCAGATATTATTTAATTACTTCTCATACAATTTTGTGTACCAACTATTTTAAATTTGATTGAGGAGTGGTGTTTTATTTTAATTTCATTGGAATCAATGTTTCTACTTCGTTATCTTTGTATTTTGAATCAGTAACATTATTTACGATTACTATTTTATTGATTAGTCCATTTTCATCATAATAAATAGTTTTTGTGATTATTTGTTTTTCAAAATAATATTCTCTAGGATTCGTATTCCAAATCAACCCCTTTTCACTTAAATAAGTTGTATATCTTTCTTGATTATTTATTTTTTCGGTTAATGTAAATTCTTTGGAATCGTAAGTTAAAAACATTCCATCTCCTTTGTCTAAATATTTTATTGTTTGTATTGAATCATTCTTTAAGTAGATTTTTATAGTTTTATTTATATGATTTGAAGAATCAGTTGAGAAATATTGAGTTGTGACAGTTTTATCAATTGTGGAGTCAATAATAGTCCTGCTTTTAGAGATTAAAATGGTATCAGATTCAATTATTTTATAATAATCTAGGAAAGTTATATTTGCTGAATCTCTAGTTTTAAAAACATTATCATTGTTATAATTTTGTATTGCTTTTTTTTCTTTTGAAGTATGGAAGTAAGAGATTTCGTTATTTCTTAAAATAAATTTTGCTTCATCATTTCTATATTTATGGCTTAATATTGAGTCATTTTCAAAGGTATAATATAATATGTATTTCCATGCCTTTGTCTTATTATGTTTGTTTTTGGCTACTATTTTAAATTTTTTGATTCCATTATCACGATAGTTTAAAATAATATGAGCAACTTCACTTTCACTTACTCCATCAGTTATAGTCTGACTTGATAGTGTTAATGAAAAAAATAGTGCAATAATAGATAATTGAAATTTCATTTTACTTTTTTATTTATGTTGCTGCTCATTAAAGCTCATCATCCAATTGACACCAAATTTGTCAGTGAGCATTCCGAAATAGTCGCCCCAAAAGGTATTAGTAAGTGGCATGGTAATATTTCCACCTTCTGCTAAAGCATTAAAAAGTTTATCTGCTTCAGCTTTGCTGTCAGTTGAAATGGAAATGGAAAAATTATTACCTAGTTTAAGTGATGGAGCCCATTCTCCACCTGTGTCGCTTCCCATTAGTACTGATTTTCCTATGGGTAATGAAACATGCATAATTTTGTTTTTACTGATACTTGTCATTCAAGCCAATACCTTGCATTATCATAGGTTTAATCTTTTCAATCCTTTTGTGTTTGGTAGCTTCCTGCTTTGCTTCATTGATATAGATACTGTATTCCTTTTGCTTTCCAGGTGTAAATTTTTCGAATGCAGTTTTCAACCCTTTGTCTTTTTTTAATTCGTTTTCAAGTAATTGGGGTACAGGTACAGGCGTAAATTTAACAGGTTTTATTTTTAGTCCTTTTTTCTCCACTTCTATGGCTTCAGCGATATATTCCAGTATTTTGCGTTCATCCATTTCATTTTTAGAGGTAAAACGCCATTGCCGCAACGATTTGGTTTTGCCTTCTTGTGCATTAACAAGCACGTTGTATTTGTCATTTAAAAATACACCGTTATAAAACCATATTGAAAAAAAGTTGTTGAATCCACCAAAGCTTACCACATTATTTCCTTTGTAGGTAAATACTTCTGTACCCCATTTGATGGTTTTTTCTAAAGGCGTTTTGTCAAGGATGGAAGTAATAAGCACTAGTTCTTCTTTCCATTGCGTATTTTTTTGCATCATATTTCAGGATTTATTTGTTTCATTACAATGACCGAAACATCCGTTTATGTTTCAAAAATAAACAAAAAGAGAATTTATTGAGCGATTTAGGGCATCGAATTACTGATTATTAGTAAGTTTTTATAAATTATAAACCAACATCAATCATTTTCCAATATAGAATTTAAGATAATGTTTCGGAATAAAATGTTACTAATCCAGTGGTTATATCGTGTGTTCCTCCTACTATTCCTATTTCACCATTTTCAATCATTTCTTTTAAGATGGGACTGCGTTGCATTATTGATTTAACTGTTCGCTTAACATTAATGGTTGAAACATTTTCTACGAATTCTGCATTGCTGGAATTGCGGTTTTTAGTTGTAGAAGTTTCATCATCCACAGCAGGTCTTATTTTGCTAAGTAGGGCGGTAAGGTTTCCCATTTCAACATGATCGCAAGCTCCTTTTACTGCTCCGCATTTGGTGTGTCCCAATACCACAATTATTTTTGAACCTGCTACTTTACAAGCAAATTCCATACTTCCTAGTATATCTTCGTTGATGATGTTCCCTGCAATTCGTACACTGAAAATATCGCCCAAACCTTGGTCAAAAATAAGCTCTGCAGAAGTTCGAGAGTCTATGCAACTTAAAATAACTGCAAAAGGGTGTTGCCCATCTGAGGTTTCATTGGCTTGTTGCAAAAGATTACGGTTTATTTTTAGGTTGTTTACAAACCGTTTGTTTCCGTCTTTCAATAATTCTAATGCCATTGTAGGTGTAATGGCAGTTTGCATTTCTTTTGTTAATGTTTTCATTTTATTTTGGTTTTGATTGTTTCTAAATAGTTTAATTACTATGTAACAGGTTCAATAAAGTTTATTTTTTCAACGGTGATATTTTTTGTTTTGGCATTGCTCTCATAATTCATTATCAGTTCTATAACATCGTAATTAATGGATACGGATTTTGTGCAGTCAATAATCACTTTTGAGTTAGGAGGAATATTGTTTAATGCTTTTACAACACTAGCTTTATTAAAGAATGAAACTTCCTCGGCTAATACGATGTGGTAAATTTGTTGCCCATTTTCAGAGGTAACAACATCTTTCATGTGATGAGAATTACGATAACTGTGATACAAGGCATAGCCACCACCAACTATCATTCCTGCAGTAATGCCCATTAATAAATCGGTAAGAAGAATGGCAACAACAGTAACAATGAAAGGAATAAACTGCTCATGACCTAATTTATACATCTGCCTGAAAAGAGAGGGCTTGGCTAATTTGTAACCTACCATTAAAAGTATGGCGGCTAAACTTGCTAAGGGTATCATATTCAAAATGCTTGCAATTGTCAAGGCACTTATCAGTAAAAAAAATCCATGTATAATTGCAGACATTTTTGTTTTACCGCCAAAAGAAATATTTGCCGAGCTGCGAACAATAACTTGTGTAACAGGCAAACCACCAATTAAACCTGAAATTACATTGCCTAATCCTTGGGCTTTTAATTCTCTGTTTGTTGGTGTAATTCTTTTGTAAGGATCTAGTTTGTCAGTTGCTTCTACACAAAGTAGGGTTTCCAAACTAGCTACAATTGCCAATACAATTGCTATTTTCCAAACTTCAAAATTTGTAATTGCTGAAAAATCAGGTAAAGTGAACTGGCTAAAGAAACCTGATAAATTCTCAGGAACTGGAACTCTAACTACTTGGTCGGCTGCTAACGAGAAACTAAGAATGTTACTTTGAAATAAATTAAACATTACAATTCCAAAAACTACCACCACAAGTGGACCATTAATCATCCCAAATATTTTATGCTTTTTAGTTAATACAGTGTCCCAAAAAATCAATAGAGCTAATGAAATAACTGCTATCATTAATACTCCTGGAGTTACAAATTCAAATGCTTTGAAAATTGCTGAAAAAGTATTTTGTCCATCTGCTTGAAAAAATTCTACATCTCCAAAAGCATCTTTATCCCAACCCAAAGCGTGAGGTATTTGTTTTAGAATTATTAAAAGCCCAATACCTGTCAACATTCCTTTAATTACCGATGAAGGAAAGAAGAAGGCTATAAAACCTGCTTTTGCATAACCCAAAATGAGTTGAATCACTCCAGCAAGAACAACAGCCATTAAAAATGCTTCCCAAGAACCACCAAGCGTAGCGATGGAGGTTAAAACGATAACCGCTAAACCTGCTGCGGGTCCGCTCACGCCCAAAGGAGAATCACTAGCAATACCTACTACAATACCACCAACTATTCCGGCAATAATTCCAGCAAATAAAGGTGCTCCTGAGGCAAGAGCTATTCCTAAACATAAGGGGAGTGCTACAAAGAATACGACTATACTCGCTGGTAAATCGTGTTTGATGTCTTTAAAGAGATGTGTCATAATGATGTTTTTTAAATTCGTGGACAAAGATAGTAATATTATTTTTAATAATAGTATTACTATCATAAAAAATATACTTACTTTTGTGATAAATTAACAAATGATGGAATTACCTCTAAAAATAAAAATGAATGAAAAGTTGTTTCTCCGCAATCCCGAAGAAACAGAATTAGGTAGAAAGATTATAGAACATAGTATTATACATATTCATAAAATTGGATTTGAAGCATTTACATTTAAAAAATTAGCGAAGGAAATAAAGACCACCGAAGCGGGAATTTATCGTTATTTTGAAAACAAACACCGCTTACTTCTTTACATTGTAGATTGGTATTGGAGTTGGCAGGAATACCGATTGATTTTTCAAACCAACAATATAACATCTCCCGAAATCAAAATTAAAAAAGCAATACAACTTCTGTCTTCTCCTGTGGAAGATGATACTACAATTGATTACATCAGCGAAAAAATTCTCAATGAAATTGTTATGGCGGAAGGAGCGAAGTCATTTCTTACCAAACATGTTAGAGAAGATAATCAGGATAAATTGTTTAAACCATATAAAGATTTATGTGTAAGAGTTGCAGGTTTTATAAAGGAATACAATCCTAAATATAAATATCCACATTCATTATCCAGTACCATTGTAGAAATGGCTCATTCCCAAAAATTTTATATGCATAATCTTCCATCACTAACTGATTTTGGAGGGGCAAAAGATAAAAAAAAATTAGTTTCCTTTTTAGAAGAATTGGTTTTTTCAAATATTTAAAAAAATAAACCCAATTTCAATTAATCCTTCAATGAATTTTTGGCAGCTTGTTCTATGAGTTGGTCGGAAAGTTCTTTGCCTAAGTAGTTGTTTACCAAATAATGTCCTAAATAGATTAACGGAGTTAGTAAAATAGCAATTATTAGTTTAAAAGTATAACCAGTTAGGGCCGCATTTATATATTCATCTGTACTCATTTTACCTGTTAACCAAAAAGCAATACCTAATACAATAAACGTATCTATTAACTGAGAAACTACGGTTGAACCTGTACTTCTCAGCCAAATCATTTTTCCGCCTGTTCTGTTTCTTAGCAACCAAAATATGAACACATCAACAAATTGAGAAACCAAAAAAGCAATAATACTAGCAAAGATAATCCACATGCTTTGTCCAAAAACAGCCTGAAATTGTTCGTCTGTAACAGCAGAAATACCTTTTGCTGCAGGAATGTTGATGGAGAAAAATAAGACGATAAAAGCATAAGCAATAAGAGAAGCAGTAATGAACGTCAGTTTTTTCACACCATTTTTACCATAATATTCATTGATGAGATCGGTAGTAAGAAAAACCACAGGCCAAGGAATAATACCTATGCTCATAATAAACGGACCTAATTGAATGATTTTTCCACCAATTAATTCCGCTACTATGGCATTGGTAATGAAAATACCTGCTAAAATGGTAAAAACAATATCTCTTTTGGTGTTGAACATGAAAGACAAATTTATATTTAAATAATTCCTTTATCCAATAAAATTTTGGTTTTTAAAATTCCTGCAACCGAAAGACTGTCGGTAATTGTTCCATTCATTACCATTTCAAAAGCTTCATCAAAACTTATTTTTTTAAGTTGCAACACTTCGTCCTCATCGGGTTGAGGTTCAAAATATGCTAAGTCTTTTGCTAAATAAATGATTCCCACTTCGTCAGAAACAGAATTGCTGAGGTGCATATCCAAAATTTTTTTCCACTGATTTGCTTTTATTCCTGTTTCTTCCAACAATTCTCGTTGGGCAGATTCAAGAGGAGGGATGCCCAATTTACCACCTCCTTCGCAAATTTCCCAACTGTATTGATTTAACGGATAGCGATATTGACCAACCAACCAAGTATTATTTTCTTCATCTAAAGGAATTATTCCTATGGCGATGTTTTTAAAATGAACTGTTCCATAAATACCATCATTTTCTCCAGCGTCAAGTACTTGATGTTCTGTAACAGCAATCCAAGGGTTTTCGTACTTCAATTCGCTTTTTAAGGTTTTCCAGGGGTTGTTCATTTGTGTTTTAATGTTGAATTAATTAGTCTCTGTCCATAAAGTGAGAGTTTGAGTCAGAATGTTCGAGTTCGAGGTTTTGATGAACTGAAAATCAGGAGTCCCGATAGCTATCGAGATGACTGATTTGAAGGTCGAGAATAACGAAGAACTTAGCGAAGCGATCTCATGAAAACCTTAAAAAAAACAATAAAAGTTTTGAATAAATCGGACATTCTGACTCAAACTCTAATTAGCTTCCAAAAACTTTTTTCAAAATATCGGTAACACGAGCAGCAGGATTTAATCTAATGTTAGCTTCCTCTTTTTGTATCATTAAAAATAAACCATCCATTGCTTTTGTTGTAACATAATCTTCTAAATCTGGATTTTGTTTTTCTGTGAAAGGAATTTTGTTGTAAGCCGATATAATTGGATTCCAGTATTTGGTTACTTCAACAGTAGAAATGGCATTTTTAACAATAGGATTAAATTTTATTTTTAAGCTTGCTGAAGTTTTTTCTCTAAGGTATTGTGTCGCAGCGTTATTATTACCTTTTAAAATAGCAAAACCATCAGCAATACTCATGTTTTTTATTGCATCAACAAAAATGGGAGCAGCCTCTTTTGATGCTGTTTCAGCAGCTCTATTCAGCGTTAGCACAAATTCATCTACTTGTTTTTTCATTCCAATAGCCTCTACTTTTTCTTTTACTTTTATTGCTTCAGCAGGAAAAGGAATAAAAATTTCAGGATTTTTATAAAAACCATCCAACCTTGATGTTAAGGCTGTAGAATTGTTTGTTCCTATAGTTAGAGCTTCTTTTAAACCACTAATTACTTCAGAATTTGTGAGAGATGGCGTGCTAGTTGAGTTGTTTACTTCATTTAAAACGGAAGTCATTTCAGCACAACCAAAAGCTGTGAATGAAACTAATGTTAATGCTATAATTTTTTTCATTGTATATAAATTGATTTGTTTTTCAAAAATAGTTTTAAGTTGTGGATTTTGGCAAAAAAAGTTTAAAAAATATATTTCAAACCGAGTAAAAGTTTATCGTGGCTCGATTCACTAGTAAAAATATGTGCATTGGATAAATGATTAAACCCCACTGAAAAAGTAAAATGAGTACTTAATGGTTTACTAATATAAAAGCCTTGTAAAACATTGAAACCACTGTCTAAACCATCGTTTGCTTTTTTTGATGCTTCTACCCATACAACACCTGTGATGTATTCTAAGTACCAATTTTTTGTAATTAGAATGCTCAATTGAAAGCCTAAACCTGAGGTATTACTTACTCTATCATTCACGCTAAAAATAGCAGTTGGTTTAATGATAAATAAGCGTTGATTAAATTCTCCTTGATAGGAAGTAGTATCAGAAAAATTTTTAGCATAATCTACCGACCATTGAAAAGGTAAGTATATAAGCGAAGAAAAACCAATTCCATCACCAAATTTTGCATCACCAATTTTTCTAGCTCGATAGGTGTCTGCATAAAAACCTATTTTACCACGAACAATTTCAAATGAAACTTTTCCTTTGTTGATTTGTCCTAATAACAGAGTAGGAGATAGGTAACACAAAAAAAATAAAATAATAATGTGTTTTTTTTTAAGCATATAATTTATTTCGTATGGTTTTCAAAGTTATACCAATTGTAATTATAAAAGTAAGTTGATTATTAATATCTAAAGAATTATTTCTTACCTTTGGATAAATTAAATTAATTTTTTATGTTCAGAAAAGGAATTGCCATACTATTAGCTGTATTAGTTTTTTTCTTCACAGTACTTTCTTTATTAGCTATTTGGGATATTATTGACATTCAACATATCGTTAGAAGAAGTTTAAGTTCGTTGTTTATAATCTTTGTATCTTCAGCTGTGATGTTGTTTATTTTTTCTGTTTTATACAAGGGAGGGGATAATACCAACAATCCAAAAATTCCAGAATAAATAAATTTCTAAAAAAAAATGCTATATTTGTCGGCTATGTAACTTTTTTTAAAAAGTTTCGTTTGTTATATTTGTAATTATAAAAATTTAATGCCTATAAGAAATATTTACTCTTTTTAAATAAACTTTTAAATCGGTTCGCTGTGTTTTTTAAAAGTTTTTGTATTTACTAACAAAAAAAGAGAGGGCATTATGAAACTTTCCAAACTTTCAGAAAAAGAGTTAGTTCAATCCTATATTAAAGGAAGTGAAGCTGCTATTGAAGAATTAATTACTCGACATAAAAGTGGTGTGTTTACTTACATTGTTTGTAAAGTAAGAAACGAAGCACTTGCGGAAGATATTTTTCAAGATACGTTTATTAAGGTAATCAATACTATAAAACGAAAAAAATACAATGATGAAGGTAAATTTTTACCTTGGGTTATGCGTATCGCTCACAATTTAATTGTGGATCATTATCGAAAATCTAATCGCATGAGTACTACTTCAGGAACTGATGATTTTGATATTTTTGATGTTGTTCAGTGTCCAGATAGAAATATTGAACAAGATTTAGAAACGAAGCAGTCATATAGCGATATAAAAGGATTGATAAAATTTTTGCCAGATGACCAAAAAGAGGTATTAATGATGCGAATGTATTATGATATGAGTTTTAAAGAAATCTCAGAATCAACCAATGTGAGTATTAACACTGCTTTAGGGAGAATGCGTTACGCTTTAATTAATCTTCGGAAAATGATAGCTGAACGTAATATTAGCTTAACTGTTCATTAAATTAATGGGTTCATTAATTGGGTGCTATTTGCCAAAATATTAAAATACTTGGTATTTGCAAATTTTTGTAAGGTTAGTAAATGTTCCATTCTGTGGCAATCTGTACCAACAAAATCAATTAAATTGGCATCAACCATTCGTTCTGCAATTTTTTTTACTTCAGGAGAATAATGCCCAGTTAATGAAAGCAGATTTAATTGCAATAAAATTCCTTTTGCTTTTAATTCCTCAAATTTTTCAAAGTTTTTATGCCAAAAGCTGTAACGCTCTGGATGAGCCAAAATAGGTTTGTAGCCATTGGTTTGAAATTTAAAAACAATTTCCTGAAAATTTCGAGGCTCTTGCATAAAAGGTAATTCAAATAATACATGATTATCTCCAAAAGTTAAGATTTGTTTGTTGTCAATTAAAGTTTCCAATCCATCGTCTAAATTGTATTCAGCAGCTGCTTCTATTTTAATGTTAATATTGTTTTTAATTAATTTGGCACGAATTTTTTCTAAGCCACCTAGAATATTTTCGGGCGTGTTTTTATAAAAATCACACATAATGTGAGGCGTAGTAATGATTTTTTTATAGCCCATAGCTTTAAACTCCCGAATCATTTCAATGGAAGTTTCCATGGTTGGCGATCCATCATCAATACCCGGAATTAAATGCGAGTGCATATCTGTTTTAAACACTGAAAAATCAATGGCTGAATAGCGTTCTTTTTTACTGAATATGTTACTAAAAAATCCCACTTATTTTGAATTTACTTTAAACCAATCTATCGTAATTTTTAAACCTTCTTCTATAGAGAAATCAGGATGGTAATTTATCAATTCTTTTGCTAACGAAATATCAGCCAACGAATCTTTCACATCTCCTAAACGAGTTTCTCTATAAATAGGTTCAACTTTATTACCAACAATGTTTCTTATCTTAAAAAATAGATCATTTATTGTTGTTCTTCCGCCAAAAGCGATGTTCATTACTCTTCCTTTCACATCCTTATCAGTAAACAACGCTTTAATATTTGCTTGAACTACATTTTCGACAAAAGTAAAATCTCTACTTTGTTCCCCATCGCCATTTATAAAAGGCGATTTATTTTTTAAAACAGCATCCATAAACAAAGGAATGGCAGCAGCATAAGCTCCGTTTGGACTTTGGTTGGGACCAAAAACATTGAAATAACGTAATCCAACCACATCTAACCCATAAGTTAGTGCAAAAACATTTGCATACAATTCTTTTGTTCTTTTGCTTACTGCATAAGGCGACAATTGATTACCTATTTTATCCTCCACTTTTGGCAACTCTTTACTATCGCCATAAACGGATGATGAACTTGCAAAAACAATTCGTTTTACGTTGCTATTTTTTGCTGCGGTTAGTATATTTAAAAATCCTGTTGCATTAGCTTCATGCGTTGCTAAAGGGTTTTCTATGCTTCTTGGTACAGAACCTAAAGCAGCTTGGTGAGAGATATAATCTACATTTTTTACTACTTGCTGACAAGTTTTAAAATCGGTAATATCGCCTTCAATAAATTCAAAATTGGGTAAACCAATAAACTTTTCTATGTTTTTTAAATAGCCATTCGATAAATTGTCTAACACAACTACTTTTCCTGCATGGTATTTTATTAAATACTCCACTAGGTTAGAACCAATAAAGCCTGCTCCACCCGTAACTAAAAATGTTAGTTTTGAAATATCGTTGGTATGGAAAGGTTTGTTGTACATTTTGGATTTACGATTTTGGATTTACGATTTTTTATCTACTTGCATACTGTTTTTCGTAATAGTTTTGATAAGCTCCAGATGTTACATTGTTTAGCCATTCTTCATTGTTCAAGTACCAAGCTATCGTTTTTTCAATTCCTTCTTCAAATTGTAAAGATGGAGTCCAACCTAATTCGTTTTTTAATTTTGTGGAATCAATAGCATATCTCAAGTCATGTCCAGCTCTGTCTGTAACATAAGTAATTAGTTTCTCTGACTCACCTTCAGGTCTTCCCAATTGCTTATCCATTACTTTACAAATCACTTTTATCAAATCGATGTTTTTCCATTCGTTATGTCCACCAATGTTGTAGGTCTCGCCCACTTTTGCTTGATGAAAAATAACATCGATGGCTCTAGCATGGTCTTCTACCCACAACCAATCTCTAATGTTTTCGCCTTTTCCATAAACTGGCAACGATTTGTTGTTTTTTATGTTGTGTATAAATAATGGAATCAATTTTTCAGGAAACTGATGTGAGCCATAATTATTGGAACAATTTGAAATTACAACAGGCAAACCAAATGTGTGATAATACGCTCGAACTAAATGGTCGGAGCTGGCTTTTGATGCAGAGTAAGGACTTCGTGGGTCATAAGGAGTTGTTTCTTCAAACATTCCTTTATTTCCTAATGAGCCATAAACTTCATCTGTTGAAACGTGGTAAAAAAGGTTTGAGGTTTGTCCCACCCCAACCCTCCCAAAGGGAGGAAGTTCCCCCTCCTTTGGAGGGGTTAGGGGAGGATTTAAGGTTTTCCAAATACTACGGGCTGCATTCAATAAGTTTGCTGTTCCAACAATGTTGGTCATAATAAATTCCATCGGGTTAGCAATTGACCTATCCACATGCGATTCTGCTGCCAAATGAATGACTGAATCGAACTGGTATTTATCAAACAAATCATGAATAAATTCAGCATCAACAATGTCTCCTTTCACAAATTCATAATTCGGAGCATTTTCAATATCGGTAAGGTTTGCAAGGTTACCAGCATAAGTCAATTTATCCAAATTAATTATATTGTAGTTAGGATATTTATTTACCATTAATCTCACTAAATGGGAGCCGATAAATCCTGCTCCGCCAGTTATTAAAATTGTTTTTGAGTTCATAAAGTTATAAAGTTGAAAGTTTAAGAATTTAGAAGTCATTTTGGTATTGTTCTCGATACAGTTCAATTCCGCAAATGCTTCATTAAACTTACTCGAACTGACTTTCACTTATTGCTTCATTTTAAAATTGTTACATTAATTAAAGACTCCAATAAGTCATATTTTTTATTTTACCTCTATAAATTCCTTTTATATCAACTAATACAGGGTTTTTAGAAGTGATGGATTTAAAATAATCTTCGTTTAAATTGCTATATTCGGCATGGTTCACAGCTATAAAAACAGCATCGTAATCATTGGCAATTTTATCAACCAAACCAAAGCCATATTCATGTTTTAAATGTTCAGAACTTGCGTGAGGATCTATTACTTCCACCTTAACGCCAAAAGAGATAAATTCTTTAACCACATCGGCAACTTTTGAGTTTCTAATATCGCTTACATCTTCTTTAAAAGTAGCTCCCATTACTAAAACTTTGGCTTCAGCAATATTTTTTCCAGCTTTAATAATTTTCTTAACGGTTTGTTTAGCTACATAACCACCCATTGAATCGTTTACAAAACGACCAGCATTTATAATTTGAGCGTGGTATCCTAATTCTTTTGCTTTGTAAGTGAGGTAATAAGGGTCAACGCCTATGCAATGCCCACCAACTAAGCCTGGAAAAAACTTTAAGAAATTCCATTTAGTTCCAGCAGCTTCCAACACATCGTAAGTATTTATTCCCATTTTATTAAAAATTATGGAAAGCTCATTCACTAAAGCAATGTTTAAATCTCGTTGCGTATTTTCAATAATTTTTGCAGCTTCAGCTACTTTTATTGATGCAGCTCTATGTACCCCAACTTTCACCACTTCTTCATACACTTTTGCAATTTCTTCTAACGATTCATCGCAACAACCAGAAACTACTTTTATCACATTGGTTAGGGTGTGTTTGGTATCTCCTGGATTAATTCGCTCAGGAGAATAACCAACTTTAAAATCGGTTTTATATTTTAGTCCCGATAATTGTTCTAATACAGGAATACAATCTTCTTCGGTACAACCAGGATAAACAGTAGATTCAAATACTACATAATTGCCTTTTTTAAGCACTTTTCCAACTGTTTTTGATGCTCCAATTAAAGGGGTTAAATCGGGTAAATTATGTCCGTCAATTGGAGTTGGAACGGCTACAATAAAAAAAGTAACATCTTTTAAATCTTCAATATTAGTGGTAAAATGAATGTCGCAATTTTCAAATGCAGTAGCATCTAATTCCTCACTTGGGTCGATGTTGTTTTTCATCATATTTACCCTTTCTTGATTAATATCAAACCCAATAACTTGCATGGTTTTGGCAAATTCAAGTGCTATTGGTAGTCCAACATATCCCAAACCAATAACCGCTATCTTAGTTTCTTTGTTTTTTAATTTTTTATAAATACCCATGTTCTTTTAGTTTAGAAGTTTGAGGTTTGAGATATTAATGTTCTAAAGGCTCTCTACTGGTATGTCGTATTCTTAAAATATAGATAGTGCTATCATTTAAATAATAAGATATTCTGTAGCTGTAAACTATACAAGCCCGATAGTTTCCATCATTATGTTTTTTAAAACGATCTAAAGGATGTGCTATTGGATATGTTGCTAATTTTTCGATTTCTTCTAAAATCGCATTGCCCACAATAAAAACAGCCGTTTCAGATTCTTTGTATAAATACTCAAGTATTTCATTAAAGTTTATGGAAGCTTTTCTATGCCATTCTATATCTATTTTCTTTTTAGCCATTTTTTACTTTGGTTTACCACTTCATCGTGGCTGAGGCTTTTACCTTGTTTAACTTCCTTTAAAGCCAATTCTATTTCAGTATTGTATTGTTCTACACTGATACGTTTTTCCTGTGTATCTATATGTAAAATATTTTTCACAATAGCTAACACCAATGCCTGTTGCCGTTCTGATAATAGTGGTAAATATGTGTTTAGCTCTTTTGTTGTTGTAATCATCGTATTTAGATTTTGTTCATTACAAAGATAATTATTTTTTCCTCAAACTTCCGACTTCCAACTTCTGTCTTCTTTATTTCATTACCGATTTATCTCTCAATGCATAAATTCGCTCAATTATTTCCACCACTTTTAAGCCTTCTAAAGCATTTGTCGTTGCAGTTGTTCTTCCTTTTATAGTATCTATTACATTCTCGATAATAAAATGGTGATTTGCTGCAGAACCTTTATAAACTCCATAATCGTTTGGGGGATTCGCTTCTGCAAGTTTAGGCATTTTATAGCCATTAATATTACAAACTTCTACCTCATTCATATATTGACCCCCAATTTTAACACTTCCTTTTTCGCCAATAATGGTAATACTACTTTCTAAATTTTGTGTAGCAACCGCTGTTGAATAATTGATACAACCCATACCTCCATTAATAAAATCAAAGTTTACAAATCCTGAATCTTCAA
>Ga0100377_1000773_pt1 | contig 27701 bp, 18 predicted proteins | sample CryGeymeta201501_FD_83664 | JGI IMG/M metagenome (GOLD analysis project Ga0100377, IMG submission 83664) | Groundwater microbial communities from Crystal Geyser aquifers in Utah, USA - Crystal Geyser metaG 2015-01 | ecosystem: Environmental > Aquatic > Deep subsurface > Groundwater | place: USA...
TCGGTCTGCTTTCTTCTGTATGCCCATAAATTAATAACATAGAGATTTTAAAACAAAAGTCAAGAAAAAAATGAAGCCCCTCAAAAATTATTTCTTTGGGAACTAGAGGAACATCGCGAGTACATTCCAATACCAGTCTATGGCGGGGTTACGAGGGGTCGCCCGATTCCGTCCCGGTGGGACTCGCTACTGTCTGAATCGCAGACGGTCCTTTATTTACAGTCCTCTGGTCTCTCATTAGTCTATTTTACACCCCCTTTATCAATTTTACACAAAAAATGCCTTTTAGGTCAAAATTATTTTGTGAAACTTTTCTTCTTGACATATCATTCTTTTGTTGGTATCGAATCTACATCATCTGGTAAATTATAAGAACAGCTTTGATGCTTTTATAAACTTAAAGACAGTCACCCTTTCAAGGGGGTCGAGGGTGGAGAAAGTTTCTAAGAGCCTGGCATTTCTAAATATAGAGAGGCCGGGCTTTATTCTTTTGAGGATAATAAATTGGACGGAGAACTAAATGAATCATAAGCTATTAAAAACAATTGCTATTGTGGCTCTATTCTTCTTTTCATGGACATTTGGGGGATTGTTTTAGGTTGCTTATGCCATTGATAACCTTCCACAAACTTCCAATAACACTCATGCCTCAAGAACTCCAAAATCCGAGGAGAGGTTTCAGAAGGCAACAGAGGAGATAGGAGAGATTCTTGAGAACCCTGCTATTGACAGGGAGACAAAGGCCAGTAAGGCAAAGGCCAAAAGAGTTGAAATAGAAGATCTCGACAAGGAGATCCGAAAGCAGTTTGCAGAGACAGAGAAGAAGCTTAAAGACGCAGGGCTTCCTCAAGAAATACTCCAGAGGCATCATAAATTTGTAAAGCACTATGACGATAACCTCAACGAATTAAAAGCCAACCTTGATTCCATTGAGAAGACCAAGGGGCTTGCGGTAGAGGTGGAGATAGAGAAAGCAAAAAAGCATCTGCAAAGGGTCAAACCTCCGAAAAAACACATCCCTTTAGATCCCAACAAGCTTCCGCATAGAACACCAAAGGTGGAGAAGAGAGAGCCCCGCCTCAAGAAAGAGGATTTTGAACGGGACTTCATAAAGCCGCAGAAAGCAGAAAACCAAAGGAAGCCGATTCTTGTAGCCTCTATTGGGTCTTTGAAGGGCCTTTTGTCCCCTGACCCTGAGTCTCAGTCCTCAGTCCTTATAGCCCAAGCTACCAATCAGCCAACCCAAGACGATTTAGCCGAGAACATCGAAGTCCAGTTCACCCCAGAGATTATTGCAAAAGCCCAGGAACTCGGAAACAATCCCGTAAAGATCTACAACTGGGTTCGTAACAACATCGAATTTGTGCCTACCTATGGCTCTATCCAAGGAGCCCAGATGACCCTGCTTACTAAGCAGGGCAATGCCTTTGACACAGCAAGCCTTTTGATTGCCTTACTTAGGGCTTCAAACATCCCTGCCCGATATGTGTATGGAACAATTGAGCTTCCTATTGACAAGGTGATGAACTGGGTCGGAGGATTTACAGATGCAAATTCTGCAGTAAACTTCATTGCGAGTGGTGGAATACCCGGAATTTCTCTCACATCAGGGGGAAAGATAGTTGCCGTAAGGATGGAGCATATGTGGGTTGAGGCTTTCGTACCATATGGTCCGTATTCTGGTAGACCATCACGACTAACCTCTGTGAAAACCTGGATACCCTTAGATCCATCTTTTAAGCAGTATAAGTACACCCAAGGGATTGACCTCCAAAGCTCGTTTCCTTTTGATGCTCAGACTCTCGTTGACCAACTTATATCCACCGCCACTGTAAATCAACAAGAAGGGTACATCACTAACGTAAATGCTTCATTGGTTCAGAATGCACTTAATGAATATCAGAGTGGATTAGAGGCATATATCCAGCAAAACATCCCTGATCCAACTCTTGGCAAACTGTTCGGAATTAAGGAAATAGTAAAACAGGATTTTGGTATCTTACCCGCTACTTTACCGTATAAAATAAATATAAAGGGAGGTAAATATTCTGAGATTCCCGAAGAATTAAGACATAAAATTACTTTCGAAATATTAAATGAGTTTTCGGATGCGATCCTCAATTACCCAGATAGATTACCAGCGTTGGCCGGCAAGAGGATTACATTGAGCTATGAGCCAGCTACAACGGGTGACCAACAAGTCATCAATTCTTACGGGGGAATCTATAATACACCTGCATATCTAATTAATATTAGACCAATTATTAAAATTGATGGAGTGTCTAGAATTAGTGGAGGCGTTATTGGATTCGGTAGAAGCCACACTTTCAATATTCTATTCGGTAGTCCCTCGTTTGGTAACGAAAGCGTAACTAATGAATTTGTTGCAGGAGGACATCACTCGATAATATTGGATATTTCATCATTTTCTGCCTCCTCGGCAATAACTCAAAGGTTGAATAATCTGAGACAAATAATTGCAGAAGGTACTCAATTTTTTGACGATAATGTTATTGGAGAGATTTTGAACTTGAACGGATTAATGTACTTCACACAGCTTAACTTCCTCAATCTTTTGTACTCGCGGCCATCTAAAATCGCATTTCTAAAACACCCCTCAGAGGCTATGGTGTCATTAATGGTGTCAGCTGTTTATTCCTGGGGCTTGCCCTTCTCTGTAAAAGCTTCGGGGATGGGGATTGATGTCGACAGGGATATCATTTCCCCTGCTTCTTTAGACGGTGACCCGATGAAAAGAACTCAATTTGTGCTTGCTTCTGGGATGAGGGGCTCAGGGCTTGAGAATGTAATCTTTGAGCAAATATATGAGTTGGAAGCAATCTCGGCTGTAAAGGCACTACAAATAGCTAATGAGCAAGGAATACCAATCTACTCAATAAATGAGGGTAATCTATCATACATTTTGGGAAATCTGGAGCTACCAAATGAAGTCAAAATGGATATTTCAAATGCCGTTAATACTGGAAAGGTGGTAATGGTTCCAAAGAGAAATTTACAACTGAAAGACTGGAATGGGGTAGGATATATAGTTATTGATCCTAATACCGGAGCTGGAGCTTATTTGATTTCGGGGGGGATAGCTGGTGGAGCCACAACAGGGGATTTCACAAAATGCCTGTCAGAATTTGCTCAACTTGTTTCGGCGTTTCTTTCAGTAAGATGGTGGATAGAAGTTATAGGGTTTATAGGTGCGGCATATGATGCCTTAACCCATGAAGATGCGGATATGAGGGTTCCCCTGTTAATAATGGCAGGAATCGGTCTTGGCCTTGGTTTACTCTTTTTGGCTATGTCAACCGGACTCATAGGTTTGCCATTCTTAATATTTGCCATTGCATCGGCAATAGCTTCGCTAATGTTCCTATGGCTGAGCAATTTCATCGCAACTGGAAACCCCAGCCCTGAAACATTAATTGATGACTGTGCTTCTCTGATTAAGAAATTATTTGGTAATATAAATCCTGAGAGACGGGGAGTTAGATATGCCTACAATTACCTCCAACTTAGATAAAAGAGAGAAAACCTTTATATATATACTCTATCAAACAGAGAGGCATTATATATCGATTACTGTGTTAGGAATAGGAGTTTCGCTCCTTGTATTGTTTGTGGGGATGCCTAATTATACAGCCTTTGCTACCCCAATCATAGGGTTTTTGTCTGCGTACTTAGATGTAACCTTTTTTTGTATTTATTAAGACGAAACCCGGATGCCTATTTTCAGGGATTTGAGTGGCATACAATGATCTATCCTTATAAAAAGAGTTTTCCATTTTCTCCATACAGAAAAGACACTAAATTGCTTTCAAGCGAAGGGCTAAGATCAGGTTTGGTGCGTATCAAATTATCTTTGCTTTATGAGGCATACAGATGGCTGATTTTAATACTCTTGATCATCCCCAACCTGATCATTTCTAAGAAAGCAGAGGCAGTAATTTTCAATTGGGGTCTCAGCATTTTATTTTTGGGGGTTAGTTATTTGCTCCTATGGGGGAAAATATATATTTGGAAATCAGCAAAACTTCTTGGCATACCCGAAAAGAGAGTTGTAGAGATAAAAACATTATTAAGAAGAAGGGGTGGAATCGAACATGAAAAATCACTGCATAACGATTAGTCTGTTTTTGGTCTTCATTGTATTACAAGCGACGGCTTTGGGCAAAACTGCTTCCGCTGCAGATGGTGTAAGCTGACTGAGGCCGAGAAATACTTATGGATTTAGCTAGGAACAACTGCTTTTGGGGGAATAGGCCTTTCCTTATTTGGTTTATACCATGACGGCCTACTGAATGTTGCCGTGAATCCAGTTAAAGGTTGATTTTCCATCGCTTTGGGGATTTTGAGCGCTGGTTTTTGGGAAAGAAATCCAGTTCTTTTGAGGGCGATTACAGAAAGAAGAAGAAAGAGTAACACCTTGATTGGTTTATTTCTGGAAAAGCCAGATCTCTAGCAATACTGGTAACGGAGGAGCTATGAGAAATAGAAGGTTTGTTTTGGTATCATTTATTTTCGCCTTGTTAAATCTATATGCCCCTTATTTATTCGCCCAACCTGTCTATATTACAAATGGACTTGCATATCTTCGGTTCTCCCAATCTTCTGAGGGGTACTGGGGTGATCCAGCGGAGGTGCCGTTTAATGCTTTTATTGATACTTGCACTGTTACCGAAACCATGAGAAATCTTGATGAGATAGGTTCAACATATAACTCAGCCATACAATGGGTAAATACTGCAGAAGTATTCAACACTGATTATCTTTTCACAAAACTCTTGGTTCTAGGTCGGGCAGGAATTGATGTTTCCTCAATTAGAGACTATTTATTGGGGATAAGGAATTATGATGGTGGATGGGGAGGTCAAGAAGATTTTTCTAGTGATAATAAAAGGACTATCCTTGCTCTTCAAGCTTTAGGTGCAATTAATTTCTCAGACCAGGGTATTATAAGTTTTGCACTTGGCTATCTCCTTTCCACCCAAAACCCTGACGGCGGATGGGGGTTCTATGCCGGAGATGATAGCAATGTATATATGACAGCAATAGTTTTAGAAACACTTTCACAATATAGAACCATCTACAACCTCGAAACGGCGATCAATAGTGGCATAGCCTATCTTCTCACAAAACAGAATCCAGATGGCGGGTTTGGAACAAGCCCTTCTACAATATACGAAACGGCTTTGGCCTTTGAAGCGCTGGTTTTGAGTGGCTCGTTGGGGGCAACGAGCCCTACAGTCATTAACCAAGCGATCAACTACCTTATCTCTACCCAACTTCCAAATGGTTCTTGGAATGATGATCCGTATTCTACTGCCATATAAATGTCACTTGACAATGCTTGTGGGGGGGGGGTATATATTGGAGCTAAATGAGAGTGAAGATTATAAATGGGAGAAAGCGAGTTTAGAACCATTAAAATGGAGGGGTAGATGAATCATAAAGTCTTCAAACCAATAGCTATTGTTGTCTTATTCTTCTTCTCTTGGACTTTTGCTGGGGTATTTCAGGTTGCTTATGCCGTTGATAACCTTCCGCAAACTTCTAATAACACCGACTCCTCAAAAACTCAAAAATCAGAAGAGAGGTTTCAGAAGGCCATAGAGGAAATAACAGAGATACTTGAGAATCCCGCCACCGACAGGGAGACGAAGGCCAGTAAGGCAAAGGCTAAGAAAGGAGAGATAGAGGAGCTCGATAAGGAGATCAAGAAACAGTTTGCTGAGACAGAGAAGAAGCTTAGAGAAGCAGGGCTACCTCATGACATCCTGCAGAGGCATCATAAATTTGTGAAGCACTATGAGGATAACCTTAATGAACTGAAGGCCAATCTTGATGACATTGAGAGGGCAGGGACAGGCCTTGCGGCTGAGGTAGAGATTGAGAAGGCAAAGAAACACCTGCAAAGAGTGAAAGCCCCAAGGAAGCACATACCCTTAGATCCCAACAAACTTCCGCATAGGACACCAAAGGTAGAGAGAAAAGAGCCCCGTCTCAAGAAAGAAGATTTTGAGAAAGATTTCATAAAGCAGAAGAAAGCAGAAGCCCAAAGGAAGCCGATTCTTGTTGCTTCTAATGGATCTTTGAAAGGCCTTTTGTCTCCCGAATCCTTCGACAAGCTCGGGACAGGTTCCGAACTCTCAACTCCGAATTTAGTTGTTGCCCAAGTAAGCAATCTGCCGACCCCTGAAGATTTGGCTGAGAACATTGAAGTCCAATTCACCCCTGAGATAATTGCAAAAGCCCAGGAACTTGGAAACAACCCTGTAAAAATCTACAACTGGGTGCGAAATAACATTGAATTTGTCCCCACCTACGGCTCCATTCAAGGAGCGAATATGACCTTGCTCACCAAGCAGGGCAATGCCTTCGATACAGCGTCATTGCTCATTGCATTGCTCAGAGTCTCCAACATCCACGCCCGATATGTATATGGAACCATAGAACTCCCTATAGAGAAAGCCATGAACTGGGCTGGAGGATTTACAGATGCCGATGCAGCCCTTGATTTCATTGCCAGCGGCGGTATTCCAGTTACGGGGATTATATCGGGTGGTAAGGTTACAAAGGCAAGAGTTGAACATACCTGGGTGGAAGCGTGGATTGATTATATTCCATCAAGAGGTGCCAAGCATAAGACAGGGCAGGGAGACACATGGATACCAATGGATGCCTCATTCAAACAATATATTTATAAGGCAGGGATAGACTTCTTTTCTTCTCTTTCATTTAACGGAGAGCAATTTTTACAACAATATATTTCAGATTTCCAGGATACACTACCTTACCAGTATTACAACCAGCAGATGTTCTCGTGGTTAGATGTCCATATGCCGAACGCCACTATTGAAGATATCATTGGGGCTGATGATATAGACCTCACTAAGACCATATATGAACAGAATTTCCCTTTTTTGCTTGGAACGTTACCTTATATAGTGTTAGTGAAGGGTACTAAATATTCTCAAATCCCAGATACCTTAAGGCATAAGGTTACCATTGGTATTTCTGTAGACGCGTTTGGGGGAGGAGGATTAACTATCACCAAGAGCCTTCCAGAATTAGGTGGCAAGAGACTTACGTTATCTTACGTGCCGGCTACAGCAAATGATGAAGCCCTTATTGCTCAATATGGTGGGAATATACTCAATGTTCCCCCCTATCTTTTGAATGTGAAGCCTCTGATTAAGATCGAAGGGATAGGTTCAGCATTAGGTGACAGCGTTGGCATGGGCTCTGTGCAGACTTTGACGCTTGACTTTCATGAACCGATATTTGGAATGGATGTTGTTGAAAATACAGTAACTGCTGGCGCTTATTCTGCAATTACTATCCAGTCTCAAAAAACTCCAGTAGAGATCGTTACACAAAGAATGGAGATGCTGCGAAACAATTCGAAGAACATAGATTCTGTAAGCCTGGATGATCTCTTGGGTGAATTGCTCCATGATATTGGGCTCTCTTACTTCCATCATCTAAGCTTCGAGAATGACCTCTATGCCAAGACTTTCCAGATGGTCTATACAAAAGGGTCTTCAGAAGCTGTAACGACATTGACCATAGATGTCTCTTATTTGTTTGGGATTCCATGGTCTGCAAGTCAAGATGGTTTGGTTATTGATGTAGATAGGAATATCACGATCCCAGCATCATTAGCAGGTGATATGAATAGAATCAAACAATTTATGACCATCTCCGGAATCAGTTCATCGTCTTGGGAGTATAGGATATTTGAGACATTCTTCGGTACCCCATCAGTATCTGCTATGAAACTTCTAAAATACGCTAATCAGCAAGGTGTCCCAGTATATACAATTGATAGCACCAATATCGATCAACTTCTGCCAGTCCTTCAAGTATACCTTGATGTGAAGATGGAAATACAAAACGCTATTAATGCCGGGAAAAAGGTCATCGTTCCTCAGTCAGAACTCCAATATTATGAATGGAATGGGGTCGGTTATGTAATATTAGATCCTTTAACTGGGGCTGGCGCATATAGAATAAGTGGAGGTCTTGAAGGAGGAGGAACAGGTCTCAACTTAGGCCTTCAGTTTTATGAAAAAACTTTATACACAGAGGAGCAAATTGGAAAATTTCAAAGGCAAAGAGTATTTGAGATTGCGAGTTCTCTAAAGGGAACATTGCACCGATACGGGGATAGAGACCCAAGCACTGGTTACATTGATTGTTCAGGCCTTGTATCGTTTGTCTATTCGCAAGTTGGTATTAACGATTTAGGGACAATAAAATCCCCCAAAAATGCGCAAATGCAATATGACTATGTGTCAAGTGTTAATGGATTTACCTCAAACCCACAACCAGGTGATTTAGTCTTCTTTGAGGGTACCTATGATAAGAACAAAGATGGAGTTATTGATAGCCGTGATGGTATAACCCATGTTGGTATTTATGCTGGTGATAATCAATACATTGCTTCCCAACAAACCAGAGGGGTAGATACTTATTTCTTAACGAATGATCCCAAAATAGGAAATTGGGGTCAAAATCACTTTAAAGCCTACGGTAGAGCAATTCAATAAGGAGGATGTAAACAAAGCTTATGACTCGTGATCTAAAATTTAGCAGGCACATAAAAAGTATATGGAAGGTGATTAGGCTTTTTTATCTAATTTTCGGACTTGTAGTGTGGATTATTGCGAATTGCAGTTCTGCCAATCAGACGGATACAAATTCATCTTCACCAGATGATGTCGTTAAGAGATTTTGTAAGTTGGATTCTGAAGGAAAACGATTGAGTAGCAGAACATGGGGAAGCTTTCTACCATTAGTAACGTGGGCGGAAGAAATAACAGCCGGAGAATCAATTAAAGTAATACACATAATTGAAAATTTTAACATAGAAAATACATTGGTTCACGACTCAATTGCAAGTGTTTTTGTTCGGTATAATTATTTAGGTGTCACAGATACCGTTGAATTTTCAAAACCTTTGAAACAGGAGCAGGTTATTGAATTTAGGCTTCTTAAACAAAATAGAATTTGGAAAATTAAAGAACCAGTTATAGCACCCCATGTCAATTGGGAAAGCGCAATTGAATACTTGAAACCTGCGATTGATGAGAGACCTGAAAGGAAGAAGCAATTAGAATTAATTATTGAGAAAATTAAAAAGGCTCAAAGAAAATGGCGTGCTCCTTGACAGTATTATTGAATGAGGTGATTTTATGGTAGATAAAAGAATAATGTTAACATTGTTAGCCATATTGTTGGTTGAAATACTGGGTTCAGGTATGAGTTTAACGTCTGGGGGATCTTTAACATTTGATGGGACTATTGTTTTCGAAAACGGTGGCGAAAAGAAGTCAGATATATACGTAGTTAACGCAAAGATGAACAAACCCAAAAGGCTCACTAATATCGGGAATAATATTGAACCGATATGGTCGCCAAATGGCAAAAATATTGCATTTACTTCCATAAGAAAAGACCATCAAGCTGAGATTTATATTATGGACTCAGATGGTAAGAATCAAAAAAGGGTTACTTATACAGAGAATGGCTTCTCAACCTCTCCACGATGGAGCATTGATGGTAAGAAATTATATTTCTTCTCCAATATAAGAGGAAGGTTTGATGAAAATATTATTGATTTAGACAATGGTAAGGGAACAACGCTTTATTCATTTGATAAAACTGTAACATTGGGAGAAATTTTTCAAACGTATGTTAGTCCTGATAGTAAGTACAAAATAGCTCATTACAAATCCGGTAAATTAGTTCTGATTGATGAAAAAACCAAAGCTGAAAATAACTTAGAATATGGTGGTAAACCAGCATGGTCTAAGGATAGTGAAAAATTAGCTTATTTTTTAGGCAGGAATTCTCCAAGGAACATTCTATCTATTTTTGATTTAAATAGGACCCAATACGTTGAAAAAATAAAAGTATCCAATGCAAATTATGAAGACTGTTATAGCCCAGCGTGGAGTAAAGATTCAAAACAAATAGTGTACACGTGTGGACCTGTAGCTGGCCCCGGGGGAGTGTGGCTCTACATTTTAGATTTAAGAACTATGAAGTTTACAAAATTTCTTCAAGGTGCAAACCCTGATTGGTACTAAGGCAAGCTTAACGAAAGTGAGCGGAAAGTTATTTAAAACCAAACTTCTCTGGGCCTTGATAATTTTTGCTGCTATATTGGAATTATATGTTAGCTACCTATGGGCCGATAATGTCTCTCAGCCAAACGGCAAAATTGTCTTTGTAAGTTGGGACTTTCAGATAATGTTACTCGATATGAAGAGTAGGCACGTATCCCAACTTACCAAGAGTGGATCGAATTTATGGCCCAGGTGGTCATTTGATGGGAAAAAGATCGCATTTGGTTCGGTAAGGGGTGACCACAAGCCTGAGATTTACATTATGGATGCGGAGGGAACGAACCAGAGAAGAGTGACCTTTACGAAAAATGGTGAAGCAACCGATCCGCATTGGGGAGTTGATAAGATTCTATATTTCAGATCAATCGTCAGAGGGGTTATTCAAGAAAACTCTATTGATTTAGTAAATGGAGAGATAAAAGTGATCAGCAGTACCGGGGAAGTTTCGGGCAAGACAATAAAAGAGAGACTCGAACAAAGAAAACGGATTTATCAGATATTTCCATCCGGCGATGGTAAATATCAGATACTTTATTTCAGATACGGAGAAAAACTTGAATTATTAGAATTGGCTTCGGGCACAAAGCGGGAATTAAGAGCAGGTCCCAAGGGACAGCCATCCTGGTCCAAGGACAGTAAGAGAATCGATTACGTAACAGGGCAGATACCAGATCAGGTATTAATGATTTTTGATGTGAAAGAGAATACATACGAAGAAATCAATTTGGGCAGAGGACCAAACACCGGCTGTGGAGGAGAACCTTCTTGGAATGCAAATTCCTCTCGAATAGTTTATCCATGTGCGACTCCTTATGCAGAAAAGTCAGATTCGCGGCTCTATATTTTGGATCTTGAAACGAAAAAATCTTCGATGCTGATCAAAGGTGGCAGCCCTGATTGGCATTAAAGGAGTGTAAAAATGAAATTCGGATTGAGATTCTTACATGCTGTGGTTCTAATAATAGTTATTATTTTTGGATTATCATCTCTTGCGGAGTCACAGTCAATAACTAATGGTATTGATTACCTAATTTCTTCACAGAAACCAGACGGTTCATGGGAAGGGGATACATTTGGAGCTGAAAGTATACCCACTACTGTTGCAGTATTGGAGGCATTGAAGGCTTTGAATCAGACAGGTACTTCAAATTATACCTATGCTATTTCATGGCTTCAGAACCAATCTCTGGATACCACCGACTATCTCTCTGAGAGAATTTATGCCCTTTCAGTCGCGGGATCAGATAAAGATTTGCTTCTTTCATATCTTGATGATTTGGTAAGCGCATGGGGAGGATACGATGAGTATGGAGTAAATAATCTGGACACATCTTTAGCATTGCTTGCTCTCAAGAGAATCCACTACTCCGACCCAAATATAACCAGCCATGGACTGGGTTATCTCCTTTCCACTCAGAACTCTGATGGGGGTTGGGGATTCTACCTTGGAGACGAGAGTAATGTTTATATGACAGCGTTGGTTCTGAATATATTTTCACAATACAAATCAATTTACAATCTTCAAACCCAAATTAATAATGGGGTTACTTACCTGTTTTCAAAACAGAATCCAGATGGCGGGTTTGGTTCAAGTCCCTCTACGGTCTACGAGACAGCCTTGGCTTTTTTGGCACTGGTTGAGAGTGGTACTAATATTTCATCAGTAGCCCCTCAGGCGATCAATTATCTCACCACAACCCAACTTCCTAATGGTTCGTGGAATGATGATCCCTATTCAACGGCTTTGGCTCTTCGTGCGTTAGCTCATGTGAAGCCCAATCTTTCGATTACTCCTCCAGACATCACTTTCTCGAATTCCAATCCCAAAATCGGGGATACAATCACCATAACAGCTACAATCTATAATGAAGGCCCCGCTAATACCGATAATGTCGTAGTCCAATTCTATGATGGAGACCCATCCTCCGGAGGAACATTAATAGGGGAAACGGCGATCCCTGAAATCGCTGCTTTTGGCAGCACCCAGGTCAGCGTGAACTGGACTATTCCAACTGCCTCTCCCCGAAAGGTATTTGTAAAAATAGACTCCCAGAATTCAATCGATGAACTAGATGGAACGGACAACATGGCTTTTAGAAATCTCACTTCCTCTACCCTGCCTGATCTGACGCTTGGCTCCGCTGACATTACCTTTTCTTCTGATCCTGTGAGAATTGGAGATCCAGTAACCATCACAGTGACAGTGCGAAACAATGGACAGAGTGAAGCTCAGAATTTTCTGGTTTATGTCTATGCCGGAGACCCGGGTCAGGGCGGATTAAAGATCGCTGAGGCTACCTACAGCTATTTAGCTGGTGGCGGTACCAATTCTTTCCAGTTTATCTGGACTGTGGCTCAAGGAGTAGACCGGATAACGGTGAGAATTGATCCTTTAGGACAGGTGACTGAATCGAATGAGAACAACAATCAAGCTTATCGTCTGCTTGCTACTATTGCCCCTCCTGTAGAGGGAATCGATCTGGTGGCTGTGCCCAATAGCTTCTCTTTCTCTCCGGGTATAGGCCAGGTGGGTCAGCCTGTGGCGATCATGGCCTCAGTCTTTAATAATGGAACCCTTGGTGCAGCAGACATCAGCGTCGATTTCTTTGACCATGGTCCTTCAGGTTCTATCCAAAAGATTTCCAGCACTGTAATCCCTTCTCTTGGACCAGGCCAGAAACAGTCCATTTCATTCCAGTACTCCTCCTTCACAAAAGGGCCCCATACCATCTACATGGAGGTTGATCCTCAGAATCTTATTCAAGAAGCCAATGAGAATAACAATGAACTTTGTGCAGGGCTTACTATCATAGAAGGAACAATTGAAAACACCCTTGCTATTCCTCGAAATTTAATGGGGACTTCAACCAGGAATTCGATCACCATCCGGTGGGATGCAGTGACTCGGCATGAACTGGATGGATATTTCATTTATCGGGATGGGATCCAACAGAACACAATTCCTGTTCACCAAGAAAGCTTCACTGATTCCGGCCTTCCAAGTGGAACCCTTTATCATTACCAGGTGAGCTCAGTTGATATCTTTGGAATTGAGAGCGCCAAGTCCGAAATCCTTGCTATATCCACCACCATTAATGATGTTGATCTAAAAGTCGATTACAAGGACATAACGACCTCTCCAGAGGATGCAAGTGCTGGGCAAACGGTAACTATACGGGCACGGATTCATAATCTCGGGACTGACCCTGTATCCAACGCAACTATTAATATCTACACTTTAGAAGCTCCAATCAATACCATTAATATTCCTTCTATTCCGCCAGGAGGCGAGTATTTGGTTCAGACTACGTGGGTTGTGACCGACCCCAATGATTTTATCCATGTTGAAGCAGACCCGGACAATCTCCTTTTGGAAATGGACGAGTTTAACAACTTAGCGATTACCACCATCGTCAGGAACGTCCGATTCACACAATATAATCAAGTGGTGGGAACCTCTTACCGGGCCATGGGTGATCTTGACAATGACGGAGATCTGGACGTCTTTAATGCAAATGGGTCTTTGCTTCTGATTAATGATGGCACAGGAAATTTCACCTATCTTACGAATGACAAAACCGGTCTAAATTACGGCAGAGACTATAGTGGAGCCTTCGGGGACATCAATAATGACGGATATCTCGACATCTTCATCTGCAGTACCACAGGCGATAACCGGCTTTTTAGAAACAACGGAAATCTAACCTTCACCGACATTACTCAACAGGCAGGTCTTAAAGGCATTAATACTTACACAGTCAATGCTGCCTTCGGGGACTTGAATAATGATGGACATCTCGATCTATTTGTAGGGGCCTATGGGGGATCTCATTACATCTACTTAAATAATGGCGATGGAACATTCACAAGGATTCTCCCAAGCTTCTCAGAGGGCTATGAAAATGTGGAGTTAGGAGATATTGATGGGGATGGGGACTTGGATGTCGTGGTCTGTGCAGGAAATGCCGTCATCTACAAGAATGATGGGACAGGTCATTTCACAAGACATCAAGCCCTTCCAGGGAGTTCTTGGGATGTGGCTTTAGGGGATATGGATAACGATGGTTATTTAGATATCATCACCCTCAACCCTGGAAGGGTCTTTTACAATGACGGACAAGGAAACTTCTCTCTTTCTAATTCAGTTCTCCTTCCCAGAAGCGGGGTATATACCATAAGCTTAGCGGACTTTGATAATGACGGGGACCTCGATATCCTTTATTCCGACTATGGCTACCTAATCAGAAACGATGGAAACAGGAAATTCACAGATATCACCCCTCTCAATCAATTAAGCATGCCTTGGTATACGGTATTATTAGGCGATATCGACAACGATGGTGATATCGACATCGTCGGTGGGCAATATATTTATAAGAATCAGATGAATAATAATAACTATCTAATCTTCTCCCTCCGCGGAATTGAAAGCAACTATTACGGTATAGGGAGCAAGATCAGGGTCTATGAAGAGGGGCACTTAGGCGAAAAGACTTACCTCAAGGGATTTAGGCAGGTTCAGGCTGGCGGGCACGGATATGTGAGTATGGACTCAAGCGATGCTCACTTTGGGCTTAATTCGGACTATCTCTATGATATTCAGGTGGAATTTCCGGCCAGTGGTATTATCGTCAATAGGAGAAGCACTTCCACAGGCCGAAAGCTCATCCTGCCAGAATATGGGGATCTCTATGTCAATTCAGAGGGAATCACTTTTTCGCCTGAGGCTCCCGTGGATGGCGAAAATCTGATCGTGACTGCCGTGATCACAATCCAACGACCATTGATGTGGATAATGTGGTGGTAGGATTCTATGATGGGAATCCCACGGCAGGAGGCATGGAGCTGGGCAGAGTGGAGTTGTCCTACGTTCCGGCAGAGGGCGAGAAGGCATTTCCAATTCAAATTGTCCTTTCTGAGGGGGCACATGAGATCTATGTTCTGATCGACCCTGATAACGTCCTTCGCGAAACCAACAAAGGGAATAACATCGCCTCCAGGACTGTCACTGTTCTTCCTCGTCTTGTTGATCAAGATCTCTCTATCAGTGCCTCAGATATTGGAATAAATCCGATGGCTCCGTGGGAGGGAGCTGAGGTAACCCTATCCGCTGTCGTCCATTCTTCGGGAACAAGAGATGTGCAAAATGTCCCTGTGGTCTTCTACGATGGAGATCCCGCTCAAGGAGGGATTTTAATTGGGGGAACAATAATTCCTACCATCCTCGCCAGCGGAGATGCCCAGACTCAGGTTCAATGGAACACGTTAGGAAAGTCGGGCCTTCATTATATTCAAGTCGTCGTAGACCCCCTAAACCTCATCAGTGAACTGAATGAGAGCAATAACTCCGCATTGATGGCTGTGGAGGTGACGGCTCCTGCAAAGCCAGACTTAGCCGTTACAACTTCAGACATCGTTTTTTCAAACCCAAATCCGAAGGAAGGGGATCTACTCACAATCAACGCAACAGTCCGGAACCTTGGGGCCGCAACAAGCACCGTGGAGGTTTTCCTCTATGATGGGGACCCATCTCAAGGAGGAATCGTCCTCTCTCAGAAAACGATCCCACAGGTTATCCCCTTAGGTGGAACGGCAGTGTTGAATTTTGATGTCAACACGGTCGGTCTTGCCGGAGGCCATAACTTCTTCGTCAGGATAGACCCGAATAACAGAATAGATGAGATGATAGAGTCCAATAACGTTGCATCGAATTCATTGGCCATCGTTTCATCGAACCTGAGCCTGAGCCTTTCCACAGACAAATCTGTCTACACAGCCAATGAGGGTGTCCAGATCACTGTAAACCTAAGTAACCTGATCAATTCGGACCGATCAGGAACGCTTGAAGTCAAAATTCTGGATGGAAATAACAATCTTGTAGCTGCTGTTAGTAGTCAAGCCCTTACCCTTGGGCCGAACGAGACCAGAACCCTTACTGATACATGGAATACCGGACAGACCCTCTCCGGTGGCTACAAAGTGGCCTGCCAATTTAGCGAAAGCGGAAATATGATATCGAGGGCCGAGGCCCCAATCACCATAGCCCCGGTCAAAAACATATCTTCAAGAGTAGCGGCTGATAAAATATCTTACAAAGCGAACCAGGTCGTCACCATTACTTCAACCATCACAAGCTTAAGCCCCAACTACATCTTCTCAAACCTCAATGCCAGAATAAAAATCGCCAATGGTCAGGGTGCCATTCTATTGACAGACTCAAAGACTATCCCCATCCTTACGCCCGGTCAGTTGACTAATCTCAAGACCTACTGGAATACATCTACAAATCCAGCAGGTATTTATACGGTCACCCTTGAAGTCCTCGAAGGGTTGATACTGCTGAGCGCATCCACAACAACCTTCGAAATTCTTGGATCCCAAGAGACAGGAGAAGGGCTAACAGGAACTCTCACAGCCCAACCCAATCCCGTGTATCAGGGTGGAAATGAAACCACGACCTATACCATAACAAACCAAGGCAACGAAGATGTTGCCAATCTCAATTTGAAGGTTTTGATTGTCAATCCAGAGAACCAGGAGATAAAACAGACTCTTGAAACAACAGCTAATCTTCCCATGGGTGTAACCTTAGCGAGCAATTTCGTCTTCTCAACCATACCTCTGGCGCCTCGAACTTACCTTGCTATTCTCCAGGTCTCCTCACCCACAATGACACAACCTAAAACCTTAGCGAGTTCGATCTTTGAGGTAAAGCCATCCATCGAAATAACCAAAACGATTCCCGACATAAAGACCCTTCTCATCTGGCTGAACTATCCTTGGGAGACTGGACAGGACTGCCCGAACAGAGCACTGATCGAGCAGGCATTAAATGAGGCAGGGGTGGCTTATCACATTGTCCTTAATAAGGGGGAGTTTGAGACAGAGTTAAGGAATCCCTCTTACACCGATTTCATGATCCTTGGAGACCATCATCCTATGGAAGACCATTTTGCCGAGGAGTTGAGGGAACAGGTATACTCTGGAAAAGGTTTGATCTCATCCCTCTTCAACAGGCAGAATCTTGATGAAGAAGTATTCGGGATCAAATTTACCGGGCATCTTTCAGGAGGGGACTATCCGATTGAGGTTCTCAACAGCGAAATCGGCACAGAGGGGACTCTCCAATCCCTTGGAAGGGCGTTAAGAATTGCAGCCCTTCATCCTGACGAAAATATTGGATGGATTGTGGAAGTAAAGAATAACGCCACGACCAAATATCCTGGTATTATAAAAAGGCAATATGGAAATGGGAAGGTTCTTTACTTTGCTTTTGACCTGGGTATGAGCGTTGCGAATTATGCTCCTTTCTCAACCTTAGTCAAGAACTCTCTAAATTATGTCCATAAGGCTCTGGATCCCGGAACGTTTCATCCGGGTCAGCTTATCCCTGTTGAGATAAAGCTCAAGAGTCTTGGGGGCGCCTTTGACTTGATCGTCACAGAGACGTATCCGATAGGGGTGGAGATTTACAATCCCTCCTCTGGACAGTGGGTCACAGATAACCCATGGCCGGTTAACCTGCACCTTGAACCCGATGAAACCAAGACTATCTTGTACTATGTCCTCATTCCCGACAGTGCGGGTACATATACTCTACAGACCGAAGTGGGATATATGGATAACGGGGCCTACAATTTCTACCAGAACCTTAGTACAGAGATTTTGGTCGAGACAAATACGGCTACCCTATTGAGCGACATCCTCGCTGCCTTGAGCGCACTGCCCGTTTCCGGACAAGAGAGGTCAAAGGTGGATAATGCCATCGGCTACATGAACAACGTGCAGAATAGGGCCATCGTGGTTCGGGGAGACCTGGAGAAGAATATTGACGACATATTACAGGCAATCGATTCACTTCTTGTGGTAGCCAGCGTTGACATCTCTGAAATCAGATTAATGATGGATGATCTTCTCAAGGTCTGGGAGGCAAGGTGGTATTTTTATGAGTAGCAAGTATTATCCTCCCCTTTGAGAGAGACTGTGTCGCAATCCCATTTTGCCACCCTTCTGAGCCAGGTCCTGAATTTATTTCAGATCACCGATTTCAGGGTCTCGTAAGTTTTTCGATTTCTTAGATGCTGAATCAAACCTGATCTTCATCAATCCTACGTTCATGGCATTCCGCTTCATACGCTAATTACTACACAGTCTCCAAGGGGAGAGTCGAAAAGACCCGACCACGGGGGAGGAGAGGGAGAATAGGAGTGTTTTTTGCGGTCTCAAAAGGGCTTGAATATTTGGTCGTTCTCTAATAAAATTGAAACATCGGGAGAAAACTATGACCGTCAATATTGATCCGATCTTAGTTGAACTTGGCCCCATTCGGGTGAGCTGGTATGGGTTAATGTATGTTTTCGGGTTCTTCGCCTCTTATCTCCTCGTCCGGTATCAAATGAAAAGAAAAGACTTTGGTGTTTCAAAACTGGACGTGGAAAATCTCTATTTTTATCTCATTCTCGGATTAATCATCGGCGCTCGTTTAGGATATGTTCTTTTTTATGATCTTAAGATGTATCTTGCCGATCCTTTTGAGATCTTTGCCATCTGGCACGGTGGCATGTCCTTTCACGGAGGGTTGATCGGCGTCCTCATCGTTGGAATTCTTTTTTCATGGAAGAATAAAAAGTCGTTCTGGAAAATTGGTGATCTCTTCATTGTCACCGCCCCCATTGGATTGGGTTTAGGGAGAATCGGCAATTTTATCAATGGAGAGCTTTATGGCCGAGTCACTCGAATCCCCTGGGGGATGATCTTTCCAAACGGAGGCCCCCATCCTCGGCATCCCTCTCAACTTTATGAAAGTGGTTTAGAAGGAGGCGTCCTTTTTTTGATCCTCTGGTTTCTCAAAGATAAAAAACTTCCCACCGGCGGGCTGTTGTCAGTTTTTCTTTCTCTTTATGGAATATTTCGCTTTTTTGTGGAGTTATTTAGGGAACCAGACTCACAGCTCGGATTTATCCTTGGTCCCTTCACCATGGGGCAGACACTTTCAGCCTTTATGATCGTTGGAGGAATTATTCTCTTTCTCTATTTGAGGAGGAGATAGAGGAAACCGGATGTCGTTTTTGAGACAGCGGATGTTACTTTTTCTTTTTGGTCGGTTTCACCGGAGCAATCATAGATTGAGGATCGAGCAGGCGTTTTAACTCCTCGCTTGGAAAAAGGCATTCCTCCTCTACTACCTTGCGAATTGTTTTATTCTGAACATAAGCTTTTTTAGCGATTCGGGCTGCTTCCTCATATCCGATTTTTGGTGTTAAAGCTGTAGCAAGGGCTAAGCTTTTTTCAACCATCTCTTCACAACGCTGACGATCTGCATTCAATCCCTGGATACATCTTTTCGAAAAGTTATTCACCGCATTACCGAGAAGATGAATGGATTGTAATAAGTTGTAGGCGATCAATGGCATCATCACATTGAGTTCAAAATTGCCGCTGAGCCCCGCCAGGGTGATGGTTGAGTCATTTCCAATAACTTGAGCGCCTACCTGAATGAGGGATTCAGGGATGACAGGATTGACTTTTCCAGGCATGATCGAAGAGCCGGGTTGAGTATCTTGGAGACGAATTTCCCCAATTCCACAACGAGGACCCGAACCCAGCCATCGGATGTCGTTAGCGATTTTAATCAGACCCGCAGCCACTGTTTTCAGAGTTCCACTCATTTCTACCAAAGCATCTTTGGCACCTTGAGCCTCAAAATGGTCAACAGCTTCAGAGAAACGATAGCCTATCTTTTTATTCATCATAGCGATGGCTTTCATGGCAAAAGAGGGATGAGTGTTGATCCCTGTTCCCACAGCCGTCCCTCCCAAGGGAAGTTCAGAGAGGGACTTCATCGCATTCTGAATTCTATGAATCCCCAATTCGACCTGACGGGCATACCCTCCAAATTCCTGACCCAGTCGAATCGGTGTGGCGTCTTGGAGATGAGTTCTTCCAATTTTAAGAATGGAATGGAATTCCTTTCCCTTGTCCTTTAGGGCGTCATGAAGATCTCTCATGGCCGGCAGGAGTTTTTCTTGCAGAAGGGCCACAGAAGCGATGTGGATGGCGGAAGGAAAGACATCATTACTTGATTGACCCAGATTCACATGGTCATTGGGATGGACAGGCCGATAGGCCCCTCTTTTGCTTCCCAAAATTTCATTGGCACGATTGGCAATCACCTCGTTGGCATTCATGTTGGTGGAAGTCCCAGAGCCGGTTTGAAAGATATCCACCACAAATTGTTCATCCCATCTTCCCTCCATCACTTCTTGAGAAGCCTGTTCGATGGCCCTGGCGATTTTCTTTTGCAGGAGACCCAATTCAAAATTCGTCTTTGCCGAAGCATATTTGATGAGTCCCAGGGCATAAAGCAATTCTCTTCCGAATCGCCAGCCACTGATGGGAAAATTTTCAATCGCCCTCTGCGTCTGGGCGCCATAGTAAACTTGTTTCGGAACCTTGACCGGACCCATGGAATCTCTTTCGATTCTATAGAGGTTTTTTGAAGGAATCATCATGCACCTCCTGTCTTTTTTCCATTCTATTGGAAAAGTGTTGAATGATCAATAATCTAATTTCCCCCCAGATATTATGGCAGCAATTCTCGGTGAGTTCACAAACTATTGAGATTCTTCCCCTTCACTTCGTTCAGGGTCAGAATGACAACTGGGGACTTTCGTAATGTCATTCTGAAGGAGCGACTGAAGAATCTCGCTGTATTTTCACCGAGAATTGCTGATATTATAGTTGATATTTTCTAATAAAGAAGAATAAAGAAGTAAGAAAGGAGATAAGTGATGCGTATCACAACAAAAGGTCAGGTCACCATCCCAATTGAAATTCGAGAAAAGGCGGGACTTCTTCCTAATACGGAAGTGGAGTTCCGAATTAAAGGAAATACTGTCACGCTGAAAAGAAAAAAAAGAGGGACATCCATAAATTTATAAGTTTCTTTCTGATGAAAGGAAACCCGGGGTATTGCAATCAAGCATTTCATAGTAGTTTAGGAGACTTCGGGGTCATCCATAAAGAAGTTGGCCATTTCCAAATGCGCCTGCCTGCCGATAGGGAGGGATTGCGGAGTTCGGAATGCGGATTGGGGGTTGAATAAAAGAAAGGATCAAAGAGTTATTGGGTTATGGAGTAATCAAGTCATCAGAAGAGATAGACAGAGGTTCAGTCTGGAAGTTCTTCTATCCGTTTCGAGATATTTGCTTGAATCGAATGAGACAGAGGATAATGAAAGGGGTGTTTCTCGAAACGATAACCACATGTGCCTCCGCAAAGAGCCACTTCATCGATGTCTCTCTGGTCTATTGGAAAACTTTTGCACATCTCCAAGCGGAATTTATTATAAATACGGCAAAGTCGTTGTCGCGTCAACATGGGGCAAACAAAAACGAAAGAGCAACATCGAGCGCATTGATGGCATTCCCCTTTTCGCAATGCCAGTTGTCTCTTTACATACCCCTTTCTGAAGTAAACAAGATAAAATCGTCTGAACTTGCCCATCAAATGGATCACGGAACGAGCTTCCTTAATAACTTAAACTGGTCGATGTTAGATTTATTTGAACAACACACTTTATAACCTATAACTAACCAAATAGCCATTGCCTACTTTATTTAAATGCCTGAAGCCCCAGTGTGAGGGCTACACTATTCGAAAGTGTCGTCCATCAAAAAGTTGGCCCTGCAAACAAAAGATCGCAAAGGGCATCCTCCTACGCAGTTCGTTCTGCTACGGAGGACAGGTAGCGCTTGCCTACAATAGATATTTTTGGCGGGCAGTCAAAGTTCAAAGAAAGACAGGTCATTGGGTCACTCATTAGTTATTGCGTGAGAATAGCAGAGAAAGATAATTCATAATGAAAAAAGGTGGACATTATGAGGCCTCGGGTTTGATCGAGGCTCAATTTGAACAGGGCTCCCGCGGTCGAGTGCTCAGAAATTTGTTAGGCATTAAAAGTAAGCGAGAGATGGATCAGGTCGAGGCACAAGAGCAGATGCGCACACTGGAGGTTACAGGTTAAGCTATCCTTCCTCCCCCATAACCGAGGGATTACAAAGGATTTAATATTTTGATTTTTGGATTGGGGGTGTTAAGATAAAAGAAAGATCATTTTGAAAAGAGGAGGTTTCCCTATGTCTTTCGTCGGAAGGCCCGCGCCGGATTTTGAACTCGAAGGTTATTTTAATGGGCAATTCAGTAAGTACAAATTATCAGACTACAGAAAGAGGTGGGCCATTCTCCTTTTTTATCCACTCGATTTCACCTTTGTCTGCCCTACTGAAGTGCTCAACTTCTCTGCGGCCGCTGAACAATTTTCCAAACTCAATTGTCAGATCTTCGGCATCTCGGTGGACTCCATTTATGTTCACAAAGCCTGGGTGGATACAAAAAGGGAGGACGGTGGCCTTGGAGGCAGCCTCAATTATCCATTGCTTTCCGACCTGAATAAGGTGACGGCACGGGATTACGGAATTCTGATGGAGGAGAAAGGGGTTGCCCTTCGAGGGCTTTTTCTCATCAGCCCTGAAGGGGTGGTCATGCATGCCACTATCAATAGCCTCTCCGTAGGTCGTTCCGTCACGGAGGCCATGCGGGTGCTGAAGGCCTTCCAATTCGTCAGCTCGCATGAAGGACAGGTCTGTCCTGCAGACTGGGAAGAGGGGAAAGATGCCATGACTGCAAATTCCGATGGGATGAAAAAATACCTTGCCAGCCATTAATTATAACGAATGATCCGAATGACACCCCCACCCTCACCTCGGTTGCGAGTCGTACCGACCTCCCCCCTTGAGGGGGAGGGGTGGGCGGGGGGAGGAGAAGCAGGATGGAACAGTTAGAGCAATGGTTTCGGCAAAAACAGGTCGAGAGAACGATTCAAGCATTGAAGAAGAATAATTTCGAAGCTCTTTATGTGCCGGATGCAAAGGTAGCACTTGAAGAGGTAATGAAGCGGATACCGGATGGGGCCACAGTAGGAGTGGGAGGGTCTGTCACCCTTGCCCAGATTGGGCTGTTGGATGCCTTAAAAAATCGGAAGATTCAACTCATCTGGCCTTTACAACAAGCCCGAAGCGATGAAGAACGGCTTGAATTGTTCCGCAAATCTTTTTCTTCTGATGTTTTTCTATCAAGCACCAATGCTGTGACAGAGGATGGAAGATTGTTCAATGTAGATGCCACAGGCAATCGGGTGGGTGCGATGTTCATCGGGCCTAAAAAGACGATCATCATCTGCGGGGTGAACAAGATCGTTAAGGATCTCGAAGCTGCAGAAAAGAGGGTGAGAGAGTGGACCGCTCCGCAGAATGCAAAGCGGCTGGGTAAAAAGACTCCCTGTGTTGAGACAGGAGTATGTTCAGATTGCAGTTCCCCGGACCGAATCTGTAATATCTATGTGACTCTTGCTAAAAAACCCGCCCGCACAGAAGTGATTGTTATCCTGGTAGGAGAGAATTTAGGAATCTGACCGACTATTGCGGATTTCGCCTGCCCGCCGAACAAGTTCTTTGGCAGGCGGGGAATTCGGATTGCGGCCTCCGGCTCAGAGGGCCCTCTGGCTCGGAGAGATTTCGGATTAAAAACTTTGAACTTTGAGCTTTCAGCTTTGAGCTTTATTTAAGACAATCCGTGCATCCACCGCAACGGCTCCTCTCTCAAGGACCTTTACAGGATTGATATCAATTCCTTCGATCTTAGGGAAATCCATCATCAACTGCGAGAGCCTGAGAAGATTTTCAACCAGTGCTCCAATATCCAGGGGCCGTTCTCCCCGAATGCCTTTGAGAATGCTTGCAGCCTTTAGTTCTGAAATCATTTCTTCTGCCTCAAGTCGATTAATCGGAGCCACCCGGAGAGAACTTTCCTTGAGAACCTCGACATAAATTCCCCCCAATCCAAAGAGGACCACCGGACCGAAAGAAGGATCGCGTTTGGCTCCCAAAATGACCTCTTTCCCATCTGAGATCATCTTCTGGACAAGCACCCCGGAAGGGATTCCTTTTACAAGTCTTTTCATCTTATCATAGGCTTTTTCTGCTTCTGGGAGATGACTGATATTGAGCATGACACCCCCGATATCAGATTTGTGAGAGATTTGAGGAGAGATAACCTTCAGGGCAGCAGGTCCTTCTATTTGATTCATCGCCTTTTCCAATTCTTCTTTTCGATAAACGACCCGGTAATCCGCCACTGGAATGCCATAGGCCTGGATAACATCGAAAGCCTCCGGGAGGAGAAGATCTCTTTCCTCTTTTTTCGATTTCTGAATGAGGCGCCTGACTCGGATGCGATCCACCGAATAAGAAGGAGGTTTCTCCTTTGAAATTTTTCGTTTCCGGTAGTGTTCCCTCGAAATCGCCAAGGCGCTTAAGGCGTCTTCAGGTTCTATGAAGATAGGATAGTCAAAAGCCCTTTTGATGAAAGCTAATTCTTCTTCTTCGGTAAGGTAACAGAAAGCCACGGGCTTTTGGTAACGGAAGGAGAGTTCCTTGGCAGTATGGATCAGCTTTCGGGAGGGTTGCATTTCGTCACCAATGGCAGCATGCTGGAAAATGATTCCATCGACGGTCTTAATTTTGAGCACCTGCTCAAGGATCTTCGTATAGAGATCGAAGTCGAAGAGGTCTCCCAGATCAAGGGGGTTTGTCGGCTGGATCACCTTGGCCCTAAAATAGCTGTGAATCCTTTCCTGAAAGCTTTTCTTCATGGGAAAGAGCCGAAACCCATATCTTTCGGCTGAATCAGCCGCAACGATGGCAATGCCTCCGGAGCGGGAGAGGATGACCAGGTTATTCCCTTTCATAGGCGGGAGGGAAAGAACCTTTACGGCATTGATAAAGGATCGGAAGTCTTTTGTCCGGATGATGTCTGCTTGCTTTAATGCCGTCTCGACAATCTGATCATCATTGGCAAGGGCGGCCGTATGAAGTTTTGCGATCTCTTTGCTTGCTTCTCCGGTGTTGGCTTTATGGAGGATAATGGGTTTTGATGTGGATCGTGCCACCTCGAGCAAATCTCTTCCTCTTTGGATACTCTCCAAATAGATGCCGATGATTTCAGTCTGGGGGTCATCGATGAGATATTTGAGATAATCGATTTCGTTGAGGTCCAGTTTATTCCCCATGCTCACAATTTTAGAGATCCCCACACTGGCGCTGGAAAGAAGGTTAAGGTAAGTGAGGGATACGCCACCGCTTTGAACTAAGAGGGAGACTTTTCCCTTTCGGACGGCCTTTCGATTGAGAGGGGGAAAAGCAACGACAAAGCCATTCTCAATATTGATGATACCGATTCCATTCGGTCCGACGATCCGAATTCCCCATTTCTTGGCAATTCTCAGGGCCTCTTTTTCTAATTCCGCTCCTTCCTCAGAGTATTCGCTAAATCCTCCTGATTCAATGATGGCCCATCGAATTTTTTTCCTTCCACAGGCCTCCAATATCCCTGGCACGGTATGAGCAGGGGTGAGGATGACCGCCACATCGATTCCTTCTTTGAGATTCTCTATGGAGGTACAGATTCCCCTTCCAAAGAGGATTCCTTCTTTTTGGCCGATCAAAAGGATTTCTCCATGAAATTGAAATTCGAAGAGGTTTTCGACAATGATTCTGGCGAGGTTGTTGGGGTTCTCTGAAACACCGATCACGACTACCGATTTTGGGTTAAAGAGTTGATCCATTTTGAAACCTCCAACACAAATTCATCATGGCTGAAGCCATGAGTTACAAATGTCTGTGTAACTCAAGCCTTTAGGCTTGACGGTATCAAATCCCTTTTGAAAAAGGTTTGGCATATCCGGTTAATTCCACGTAACCCATTCCCTTGATAGGATTGCCTTGATATGTTCCCTCGACCTTCACACTTCCCTCCCAATAGGTCACTCGTGTTGATTCCTTCGTGACCAATTCTTGATCCTTGACAGTTGGGGAAAGGGTCAATTCAATTTGATGACCGGGGATCTTTATTTTCCATTTGGAGGGATAAATCGCTCCACTCTTTTGACTTTTCCATTGTTTCAGAACTTCAATCTGGAAGTCTTTCTTGGGGAGATGCTGATTCGTTCCATCGTGTAAGATGATGGTCCCGCTTGAGTAGGGATCGATTTTACCATCTTTTTGTCGCATTTGATAAAACATCAGCTCCGGCCCCTTATCCAATTGAAGGCTAAACCAATCCCATCCTACCTGATATTCTCGGAGTTGTGTAGACCCAAATTCATGGTCCATCCAACTAATTCCTTGAACAGGGACTTCTTCTTTTTGTAAGAAGATCTTCCCTTCCGTTTTTAAGCGAGGGATAGAATAGTAATGCGAAGCGTATCCCTCTCCTTCGGCCTTCTGGCTGATCCCATTTTGGCCATGGATGACTGGATTTTTTTCAGGTGCGAGCATCAGTTCAATTCCAAAATTTCTATCTCCGGCTTTGAGAGAGTGATTTTGCATCCCGGGACCTTTTCCTTCAATCGACCAGTCCTCGATCCAAATTCGAAAAGTCTTTTCACTTGCTTGGTAAGGGAAAGCCCCTGCCTCTCCCAGACTTCCGCGGCTCATCTTTTCAAGATATCCAAACTTCCTTCTGGATTCATCCGTGATGGCAAGATGGGCAAAATAGAGGTCTTGGATCGACCATTTCGATTTTTGATGTTTTGTCTCCCTTGCTAAACCCGTTCTGAAAAAAGTGAGTTGATAGCCAAACGATTTTCCATCCTGGCCAAGGGATTGGAGATGGCCGGAATAGTACCACCATTCGGTTTTAAATTCTGGATGAGAAAAATGGTCCTGGGGAAAAGAAAAGGTTCTTCCCGAAAGCGCTCGCTTGAAGTCCTCACCCCATATTTTTGAAGGAGTTAAAAAGAGATTAAATAGGATTCCAAAAATTATGAGATTCTTCGCTCCACTCAGAATGACATTCCTATTCTTGTCATTCTGAAGAAGCGAGGCGACTGAAGAATCTCTATTTCTATTTAAACCAACCTTCACTCAAATCATTCCATTTTGGGTTTACAGACTCAATTAAGGCTATCTTTTTGCCTCGCAACCATCCCTTAATCTGTTTCTCCCTTGAAATTGCCACTTGTATATCCTTTGTTTCTTTATAATAAACCAATTTTGTAATGTTATATTTCTTAGTAAACCCTTCGATCATTTTGTTCTTATGTTCATAAACTCGACGCATTAGGTCATTTGTCACACCAGTGTATAATGTTTTTGATTGGTTGGTCATTATGTAAGCGTAGTATTGTTTCATCAAAGATACTTAGACTCTTCCCCTTCCACTTCGTTTAGGGTCAGAGTGACAAAAAAAGGGACTCTGCTCGGAATGGAGGGTCTTTTCACTTTTGTCATTCTGAGGAGAGTTAGCGACAAAGAATCTCCGCGCTATAGATTCTTCGCCCCGCTCAGAATGACATTCAAATTATGACTCTTTTCATTCTGGGGGTTTTCTTTCCTTCAGAATCTCTCGGTGCAATGCTTTAAAGTCTTTTGGAGGAATGGCATCGGACTTTCTCACCAACTTTACAGCTCCGGAAGGGCAGGGGATGGCGCATACGCCACA
>Ga0100377_1000778_pt1 | contig 27632 bp, 18 predicted proteins | sample CryGeymeta201501_FD_83664 | JGI IMG/M metagenome (GOLD analysis project Ga0100377, IMG submission 83664) | Groundwater microbial communities from Crystal Geyser aquifers in Utah, USA - Crystal Geyser metaG 2015-01 | ecosystem: Environmental > Aquatic > Deep subsurface > Groundwater | place: USA...
CCGCCAGCAGCTCGCCCAGCGCCACCCGGCCACCGTCGCCCGCCGCCTCGCGCTCGCCCACCGCATCGCCGAGGAGATCGACGCCGGCCGCTACGCCGACCAGGCCGACGTCGCCCGCCACCACGGCCTGACCCGTGCCCGCCTCACCCAACTGATGAACCTCCTCCTGCTCGCCCCCGACATCCAGGAGGAGGTCCTCGCCCTCGAGTACCCCGCGGGCCGCGAGCCGATCACCGAGCGGACGCTGCGGCGGCTGCTGGAGAGCCTGGTCTGGGACGACCAGCGGGCGCTGTGGGCGGAGCTGCGGGCGGTGGCGGGGTAGGTTCGAGCGCCAACCCCGGCCAGCCACCCGACGCTCACCGAGCCTCGCCGATCTTCATCGCGCTTGAGCGCTCCCCGTAGAGCGTGATAGGGTGGCGCCGCGTCCGCAGTGGGCGCGAGCGGGAGTCTGCGTCTTTCGCCCTGCTGGAGCCGGTCAATGCACGAGCAAGAGCCCTGGGTGTCGGTGGATGAGGTCGCCAAGCACCTCGGCATCGCCAAGGACACGGTCTACCGCTGGATCGAGTCGAAGTCCCTGCCGGCACACCGCGTCGGGCGCCTGTGGAAGTTCAAACTATCGCAGGTGGACGCGTGGATTGAGGCAGGCGGTGCTGCGGAGCCCGAGGGCAACGAGGAGCAGGGTTGAACAGGAACTCGACACCAGCGCCAGCAGCGCGTCGCCAGAAGCTCGGTTTTCGAGATGGGGACAAGGGCACCCACTCGAGCCGGACGCTCATGCTCTCGGAGCTCGAGCTGCTTCTGAGCCACGCCAGCGCCGACATGTCGATGGCCGACTACCGACGCCTCGTCGTCGAAGACAACGTCCTCGGGAAGCCAACTCGGACCACCCGCGAGCACACCGTCCGGAAGCTCAAGGCGCTCTACGGGCTCGAGCCCGACATCCCGGTGTTCCGCACCCTCGTGCGCCTCTGGCCGATCGATGCGGAGAGTCGCCCGTTGCTCGCCTTGCTCGCGGGCTACGCCCGTGACCCTCTCCTCCGCCTGCTCACGCCGCCCGTTCTCGACGCCGCCGTCGGCAGCGTCGCGTCGACCGAGGCGCTCGTCACGGAAGCCGAACGCGTGGTGCCCGGGCGCTTCAGCGAGACCAACTCGCAGGCAATCGCGAGCCGCGTGCTCTCGACCTTCACGCAGTCGGGCCACCTGGAGGGCCGAGCCGAGAAGCGCCGCGCGCGCGCCGTCGCAACGCCCGTCGCCGCTTCGTACGCCTTCTTCCTCGCGTACCTCGAGGGCTTCCGCGCTCAGCGCATCTTCACCTCGGTCTGGGCCAGACTCCTCGACGTGCCGGACGAGCGGCTCCCCGAGCTCGCGCGGGACGCGGCGCGCCGCGGGCTGATGGACTACCGGCAGGTGGGCAACGTCGTCGAGCTGCGCTTTCCCAACTGGCTGTCCACCGAGGAAGAGGAGCTGACCCGTGAGCAGTAAGGTCGAACGCCTGGCACAACGGTACGAGCAGTTCTGCTCGCTTCCCTGGGAACGCTCTCTCGCGGGACCGCAGCGGATCTGGTTCGCGGTCTACGACAAGAACGACGAGCGCCGGCTTCGTGCGCGCGTCGGCGAGTTCGAGGTCATCACCAAGCGCGCCGGACATGGCTGGCGCCTCGTGGACCTCACCGATGCGTTCGGCCGCTGGATGGCCGCGCAGGAGTACCGCGAGAGCTACTTCGAGGCCCCGGAGGATCTGCAGCTCCTTCTGCCAGAGTTCGAGCAGACCGTCGTGGACCAGATCAAGGCCGAGCTCGAGCAGCCGGACACCGACGAAGACACGGTCGTTGCCGTGCAAGGCATCGCCTGCCTCTTCGGCTTCACCAAGGTGTCCAGCGTGATCAACAAGGTCGCGTGGTCAGTTCGCGGACGACTCCTCGTCTTCTTCCCGGGAGAACACGAGGACAACAACTACCGCCTGCTCGATGCGCGAGACGGCTGGAACTACATGGCCATCCCGATCACGGCCCACGACGGGGCGGAGGCGTGATGAAGAACCGAGAAGTCTACGTCAAGGATCCGGCACAGAACCGCCTCCTCAACAACGGTGTCGCCAGCGTCACCGACGCCGTGTCCGCCGAGGAGCGCCGCACGCTGCGCTTCGAGCTCGAGACCTTCGTCTGCGACGGCGAGTACGCGCGCGGCCTCGAGCGCATCCTCCGCACGTTCCTCGACAACCTGTATCAGTCGGAACAACCCGGCGTGTGGGTGAGCGGCTTCTTCGGCAGCGGCAAATCGCACCTCGTGAAGATGCTTCGCGCGCTCTGGGTCGACTTCACGTTCCCCGAGGACAACGCCACGGCGCGCGGGCTGGTGAAGGTGCCGCCGGCCATCGCCGACCTCCTGAAGGAGCTGGACAACGCCCAGCGTCGCGAGGGTGGCATCCATGCGGCGTCGGGAACGCTCGGCGCTGGCGTCGGCGACAACGTGCGACTCGCCCTCCTCGCCATCGTCTTCCGGTCGGTGGGCCTATCCGAGCAGTACCCGCTCGCGCGGTTCGAGCTGTGGTTGAAGGAGCTCGGCTACTTCGACGCGGTGCGCGGCGCCGTCGAGGCGGAGGGCAAGGAGTGGCACAGCGAGCTGCGTAGCCTCTACGCGTCGCCGCTGATCGCGAAGGCGCTTCTAGACGTCTACCCCGACCTCGCCCCCTCGCCGATGGAGGTGCGCAAGCTGCTCCGCGAGCAGTTCCCCAACGTGCCGGACGTCTCCAACCAGCAGATGGTGGACGCCATCCGCGACGCGCTGTCGCGGGACGGCAAGTTCCCCGTCACGCTGGTCGGCCTCGACGAGGTTCAGCAGTACATCGGCGAGAACCAGTCGCGCACCTACGCCATCCAGGAAGTCACGGAGACGTGCTGCAAGAAGTTCGGCGGCAAGCTGGTCTTCGTGGGCACCGGGCAGACGGCGCTCTCGGGCACGCCCAACCTCCAGAAGCTCATGGGCCGCTTCCCCGTCGGCATCGAGCTCTCCGACACCGACGTGGATGCGGTGATCCGTCAGGTGATTCTGGCCAAGAAGCCGGGCGCCATCGGCACGATCGACAAGACGATCACCGAGAACCTCGGCGAGATCTCTAGGCACCTCACCGGCACCAAGCTGGAGCATCGCTCCGAAGACCGCGAAGTACTCACCCCCGACTACCCAATCCTGCCGGTGCGCCGACGCTTCTGGGAGCGCACGCTACGGGCCGTCGATCAGGGCGGCACCGCCGGCCAGCTCCGCAACCAGCTCAAGGTCGTCCACGAAGCTGCACGAACCACCGCGGATGACCCGCTCGGCACCGTGGTCGCCGGCGATTTCATCTTCCATCAGATCGCGCCGAACCTCCTGCAGACGGGCGTGCTCTCGCGCGAGATCTACGACTACATTCGGAGCCTCCAGGGCGGATCGGAGGCTGACGAGCTGAAGGCTCGGCTCTGCGGCCTCACCTACCTGATCGGCAAGCTGCCTCGGGAAGCAGGGGCCGACCTCGGCGTCCGCGCCACGGCCGACACGTTGGCAGACCTGCTCGTACAGGACCTCAAGGCCGGCAGCGCGAAGCTCCGCAAGGACATCCCGGCGTTGCTCGCTGCCCTCGAGCAGGACGGCAAGGTCATGCGGGTGGGCGACGAGTACCGCCTCCAGACGCGCGAGAGCAGCGCCTGGAACGACGAGTACCGCAGCCAGCTCAGCCGCATCATGGGCAACCCCCAGCGGATCGCGCAGGAGCGCGTCGACCTCTTCCGCAAGGAGTGCGCCGAGCGGCTCAAGGGCCTCCGGCTCGCCCAGGGTAAGTGCAAGGAGAGTCGCTCCATCAACGTGCACTTCGGTTCGGAGCCCCCGGCTGACCTGGGCAAGGCGGTCCACGTCTGGTTCCGAGACGGGTGGGAGGAGGAGGAGAAGGCCGTCCTCGCCGACGCGCGAGCGGCCGGCAATGCCTCGCCGACCATCTACGTGTACCTGCCGCGACGCTCGGCCGACGAGCTACGCAAGACCCTGGCGAGCCTCCGTGCGGCCACCGCGACGCTCCAGGTGCGCGGTGTGCCCGGCACCGCCGAGGGTGAAGAAGCTCGGAACGCCATGCAGACGACCGAGAGCACCAGCGAACGTCGGCTGACCTTGCTGCTCGACGAGGCCTTCTCTGGAGCGCGCGTGTTCCAGGGCGGGGGCCAGGAGGTGGTGGCGGCGAGCCTCTTCGATGCGGTGAAGGAAGCCGCCGACAGCGCTCTGATCCGGCTCTACCCGAAGTTCGACGAGGCCGACCACGTCGGCTGGTCGAAGGTCATCGACCGAGCGCGCAAGGGCTCGGAGGCTGCGCTGGAGGTCGTCGACTACCAGGGCGACGTGGACAAGCACCCCGTCACATCGGCCCTCATCAAGTACGTCGCGGTTGGCAAGAAGGGCGCCGACGTTCGCAAGCAATTCGAGGAGCCCGAGTACGGCTGGCCCCGCGACGCGATCGACGGTGGCGTCTACGCCCTCGTGGCGACGGGCCATCTCCGCGCCACCGATTCCTCCGGCAAGGTGCTCGACGCCAAGTCGCTCGACCGCGCCAAGGTCACGCAGACCCACTTCCGCATCGAGTCGACGACCGTCACCACCGTCCAGCGCATCCAGCTCCGCAAGATGCTCACGGACGTAGGCGTCTCCTGCAACGCGGGCGAAGAGCTCTCGGCCATGCCGGAGTTCTTCCGGATCATGCGCGAGCTGGCGGCTTCGGCGGGCGGCGAACCGCCGAGGCCCGAGTCGCCGTCGACGGTGGACCTGGAGGAGCTCGCAGCGTTCGCCGGCAACGAGCAGCTCGTCGCCGTTCACGCGAAGCGCGACGAGCTCCTCCAGTGGTCCAAGGACTGGCGTGCGACGACCTCCGCTATTCAGGGCCGTATCGGACGTTGGCAGACCCTCGAAGGGCTCCTGCAACAGGCAGGAGGGCTTGCCGAGGCCGACGACGTGCAAGCTCAGGCCGACGCGATCCTCGATGGGCGTCTGCTCCTCGCCGACCCCGACCCGGTGCCTGGGCTCGTCGACCAGCTCACGCAGCTGCTCCGCGACGCGCTCATCAAGGCGCGCGATGCCTACCAGGCCGAGTTCGATCGCGGCGCCGAGCGGCTCGCAGCGGACGCCAACTGGGAGCAGCTCACGCCCGAGCAGCGGCATGCGCTTCGTCTCAAGCAGCACGTGACGAAGGTGCCCGACATCAAGACGGGCACGACCCACGAGGTGCTCACGTCGCTCCGCTCGATGCCCCTGGCCACCTGGGCCGACCGCACGGCGGCGTTGCCCACCCGCTTCGACGCCATCCTGCGCGAGGCCGCGGAGCTCGTTCTCCCGGACCCGGTGTTCGTGAAGGTGAAGGGCGCCACCGTGACCAGCGCAGGCGACCTTGACGCATGGATCGAGACCGTGCGCCAGCAGGTGAAGGACGCTCTCGACAAAGCCGACGGCGCGCCCGTCGTGATCAGCTGACGGAGACCCCATGGCCAGCCTCGCCCCCGCACTCCGAAAGAAGCTCGAAGACGCCGTCAAGGAAGCGCGCGACGTCGCCGAGGCGGGCGCGCGCGCAGCACTCGAGCAGCTCGCCGTGCATGCTGCCGAGCCCTTTGCCCATCTGAGCCCCGAGGACCGTGAGCTTCGGAATCGGCTCCGGGCCCGAGCGCGTCAGCTCGGCGACGGCCGGGACACGCGGACCGGTGCCCACCAGATCGACCACCTCGTGGTCGAGTGTGCCTACGAGCACTGGCACCGCATGCTTTTCGCCCGCTTCCTCGCCGAGAACGGCGTTCTCATGGCGAACAGCGAAGCGCTGGGTATCGAGAACACGCCGGTCACCCTCGAGGAGTGCGAGGAGCTGGCCGCAGACGAAGGCGCGGCGAACGGCTGGGAACTCGCCGGCAGGTACGCGTCGAAGATGCTGCCGCAGATCTTCCGGCCGGACGCCCCGGTGCTCGCGGTGCACCTGCCGCCCGAGCGGCAGCGCAGGCTGGAGCAGATCCTGGCGGAGCTCTCGCCAGAGACGTTCAAGGCGAGCGACGCGCTCGGCTGGGTCTACCAGTTCTGGCAGGCCAAGAAGAAGGACGAGGTCAACGCCAGCGGCGTGAAGATCGGCGCCGACGAGCTGCCCGCGGTCACCCAGCTCTTCACGGAGCCGTACATGGTGGACTTCCTCCTGCACAACACGCTGGGCGCGTGGTGGGCGGGGAAGGTGCTGGCGGAACGGCCGGAGCTCGCCAGGACGGCGAAGAGTGAGGACGAACTCCGCGAGGCGTGCGCGCTGCCCGGTGCCGCTTGGCCCCACCTGCGGTTCGTGAAGGCGAACGGCACATGGCTGCCCGCAGCGGGCACCTTTTCTTCGTGGCCGAGCTTAGCGAAAGACTTGAGAGTGCTGGATCCATGCTGTGGCTCGGGGCACTTCCTTGTCACCGCTTTCGAGATCCTGGCTGCTCTTCGCGCCGAAGAAGAGAGGCTGTCAGCCACGGAGGCGGGTGACGCGGTTCTCACGGACAACCTGTATGGACTCGAGATCGATGAGCGATGCACGCAGATCGCCGCGTTCGCTCTCGCGATGGCGGCGTGGACGTCGGGTTCTGCCCCTCGATATCGTCGCCTTCCTTCCTTGAACCTCGCTTGTTCTGGACTTTCGCCCATCGCAAGTCGAGATGAGTGGAGGCAACTGGTAGGCAGGGATATTCGGTCCGAGGGGGCGATGAATGCCCTCCATACCTTGTTCTCTTCAGCTCCCGTTCTTGGGAGTCTGCTCGCACCTCAAGCAGCAGAGGGGACCCTCTTTGAGGCGGACTATGACCAGGTTCGCGCCGTTCTTGATCGTGCGCTTGATTCGGAGAGTGCACCTACTACGAGAGAGATGGCAGTAACTGCGCATGGCATCGCGCGCGCAGCCAAGATTCTCGTTGACTCGTTTTCTCTTGTCGTCACGAACGTTCCGTACCTCGGCCGAGCCCGCCAACACAGCACATTGTCCGAGTACTGCGCCGAGATGTTCCCGCAAGCGAAAGCCGACCTTGCCACCGCAATGACGGAGCGCTGCCGCTTGTTTGCAGGGCTGACCGGCGCGGTGGGGGTCGTCTCACCACAGGCTTGGATGTATCTCGGACCATACCGGCAGTTTCGTCAGGAAATCCTGAAGTCGGCGAGTCTCTGCCTCGTTGCACAACTGGGCTCTGGTGCTTTTCGAACGATTTCGGGTGAGGTGGTCAATGTTAGCTTGACCGTGCTGTCTGGCCAGCCGCCAGCCACCTCATCCGCCGTCTCCGGCATCGAAGCCAGCGCGGGAGATGCAGACGCGAAGGCGTCTGCATTGGTGAATGCGGCTGTGTTGCGTACGCGACAGGCCGAGCAGTTGACGAACCCGGATTCCCGAATCCTGATCGAATCGCAAGAACAGTCTACATTGCTCAGCGACTTCGCCGACTCCTACAAGGGCGTGGCCACGGGCGATCTCAGTCGATTCGTACGTGGTTTCTGGGAGGTGGCGTCGAGCGGAGCGCGCTGGAAGGTGCTGCAGACGAGCGTCAGCGGTCACACCCATTGTGGTGGCCGCAAGAACATCGTTCTTTGGGATGATGGTGCGGGCGAGCTCTTCACTTTCGTTGAAGCCCGTCTGGGCGCAGGGAAGTCTGGAGCCTGGCTGCGCGGGGAGCCCGCGTGGGGAAAACGTGGGGTGGCAGTTAGCCAGATGGCGGGCCTCTCCTGCAGCCTCTACGACGGCGACTTGTTCGATGAGAACACCGCAGCCGTTATCCCGAAGCGCGATGAGGATCTGGAAGCTATCTACTGCTATCTCAGGTCGGAGACCTTCAGGGACGAAGTGCGCCGGATCGACAGCAGCTCCCTGAAGGTGCCCACTCTCACACTGTTGAAGGTTCCCTTCGATGCTCCTCTATGGCGACGCACTGCGCGCGAGGAGTTCGCCTCGGGTCTGCCGGAGCGAGCTACACCTGATCCTACAGAGTGGCTGTTCCCCGGGAAGCCCGCAGCTTCAGACGCCCCCCTGCAGGTAGCCGTTGCCCGCCTGCTCGGTTATGAGTGGCCGAAGCAAGAGCGCGATCACCTCGCGCATCAAATCGATGACGACGGCGTTGTATGCCTTCCATCCGTGCGTGGCGAGGAATCCGCATCGGACCGAATTCATGCACTGCTCGCAGATGCGTTCGGCTCCGCTTGGAACACCAAGGCTCGAGACGCGCTGCTGGCATCCGTCGGTGCCAAGGGCAAGGGTCTCGACTGGTGGCTCCAGAACAAGTTCTTCGAGCAGCACTGCCAGCTCTTCCAACACCGGCCGTTCATCTGGCACATCTGGGACGGCATCAAGAAGGACGGCTTCGGCGCGCTGGTCAACTACCACAAGCTCGACCGTAAGCTCCTCGAGACGCTGACGTACACGTACCTCGGCGACTGGATCCGCCGGCAGCAAGACGACGCTGCTCGGAACGTCGACGGTGCCTCGGAGCGGCTCGATGCCGCACGACGGCTCCAGCAGAGCCTCGAGCTCATCCTCGAAGGCGAAAAGCCCCACGACATCTTCGTCCGCTGGAAGCCGCTCCACGAGCAGCCGATCGGTTGGGAGCCCGACCTCAACGACGGCGTTCGCGTCAACATCCGCCCGTTCATGAGCGTGCCGGACGTCGATAAGAAGGGCGCCGGTGTCCTTCGCTACAAGCCGAACATCCACTGGAAGAAGGACCGCGGAACCGACCCCGACGACGCCCCGTGGTTCGAGCTGGGCCCAAGCTACGGCGAGCCGAAGGGCGCGCGGATCAACGACCACCACCTGAGCCTCGCCGAGAAGCGAGCGGCCCGGGAACGCGCAGGAGGTCGATGATGGCGCAGGGCTCGAACGCCACCGTCCTCGAGGCGCTGGCCCACTCGCTGGCCAAGGCGAGCGTGTACAACCGCGGGGTCATGGTCGGGCCCGCGGCCATCCTGTGGACCGACGAGGGGCGGCAGTGGGAAGGTCTGATTCCCCTGCTTCGCGACCTCCTGCCTTCACTCGTCCAGCTCGGACCGTACGACTCCGCGGCTCGAAGCGGTCCCGCGATCTGGCTCCGGTGCCTCCTTGCCGGTGAGCTCGAGGCGCAGGGCTGGAGCGGCGAGCCGGTGCCGATCCTCTACCTGCCGGGCGTCAGCCGGCAGATGCTCCGCGCCGTCGAGTCGTGCCCCCGCCACCTTCAGCCGCTCGCCGAGCTGCAATACCGCGGCGTCCTGTGGAGCCAGCAGAACGCTCGCGACTGGACGGTCCTCGCGTTCCTGAAGTCCAAGGAGGGCCTCGGCCTCGATGTGGCCCAGGACAAGGCGACCCTGGACGCGCTGCAGCGGGCGCTGCTGATGCTGGCGGACACCCCGGTCGAGACCCTGCGCGGCCGCCGGCTCGAGGGTTCGGACTTCGACCAGCTCCTCTCTCCGGACCCCGCGCGCGACCTCTTGCGTTGGATGAGCGATCCGGGCAGCACCCGGGCGGGCTGGACGAGCGCGCACTGGGAGGCGTTCCGGTCGATCTGCCAGAGCACGTTCGGCTTCGACCCGCAGGCGGACGGGGCGCTCACCGCTGCGGAGCGCATGGCCGGGCGCGAGGGCGCGTGGAAGCGGGTCTGGCTGCGCTTCGTCGAGAGCCCCCGCAGCTACCCGGGCATCCCCATGCTCCTCGAGCAGGCGCACCCGCGCACCTTGCTCTTCGATCCGTCGGCCTGGCCAAAGCACAACGCCCAGGCCGAAGAGACCCTCCGCGGCGCACTCCTGGCGCTCGACTCGATGTCGGCCGGCGACGCGGTCGCTCGGGTCCTCAAGCTCGAGCAGGAGCACGGCCCCAGGCGCGGCTGGGTCTGGGCGGAGCTCGGCATGGCACCGCTGGCCGGCGCCATGAAGCACTTGTCGGCGCTGGCAACCATCTGCGGCACGTCGCTCGGCGGGGCCTCTCCGGATGAGATGGCGAGCCTGTACCGGCAGGGCGCGTGGCGGGCCGACCAGGCGGCGCTGCAGGCGTTGGCTGCGGTCGAGCGCGCCGAGGACCTCGCGTGCATGAAGGCCGCCCTCCAGGCCATCTACCGGCCTTGGCTGGGCGACGCCGCGGAGCGCCTGCAGAAGCTGGCCGGGCAGCACGGCTACCCCGGCGCGCGGCCGGATGCGCTCGCACCGGTGAAGGCAGCGCAAAACGAGGTCCTCTTCTTCGCGGACGGGCTGCGGTTCGACATCGGGGAGCGCCTTCATTCCTACCTGGAGCGTCGCGGCCTCCAGATCGACCGGGAGGTGCGCTGGACCGCGATGCCGTCCGTCACGCCCACCTGCAAGCCCGCCGTCTCGCCCGTGACCGAGTCCATCACGGGGCTCGCGTTCAACGAGAACTTCCAGCCCAGCGACGCGGCAGAGCAGAAGCCGCTCAGCATTGATCGCTTCCGCAAGCTGCTCGACGCCGCGGGCTACCAGGTCCTCCGTGGTGAAGAGGTCGGCGAGCCTGGTGGCCGCGCCTGGACCGAGCACGGCGAGCTCGACCACATGGGGCACGAGCAGGGATGGAAGCTCGCGCGCCGCATCGATGAGCAGGTCCGTGAGATGGCCGAGCGGATCGAGGCGCTCCTCGCGGCCGGCTGGAAATCGGTCAAGGTGGTCACCGATCACGGCTGGCTTCTGTTGCCGGGCGGCCTCCCCAAGGTGGAGCTCCCGAAGTTCCTGGCCGACACGCGCTGGGGCCGGTGTGCGGTGCTGAAGACCTCGGCCAAGAGCGATGGTCACCTGGTCGTGGATTGGCGCTGGTCGAACTCGGTGCGCATCGCCCTCGCGCCAGGTATCGGCGCGTTCAAGGCTGGCATCGAGTACACCCACGGCGGCCTCAGCCTCCAGGAGTGCCTGACGCCGATCCTCCTCGTGAAGCGCGGAGACGTTGAGGAAGCGGCGGTGATCGAGGAAGTGACCTGGCGCGGTCTGCGGTGCCGCGTGAGCGTCGTCGGCACCACGACGGGTATGCAGGTCGACATCCGGACGAAGCCCGCCGAGGCCTCGAGCTCGGTGGCGAGTGCCGCCAAGCCCATCGACGACGAGGGCCGCGCCTCCCTCGTCGTTCCCGATGACCGCTTGATAGGAACCGCGGCCTATGCCGTCGTGGTGAACCCGAGCGGAGCCGTGGTCGCAAAGGTCCCGACCTGCATCGGCGGAGGAGACTGAAGATGCAGATGGACGCCCTCGACAAGCTCGCCGAAAAGGCCTTCGACGGATTCCTCGTCCGCAAGGACCTGGTGCGCACCTTCGCGCGCCAGTACCCGGTGCCGACCTATGTGGTCGAGTTCCTGCTTGGCCGCTACTGCGCGTCGACCGACGAGACCGAGATCAACGAGGGGCTCGCCATCGTCGAGCGGCAGCTCTCGTCGAGGACGGTGCGCGCCGGCGAACAGGAGCTCTTCAAGGCCAGGGCCCGCGAGGAGGGCTCGGTCAAGCTCATCGACCTCATCAGCGTGCGGCTCGACGCGAAGACGGACTCGTACCTCGCCCAGCTCCCGAGCCTCCAGCTACGAGACGTGCGCATCGACGACGACATCGTCCGCAAGCACGACCGCCTGCTGACCGGCGGCTTCTACGCCGAGGTCGACCTCATCTACGATGCCGCGATCGCTCAGGAGAAGAGCGGGCGCCCCTTCGGCATCGAAGTGCTCCGGGAGATCCAGCTCTCCAAGCGCGACGTCCTTGAGGCGCTGAGTCGGGGGCGCGAGCTCTTCTCCACGGCCGAGTGGAAGGCGTTCCTCCTCCGGAGCATCGGGCTCGAGCCCGAGGCGCTCAGCGAGCGTGCGCGCGACATGATGCTCTTGCGCCTCGTGCCGCTGGTGGAGCGCAACTACAACATGGTCGAGCTGGGACCACGGGGCACCGGCAAGAGCCACCTCTTCCAGCAGGTCTCGCCCTACGCCCACCTGATCTCCGGCGGCAAGGCGACGGTCGCGAGGATGTTCGTCAACAACGCGACGGGCCAGCGCGGCCTGGTCTGTCAGTACGACGCTGTGTGCTTCGACGAGGTGTCGGGCGTCTCCTTCGACCAGAAGGACGGCGTCAACATCATGAAGGGCTACATGGAGTCCGGCGAGTTCAGCCGCGGCAAGGAGAGCATCCGCGCCGACGGCAGCATCGTGCTCGTCGGCAACTTCGACGTCGACGTCGAGCACCAGCAGCGCGTCGGCCACCTCTTCGGGCCGCTGCCCCCGGAGATGCGCAACGACACCGCCTTCATGGACCGAATCCACTGCTACCTGCCGGGCTGGGACGTGCCCAAGGTGGGGCGCGAGCTCCTGACCGATCACTTCGGCCTCGTGAGCGACTTCCTGTCGGAATGCCTGAATCGTCTCCGCACGCAGAGCCGCCTCGGCGCAGTGCAGGGACGGGTGCGCTACGGCGGCGCACTGAGCGGCCGCGACACGAACGGCGTCAGCAAGACGGTCAGCGGACTGCTGAAACTGCTGTATCCGAGCGCGGACATGCCGGTCCCCGACGAGGAGCTCGAGTGGGCGGTGCGCATCGCGCTCGAGTCGCGCCGCCGCGTGAAGGAACAGCAGAAGCGCATCGGCGCGGCCGAGTTCCGCAACACCCACTTCAGCTACGTGCTCGGCGACGAGGGCGTCGAGAAATTCGTGTCGACCCCGGAGCTCCAGAGCGAGAACAGCATCGGCACCGACCCGCTCCCGCCAGGCCAGATCTGGAGCATCAGCCCCGGCGGCCAGGACGAGAACCCCGGGCTCTATCGCATTGAGATCAACGTCGGCGCCGGCTCTGGCGTGAAGATCCTGAATCGCCCGGCGCCCCAGCCCTTCACCGAGAGCGTCCGCTACGCCGAACAGAACCTCTACGCGCGCGGACGGGAGCTCGTCGGCGACCGCGACCCGCGCAGCCACGAGTTCACGATCCAGCTGCGCTCGTTCGACGCCGCCAAGACCGGCAGCAAGCTCGGCGTGGCCACGCTGACGGCGCTCTGCGGCGCGCTCCTCGGCAAGCACACGCGCGGCGGGCTGATCGTCGTAGGCGGCATCAACCTCGGCGGCTCGATCGAGCCCGTCTACAACGCCGTGAGCATCGTCGAGCTCGCCGTCGAGAAGGGAGCGACGGCGGTCCTGATGCCAGTGGTCTGTCGACGCCAGCTCAACGACCTCTCGGACGACATGGCCACCAAGGTCGACGTGCAGTTCTACTCGGACGCGCGAGACGCCTTGCTGAAGACGGTGGTCGAATGACGTCGACGACCCTGCACAGCTGGATGGCAAGTCGCCATGGACAGCGCAGCCAAGCGCGCCCTCGTGCCTGTGGCGAACACGCGCGCGTCCGCGATCTCGCCCACGACGTTCTCGAACGCGTCGACCGAACCTTCCACGGCGACGTCCACCAGGCGGCGTTCAAGGCGCTGCGGTTGCTCTGATGATCAAGCACACCACCCACCGCAGTCGGGCACGTTGGGCACAGGAGCGGCAGCCCGGTCCGTCCAAGGGGGGTGTCGTCGCATGAGCACGTTCAAGGCCACGACGCAGCCGCTAAAGGAGCCCACCGCGGTCACAGTGGCGCCGACGCCCGCTGGGAGCGCGATCGTGCCCGCCATCGACCTCCTACGTGTCTTCTCCCCAAGCCAGTGGGAGGACTTCGCTCTGGAATGGGCCCACAGCCTGAAGAGCCGATACCAGCGGGTCGAGCGCTGCGGCGGAGCCGGCGACCTCGGTCGCGACGTTGTGGCATTCGTGTCGGACGACGAGTGGCACAACTACCAGTGCAAGCACTACAAGGACCCGCTGCAGCCGAACCAGGTCGTCCTCGAGCTCGGGAAGCTCTGCTACCACGTTCACGAGAAGGCGTTTTCGGCCCCATCCGCGTACTACTTCGTGGCTCCCCAGGGAGCAGGAAACAGCCTGTCGCTGCTCTTCAAGAAGCCCGAGGACCTCCGCGCACGGCTGATGAAGGACTGGGCGGCGAAGTGTGAGGAGCACATCACGTCCAAGAAGAAGATCCCGCTGGTCGGTGAGCTCCTGGGCTTCGTCGAGAGCTTCGATTTCAGTATCGTCAGCTACGTGCCACCGATGGACCTCATCGAGCAGCACGCGGGTACGCGCTGGCACGCCGCTCGATTTCCAGGAGGCCTACCGCCGCGGCCGCCGGCCGTAGTCCCGGACATCGACGAAGAGAAGTTCGAGAGCCCATACATCGGTCGACTCCTCGAGGCGTACTCCGACCACACGGGCGTGGCCCTGACGGTAGCCGACTTGGCCGCGCACGAGCCGCTCCATCGGCACTTGCTGAGGAGTCGGGAGCGGTTCTTTCATGCCGAATCGCTCCGCAACTTCTCCCGCGACACTCTTCCACCGCGGCAGTTCGAAGATCTCCAGGAGGAGTTCTTCGATGCGGTCATCGATACGGTGGAGGACACCAGCCACACCGATGGCTTCGAGCGAGTGAAGGCCGCGACGGGAGTCGCTCAGCAGCTCGACCCGACGAACAACGCTCTGCGGCAGGTGCTCGGGGTCAAGGACAAGGCTGGCATCTGCCACCAGCTCGCCGACAACGCTCGACTCAAGTGGGTACCGTAATGGGCACGCCGGACGCCACGACATCCTGGGTGTTCAACTCGCCAGTCGAGCTTGGGCTCCGCTCGCTGTGCATCCTCGTAGAGCTCGATCCTCACCTCCACGACCTTCAGCGGCTCGTCCTGCTCGACTACCTCCTGGTCCACTCGGCCGACGTAGACGGTGGCCCCGAGAGTCTCCATCCTGCGGTGCCACAACGCGGAGCCGAAGTGCTCGTCCGACGTGCCGTGCTGGAGCCTGGCCTTGCCCTGTACGCCAGGCGCGGTCTGGTCTCCGTGACGATGGACGCGAACGGTTTCAGCTACGGCGCTACGGACCGAGGCGGCTGCTTCCTGGACACGCTACGCAGCAAGTATGTCGAAGCCCTTCGGAGCCGCGCGAGCTGGATCGCGGCGAGCTTCGGAGAGTTGGAGACGAGCGAGATCAGCCGATACGTCAACACAGAGCTCGACCGCTGGGGCGGGCAGTTCGCCGAGTACCGTGGGGCGGGGAGGACGCCATGACCGACGCAAGCGCTCGGCGCGGGTTCGAGCTTCGGGAGCTTCGTCTCTGCGGCCCTGGTCAGGTGCCGGGAAGTCTCGTCTTCGCGTCGGGGCTCAACGTCATCGAGGGGGCGTCGGACACGGGGAAGTCGTACGCCCTGAGTTGCATCGACTTCGTGATGGGCGCCGGGACCCCTCCCGAGGAGATCCCGCAGGCGCGACCGTACGACGTCGCCTATCTCTGCATCGAAGCAGCCGACGGCGAGTTCTACACCCTGAAGCGTGCCCTCGTTGGCGGGAAGATCGGACTCTTCCGCGGGCCGATCGATGATGCACTCGCAGCCGACGTTGAGTGGGAGGTTCTGGGCGAGACCACCAACGCCAAGGAGTCCGTCTCCGGCTTCTTGCTTGGCCTGTGCGGCCTTGATGGAAGGCGAGTCCGCAAGAACGACAGCGGGACGACTCAGGAGGCCAGCTTCAGGGTCCTGTCCAAAGCCATGATCGTAGATGAAGAGCGAATCATCGCGAAGCGCTCACCGCTCTACGGTTCCCAGAATACCGGCAACACCGCCGCGGCAAGTACGATCCGGATGTTGCTCACCGGTGTCGATGATTCCGCCATTGTCCAGCCAGAGGATGCGAAAACGTCCGCAGGCCGGTTGGCAGGGCGGAAGGAGGCGATCGAGGGTCTGGTTGAGCGTGACCAGGCCGCGCTCGATGAGCTCCTCCAGAGCATGGACATCACGCCTGAGCTGGCGTCTGAACTCGAAGCCAAGCTGCGTGAGCTGGGCGAGCTGTCGAGCACGGCCTTGAGCGATCTTCGCGCGGCGGAGTCTAAGCGAGGCAAGCTCCTGAACCAGCTACGCGAGCATCGAGGGCGATTGGATGAACTCGGCGGAATGCTCGCACGCGCGTCCTTGCTCGACGCGCACTACGAGTCGGACCTTCTTCGGCTTGAGGCCATGGGAGAGTCTTCCTATCTCCTGCAGATGTACGGCGACAAGTCGTGCGACTACTGTGGAGCTGAACCCGAACATCAGCGGCATGCGGAAGTGCACGCGCCCGGTTCCACGCTCGAGGCCGCTCAGGCAGAAGCGGCCAAGGTTCAGGGCTTGCGTGCGGAACTTCGCGTCGCAGCTGAGCAGATGTCCACGGAGCAGCTTGCCTTGGGAGCAACCCTGAAGGAGGCGGACGCTGCGATCCAGGCGATCTCCACAGAGATCGATGCAGCCCTCGTCCCGAAGGTCCGAGCCACGGCGAGCGAGCTCCGAGCGATCCAGGGTAGCTACGGGGCGTACGTCAGAATCGAGCAGCTGCGTGCCCAGATCGATTCGCTAAAGAACCAGCTACTCGAGTTGGATGCTACGCCCGAGAAGGGGGAGAAGCTGGAGTTCATCAAGCTCACGGCGAACACCATGTCCGACGTGTCCTCGCGGATCCGAGACCTGTTCATTGCATGGAGGGTGGCCGACGACATCACCGTGGCATTCGACGAGAAGACCGCAGATCTCGTTGTGAATGGGAGGAAGCGAACGAGTCATGGCAAGGGCGTTCGTGCCGTCATGTGCGCCGGCTACGTCATCGGACTGATGCAGGAGGCACTCGCGGCGAAGAGTGGGCACCCTGGCTTCGTCGTGCTGGACACCCCGTTGAACCCGTACAAGGAGGCCGACGCGGACGACGATGGCGAGGTCGCGACGTCAGTCAAGGACGCTTTCTATCGGAACCTCTGCGCGTCGAGCGCGCTCGGCCAGGTGGTTGTTTTCGAGAACGTCGCTCCTCCTTCCGACGTGCAAGCGGCCTGCAACCACGTCCACTTCTCAAAGAGCTCGGTGGGGCGGTACGGTTTCTTGCCTGTTCCTGCTGGCTCGTAGCGCCTGAGCCGTCCCGCCTCGTCGTAGCGTCTCGGCTCTCGCCCCCGCCGCTGGTTCACACGAGGCGCTCCGCGAACTCCCCGATCTCCCGGACCCCTGCGAGATCCAACACTTGCGCCCGCCGCCCCCTCCGGCCCGCTTCGTCACAAGCCCCCGCGAGGGGAGCTTCTGAACGCCCAGGCCAGTCGGCCTGGGCGTTTTGTTTTACAGACCCCTCATCGGTACGTCCGGCGAGGGGTTTTGTATTTCTGGCCTGTTTTCCGGGGGCTTGGGGGTCGTCGGGTGGGCGCGATGGTGGCGAGGCGTGCTCTGGGCCAGAGCGCGGGCGTCTCGTCCTGGAGGCTCGATCGGGCGTTCTGGGGTCTGATCTGGGCTCTGGTCGGCCGAGAGACGCTTGGAGACGCCTTGGCGGCGTTTAACTCCGGAGAGTAGGTGGTTGACTCTGGCGAGTGGGACAGCCGAGCGTCGACTTTTTCCTCGCGGCGCCGACAATGGGTCGGCAGCGTCCTGATGCGGGTGAGGTTGAGAGCATGCGCGTATACATCGACCAGAACCACTGGATCTCCCTGGCCCGCGCCGCCGTTGGGCACGAGATGGGCAACGCGTACTTGCCGGTGCTTGAAGCGTTGGAACGGGCTGTTGCGGCCGACCTCGTCGAGGTCCCGCTCTCAGCGATTCACATGTTTGAGGTCGCCGGCACGGCCTTGGAGCGTCGGAGGCGTGACGTCGTCGACCGCATGCTCGCTCTCTCGGGCGGACGGTTCCTGCTCCCGTTCACCAGCGTGTACCCAGCGGAGGTCGAGAACGCCGTCCGTCGCAGTCTCGGGGAGGACGAGATCGAGATCGCGCCGTCCTTGACCTCGCACGGCGTAGCTCACGCGCTGGGTCAGCGTCCGGTCATCACTGGCGTGCCGCCGAACCTGGTCGCTGCCCTGCACGACGCGATCGCTTCCGTCGATGCCACACGCCTCTTCATGGTCCTCGACAAGGGCGATGAGTATCGCGCGTCGTCGAGAGCGAGCGAAGAGGGGGCGGCCACGGAGATCAACGCGATACGAACTCGAGCGAGGGCGGCTGGTGCCTCGAGGCAGGAGCTGTTGGAGCACAACCAGCGGGACTTCATGAGAAACCAGTACGTCCCGCTGCTCCTGCAGTGCATGGAAGAACGCCAGATTCCTGCGAACGATTGGGAGCGGCGCCTAGCTCCACCGAAGCCCGGTGAACTCGAGGTGATGATGTCGTGCCCGTCGATCGACGCGTGGCTAGCTTTGGAAGTCTGGCGAGACTTCGACTGGGACCGAGCAGTCACCGGGAACGACTTCCGGGACCAGGCCTTCCTTTCTGTGGCCGTCCCCTACTGCGATATCGTCGTGACCGAGCGCTACTTTGGCGGTCTGCTCCAACGTAGTGGTCTAGCCGAGCGACAGGGGGTTCAGGTAATCACCCGGCTCGAGGACCTACCGACGCTGCTCCCGCGTACGTAGGCGAGGGTTCGTCCTGACGGCTACGGCGTCTCGACTAGGTTCGCATCGCCGGTCTCTCCCTCAAGGTCATGTAGTTCTTGTTCATGTCGGAGTGGAACAGCGCAACGGCGGGGTACCCCCTTCGTGCATCAGCGCTTCACCCGGTAGTAGTCACAGAACCAGTCGGCGAAGGCCCGGATCCCCACGCGCAGCTCGGTCGCGGGGCGGTAGCCGACGTCTCTCTGCAGGTCGTCGACGTCAGCGTGGGTCACCCGCATATCGCCCAGCTGCTGCGGCAGGAGGTGCTTCTGCGCCGTCCGGCCGAGGGCTGACTCGAGCTCCTCGATCACGTCCATCAGGCGCACGGGAGCGCCGTTGCCGATGTTGTAGAGGCGACACGGTGCGGCGCTGCTCGCTGGGTCTGGCTCCTCGCTCCTCCAATCCGGGTCGGGCATCGGAACCCGGTCGAGCGCGCGTACAACCCCCTCCACCACGTCGTCGACGAACGTGAAGTCCCGCACCATGTCGCCGTTGTTGAACACGTCGATCGGCCGTCCTTCGACGATCGCCTGCGCGAAGAGGAACAGCGCCATGTCGGGGCGTCCCCAGGGCCCATAGACCGTGAAGAACCGCAAGCCTGTCGTCGGCAACCCGAACAGGTGGGCGTAGGAGTGGGCCATCAGCTCGTTCGACCTCTTGGTGGCGGCGTAAAGGCTGATGGGGTGGTCGGCGCGATCGTGGATCGAGTACGGCACCTTCGTGTTGCCGCCGTACACGGAGCTCGAAGAGGCGTAGACGAGATGGCGCACCCCGTGGTGGCGGCAGCACTCCAGGACGCTCAGGAAGCCGACGACGTTGCTGTCGATGTAAGCGCGTGGGGCCTCGACGGAGGCACGGACACCAACTTGGGCGGCGAGGTGGATGACCTCCCTGATGTTGTGAGAGCGGAAGGCCATGTCCACCGCGTCGGCATCGACGAGGTCTGCTCGGACGGCGGTGAAACCGGCGTGCGCCTCCAGGAGTCGCAGTCGGTCTTCCTTGAGGGTCACGTCGTAGTAGTCGTTGAGATTGTCGAGCCCCACGACGAGGTCGCCGGACCGCAGGAGGCGAAGCGCAGTGTGGAAGCCGATGAAGCCGGCCGCCCCGGTGACGAGGATTGTTCGCGTCATCCTCCCCCCTTGCCCTGGGCCTCGGAAACCCGTGCACCGCCAGGATGGTCGTCGTGGGGCGTTGCGGCGGTCCCGGTGCCCTGCCGCGCTGCAGCGCTCCGAGGTCGGACCAGGCCGTCACTAGTAAGAGGGGGCGCGTCGTACCCGAAGTACTCGTGGAGCACCGCTGGGACCCTGGCGTCGTCGATCCCCTCGAGGCACTCGAAGCCGGCATCGCTGTAGATCTCCAGTCGGTCCCCGCGAAGGAACAGGAACCGGCTGCCCACGACCATCGAGAACCTAAGGCTGTTGCTGAAGGGGTACACGACCCCGGAGCTGAAGCGCACTTCGATGTCGGCTCTGATGTCCGACTCCGGCCTGCCATGCACATCGATCTCGAGTTGAAGCGCCTCCTTGCCCCGCTTCTCGTGGAACACGGTCACGCGCCCGCGTGCGAGCTCGGTCCTGAAGCCCATCCCGAAGCACTGGTGGGAGATCTCGGAGTCTGCGGGATAGAGCTTCAACGCCGGCCAGCCGTTGCCGACGTCCGCAAAGAACAGGCGGCCGTCGATCCGCACCCGCGCGAGTCGATGGATCTCTCGCCCACCGATGAAGCCGGAGTGCAAACTGACGTTGAATCCCGCCTTCTGGGCCGCGGCCACGAAGCTCACGGTCTTGTCCGAACACGTCCCTCCCCGCACGGCAGTCTGGAGCCGTTGCCTGTAGATGAGGTGAAGGTTGTGGAACGGCTCGGTCCGAAAGTGCTCAAGGATGAGCGCCTCAACCGCCTGAACCGACTCGGCCGTTCGATCTAGCTCCATCATCGGTGGGTCTCCCCACGCCGGTCGATGGCTGCGTCGAAGACGGGGTACGCGTGGAAGTACGACTCGGAGGCGTCGTGAGCAAAGCACTGCTCCCATACCTCCTGGAGCTCGTCGCGCTCGCTCCTGCCGTTCCGCCGGAGGTATCGAACGAGCTCCCCACGGATGCCGCTGCCAACGTCGAAGGAGGTCTTGCGGCGGTGTAGAATCTCAGGCGGCAGCACTCCCTGGAAGCAACGCCGCAGCGCGACCTTGTTCTCGTCGCCCTCGTACATCTCCGCGTAGCTCAGACCATCGCTGAAGGCGCGTACGTCGCGGTCGAGGAAGGGGCAGCGCGGCTCAATGCTGTGGGCCATGCAGCTCAAGTCGAGCCGTCGGAGTTCGGTGAACTGCATGTCGTCGATGAGCCGCCTCCGAACCTGCTGCCATGGGTCCTGTTCGCGAAACGAGTGGTAGCCCCCGAAGAGTTCGTCGGCGCCTTCGCCGGTCAGGACGACCTTGATGCCCGCGTCGTGCGCAGCGCTGGCCAGAAGGTAGGTCGCCAACCCGTTGCTCACGACGGACGGGTTGAAGCTCTCGGTCGCGTGCACGACGGCCCGAACAAGTTCAGGGATTTGTGTGGGCCCGGGAAGAGGGACCACCCGCACGTCGCGGAGCCCGAGCGCCTCCACGACCGACCTCACTGCTCGCCGGTCAGGGCCATCGGCGTTTCCCAACGTGAAATAGATGGCGTCGTCCCTGACGCGTGACACGAAGGCGGCAACGAGCGAGCTGTCCACTCCTCCGCTCAAGAAGACGCCCACGGGCTGGTCCGGGTGCGGCATGCGCTTGTTCACGGCCCGCTGGAAGGCACGGGGCAGGTCTTGCTCGGGGGCGACCGGACTGTGGGCCGCGACCCTAGCGACCTCCCCAGTGTCGAGGTCGACCTTGGTGACTCCGCGCGGCAGAAGCTCAAACCAGTCGCACTCGTCGAAGACCTTCAGCTCGCTGGTGATGAACAGCTCGGTCGAGGACCGGCCGACGAACAGCGGCTTCTTCCCCATGTGGTCCCGGAGGCATAGCGCTTCTCGGGCGGGTGGTCGAAGCACGACGGCCGAGTAGAAGCCGTCGAGTTCGTCGATCGCTCGCGGGCCTTTGCGTGCAAGCAGCGGCAAGACGACCTGGGTGTCGCACTCGGAAGATGGCAGGCCGTGAGTGCGAGTAAGCGCTTCGTGGTTGTAGATCTCGCCGTTGATTGCAGCGACTAGGTCAGCGTGATGATGCGGCTGGCGGCCGACGGTCCCCTCGCCGTTGATGGCCAGCCGGGCAAAGCCCAGCGCAACGTCGCCCTCAAACCACGTGCCTTGGTCGTCCGGCCCGCGGTGACGCAGACGATTCAGGCACTCAGGCAGCCGAGAGGCTGCGCGTGGACCAGAGAGCAGGACGATGCCACACACACCAAGCCTCCTTAGTTCGAGCCCTGCTCGTCTTCGGCCATCCGTCGAACATCTGCCCGGACCTGCATCAGGAGGTGGCCGAGCCGGTTCTTGCCGGTACCGTCCCCGCCATCTCCCCAGTGGGCGTCGTTCCGGGTGTGCTCGACTAGGAGCCGATCGCCGGAGCGCAGCAGCCGAATGGCCAGATCGGGGTGCTGTCCGAACTTCGCCCGCAGCCCTTCGAGCATCACCGCCTCCTTGACGGTCGGCCAGTCCTGGCGCCGGTGCTGCTCTGTGAGCGCGGTGGCACGTACCTTGGCCAGCATTGGCGTCTGGCAGCAGCGAATGGCCTCTTCGTGCGGCGTGCCGACGAACTTCTGCGCCTGATAGAAATGCTCGACCGTCGGCCAAACGCGACCACCGATGAAGATCGCGTGCCGAGAGAAGTTGGACAGCTCTCCCCACGGCTGGTCGGAGTGGTAGAAGCGAATCGTGCCGTTGAGCCGACCGTCTGCTTCGAGAGGTAGCTGGTGCCCGAGCTTGGCCTTCTTGGTCTTGAGGTACTCGGCGTTCTCCGGCCTGACCGTGGGGTGCGTGTTCACCATCGTGACGCGGACACCGTGCTGTTCCAGGTAGCGCACCTTGCGGGGGTTGTTGGAGATCAGGCGAACGCTCGAGATGTCGAGGCGACGTAGCAGCCGCACCGCCGAATCGTAGCTTCGCGTGTCCTGCTCCAGGCCGAGGGCATCGAAGGCCTCCACGGTGTCGAGACCATCTCGCTGCATCCTGTGGATCGCGCGGATCTTCTGCGAGAGCCCTTGCCCGCGGCCTTCCTGATGAAGATGGACGACCAACCCGCGACCCTCCGATGCAATCAGCTTCATTGCTTCCCGCAGCTGGTCTGCGCAGTCGCAGTCGACAGCGCCGAACACCTCCGAGGCGAGGCAGGACGAGTGCACCCGGAGGAGAGGGTCGGGCCCTTGGTCTTCGAGATCACCCAGGCAAACGACTCGGACGTGCTCGTCGCCGGAGTCGTACATTCGGAACTCGCCCATCGGGGTGGGGAGAGCGCACCAGCTCTCGAGTGCCGTGTTCATCGATTCACCTCACTCAGGAACAGGCGAGCTTCGCGCAGCAGTCGTTTGTTCATCAGCTTCAGCTCTCTCCGGCGCGGGAACAGGACGAGATCCGGCTGGTCATCAGGCGCTTCAAACGGGAACTCGTTCCGGACGGCCAGCGCGATGATCTGAGGGACTTTGAAACCGTACCCCCAGTAGGGGTCGTCGCTGGTCCAAGTCGCTGGCGACCCGTTCCACAGCCCGAGCCGCTCAAGCTCCCGATGCAGCGAGTCGGCGAAAGCACTCTCCACCTCAGTGTTACCGACCTGTCGCCACCCGGTGAGCGACACGTCGCCGAACTCCGCTGGCGCTGAACCCCCATCTGCTCCGAGCCCCATCGCGACTAGCAGCAAGGGGCGAGCGGATGACCAACCCGAGCGGAACCCCGCGACAACAACGCGGTCGAACTCGTCATCGCCATGCGTGAGCACGTCGCCGCCGCCGTCTACTCCAACGGCGAAGTCGTAGTACGGAGCATCCCCGTCACGCCGTCCGGCAAGCGAGGAGGGCCCTACACCGTGCGCAGCGAACACGTACCTGGAGCCGTGGTCCCACTCCAGGGACGACGAGATGCGCAACCCCTTGCCACGTCGATGGTCGGCGTGACGCTCAGAAGGGATGCTCGCGTAATGTCGCAGGACGGACTCGGGGTCGAGGCCGTCCTCAGGCTCCAGCGCGTGAAGCCTGCCCACATCTACGAGGAGCCCCTTCTCCGACAGGACCCTGCAGTTCAACGGCTGAGCCAGATCCACTTGGGAGCATCCCTGGCTGACAAGACCCGCCGCGATCGTCTTCGCGAGGATGATGTCCGCGGAGCCACCCGCGGCGAAGACGAGCCCTCGCCTGCTGCGATGTCCAATCTGCTCAAGCACGTGTCGGATGATCATTGCCGTCCCTCCCCAAAGGCCGCTCTGCCGCCCCCCAGTTGCCCCTGGATGAAGTCGATGTTGACGCTGGCCAGGGCGTAGTCGTCGGCGACAGCCCGGAGCGAACCCAGGAAGTCCCGGACCTCGCCGCGCTCGTGGCTGGCCACGCCGGAGCGCAGGCGACCGAAGCTCTCCGGCGTGAACCACTCGTAGAGGTAGCCGACCAGGTCACACAGCTCCCCGGGCCGCGCCAGACCCCGAAGCGCCTCTCGGAGCCCAGCGATGCGGTGGAAGCTCTGTTCGAGCATTTGCCATCGGCGAGCCAGGTGACGGTCGGCCAGGCCGCAGACCACGTCCGTTTCTTCGCGCGAGAAATCCAGCTGGTGGTGAGGTCGCGCGCGAAGGAACTCCGTCAACCCGGCGTAGAGCGTCGATCCAACGATCTCGCCTTGCACCTTCTCGACGTTGAGGCTTGGGGCCACGTTCACCCTGCCGACGTGGTGAATCGGGAACGCCACCGCCTGGATGCGTAGGCGGCGATACTGACGATTCACGATCGCCCAGACCATGTCGGAGCGCCTCGCTTCGCGGCCACGAATGGTCGTGATGGTGTTGGGCGTCTCGCTCAGCGCGCGGTGGTTCAGGATGAAGGTACAGCCACCCCGGTTCACGGAGTCCTTCGCCGATGCCAGCGGGTCGGACTGGGGTGACGCGATGATTGGACGCGTGAGCGGATCCCCGTTCAGGAGACCGACCGCGCCGTTCAGCAGGCGGGCGTAGGCCTCCCTCACGGTCTCGCCGGGAGCAGCTGGCTCCAGCCAGTGCGGCATCTCGAGGTGCCCCGTGTGCTTCCTGGAGAGGTCGTAGTAGTAGTCGGGGAACCGCGCGCGGAGACCGGCATTCTCTGGTGTCCGGTCGGGCAGGACCATCTCGTCCGGTAGGTTCCGCAGCCAGTGGAGGTTGTGGAGCAGATCCACGAGATGGACCCTGAGTCCATTGAGAGGTGGGTTGGGCGACGAGCCTTCGTAGGCCCCGATGAGCACGTCGGTTCCCTGCGCGCGGAACGCGGGCAGCCACGGGAGATACGCTCGAGCCCGCGCATCCACCCGCATGTCATCGTCCAGGATCCACCCGAACGAGCCGGTGTCGGCGCCCAGCACTGCGCCGAGGTATCGCTGCAGCATCGTCCGGGCCATCGCGATGCCGACCTGCCCTTGGGGCCGATATCGAAGCGCATCGCCAAACCCACCTGCGGCTGCGTCGTGGCGCTGCCGGGCCTCGTCAATCACGGCGACATCCAGCCCCTCACGTCGGGCCCGTCGAACTACCGCGTCGAGTTCCTGAGGAGGGCTGCCGTTGTCCAGGACGAGGGCCGCAAGCCCTCGAAGACTGCCACTTGACCCCAGCGACACCAACCCATCCAGGAGCGGCCGGAGCATCGTGGGGTTCGAGGTGATCACGCCCACGTAGAGTCGGAGAGGCGGGTGAAGTGGTGCCTCGCCAAATGAATCTGTGGCGGTGCGACGGGGCCCGGGCCGGTTCGACGCCTCCCCCAACTGGGCTCGGAAATCGGAGTAACCGGCCATCTCCGGCAGCTGGTCATCGATAAGCGCCAGCCGCATCAGTGAAGGCAGGTCTGGATGTGCAGCGTGTCTGCACGCGAGGAACGCCCTGCGTGCCATGTGCTCGAAGCCGAGTGGAGTCCACGGTCGGATGTCCGATCCGTAGTCGATCAGCTTCACCCCCGACTGCGTGACGACGAGGTTCTTCGGATGGACGTTGTTGCAGACCACGCCGACGTCGTGGCAGCCGCTGAGAAGGCGGAGCAGGTCGGCATCGTGGCCCCCCTCGTAGGGAGAGCTGGTTTCGTAGTCGTAGGTGAGGACGGCCCACGGACCGTCCTCGATGACGTTTCGGAGCGCGTAGAGCCCAGGGGCGTCAGCCCAACGGCCGACCTGGCCTTGCAGGAAGTCGAGCTGGGACTGGGGCATCCGGGTCTTCCAGTAGTCGATGCACTTGTAGACGGTGCACTCGTCTGTGAAGACAACGGCCTCGGAGCCGCAACCCAGGAGTCGAACCTGCCCAAGCGAGAAGCGCCGTCGCACCCGGTGCTCCGCGGTGGCGACGCGCTCGAGTTGGGTCCAGCGATCGAGCGCATCGACCACGGCGGGGGCGACGTTCGGCGTCGCGAGCTGGCCGTTGTCGGCCCGCGTCGCACCGAGCCAGCGAAGAACGTCCATCGCCCGAGTTCCGCGCGGAGTTCGCCCGTTGCGCTGGGAGCCTTCTGCGAGCCAGACCTCCGTCCCGGTGCGACGCCCTGCAACCCGAGCGCAGCAAGCGAGCAGCATCTCCCGGTGTGACTCGGCGGGGCTGCCCGAAGGAGGACCAGGGTGAGCGTGGAGCGTGTTGACCACGTCCTCATTCAGGTGGTCGATCGAGAACCTGAAGCACCCAGCTCCGGCGTCGCGTAGCAGCGCTGTGGCCTCGTCGATGACTGCTCGCTCACCGCGCCGGAGGCCCCGCTCGAACAAGACGATGTCGAGCCCAACCACGGTGTCGTCCCGCCACCCCGCGAGCTCGCGCACCACTTCCAGTAGGTCCCCCGGGCGGTCGTTGTCAGCGAACAGCCCCAAAACCAGCGCCTTCTTGGGCGCGTCGTCACAGCGGAGGGTGACCGGGATATCGCTCGGTGGACACCATCCGAAGAGCGTCGCGGCTCGGTCCAAGAACACCTGCCGCTGGTGCGGGGTCATGCGCCCGACGTACTTCCGCCAGAAGGCGGTGAGCCCCTCGAGCTTCGCCCCAGACCCCCGGGTACTGAGGCGTGCTCGATCTGAGTCGGCGTAGTGATCGACCAAGGCACCCGACAGCCGGCCGTAGCGGACGGTGCCAAGCTCCGCGATCCGAATGCAGAGGTCTCTGTCCGTCGTGCTTCGAAGAACCTCGTCGAACCCGCCTGCGGCAAGCAGGACGGACAAACGTACGAAGAGGTTGGAGCCCTGAATCCCAGGGTTGCCGGTCAGGAAGTCCTGCGCGCGCAGCAACTCGGGCGCCTCACTGACCAGTGGCACGGAGGTGTCGCTCTCGATGCGGCAAAGACCACACGCGACCATGTCGAGGTCGTTGTCCTCAGCGGCGGTCACGCACTGCTCGAGGTAGCCAGACGCCCAGGCGTCGTCGTCGTCGAGGATGGCGACGAAGATGCGGCTGGGCTCGTCGACCTTTCCTACTAGGAAGTCGAGGGCCGTGTTCCACGCGCCGCTCGCACCTGCCGTCCGGTCGTTCTCAAGGTAGACGACCTCGCAGTCATCTAGCGGAAGTGACCCGACGAGTTCGGCGTTGGCGTGCTTCGCCGACGGAGTCGAGTCATCTACAACGACCAGGATGTCGGGGCATCGCGTCTGGACGGTCACGGACGGGAGTGACCGCTCCGCCAGCATGCGGAAGCGGTTGCACGTCGCGATGACGACGGCGATCTTCGGTGGCGGATGTAAAGCGCTCACGTTCACCCTTGGACAAAGGCGGCTCGCCGCAGAGCGTTGCGGCCCCCCATCGTGGCTTCGGAGATCGAGCGGACTTTTGGTCCGGCGTTAGAAACCGTGTCCCCGGTCTCTGAACGCGCGCTGGCGCTCTTTCTCGTGGCCCGACAGGGCTCTGTGCTCCGAGCACGATAGCGACGCAACTCCGTGACGTAAAGCTCGGATGGGTAGCGCGAAACACGCCGCGGGCTGGATAGGTCCGGGGCTACAGCTTCTCGGCCAGCCCCGCCGCGAACATCGCCCGCACGAGGGACTGCGCCTTCTCGTCGTCGGTGTCGCCCTCGACCTCCATGTCGATGTCGTTCATGCGCCGGGCCTGATCCACCGCCC